>Ga0079225_10001512_pt1 | contig 13071 bp, 11 predicted proteins | sample Poulit2012_FD_76344 | JGI IMG/M metagenome (GOLD analysis project Ga0079225, IMG submission 76344) | Agricultural soil microbial communities from Georgia to study Nitrogen management - Poultry litter 2012 | ecosystem: Environmental > Terrestrial > Soil > Agricultural land | place: USA: Georgia...
ATCAACTTGTACACTTTGCTCATCCCGTTTAGTGACAGTTACAGGTGTATCTTTTTGACGATAACGAAATTTAGCAGTACAAGTAAACGTTTCTGGCATATCCTTTAGCCAGTTAACGTTTCTAGCAATAAGTCTATCGGAGTATAGGTATTCATTTTGATCACCCTGTTCTACATACAAAACATTGTTATCTAAATTTTTACCTACAACAAACCAAGGCTCTCCTTCTCCCCCAATGCCAAGACCATGCCTTTGTCCTATAGTATAATACATAAGACCATCATGGTTTCCTTGCACATCGCCATTCATGGACTGCATTTCTCCAGGCTGGGCCGGTAAATATTCACTTAAGAAAGTTTTAAAGTTCTTCTCACCTATAAAACATATCCCTGTACTATCTTTTTTCGTTGCCGTAGCAAGGTTATTTTCTTCCGCTATTTTACGTACTTCTTTTTTATCAAGATCTCCCAGTGGAAATAATACTTTTTCTAAAACATCTGGTTTGATTTGATGTAAAAAATACGTTTGATCCTTGTTATTGTCTTTCCCTCGAAGTAACCATTTTTGACCATCTTGTTCCACAATTCTTGCATAATGTCCTGTAGCAACATACTCTGCTCCGATGGAGAGTGCATAGTCTAGAAAAGCTTTGAATTTAATTTCTTTATTACACATGACATCTGGGTTAGGTGTACGTCCGTTTTTGTATTCATCCAAAAAATACGTAAACACTTTCTCCCAATATTGTTCTTCAAAATTAACTGTGTAGTAAGGGATACCAATTTGGTGACATACTTTCATCACATCTTCATAATCTTTCGTAGCCGTACAAACACCAAATTCGTCTGTATCATCCCAATTTTTCATAAAAACACCGACAACTTCATAACCTTGTTGTTTTAATAACAACGCTGTGACGGATGAATCAACACCGCCACTCATACCGACGACAATACGTTTATTTTCATTCATAACTATCCTCTTTTCTTACTTTCCTAGTCGATGGGCAATCTCAGCTGTTTTTATCGCCGCTTCTGTAACATTCTCAGTCGTGTTCGCAGTACCAAAACTAAAGCGAATGGAATTATTAGGACGTTCACTGCGAAAACTAAACATAGCTTTCAATACGTGCGAGGGTTCTACAGATCCGGCTGTACAAGCACTTCCGCTTGATGCTGAAACACCAGCTAAATCTAAATTTGTTAACATGACATCAATGGGAATGCCTGAAAAACTGATATTCACAATATTAGGTAATTGCAAATCAAGTGCACCATTCACTTCAAATTGTACTTCTTTCTCTTTTAAAACACTTAAGAAAAGGTCTTTAAAACCTTGAAATTTTTCTACATTTGCACTTCTTTGTTCAACCGCTATTTGAGCTGCTTTGTGAAATCCAACAGCACCAATTAAATTTTCTGTTCCCGGTCGTTTACTTCTTTCTTGCATACCACCATAATTCATCGGTTCAATCGCCACTTTTTCATTGGCAAATAAAAAACCAATTCCTTTTGGTGCATTTAATTTATGACCTGAAGTTGTTAATAAATCAATACCTGATTTTTTAACATTTATATCGAGCATACTATAAGCTTGTACAGCATCTGTGTGAAAGTATGCCTGATGATCTTTTAACAATGCTGCAATTTCTTCTATCGGTTGAATCACACCTGTTTCATTATTGGCATACATAACAGATACTAGTATGGTTTGATCTGTAAGCGTACGTTTTATATCATTTGGATCGACTTGTCCTTTTTCGTTTACAGGTAAATAAGTAACGTGAAAACCTTTTTTCTGTAAATATTCCATAATATGAATGATTGCATGATGTTCTTGTTGTGATGTGATAATATGATTCCCTTTATATTCATTCTCAATGGCAGTACCAATAATAGCAAGATTATTAGCTTCTGTACCCCCGCTTGTAAAAACTATCTCCTCTTCTTTAGCATGAATACTGCCTGCAAGGTAACTTCTTGCCGCTTCCAAATAATATTTTGCTTTACGTCCATGAGAGTGAATACTTGAAGGGTTACCGAATGTTTCTTTTTCCACTTCATACATCTTCTCCAGCACACGGTCATCCACTGGTGCAGTTGCAGCATGATCAAGATATATCATCATTTTTCTTTCCTTACCAATTAAAAATTACAACATCATTTCTTTAAATATAAAACATAAATTCATCTTGAAATTCCGTATCATCATATTGAATTAAATCTTTTAAGGTCGTTGTATCAAGCACATCTTTCACAACATCACGAACCTTTATCCATAACGCCTTTTGAGCTGCTTCTTCTTGTTCAATACCTTCGACAGGAGTTATAGGCCCCTCAAGCACCCTTATGATGTCACCTGAAGTAATTTCATCAGGTTGTCTCATTAATGTGTAACCACCATAAGCTCCCCTTATACTACGAATTAATCCTGCATTTCGAAGTGGAGCTGCAATCTGTTCTAAATAATGAGCGGACAGACCTTTGTCTTCAGCGATTGACTTTAATGACCTTGGCCCATCACCATAGTTTCTTGCAAGTTCTATCATTACAGTTAATCCATAGCGTCCTTTTGTCGATATTTTCATTTTGACACCTCTTTTACAACTGACTCCTTACAAACGATTCAATGAAATCCTATTTTGCATTATAACATGAATTCCAGTATACATGTATTATTCAGATTACATCTTAACGAAAATTATGTTATCATGCAAAAAAGATATGAAGATTTAAAATCTATCATTGTTTATGAACTTTCTCTTGCTAATTACTGCTTTTATATCTAATATAATGTTTATATTATTAATATCTGGGAAAATTATAACAAATAAACAAACAAATTATAGGGGGGAAACATAATGCCGGAAACAGAGGAAACAAACTCAAAAAGGTTTTCCGTTGTATTATATATATCTGCTATTATTGTAGCCATGTTTGTAGCGTGGGGCATAACTGCTCCCGGTACGCTCGATGTTGCTGCGAAAAGCGCACTTAATTGGATGATTGATCGATTTGGTTGGTTCTATATGCTTGTAGCTGCATTTTTCGTTTTATTCGTCATCTCTCTTGCAATTAGTCCTTTAGGAAAAATCAAGCTTGGGAAAGACGACGAAGAGCCAGAATTTAGTTGGTTTTCCTGGATTGGTATGCTATTTGCGGCTGGAATAGGTGTAGGATTTGTTTTTTGGGGACCAGCAGAACCAATTCTACATTACTCTAATCCACCGGTAGGATTTGAACCTTATTCAAACGAATCAGCATATGCTGGTTTACGTTATGGCGTATTTCATTGGGCGTTACAGCCGTGGGGGATCTTTTCACTTGTTGGTCTTACTTTAGCATATGTTCAATATCGATTAGATAAACCGGCTTTAATTAGTTCAGCTTTTTTTCCATTGCTTGGTGATCGTATACATAGATGGCCTGGTAAAACGATAGATATTTTGGCAGTTATTGCAACAAGTACTGGGGTAGCTACTACCTTTGGGTTAAGCGCTTTGCAAATGTCTGGGGGCTTATCTTATTTAACGCCACTAGAGAACACGATATGGTTACAAATTATTGTTATTATTATCGTAACGTTTTGTTTTATAATCTCCGCATCAACAGGTGTTGACAAAGGTATTAAAATATTAAGTAATATTAATCTAGTCGTTGCAGGTCTTTTATTACTATTCGTCTTAGCACTAGGACCTACTACATTTATTTTAGAAGATATGGTAACAACACTTGGTGGTTATATTACTAACTTTGTTAAAATGAGCTTAACACTAACCCCCCTTGATGATAACGGTTGGTTAGGTGCTAACACTATTTTCTTCTGGGCTTGGCATATTTCCTGGGCGCCATTTGTTGGTCTGTTTATCGCGCGAATTTCTAAAGGACGCACCATACGGGAATTTGTTACTGGAGTATTGATTGCTCCATCCGTACTTGCACTTATTTGGTTTACAACCTTTGGAACAACTGCTTTAGATGTAGAGTTAAATGGTGCAGGTGGAATTTCTGATATAGTGAATCAAAATGAGGAATTAGCATTATTCTCCATTTTGTCAGAATTACCACTAGGTATCGTGACGAGCACACTATCACTAATACTCATTTTCATATTTTTCATTACGTCAGCAGATTCAGCAACCTTTGTGCTTGGGTCAATGACCTCACGCGGAAGTCTCAATCCTCCACTTATCGTTAAATTGATTTGGGGAGCATTGATTGCCGGAACTGCTAGCGTACTATTAGTAAGTGGCGGTGGTGGTCTTGATGCACTCCAGACAGCATCGCTTATTGCAGCGCTCCCCTTTGGTATTATAATGATTTTGATGGTCATATCACTAATCATTTTACTGAAGAAGGACTATAACGAAAATTATCGTCCATTGCATGTACGCCCATCTAAAAGTGACACAGCATCTATTCAGGAAGAAAATGTTGAATTTGTTGCTATGACAGGTGATGATACTGCTGAATTTTATGATAAAGTTAGAGATGAAGTCTATGATGATGTCAAAGAGGAAGTGAAAGCAGAAGTTCTTTCCGAAATGGAAGATAATATACAAGACCAATTCAAACAAAGCATATCTGAAGAAATGAAATCAGAAATCATGGAAGATATAAAAAAAGATATCACAGACGATTTTGATGATAATAATAAAGAATAATAAAGAACATGAAAAGACCGACAGTATGATAATTACTGTCGGCTTTTTAATGTATTATTCGATTTGATCATCTTGTGTGAATGGCGTTTCATACGTAAGTTCTTTTTCTACGTGTAGAATTTCCCCTTCTTCATCCGGATCTAGTATAAATGATCCATTACTATTACGATCACTTACCGGCAATCCATGGGCCACAATATCAATATGATTTTCCATATCTGTTTTTACCCACATTTTTTCTTGATTATATAAAGCAAGCATGCCTACGATATGGTGAGGCTTCGTTTTAAGCTCTCTCAACAATTTTTGACCACGACGTGCGCGTTTGGATTTAGTGAGCGAGGCTAATTTCATTCTTTTACAGGCGCCACGCTGCGTTATTACTACTATATCGGGATCTTTTTCCTCGTTAATTAATTGAGCATCTGCTACATAGTCCTCATCTTTTAGTTGAATACCGATGACCCCTTTTGCCCGCAAGCCTATTGTTGAAATTTCCGTTTCATCAAACCATAATCCATATCCATTGTAAGTAGCCAAAAGTATATTTTCAGATCCATCTGTTGCAAAAACGTTGATTACTTCATCTTCTTTATTCAAATTAAGCGCAATCAGACTTCTAGAATGTCGACTTGTTTCATATAAATCTAAAGAAGATTTTTTTATCATCCCTTGTTTAGTGCAAAAGATAATAAATTGTTCTTTATGATATGCACGAACAGGAACACATTTGACTAATTTTTCACCATCATCCATCTCTACTAAATTAGAAATATGATCCCCCATTTCTTTCCATCTGATATCTGGTAACAGATGAACAGGGATTGAAATAAATTTTCCGTAATTTGTAAACAACAACAAATTGTCAGTTGTATCAAGCTCTACTAGTTGTAATAAATAATCCGTTGATTTCATCAATAAATCTTCTTGTTTAGAAGCAGCATAGGATCTTAAACTCGTTCGTTTCAAATAACCTTCTTTCGTTAATGAAACAAGAACTGTTTCGCTTGGCACGGTTACTTCAATATTAATTTTCAGCTCTTCGATTTCCGCTTCTATTTGTGTACGTCTTTCACTATTATACGATTTTTTCATTTGTTTTAAAGATTGTTTAATGGTTTTCAACAATTCTTTAGGGTCGTTTAGTATCTTTTCACATACTTCAATTTGCTTTTCAAGTTCAGTTTTTTCTTTTTCAAGCATCGTAATGTCTGTGTTTGTAAGACGGTATAATTGTAGGTTCAAAATAGCATCAGCTTGTACATCTGTAAAATGATACTGTTCAATGATATTCGCCTTAGCATCTGACCGATTTTTTGAACCACGGATTGTTTCAATTAACTCATCCAGAATCGAAATAGCTTTAATAAGTCCATCAACGATATGTGCTCTTTCTTTTGCCTTTCTTAAATCAAAGGTTGTTTTACGTGTCACAACATCTTTTTGATGGTCGATATAAGCATCGAGTACATCAGGTAATGATAATAACTTTGGTGTTTTATTTTCGATCGCAACCATATTGTAGTGATATAAAACTTGTAAATCCGTATTCTTATAGAAAAAGTTCAAAACACTTTCGCTATCCGCACCTTTACGTAAATCTATCACGATACGCAATCCGTTTCTGTCACTTTCATCTCTTATGTCCGCAATGCCATCTACTTTACGGTCGGCATTTAATTCATCCATTTTACGCACTAATGCAGCTTTATTCACATCATACGGTATTTCATTAATTATAATTTGCTCTCTGTTACCTTTCATTTCCTCAATTGTTGCCTTACCTCTTACAACAACTTTTCCTTTACCTGTTGTAAATGCTTGTTTTATACCTTCTTTTCCCTGTACAATACCACCGGTTGGAAAATCAGGTCCAGATATCTTCTCCATCAATTCATCAACAGAAACTTCTTTTTTGTCCAATTTCAAAATAACGGCATCAATTACCTCTTGTAAGTTATGTGGAGGGATATTGGTCGCATAACCTGCTGATATACCTGTTGACCCATTAATGAGTAAATTGGGCAGTCTTGCAGGAAAAACAATTGGTTCTTCATGCGTATCATCAAAGTTTGGTACAAAATCAACCGTTTCCTTATCAATATCCTCTAGCAATGCTGTGGTCATTTTAGAAAGTCTTGCTTCTGTATAACGCATTGCTGCGGCAGGATCTCCATCAATACTTCCATTATTTCCATGCATTTCGACCAAGTCGTGACGCATTTTCCATCCCTGACTCATTCGCACCATGGCTTCATACACAGAAGAATCACCATGAGGATGGTAATTACCTATAACAGTTCCAACGGTTTTAGCAGCTTTACGAAAGTTCTTATCATGGGTATTTTTATCTGCATGCATCGCATATAATATTCTTCTTTGTACTGGTTTTAGTCCATCTCTAACATCTGGTAACGCCCTGTCTTGGATAATATACTTACTATATCTTCCAAAACGATCACCTATGATCTGTTCTAACGGTAAATCGACAAATTGTTTATGTTCTGCCATCCGTATTCTCCTTTATTCCTGATTCCATCACTTATCTAAAATTGTTTCTCCTTCTGCTAAATCAAACTCTACATTATTTTCAATCCATGTTCTTCTAGGAGTTACTTTATCTCCCATCAGAGTAGTTACACGACGCTCAGCTTGCGCCATGTTTTCAAGCGTTACTCTAATTAAAGTACGACTGTCCGGATTCATCGTTGTTTCCCAAAGTTGATCGGCGTTCATTTCCCCTAAACCTTTATAACGTTGGATGATATATCCTGATTTCATTTTTGTTAACGCTTCTTCAAGTTCTTCGTCTTCCCAAGCATACTGAATTTGTTCATTTTTTCCTTTTCCCTTGGAAATTTTATAAAGCGGCGGTAGTGCAATATATACTTTTCCTGCTTCAATCAATTCACGCATGTATCGATAAAAGAATGTTAGAAGTAATACTTGAATGTGCGCTCCATCCGTATCCGCATCTGTCATGATAATAACTTTATCATATCTTGAGTCTTCTAGGGAAAAATCATTACCAACGCCAGCCCCAATCGTATGTATAATTGTGGAGATTTCTTCGTTTTTCATAACATCCTCAAGCTTTGCCTTTTCAGTATTAATAACTTTTCCACGCAACGGCAAAATTGCTTGAAATTTACGATCTCTTCCTTGTTTAGCAGACCCCCCTGCAGAATCACCCTCTACAAGGTATAATTCATTTTTCGAATAATCCCTAGATTGTGCCGGGGTAAGTTTACCACTTAATAATGTATCCGTTCGTTTTCGTTTCTTCCCACTTCTTGCTTCTTCTCGTGCTTTTTGTGCTGCTTCTCTTGCACTTTTTGCCTTTAATGCCTTTGTCACTAGGTCATTGGCTATTTTACTGTTCTCTTGTAAGAAGAAGGATAACTTTTCTGCGACAATTTTATCTACAGCTGAACGTACTTCTGGAGTACCAAGACGTCCCTTTGTCTGACCTTCAAACTGTAGTAATGCTTCTGGAACCCGAACAGAGATAACGGCTGTTAATCCTTCTCGTAAGTCACCACCATCTAGATTCTTATCCTTTTCTTTTAAAAAGCCTTGCCTCCTAGCATATTCATTAAATGTTCTTGTGATAGCTGTTTTCGCCCCTACCTCATGTGTTCCACCATCCTTTGTACGGACATGGTTCACAAATGAGTGGATGTTTTCAGAGTAACTTTCCGTAAATTGAAAAGCAAAATCCATTTCAATTTCTTCCTGCGTTCCTGAAAATGAAACGACGTCATGTAAACCATCTTTACCTTCATTCAAATAATTCACAAATGATACAAGTGCATCTTCATACTGATATACCTCAGTTGTATCAGTCCGTTCATCTGTTAAAGTTATTTTTAAATCAGGAAATAAAAATGCAGCTTCTCGTAAACGCTCTTGAATGGTATCAAACTTAAATTCTGTCATCGAAAATATTTCTGGATTTGGTTTGAAATGGATGATAGTACCCATTTCCTTAGAAGCACCTATTAGTTCCAAGTCAGATGCTGGTTGGCCTCCGTTGGTAAATCTTTGCATAAACCTTTCTCCATCACGGTGAGTGGTCACTTCAAGAAAAGAGGATAAAGCATTCACAACAGCTGCGCCAACTCCGTGTAAACCACCACTTGCTTTATAACCTCCTTGACCAAATTTACCACCAGCATGCAAGACAGTAAATATTAATTCAGTTGTTGGTTTACCTGTCTCGTGTGTACCAGTGGGAATCCCTCTACCATTATCTGCAACAGTTATACTATTATCTGTATGCAATATCACTTCAATTTCACTACCATACCCAGCAAGCGCTTCATCAATTGCATTATCTATAATTTCATAAGCTAGATGATGTAAGCCTTTAAGATCAGTTGATCCAATATACATCGCTGGACGTTTTCTTACTGCTTCCAACCCTTCTAATACTTGAATAGATGCTTCATTATAATTTGTTGGTGAATCCATTAACTAGTCAACCCCTTTTCAACCGTTATCCGTAAATCTGAGTCTAAAGTTATTATACGTAATCCTGTTTATTTGGCAAATCACGACATAGGCTCTGAGCAAAAAAAAATGACATTCAATTGCCATCTTAACAGATACCTATCAATCAATATGTGTAATATTTACATGTATCCATTATTACAGTGTTTCAACATTCTTGCAATATATTTCCGTTGAATTAGTATGTTCAGCATTTTTTAAAGTAAATGGTCGTACATCGTAACAAATTAAAAATATGAACTATAACTTCGATTAATTAAAATTACCAATCGTGATTTTCATTCCATTATTTAATCACACTATCAAAAATCAATAATTTTTATTCAGTTATTACCGTTATACAGTGAATTTATGATAAACTATAGAGAAAACAAATACAATGGGACGAGAGAAGGTTTTCACTTGGAATATATTATTTTTATTATCATTAGTTACTTATTAGGTTCAATTCCTTCCGCACTAATTGTTGGTAAAACGTTTTATAAAATCGATATACGTGAACATGGTAGTGGCAATATGGGCGCAACGAACGCATTTCGGGTTTTAGGAACAAAGGCCGGTATTGTTGTGACAGCTGCTGATATCTTAAAAGGAACGATAGCAACGTTGATTCCATTGTTAGCATCCTTATTTATAGAAATCGAAGTATCAAGATTAATTATAGGAATATTTGCCGTATTAGGTCATACATATCCGATATTTGCTAAATTTAAAGGCGGTAAAGCCGTGGCTACTTCTGGTGGTATTATTCTTGGCGTACATCCATTTCTATTCCTAGCAGTCATACTTACGTTTTTAATCAGTTTATATCTTTCAAAATATGTTTCTTTAGCATCTATGGTAACTGGTGTTGTTGCAACAATTATTACTATGTTTATGAATCAATTGTTATTGTTTTTAATGATTCTTGCTTTAACAATATTTGTGTTTATTCGACATAAAGATAATATTAAACGTATAAAAAATAAAACTGAACCTAAAATTACTTGGATGTGAGTATAAAGATTGAACACATTGCAGTTATTACTTATAATTTGAATAGTACTGTCGCAGTTAAAGGAGAGTCGTATGAATAAAATGAATTCACCAGTATTAAGGAAATTACCAAATAAAGCAGAAAGACATAGATTATTTGGTTCAGTAGACCCTGGACCTCGAACAAAACCAACCAAAAAATCTGATATGGCCGATATTCAAAATAGTAAGAAAGACTTTTTATTTGATATCAAACAAGTTGGTATTAGTAATGTTAAATATCCAATCATTGTAGAGAGTGCTCTTGAACCACATACTCAACAGACCATTGGAACCTTTACGCTTTCCTCAGCGATTAACCAACATTCGAAAGGTACTAATATGAGTAGATTTTTGGAACAAATCGAAGAAAGTAAAAAAGATGGGTTTCGAGTAGGTTTAAATAACTTAAAAGAATTTGGCCTTGCATTACGTGATCGTTTGGAACAAGAACGGGTAACTGTTGAAGTGGCGTTTCCATGGTTTTATGAACAAATTAGTCCTAAATCAGCAAAAAGCGGTTTAAACTATGCCAATGTCTCCATTTCACTTAGTCAATTAGAAAATAATCAGACGGAGTATTCCGCAACGATGGAAGCTACAATCACTACGCTTTGTCCATGTTCCAAAGAGATAAGTGAATATAGTGCACATAGTCAACGTGGAAAGGTTACAATGGAAGTTACTTTTACAGATGGCTTTGAATTTACTGAAGCAGATTGGAAAAAAGATTTACTTCATGCTGCTGAAAGTAATGCTAGCTCACCGACCCATCCATTATTAAAACGAGTTGACGAAAAGCATGTCACTGAAACTGCATATGAAAATCCGCGTTTTGTTGAAGATATAGTTAGACTCATAGCAGCTGATTTATATGAACTGGATTATATCGATAAGTTTAAAGTTACTTGCGAAAATGAAGAATCCATTCATCTGCATAATGCAATTGCAGTAGTTGAATATGATAAAGCTGATGAACAACAGTGAAACGTCTATTGTTACTTTTCATCCGTTTTTACCAGAAAGGAATCAGTCCTTTTACACCACCCACTTGTCGATTCTATCCAACCTGTTCTCAGTATAGTTTAGAAGCAATAGAACGCTTTGGTATCTTTAAGGGATTATATTTAAGTATAGTGAGAATTAGTAAGTGTCATCCATTTCATTCAGGTGGCGTTGATCTGGTGCCGGAAAAGAAACATAAACAACCAAAACAATGATTTTTTGCAGGAGGAAATGTGCAATGAATATCCACGTTACAAAAGATGCTGCTGCTTGGTACAAAAAAGAATATGATATAGATACAGCAAGCTTACGTTTTTTTGTTCGATATGGTGGTTTTGGAGGAAACGTCCCAGGATTCTCTTTAGGGGTTCATCTCGAGGAGCCTTTAAACACCCATACTTCGATCAAAGTAAACGATATTTTATTTTTCGTTACTGAATCAGATGTTTGGTATTTTGAAGACAAGGATTTACACATTTCTTATGACGAAGAAAATAATGAACCGCATTTCGCATATCAATAAGCGATTTGCGGTTTTTTACAGTTTAAATCGACGTAACTGCTCCACTTTTTCTTCTTGTTTCAATATTTCCTTTTGCTTTTCTCCAAATACATCAAAGTGAGGATAGGCATTCTGATGAATCCATCTACTTTTTAATGAATACTGCTCTCCCCAACTTATTAGTTTATCGATATCCGCGCAACCAATTTTTGTAACGGTTGTACAACCTGGAAAACGATCATCTTGCCAATAATGGGTGATAATTGAGATTTTCCCTTCATTCACTTGTTTTTTCCATTGCCATAATTCACTTCGTTTAATTCCAAATGCCATTAGTTATTCCCTTCCAATTCTCTTTGATATACTTCATGCCATTCTGGATAGATCTTTTTTAAGCGGGTTGGCCGAAAATTATGTGCATATGTAATAACATGTTCTGTTGTTCCTGTTACAAGTAAATCATCTTTCTCATTCATTACTCTATACCCATAAATCGTTCTGAGTCCATTATAATCTTCCAACCATGTCAAAATAGTGACAGTATCCCCATATCTTGCTGGTTTTTTATATTGAACCTTCACATCTATAACTGGTGAAATAATATTATCTTTTTCCATTTCCGCATATTGAAACCCTAATTGTTCTATCAATTTTGTTCGACCTATTTCAAACCAAATGAGATAATTCGCATGATAAACAACTCCCATTTGATCTGTTTCAGCATATCGTACGTCAATACTAGTTTCGTTTATAGTCATATGTAAAATACCCTCCTTATCGCCAATATCTATCATAGCATTTTTCATAAAATAAAAAAAAGCCCGACACTTAATTGTTCGGACAAAAAATGTATTTACTTTATTGTTCTAATTCATCTTGTATTTCATCTCTAAAACCTTCGACTGCTTCTTTACGACGTTTGTTTTTCTTTTCAAGCGTTTCCTTTTCTTTTTCGGGTGCCTTTTCCATTCTTTCTTCTGTCTCGTCGATATTACTTAGTGTATCACCGATCATTTCTTCTAGTTTTTCGGCATTATCACTGCGATCATCTGGTTTAGGTTTATATTTGTCATTCATAATAGTATGTCTCCTTTTTTGATTTTGGCTTTAGTATAAGACATATTATCGAAATTATTCAGTCGATAGCCAATTTATAAACAACAAATGTAAGAATATACCTACAGGCAGCTTTTTCGCTTGTTTTATCATTATTTCAAGTATTACCAAGTCGGAGATTGTGTGTTTTTACTTATGAATATGTCACTTCGGAAATGTACTCCGCTTTCCGCGTGCGGCTGCTAAGCCAAGCTCAGGCTTTGCCTTCACTTGTCTTATCTAGGCCTTTCCTCACGCAGGAGTCTACGTACATTTCCTA
>Ga0079225_10001513_pt1 | contig 13069 bp, 12 predicted proteins | sample Poulit2012_FD_76344 | JGI IMG/M metagenome (GOLD analysis project Ga0079225, IMG submission 76344) | Agricultural soil microbial communities from Georgia to study Nitrogen management - Poultry litter 2012 | ecosystem: Environmental > Terrestrial > Soil > Agricultural land | place: USA: Georgia...
AAGAAAACATTCATACTGCCAACTTCTTCGATATATTTCTTTTCAACTCCGTCAAGCCAGAGCACTTGTGCAAAGCCTTCTTCATCGATTTTTTCTTGGGCAATTAAACTAGCCGCATAGTTACCCCCTGTTTTCGCTTCACCTGTCCCACCGACAACTGCCCGAACATACTTGTCTTCAACAGCGATTTTCACCGGATTAATACCTGCTTCATAATAAGCGCCAACCGGTGACAAAATGATGTAAAATTGATAAGTTTTTGCTGGTGCAACTCCTAGAAATGGCTCTGTGCCGATAATGAACGGTCTTATGTACAAAGATGTTCCCGGTGCACTCGGAATCTAGTCTTTTTCCAGGGCGATTAATTGTTTTAAGGCGTGTAAAGCAAATGATTCATCGATCGGGGGAATACACAATCGAGCGTTCGATCGATTTAGGCGTTTAAAATTTTGTTCTGGGCGAAATAGTTGTGCTTGGCCGTCTTTTGACATATACGCTTTTAAACCTTCAAAAACGGTTTGTCCATAATGTAGTACGATCGCTGATGGATCAATTGAGATTGGCTCATAAGGAACGATGCGTGGGTCATGCCATCCGTTTTCTTCGTTGTAATCCATGACAAACATGTGATCTGTAAAAATACGACCAAATTCAAGCTCATTTGGATTTGGTTTTTCTTTCGGTTTGTCGACCTTTTTCACACGTATTGTTTGCTTGTCCATTTTGCTGTCCCCTTTTCCACAAATTAATGATTGTTAGTATATTCTTATAATATCATAAATTGAGTTAAATTATTATTTATAATTAAAAATATTTGCTTTTTATTGACGGCAATCACTCAAACTATTTTAATTTTGAATCGATAAAGCGTATGATAGAGTTGAAGTAAAGATTCAGTTAAATGTGCTTTTAGCAAATTAAGGAGATGAGCTTATTTTGAGTCATTTAACATTTTCGGCAACAGGGGATAGTTTTATTACGAGACGTTTACCATCCGTTGAAGAAAGTTCTTTTACTAACTTAGCGAAGATTATCCAACAAACAGATTTTCGCTTCACAAATTTAGAGACGACCGTTCATCGTGAAGAAGGATATCCATCTGCTAACAGTGGGGGAACATGGGCGATGTCTTCACCAGATGTTTTAAAAGATTTGCAAGCTTATGGATTTAATGTGTTAGCTTGGGCGAACAATCATTCACTTGATTATTTACATGACGGTTTACTGGCGACTGAGCGATACCTTGATGAAGCTAATTTTATTCACTCAGGGGTTGGGAAAAATTTAGCTGCGGCTAGTGCGCCAAAATATTTAGAAACAAAAAACGGTCGAGTGGCAATCATAAGCGTTACATCAACGATTCATGAATCAGGAATAGCAGGTGAACAACGACCAGACCTCATTGGCCGACCTGGTGTCAATCCTTTACGATATGAAACGACGTTTTATGTCACTCAGGAAGAAATGAAAGCGTTACAGTCAATTGCAGAAAAAACCGATATTAATGCAAGGCGTGATTTATCGATTAAAGAAGGCTTTATTTTACCAGATAATGATGAAGTGTTTTATTTTGGTCAATACAAATTTGTTCAAGGACCAGAAACGAAAAAAGTGACAACCCCTCATGAAGCTGATATGAAACGAATGATTGAAAAAATATCTGAAGCGAAACGGCAAGCAGATGCGGTTGTTATTAGTATTCATTCACATGAAATGGATGGAACAGATAAGGCGGAACCGGCCCAATTTTTAGTTGAAGCTGCCAAGCAATCGATTGATGCGGGAGCGGATGCCATTATTGGTCATGGACCACATATTTTACGTGGGATTGAAATTTATAAAAACAAACCAATATTTTATAGTTTAGGTAATTTTATTTTTCAAAATGATTCGGTTGAAAAGTTGCCGGCTGATTTTTATACGCAATATAACCTTAATCATGAAGCAAATATTTCTGATGCCCTTGATGCTAGAAGTGACAATGATACCCGAGGATTTGCCATGGATCAACGATTTTGGGAATCGATCGTTGCCACATGGTCCATGCAAGATGGTGAAATAACTAATATTCGATTACATCCCATTGAGTTAGGGTATGGTAAAAAACGTCATCAACGAGGCTGGCCAACAGTCGTGAAAAATGACGATATTATTAAACAACTACAACAATTGAGTGAACCGTTTGGAACAGAAATAACGATCCAAAATGGAATTGGCATTATTAAAACATAGAGAGGAACATAAAAAATGGATCATACGACAAAACCAATTAAAGTTTACCGAGGAAATTATGTGGAAAGTACACATGATATTCATATTGCCGTTGTCAAAAGCAATGGTCAATTGTTAGCATATTATGGCGATTCACATCGCTTAACATTTGCCCGATCATCAATGAAACCATTACAAGCAATCCCGACGGTTGAGAGTGGGGCAGTTGATACATATGGGATTCATGATAAACAATTATCATTGTTTTGCGCAAGTCACAGCGGCGAACCATTTCATCGAGAAGCGGTTATGCAAGTTTTAGAAAAGTTGAATTTACAAGAAGAACATTTACAATGTGGGACACATGTTCCACGCCATATGGATAGTTATCATCAATTAATCCGTCAAGGTGGCGAACTAACCCCTGTGTTTAGTAATTGTTCAGGAAAACATTCGGGAATGCTCGCAGGGAGTGTTAAACAAAAAATGGATGTTGCGTCGTATCGTGAGCTCTCACATCCGTACCAACAACAAATATTAGATGTCATTGCCGATGTGACAAGCTATGAACGTGAAAATATTGCAACATCTGTTGACGGGTGTGGTGTACCGGTTCATCGTGTGCCACTTTACAATATAGCGCTGAGCTTTAGTCGTTTAGCGAAATCAGCTGATTGGACAGATGGTAGTCGTGAACGAAAAGAAGCTTTAACACGCATTCGAAAAGCGATGATTGCTTATCCTGAAATGGTTGCCGGTACAAATGAATTTGATACCGATTTAATGAAAACTTTTGCCGGTCGAATCGTTGCAAAAGGTGGAGCAGAAGGGGTACATTGTTTCGGTGATACTAAAACAGGCATCGGTGTAGCGGTAAAAGTTGAAGATGGCAATAGCCGTGCCCGTACTGTTGTCTCAATGGAAGTATTACGCCAACTGACGATTGGTAACGAATCATTATGGAGTCAATTAGATCAGTATCGTCAAGCACCTGTCTTAAACGCTCGAGATGAGTCGATTGGTAGTGTTACTGCGAACTTTAACTTGCAAAAATTATAAAACAAATTATACCAAATAATAAAAAGAACTGGCCCTTTTTTAAGGTTTACCAGTTCTTTTTAATGATTATTGAGTTAGTCCGGCATAAATTTGTTCGATATTATATTGTAAAAATTTTAAATATGTGTCGCCTTCTTCACCTGGTTTACCAATTTCATCGGAATATAATGTCGTAAAAATTTCAACACCGGTTTCTTGTGCGACAGTTTCCATGGCGCGCCGGTCAACATTTGATTCAACAAATAATACAGGTGGTTGTTTTTCATTCACTAGCTCGATTAATGAAGTAATTTGTTCAGGTGTGCCTTGTTCCTCGGTATCAATTTCCCAAATAAATCCTTCCTCAAGTCCGTATCGTTTCGCCATATATTGATAAGCGCGTTCACTTGTAACTAACAGGCGATTTTCTTCAGGAATTTCGTTAATTTTTTGTTCGTATTCTTCATCGATTGCTTGCAACTCTTCAAAGTAATTTTGCGCATTTTCTTCAAAGACCTCTTCATGTTCTGGTGCAATATCGATGAGTGCTTTTAACGTATTTTCTGCCATATGCAATCCTAAGACAGGATCTAAAAATGTATGTGGATTAATTTCATGTGCTTCTCCATCTTCATCTGACAAATATAATGGGTCAGCACCTTCCATTAATTCATACATGACAGCTTCGTCTTTACCGACTGATTCGACCATTTTAGCTAACCAACCATGATCCCCACCTTCTAAGTTAAAACCATTATATATAATTCCATCTGCATCTGTAACAGCTTTCGTATCTTCAGGTAATGGTTCATATTCATGGGGATCTGTTCCGATTGGCACAAGATTATGTGTTTCAACGAGATCGCCACCGATTTGTTTCACAATATCTTCAATAAGTGTAAAAGACGTTGCAATGAAGATTGTATCTTCGGTATTTTCTTCACCATTTGTTTCATCATTAGACTGACAACCGACTAAACTTATGACTGCAATAAATACTCCTACTAAAATTGTGTAAAATAACTTGTTTTTCATGTTGAACACTCTCTCCCTGTCTCTAATAATTAAATGAATAAATTTATTTAACGATAAAATGATTATTTTAATCATATGTCGTTTTACTGCGCTTCGTTCTAATCGCTCGCCACAACATTCCGTATTTAGGTGAAAAAACAAATGCAAGTATAAAAAATGCCGTTGTGACAAGAACAATAACAGGTCCAGACGCTAAATTATATTCAAAACTAAAGTATAAACCGATGATTGATGATATTGCTCCGAATCCCATCGCTAAAAAAATCATCGTTGATAAGCGATCAGTTAATAAATAAGCTGTTGCAGCTGGTGTAATCAACATAGCGATGACTAATACAACTCCAACCGTTTGCAATGATGCTACAGTAGCTAATGTAAGTAATACCATAATTAAATAATGAATTGCTCGGATCGGTAAACCGTATGCAGCTGCCATTGTAGCGTCAAAAGAGGTGATGAGTAATTGTTTGTAAAATAAAAAAACTGTGACCATAATGATGGCTCCAACGATTATTGTCATCCACATATTCGCTGCACTTACAGATAAAACATTACCGAATAAAATTTGGGTTAAATCAATCGCTGTCTGTGCTTCAGTAATAAGAATAATTCCAAGCGCAAAGGCAGCCGCAAAGACAATACCGATCGATGTATCACTTTTTATTCGACTATTTTGGGTGACAAAACCGATACCAACTGTCGTTAACACACCAGCAATAACTGCTCCATAAAAAAAGTTAATTTCTAACATAAATGAGATAGCAATTCCTGGAAGAACCGCATGGCTAATGGCATCACCCATTAAAGATAAACCACGCAATATGATGAAACATCCAATCGTTCCACAAATAATTCCTACAACTACCGAAATGAACAAAGCCCGTTGCAGAAAACCGTACTCTAAAATATCATTGAGAAATTCCATTACACATTGACCCCCAATTCATTAAAGAACTGGAATTGTTCTTGATATGTTTCGCGAAGGAGATCGTGTTTAAATACCGTATCAACAGCCCCTGCATCAATTAATTTTTTGTTTAGTAAAATCACTTGATCAAAATAGTCTTTCACTTTAGATAAGTCATGATGAACAATAAAAATTGTTTTTCCCGCATCACGTAACTGTTTTAAAATATTAATAATAACTCGTTCACTTGAAACATCAATTCCGACAAATGGTTCATCAAGAAAGAAGACATTCGCTTGCTGAGCTAATGCCCGGGCGAGAAAGACACGTTGTTGCTGACCACCTGATAATTCACCAATTTGTGAATCGCTAAAATGTTTCATTTTAACTTGATCTAAACATTCATAAGCAAGTTTCTTTTCCTTGTTTCCTGGCCTTTTAAAAAGACCGAGATGTGGAAATGTCCCTAATAGAACTGTATCAAGTACATTGATTGGAAAATCCCAGTCAATGTCACTTCTTTGGGGAACATAGGCAATTCTTTTTTGAACCTTTTTCACAGGTCGACCGTCAATAAGAACTTTTCCATGATCCTGAGGAATTAATCCGAGTAAAGCTTTTATTAATGTTGATTTTCCAGCCCCATTCGGTCCGATAATTCCAATTAAATTTCCTTTTTGAAATGAAAATGAAATGTCATGAAGGATATTTTTTCCATAATAAGAAACACTTAACTTTTCCACTGATATCGCTGTTTGTGTCACTATGCATACGCTCCTAATTTGCCACCAAAGTTTACTAATGCAAACAAAGTTTCCCTGACTCAACTTTTGGATATTATTATACGTTCTTTATAAAATTAAAAAGATAAAACAATTGTTACATGTCCGCACAATTTGCAAGAGTTTTTTGTCTGTTTGACAGACTTTTCCCTAGTTGTTTGAAACTCTCAGCAATTCAAATTTAATTATATGATAATCTTGTAAAAATGCAAATAATTTTATCAAGTCATAAATATAATATTCTTTTGGCATTGAAGTGTGCACCTAATAAGTGAGTCAATTAGATCTTTCATCATGTTATACAACATTAAGTTTCCTCGACCAAACAATGTTGCAACAGTGCAACAAAATATATATTTAAGGCAATTATAACAAAATAAAATGAACTTGCAACCCTTTTGGTGCAACATTTTTGATAATATATTAAAAGGCTTTTAAAAAATGCTCTAGTTATTCCATCAATTACATACTCTATAGGTGCGTAAAAAGGAGTTAAGTTGTTAATGAATTAATTATCGTTCGCTATGAAGGGATTAACGTGCACGAGTACATCTTCAATCATTTCATGCTGTTGGATGAGCTTATTTCTAACTTTATGTGCAATATCATGTCCTTCTTTAACAGTAATATAAGGATCGACACTTATTTTAATATCAATTATGACATACCGCCCATGGGTCCGGGCATGCATTTGATCGATTGTCATCACTCCATCAATGGCATGAACAGTTGCTTCATACGGTTTAATTTCCTCTTTTGAAAGAACTTTTTCCATCATAATTAAAGAAGATTCTTTTGCTAAATAGTAACCGACGCGAATTACAATAATCGAAACAATAATACTTGCAACCGAGTCGCCATAAATAAATAAAGGCAAATGATAATGTTCACCAATCATCGCTAAGCTGACACCAATAAGAGCGGCAAGTGATGAAAGGGAATCTGATCGATGGTGCCACGCATCACTTATAAGTGCAGTACTCCGATATTTTTTACCGATAAACATTTTATAATGGTATAACCCTTCTTTTAAAATAATCGATATGATTAAAATGAATAATGCGATTGAACCTGGTGCTTTAATTTGTTTGGACATTAAAGCTTTGATCGCTGAAATACTTATTTCAACACCAACAACAATGAGCAAAAGGGCGACGATAATCGTTGCGATGTTTTCAGCTTTGCCGTGGCCATAGGGATGTTCATCATCAGGTGGTTTTTTGGCGATTTTTACGGCAAATAAAATAACGACAGAGCTAACGATATCAGATGCAGAATGTAGTGCATCAGCTAATAAGGCCCGGCTACCTGATAAAAAGCCACCGATTGTCTTAAAAATCGTTAACAAAACATTGACGATTATTCCGATCCATGTCGCTATAATTACTTGATTATTTTGATCTGTCATTTTTGCACCACCTTCATCATTGATTAAGCAATTGCTTGTCAATAGACCATTATTATACCATTTGTGCCACATTTTTACCCATTTTGACATACTTGCAAAATTATTTTTGCGAAAGTTTGTTAGGATAATAGATGTGGGAATGGAGGAAAGTTATGGAAACAGAGATGTTACTTACATTTATCATTTTAATTATTGCAACGATATTTTTTATCCATGGACGCATACGTTCTGATCTTATTGCTTTAGGATCATTAATCAGCTTAACATTAACAAACATTATTACACCAAGTGAAGCACTTGCAGGTTTTTCTAATTCGGTTGTTGTGATGATTGCCGGATTGTTTGTTGTCGGTGCCGGTATATTTAATACAGGACTGGCGGATAACATTGGGAAACATTTAATTAAATTAGGTGGTGAAAATGAAAACCGCTTATTCGTCATTATCTTGCTTACGGTTGGTATATTTAGTGCATTTATGAGTAATACTGGAACCGTTGCTGTATTATTACCCGTTGTCGTAAGTGTCGCTTTAACGATTAATGTAAGTCCGGCAAAGTTTTTAATGCCCATAGCTTTTGCGAGTAGTCTAGGGGGTGTTTTGACGCTCATTGGTACACCACCTAACTTAGTCGTTAGTCAAACGTTAGCTGAAAATGATTATGAGACATTACATTTTTTTCAATTAACACCAATCGGAATAATAGCCCTATTAAGTGGGACGATATTTTTAATGACGATTGGGAAAAAATTACTTCCCCAAACAGGTGAAGGGCTTCAAGAGCAGACGACATCATTGTCACCGAAACAGTTGGCAGGTATATATAAAGTTTATCATTCACTGCATTTAGTTAAAGTTCCGAAACATTCAGCGATCATCGGGAAGTCATTGGACACACTTGATTTAACGACGAACTTAGGGATAACGGTTGTAGCGATTGAAAAAAATAATCATGAACGTTTGTTACGATTACAAAATAATCAACGACTCATTCCAAAAGCACATACGGTCATTGAAGCAAATGATGTTATGTTAGTCTTTAGTGCACAAAAAAATGTTGATCAATTGATTGACCGATATGAATTAAAGTTACTTGATCATACAACAAAAGATGGCAAAGAAACTCATTTTTTATCAAGCTCTTTTGGAATTACGGAAATACTCGTTGCTCCACAATCTACGTTTATAAATAAGACTGTCCGTGAACTACACTTTCGTAAACGGTTGAAATGTACAGTATTAGCCATTTATCGTAATGGTCGTTATATTCAAACAGATGTTGCTAAAGAGCGTTTACGGGCCGGTGATGCTTTACTCATTCATGGGCGATGGGAAAATATTGAATGGTTAGCAGAAACTTCGACAGATACCGTTGTTGTCGGCCGGGTAAGTGATCAAGCAATTTTGGCAGCTGCGAGTGGAAAAGCACCAATGGCAGGTCTTATTATGCTATTTATGTTAATCATTATGACATTAGAATTGTTAACACCAGTCATCACAGTTATGATTGCTGCATTTCTAATGTTGATCACAGGTTGTTTAAGGTCAACAGAGGAAGCTTATCGCAAAATTAATTGGGTGTCCGTCATTTTAATTGCTGCGATGTTACCGATGGCGACAGCTTTAGAAAAAACAGGTGGTGTCCTTTTTATAAGTAACTCTTTAATCCATACACTTGGAAATTACGGACCTTATGCAGTTTTAGCAGGGTTTTATGTATTAACTATGACATTAAGTCAATTTATAAGTAATACGGCAACAGCTGTTATTTTTGCCCCGATCGCCATTACAACAGCGATAAGTATTGGGGTTAGTCCTTACCCGTTTGTTATTAGTGTGGCTGTTGCAGCGAGTATGGCGTTTGCGACACCTGTTGCATCACCAACGAATGCACTCGTCATGAACGCAGGTGGCTATACGTTTAAAGATTATGTTAAAGTAGGAGTGCCTTTACAACTGTTTTTAGGAATTATTATGGTTGTAATGATTCCCCTTTTATATCCTTTTTAAATGATTTTTTTAATAAGTAGTTGATTAATTGACTTTACGATCAGTCAATTGTAAAATGAATTAAGTAATGCATGCCATACATATATTAAAGCATACGAGGTGATTTTATGATACAAAGTGTGTTCACAGCAGGCATCATTTTAACGGTTATCATGGTTATCTTAGGATTTGTTCTCGGGCGAGCTAAATTAAAAGGTTTTACTTTGTATTATCCGTTCTTAGCTTTGTTTGTGATCGGCTTACTCTTTCTCCTATTTGCAACGATTGCAGAACGGACATGGATGATGGGTATTACACTCGGTGGCTGGGGGCTTGCTTGTGTATTCTCAGCAGCGATCAGCTTTATTACAACAACACTCGTCGATACATTTGCCCATAATTAATTAGAAAAAGAGCGAAACTAATCGATCGCTCTTTTTTTCATGCATAAAATAACATTTATGTTAATGATCTTTTGGGACTGAATGGCTTAAAAATGTGTGCCCTTGATGTTGGGTGATCCGTTTTTGTCGCATTAACATTCCAAGGGCCCGTTTAAAAGCTGATTTACTCATCTTAAATGTTTGGCGTATTTGTTCGGGCTCACTTTTATCACCAAAAGGCATTTGGCCACTATGTTCGTGTAAATATTGTAAAATTGTTTCTGCATCTTGATCCATTCGTTCTCGTTTTTTTGGCAAAAGTGACACATTGATCGTTCCATCTTCTTTGACGTCGATAATCCTCCCGGTAACATGCTCTCCTAAGCGTGGTTCTTTTTCACGCATCGTTCGGTGAATAAAGCCACGATAGCCTTCATTCGTGAAAACGGCCGATCCTTCATAACCTGTTTGATAGACATACCCATTAACTTGGGCATACATTAAGTCATCTGTTGCGATTTCACGTTGGTCATAAAATACATTTTCCTGAGCAGGTATTGCGAGCAGGCGATGTTGTCGGTCAGTATCGAGTGTTACTAAAAGTTGATCATCAATTTTCGGCCAGACAGTATCCACCGCTGGTAGTTTATCTTTGGGGACGAGAATATCATTTTCAATCCCGATTTGAACAAAGACTCCTAGATGTGGAACAACGTCAGTAACTTTTGCCCAACCGTATGTCCCTCTTTGCACCGTTGGGACTTTCGCTGTTGCCAAAACTTGTCCATCTTTATCGCTATATATAAATACATTGATTGTTTCATCATCAGTAAACTCGAAGTCATCATCAGCAAAAGGGAGTAATACTTCATGACCATCAACTAAAAGTAAATACCCATCTTCTTTTTGACGAAAAACTTCGCCTCGTTTGACCATGCCTATATAAGTCGTTATCATTTGAATCATCTCTTTTCTAACATGAACAATTGCTTAATATTTAATGGGTAACCATTAGTATATTCTCATGTTTAATGAATATAATCAACGATTTAAAATATACTTCTCGTATGTGTTGATAGGAATGATTTGTCCATGATGATTTTGAAAATATTTCATGCAAATCATATGCATATGGCCCCAATCGATTGAACAAATTTCATCATTAACAATGACTATTTGTGTAGGGGTACCGTATCGTTGTAAATAAGATTCATTACTTTTTAATGATATATCGTTTCTGTTTTTTGAAAAAATTATTTGATTGTTAGTGGATGGTATATTTTTGTTTAAAAAAACATCCGAAATATTGTTATAATTATTATTTATTACACTGATCGATGGCATATCATTTATCGGCTGTTCACGAGTCATTTGTGAGTGATTGGCTAAATCTTGACTTGGTTGTGTGGAAAACAATGAAATAATTAATAGCAATAAACTTAAACTCGCAAAAGCGACTGTTAAACATCTTCGTTTAAAGTGTTGTTTCCGTCGAATAGAACTATACACTTGTTGACTTGAAGGTGTTGGCATTTGTCTGCTTGTTTCTAGTTGCAATGTTTTTTGCCATGCTCGTACGTCCATATAACATTTTGGACAATACTTAAGATGGGAATTGATTTTAAAGTATTCGACACGTGATAAATTGCCTAACACATAATCAACGATTTTTTCTTCAGGAATATGATTGTTTTTCACATCATTCACTTCCTTACCTTACTTTTAACCAGTCAAGTAAATGTTTATGTTTTTGTAAATTACGTAACCCATAACGAACTAAAGATTTAACCGTTCCTAATGGTTTGTTTAATTTTTTTGCAAGTTCAACTTGTGTTTTTCCTCTAAAGTATGCGCCATAAATGACATCTCGTTGATTTTTGGGAATTTCTTGTAAAGCTTTTAAAATAAGTTCTTTTTCAATTTGTAGTAAGACAGATAGTTCTGTATGTACATCTGCTTCACTGTCAAGTAACTCTAATTTATGAACGAGTAAAGGTTTTTTCTTACGTAAACGGTCAATACATAAGTGACGTGTTTTCACAGCAAGCCAAGCTTGAATAGTTCCTCTTTGCGCATTATATTGTTGTGGTTTTTCATAAATATCTAAAAAAATATCGTGCGTAATATCTTCAGCTTCTAGTGAATCTGCTAAAACACTTTGGGCGATGCGGTGAACGAATGGTGCATATTTGTTATAAAATTGATCAAAAGATGATTCACAGCCATTTGCAACCGCTACTAATAATTGTTCATCATGTTTACCGTTTTCCACTTAAACTTCCCCCTAAAATTTAGTGAATTTTGTCATTAAACGTTTTAAAAACGATCAGTTCCGTTATTTGTAGATCCATGTGAACTGAATATTTAAAAATAGCTTCAGTTAAAACCTGAAATTTTTAGCTGTCATTTTAAATGGAAAATAGCTCAAGGACGCTTAGTTTTTCTTTTTAAATAATATATAACAAATTATTTTCAAAAAAACAAATCCAAAATGACAAGTTATTCGTACAATTATTGAGAACAATTTTTAGGGGGTTATTCGATGTTAAGAAAATCATTCATAGCAACTTTCGGTTTATTGTTCAGTTTGTTAACTATTTTTATGTCACCAACTTTTGCTCAATCATTAACATTGTATACTCCTTATAGTGGTCTATCGGTGACACCAGGAGAAAGTATTACGTACGATGTTGATGTTATCAATGACGAACAATCGATTGAGCATGTAACATTTGATTTGGAAAAACTGCCAAAAGAGTGGGATTATTCGATTCGGGCAGGTGGTTATTCAATTGATCAATTGTCAATTATGCCTCAATCAGATGAAACGATCAAAGTAGAAGTGATCGTTCCATTAGAAGTAAAAAAAGGTGCATATTCGTTTAATTTAGTCGCAACAAATGATGCGGGTGGAAAAAGTACACTACCATTACTTGTTAATGTGTCTGAAGAAGGAACATTTCAAACAGAATTTTCAATTGAACAACCAAATATGCAAGGACATAACGATTCAACGTTAACTTACGCTGCAGAATTAAAAAACCAAACAGCTGATGAACAACATTATTCACTAGCGGGACAATTTCCAGAAGGTTGGGAAGGAATTTTTAAAGTTGACGGGAGTAATGTAACGTCTGTGACGATTGAACCAAACGAATCGAAAAATATTACGATTGAAGTGACACCGGCTGAAAATGTGAAAGCAGACCTTTACAAAATACCACTTACTGCCTCAACCGGTTCGACGTCAGCTGAAATTGAGATAGAAGCCGACATTCTCGGTCAGTATGATATACAGATAACGACCCCAGAAGGGA
>Ga0079225_10001514_pt1 | contig 13066 bp, 12 predicted proteins | sample Poulit2012_FD_76344 | JGI IMG/M metagenome (GOLD analysis project Ga0079225, IMG submission 76344) | Agricultural soil microbial communities from Georgia to study Nitrogen management - Poultry litter 2012 | ecosystem: Environmental > Terrestrial > Soil > Agricultural land | place: USA: Georgia...
AAAGACGTTTAAAAGCACGGGTTGTCTTTAGGGTGTCTAACATCTTATAAATTCCACGTTCCTTTTCTGAAAGCTTTTCGATTCTGTGTTCTTCCCAGAAATCATCATCTCTGTTAAATACTTCATCGCGCACCACAGTTCTTTTTTTGCGATAAAATTTAGCGGGCTTTTCAATATTGAATTCATAATCGTCAAACAGCGTAGTTCGCTTGGCGTACATTCCGTAAGCATCTTCCCTTTTAATAAAAGCGAAATTAGCCATAAAGTGGTCTCGAGTGATTACAAAAGTGGAGTCGTTTAATACATCGAATTCTTGTTCTATAAATACATCGTTTACCCAATTGATATTAGCGCTTTTTGACATTTCAAGGTTGATGTCCTTAATAGCCCAGGTAGTGTCATTTACCCAAAAATCACCTTTGAAAGTTAATTCGCTTTTCCTTCTGGGATAATAAACAATTTTATAACACCATTTATTGTCGATAAAAGAACTATCGGCCAAAACATAATTATAGACATCTATACCCGTTCGAGATAGCGGACTGACAAAAGACTTGTCGAAAAACTGAAGATAATTATCATAAACATTATATTCCGCATAAATATCTTTAATAAAATCAACCATTGCTCGGTTATTCTCAAATCCTGAATTTCGATTGGCGATCAGTATTTCTTTTTCTTTCCCAAGTTTGTTATCGCCATATACTTCTGAATAGGATTCATTGATAAAAATAGGGAGATAGTTTTTTCCGGATACTGAACTGGTATCTATATTGTCGAAAATGAATTCCATTCCCTTAAAAATTCCGCTTTTTATCATCGTGCTGTCGATGGAGTTTATATCGAACTCTAATTTTTCGTATTTATCAAACTCATACTGATCGTATTGATGAACTCCGTTGTTCCTTTTATTCGCCCAGATTTTACGAAGAATGTCAATTGCAGGATTGTTTTTCTTAGAGGTTTTTCCGGTGTAAAGGTGAATCGATCCCAATTCCTCTGCGTCATACTCCATGACAACCTCAATATTTAGCGTCTTTTTTTCGCGCAACGGAAGGGTTACTGTTTTGAATCCGGTAAAAGAAAATTCTACAGCGTCATAAGTGTTTTCTGATTCTAAATAAAACCTCCCGTTTTCGTCTGAAATAGTACCTTCAGAAGAGTTTATAAAAATGACATTGGTGTAGGCCATAGGCTCCCCTTCTGTATCAACAATATATCCGCCAATTTTGGTTTGTGAGAACCCACTGAAACTCAGTCCGATTAAAATCACAAAAAAATAAAACCTTTTTATACAAAAATCTTTAATAAGATATTGAAAAGAAAAAGACGGGGTGTGTAGGTTTATCAAATTTTATTTATAATAAAGGTCAAATTTAAAAATTCTTATGGGCTTTGCAATATGTTCCTTTTCTCCAGAGCTAAATCGCTGTCAATTTGATCCTGTCTCGAGATTACATATTATAAGTTTCCCATAATATCATAATCGTTGTTTTGCTTGTTGACAAATAAAGCCATAAGAATTTAAATGTTTACCGGTTTTCACATATCTTTCTAATTATTAATTTAGGAAAAGCAATTGATTAGTCGGCTTATCTTGAATGATTATAATTAAGGAAAAACTATCAAAGGCTTAGAAAAATCATTTAAATTTGCTTTTTGAAATATACGTGAATCTTTTGACGTACCTCTTAAATTAAACATGTTGAATTATGAGAATCATCAAAAATCTTTTGTTATTTATTCCTTTGTTCGTTTTCTTGGCTTCCTGTCAAGGACCCTATCATAAGGATAAAAAGGAACCTATCAAAATTGGTCTTCAAGAAATAGCCTCTGCTGATAAAGAAGAAGGTGATGCTGAAGAGGGCGAGAGCATAATAGACCTTCCCAGCCTAGACAATAAAGGGGTAGGTCCTATCGATCACGTTGAATTGGATGACGAAATTGATCAAGACATGGCAGCTGCCGGGAAAGAAACTTTTGATATTTTTTGCATAGCTTGTCATAAAATGGAACAACGTACGGTTGGACCTCCCCTTGGTAATGTGATGAATTTGCGATCGCCAGAATGGGTAATGAATATGATTTTAGACCCCGATACTATGCTGCAAGAGGATCCGGTAGCAATTGCACTTTTAGAGGAATATATTGCACCTATGGCAAATATGGGGCTAACTGAACAAGAAGCCAGAGAAGTGTTAGAATACTTGAGAACAGAGGCAAAATAAACCCTAAACCCAACAGTATATGATAAAAACTTCATCAAAAGGATGAGGTTTTTGTTTTTTTAACCAATTCTTGTACAGGCTTTCAGAGGTGGGTTTTGATGATGTAAAGTAATTAAAAGATGGTGGAATCGTATTATTTTCTTGGGTGGAATTGTTCTATGACTGCTTTAAGATGAGCTTGATTAGTATGTACATATATTTCTGTAGTTGCAATACTTTCATGCCCTAACATTTGCTGAATAGCTCGTAGATTTGCACCATTCTCTAATAAATGTGTGGCAAAAGAATGACGAAAAGTGTGTGGACTCACCTTCTTTTTTATTCCTGTTTCTACTGCGAGCCGTTTGACAATTGTAAAAATCATCGCCCGCGTTAATTGACGACCACGTCTGTTGAGATAGAGAAAATCTTCGTGTCCCTTTTCCGGAGTTTGATGATTTCGAGTATGCTCAATATAAATATTGATAAATTTCTGCGTGTGTAAACTGATAGGAACAAATCGTTGTTTATCCCCCTTACCGGTTACTTTTATAAATCCTTCATCAAAAAATAATTCTGAAAGCTTGAGAGAAATAAGTTCACTGACTCGAAGACCACAACCATATAGAGTTTCTATAATACTACGATTTCGCTCACCCTGTGGAGAATTGAGATCTACGGCAGCTATCAATCTGTCGATTTCTTCAAGACTTAATATCGCAGGCAAGTTCCTGCCGGTTTTGGGAGATTCAATCAATGCTAAAGGATCGGTTTCTCGATAATCTTCAAAAATCAAATAAGAAAAAAAACTGCGTAACCCAGAGATAATCCTGGCCTGAGATTTGGGATTTAAATCAGATGAAATGTCATAAATGAACTTTCTCAATGTCTCATCTTCAATAGTAACGGGGGAAACATTCAAATTATGCTCCTCTAAAAACCTGATCAGTTTTTGAATATCCAGACTGTAATTTTTGATAGAGTTTTCCGATAATCCTCTTTCTATCCGTAAATAACTTTGATAATCCTTGATGGCTTCTTTCCACTTCATAAGCTAAAAATACAACAAAAAATAGGGTTTGCTAATAATGTAGCTGAATACAATTAAAGAAAATTTGAATATAACTGATGGATATAAGAAATATAACAGTCCGGCTTACTGGGTAGAGAAACCAAAATATAAGTAGTTCTGAAAAATTAATTTGTTCGTTTTCGCAAACACTGATAATTTGTTTATCTTTGGAACTAATTTAGAAAACTCCTAAGTAGTGAAGAAGCTATACAATAAAGTTTACCAGGTATTTGAAAAGAATTTTATAATGTACGCCATGTTTGGCGTTTTGGTTGCCAGCAGTCTTGGTGCAGCCGGAGCTATGATGACTTTTTATAGTTCTGAAGGTTTCGCTGAAATCTTTCAAATAGGTGTTTTGGTTATAGGAGCCTGCGGATTTACTGCGGTACTGTTAGGAGGTAGAAAGCCGAAAACTGTTTTCAATTGGCTTCTCATCAGTATTGTTATTAGTCTGGTGGTGCTGTTAAATCAAATATTATGAGTGGTATTTCAGAAAGAAAGGAAATTAAAGGTAGAGAAGAAGTATCTCTTCTTGTGAGAACCTTTTATGGACGAGTAAGAAAAGATGAAACGCTTGGCCCTATATTTAATCGGATTATTGATGATTGGGAGGAACATTTTGAAACACTGATAGACTTTTGGGAAAGCAATCTTTTTAGAGTTAGAAAATATTACGGAAACCCGATGTTAGCACATGTTTCTGTCGATAAGAAAAACAATCATACCATCGACTCAAAACATTTTGGAATATGGCTGAATCTGTGGTATCAAACCATAGATGACCTGTTCGAAGGGCAAGCGGCTGATATGGCCAAATTCAAAGCCCGTAAAATGTCTACCAATTTGTTTTTAGCGATGTTTCACCATAGACCTCGAGAAAAACAATCTTGAAATTAATCAGCATTGAAAAACTTCGAAATGCTGGGTTAGAAATATAAATTTAGTAATAAATTAGATTTGGTTCGAAAGAAAGCTTGGGGGTACTCGCGTTCTTTTGAGACCCCCATATAATTTATAATAATTATCTATAAAAGAAAAAAGAGGTTGTATTTAAATGAAATAAACCGATATCTATGTTTTGTAATTGCAGGTAATAAAGGCTAATTTTGCCATCCTGTCATCCTCGTCAAGCAGGGTTTATCTTTGAAATGTTTATTGAAGGATAAATGTTTGTGGAAAACTCAAATCTCCTATTTATTTATCTGGTACCTTATACATGATCATCTTGTAATTTAGACTTCAACACTAATTTTTAAGAAGTTCTCGATTCTTTGTTTGTTTCTGTGATTTTTAGAATGTCAGTGTTGAAAGAAAATAACTGGAACTGGTGAAAATTTGACCTATAAAATGATATTTATCATTGTTTGTTCCGGTTTTATTTGACCAAAGTGGCGCCTTTTAGCTGTAATGGGCTGTGAAGCAGTTGTTTGTGGGGTTTTAGAGGTGGGCGTTTTGATTCCGATAAATTTGTCCTTAATTTGTTTTAGGCTTATATTTGTCCAATCTAAATAAAAAGGGAAGAGATGTTTTCAAAAGCATGTGAGTATGGAATTAGGGCTGTGTTATTTATCACGGTTCATTCTTTGCAAAATAAGCGCACCAGATTAAAAGAAATAGCGAAAGAAATTGAAGCCCCTGAGGCTTTTATGGCCAAGGTGTTGCAAAAATTGGTCAAACACAATATTTTGCTTTCAAGTACCGGCCCTAAAGGCGGGTTTTATATTGAGCCTGAAAAAATTAAATCCACAAAACTAATTCAGATCGTACGGGCTATTGACGGAGATAAGATCTTTGTCGGTTGCGCTTTGGGTCTGCCCAAATGTGATGAAAATCACCCTTGCCCTGTTCACGATAATTTCAAGGAGATTCGAGATTCTTTAACGGAAATGCTCAGCACAATGGATGTGGGAGAAATGGCAACAAATGTTGATAAAGAAATTGCCTTTTTGAAATATTAATAATTGAAACAATTAAATAAAGACTTGATATTTTTCAAACTATGAAGTATTTAAAAACAAAAGAAAGTTTGTGCGTGTTTTTACTTTTGGCCTTGGGGAACTTTCCCGCTTTTGCAGCGGGTTCTGATTCTGCCGCTTGGCTGAGAAGTACCGGTGTAATTGGTACTGTACTATTGGTGGTAGTTGTTCTTGCTGTGACCCTTATCATCGGCCTGATAAAATTCAATGATTTTTTTGCAAAATTGAAAAAGAAACGCAAAATAGAAGATCATTTGGATTTAAAAGATGAAATTACCGGATTGGAGGATAAAGAGGTTGATCAAATTCTCGAACAGCGCAAGAAAGCTGGAAAATATAAATTGAAAGGAGACGAATTAGCCGGTTCTGAAAAGGCTTGGGATAAAAAAGGAATTATTTCAGAAGTATCTCACGACCCTAAACCGCGATTCTTTGATAAAAAACAAAAATCTAATATTCTACTGGAAACAGCTCCCGAGCTGAAAAAATTAACCATGTTTTATTTGGGAGCCTCCGCTTTTTGGCTGCTTTTTGGAACCTTGGTCGGCGAGTTTCTGGGATTGAAGTTTATTTGGCCAAGCTTAGATCATTTTTCCTGGCTTTCATTTGGAAGATTGCGCCCGGTGCATACCAATACCGTATTCTGGGGATTTGCTTCCCTATCGATGTTGGGGTTAGCCCATTTCGTGATTGCGCGAACTTCCAACGCGCGATTATATAGTTATAGACTTTCATGGATTGGCTGGCTGTTGATAAACCTCTGCGTTATCTTCGGAAATCTCTTTCTGATGGGAGGAGTAAACAACGGAGGTGGCGAGTATCGCGAGTATATTTGGCCGGTTATGGCGTTGTTTATTATTAGTATCCTAATTCTGTTTTATAACTTCTATATGACAGTGGCAAATAGAAATATTAAGGAGATTTATATCTCAAACTGGTATATTTTTGCCGGGATGATTTGGACAGGGGTGCTGGCCACGGTGGGGTACTTGCCTTTTTATCAAGATGGATTGGGAGAAACCGTAACTGCCGGATATTATATGCACCAAGGTGTTGGAATGTGGTTTATGACATTCACGCTTGGTTTGATATACTACTATTTACCGGCAACACTCAACAAACCAATTTACTCTTATGCCCTGGGAGTTTTAGCGCTTTGGACACAAATGCTGTTTTATACATTAATCGGTACACATCACTTTATTTTTAGTCCGTTGCCTTGGTGGCTACAAACCGTAGCTATCGTGTTTAGTGTGGGGATGGTTATTCCCGTTGCTGCCGGTACAACTAACTTCCTGCTTACCATGAGAGGGCGTTGGGATCATATTTCCAAAAGCTATGTCTTGCCCTTCTTTTTAGTAGGAGTAATATTCTATTTCGTCGGATCGATGCAGGGAAGTTTACAGGCCACGCGATTTACTAATTATGTGTGGCATTTTACCGATTTTAATGTGGCGCACTCACACCTAACCATGTATGGAATTATAGCCTTTATTCTATGGGCCTGTACCTATACAATTGTACCAAAACTAACAGGAAAAGAACCTAAAACTTACTTGGTTGGAGGACATTTTTGGTTAGCCCTTCTCGGACTTTTCTTGTATTCCTTTCCCTTAATGTGGGGTGGAACACTCAAGGGACTGAGCTGGTTGCAAGGAGAGCCTTTTATGAAATCCGTTGAATTAATGACACCTTATTGGGTTTGGAGAGCCGTAGGAGGTTCATTGATGTTGGTGTCTCACTTTATCTTTGCTTATAACCTGTATTATATGTTCAGTCATAAAACTGACCCCAGTCAAGTGAGTGAAAGTGATGTTGCTGAAAATCAAATTCCTGAAAACAAAGAAACTGTAAATATTTAAATTAAAAAACCATGTTTGATTTTAATACGAATCATAAAGCTTTAGTGTGGACGTTGTTCCTTGTATTTCTTGTGCTTACAATAGGGATCGCTGTTATTCCCGCTTTTCAAATTCAAAATGAATATGGACCACTGCCCGATCAAGAGGATTTGACACCTCTTGAACGCAGAGGATTAGAGTTATATGTTGCAGAAGGATGTGTGGGATGTCATACACAACAAGTGAGAAATATAGAAATGGATAAGATGTTTGGAAAACGTCCTGTTATGCCACAAGATTATTATTACAGTAAAAAACGCCAAGATGTTTGGCGTCAGACTCCAACCCTTTTAGGAAGTGAGCGTACCGGACCTGATTTATCCAATGTCGGAGCACGTCAATCTTCAGAAGCGTGGCATATGTTACATTTATATGAACCAAGAGCTGTAGTAGAAGGATCGATAATGCCGAGTTATCGTTGGATGTTTAAAGAAGTAGATAGTAGTATGGTCAGAGATTCTGATGTAGTGGTTAATGGAATTCCGGAGGAATATCTTAGTGATAAGAGCAAAAAAGTAGTCGCTAATAATGATGCTAAAGCCTTAGTGGCTTATCTGCTTTCCTTGAAGTTTACCGATCTCCCGGAAGACATGGAGGAGCCGGAATTTATTCCGCTTCGGAAGAAGGATAAAGAACGCATAAGCGGTGGTGTTTCTGATGCGGAAGAAGGGTCGGTAAATGGAGAGCAACTCTATGAAACCACCTGCGCGGTTTGTCACCAATCTAATGGGCAAGGAGTTCCCGGAGCTTTCCCGGCATTAAAAGGAAGCGGAATTGTACTTGATCCCAATGCTATAACCCATATTAAATCTATTCTTTTCGGAAAAGATGACAATCCTCAATATGGACCGATGCAAGCCTTTGGAGATGAGTTGACAGATGAGGAAATTGCTGCCATAATCAATCACGAACGTACGAGTTGGGGAAATGATGCGGAAACCGTTACGCCTGAGGAAGTGAAAGAGGTAAGAGATCAAGTGCAATAAAGCATTGCGAAATGAGAATTGATAAAAAACTATCAGATATGAAAAAAATTGTGTTTTTATTATTAAATATATTTCTGGGGTTTAATGCTGTTTTTGCCCAAAATGGAAAATTTGATCAGGGAGGACACGGCGATGTGCCTTTCCAAAAACCCGATGAGGTTATAGCAGATATCATTGTCTGGGTTTCTGTTGCAGTGGTTGTTGTAACCTTGGTGCTTACGCTGAAGTATTTGTTTATGCCTAAAGAGAACGACCCTAATCACATAAAAAATATTATTAAGGATGAAGGATTCTAAAAAGATAAAAGATATCGAGGATAGTCGGATAGTGAAGGTTTATCTCGATGATGAGAAGCAACCATTTGGAGAATTCCGTCCACCGGTAGAAATATTACTCGATACGACTAAAATTCCGGACGGCGAACATGAATTAAAAGTGGTTGCTAAAAGTTCAGGTATGGTTGAAGGGGTTAGAATTATTCCCTTTACTGTTAAAAATGGACCGGAGATTTCCGTAATAGGACTCAAACCTAACCAAACCATTAGCACGGAAACCTCTGTCATTATTAATGCTTATGGAAGTGAAACAACAGATAGATTTATAGTTAAAGGTTCAGAAGACCCAAAACCGATTCCCGCTTGGGTATGGATGTTGGTGATATTATTCATCGCTTTTGGAGTATTCTATCTGGTGATGTATTTAACACCTGATGCTTATCAATCTCCTTTTTAAATGAACACTGAGAGATTACATATTAAAAAATAAATTGGTTTAAACGGGTGTGATAAGTAAAATTGCTCGCACCCGTTTTTAATTTGATATAATTATATTATGAAATGGTCATTTTAAACAAAGGTTTATTCGAAAAACTCCTTTGAATATAATATTTTTAGGATTTGATGAGAAACACCGATAATGCAAATAGTTAATTAAAATAAAATCATACTTAAAAACGCATACTATGGAGGAGATAATCAAAGCTGTCGAAGAAAAATACAGCAAATTAGGGGAAGATCCAAAGACGTATTTAAAAGGTCTGTTGCAAGCTAAAACCATCAACTATTGGGATTATATCCAGGTAGATACATTGCTCTCATTGCAGCGTCCAAGAACTAATTTTAAGGATGAAGAGATCTTTATAATGTATCATCAAGTAATTGAGCTTTTCCAAAAGATGTTACTTCATGAAGTTAAACAGCTGCAAGCAGATGAAGTGATTGAAAAAGTATGGATTGAAAAAATGGGTCGAATACAGCGATATGTGGAAATGCTGATCAATTCGTTTGATATAATGCGTTATGGTATGGATTACGACGATTATAATATCTTTAGAGATACCCTAACCCCGGCCAGTGGTTTTCAAAGTGTACAGTTTAGATATGTTGAATTGTTTTGCACACCTGTGGAAAATTTGGTCAATGAAAAGGGTAAAAAACGCTTGCCTGAAAATCCCTCCTTAGATGACTATTTTGACAATATTTATTGGCGAGATGCCGGTTGTGATTATGAAACCGGAGAAAAAACCTTAACCTTGCGTCAGTTTGAAGAAAAGTATGATTTGGAATTGAGAAATTTAGCCAAAAGAATGAAAGGAAAAACTCTGTGTGATAAGTTTAATACCCTGCAAAATCCTTCTGCGGAGCTTAAGGAGAAACTGGTTGAATTTGATGTCGCCTATAACGTTACCTGGCCGTTGGTTCATTTAGGAACAGCTGCTCATTACTTAGATGCTAAAGGAGAAGAAACCAAAACTGCCACAGGTGGCTCTGAGTGGAAAAAATACCTACATCCCGACCATCAACAAAGAAAGTTTTTCCCTGATTTATGGGAATCCAATACCTAAGATGTATTTCAAAAAAAGAGATAACCGTGAAAACCGGTTGGTTTATGATTTTAATTGATGATTAAATATTTCGACCTGAATATTTTGAAAATAAATCGTCTCGGATTTTCTTAATACGTGGGCTAATCCCAATTTTATAAACATGCGGATTTTCAAATCGTTTATATTCAGGTGGTAAAAGTGCTAATCGCTCTGCTGAAAAACGTTTTATTTCCTCAATATCGGTTTGCACCTGAATAATCTTTCCTTTCTTCATCAGGGGTTGAAGCAGAGGAGTGGAAGAAATATCCGCTATTTCCATAGATTTATGCGGATTAAATGGAGCCGTCATAATATTGGGCTTTCCTTCTTCTATTTCAGTAATGGCATCAGCACCGAAAAATGTTCCGTCCTTATGAAGCAAACGATGAACTTGTTTTTTTTCAGGTAAAGTGGTTTTTTCAAGGTTTTCAGAAACTTTAATCCTCGGGATGTTATCGGCAGTCACAAGTTTATAAACCCCGTCCAAAGCTGCATCTGGCTTGCCAATTGCTAAATTTGTACCTACTCCAAAGATATCGATAGGTGCTTTCTGATGAATTAAGCTCCTGACTACATATTCATCTAATTGGTTGGAAGCAGCAATCTTGACATAGTGCAAACCTGCATCGTCTAACAGCTGTCTGGATTTTCGAGCTAAATAAGAAAGATCCCCACTGTCAAGACGAATGGCGTAGAGACGTTGTTCTTTTTTTTCCATTTCCTTGGCCACTGTAATGGCATTAAGTACGCCACTTTTTAAAGTGTTATAGGTGTCAACTAAAAGAATACAGTTCTCCGGATTAGAATTGGCAAAACTTCTAAAAGCTTGAAGTTCCTCATCAAACATCTGCACATATGAATGAGCCATCGTACCGCTGGCTTTTAAACCATAGTGCTTTGCTGCAGCTACATTACTGGTTGAATCAGCACCACCGATCACCGCAGCTCGAGAAGCATAAAAACCACCAATACCTTGTGCGCGGCGCAACCCGAACTCACTGATGATTTTATCCGGCGCCGCGAATCTTATCCGCGCAGCCTTAGTAGCGATTAAAGATTGAAAGTTTAAAGTGTTCAGTAGAAAAGTTTCAATCAGTTGAGCTTCTAAAATGTTTCCCTCAACACGCAAGATAGGTTCTGTTTGAAAAATAACCTCGCCCTCCGGAGGACCATAGATAGATCCATTAAATTTGAAGTTCTTCAATACAGTTAGATAGTTTTTATCAAAACCTTGATCTTTTAAATATTTAATATCGTCATCTGTAAATTGAAGGGTTGCTAATTGATTAAGTAAATCAGCCAATCCGGCAAAAACAGCATATCCCCCATCAAAAGGAGGACGCCGAAAAAAATAATCAAATGTCACTTGTTTAGTGTGATAATTATTCAGGTAATACGCTTGCCCCATGGCCAATTGGTATAAGTCTGTATAAGTACCGGTTAGCTGTAAGTTCATAAAATCTATATTTTAAAACTCCAAACTTAATCATTTTGAGTCTTAATTGCAGGGGGTTGAATCCATGAAATTATTTAAAAGAAATTTTAAACAGAATAGTAGTAGTTATATAATAAAAATAGCAGTAATTATATTAATTGGTTTTTTACCGATAATATTAACGGTTTTTGACATGAATTTAGCCTAATTACTGCGCATAATTAAAGACAAAATAGCCCTTAATTGATAAATATCTCTATTTTTGCATTGTTGTACGGAATAAATTAATTATCATTGAAATCGCATTAAGTAAACAGAATATGTATTCGATTTGAAAACAGCTAATTTCTGTTGTTTTTTGCTCTGGATTGACAATAAAAAAAATGAGTCCAATTATATAATAAAAATAATTATGAGTAAAAAATCAAACCACAAGAAGTACTCCCGTAAACAATTTATGAGGAATGCAGGAGGTGCTATTATAGGTGGTAGTTTATTATCCTCTTTTGGCCTACCTAAAATGGAAGGGAAAAATTTTAAAAAACCCTATAACCCAGTTTCGAAATCTCAAATTGCTGCTTTATCAGTTGCACAACGTGTAGCAGCCGATCCAAGAGATATTCCGCCACCCATTACAAGAAAAACATCTAAAACAGTTCATGTAGAATTGGAATGTGTCGAGCTTGTTAGTGAGCTGGAAGATGGAACAAACTTTCACTATATGACTTTTGGAGGAACAGTTCCGGGGCCGATGATTCGGGTTAGACTGGGAGACACCGTTATCTTTACTTTAACTTCATCTGATGAAAATTTGATGTTGCATAACATTGATTTTCACGCAGTTTATGGAACAGGAGGAGGAGCGGATGCCACATACGTTACACCGGGATCTGAAGAAACCATTAAGTTTAAAGCGCTGTACCCCGGTGCTTTTATTTATCACTGTGCCGTTCCTGCCATGGATCAACATATCAGTAGCGGAATGTTTGGCATCATCCTTGTTGAACCTGAAGAAGGATTGCCTAAAGTAGACCATGAGTTTTACTTAGGTCAACATGAAGTTTATATCCAAGGAGAAACAGGTGATAAAGGTCTGCAAGAATTCAGTTTCGATAAGATGAAGGATGAAGATGCAGATTATGTTCTTTTAAATGGTCAAAAAGGTGCGCTAACCGATAATGGATACGGTGCCATGAGAGTTAAAAAAGGAGAAACGGCACGTATATTTTTTGTCAACGGCGGACCGAACTTGGCTTCGAGTTTTCACCCAATTGGAAACGTATGGACTAAAGCATGGCGCGATGGAGCCTTAGCAAGTTCTCCCGAACGTTATGTTCAAACTATGCTTGTACCGCCGGGTGACTGCGCAGTCTTTGAAATGGATTTCCCTGTCCCGTCAACTATACACTTAGTCGATCACGCCCTCAGTAGGGTAGAGTATAAAGGAATGCTGGCCGATATTGTAGTAGAAGGATCCCCTGAATTGGATATTTACGACCCAAATTATGAAGTTTAAAAATTAATATTAATTAAAAATAAATGCAACTATGTTAAATTTAAGAAAATCATCAAAATTTCGATTCTTGCTTGTTATGGTAGGAATATTTCTTTTCTCGGCAAGTACT
>Ga0079225_10001515_pt1 | contig 13066 bp, 12 predicted proteins | sample Poulit2012_FD_76344 | JGI IMG/M metagenome (GOLD analysis project Ga0079225, IMG submission 76344) | Agricultural soil microbial communities from Georgia to study Nitrogen management - Poultry litter 2012 | ecosystem: Environmental > Terrestrial > Soil > Agricultural land | place: USA: Georgia...
CATATTAATTCCTGCCACAATAATCATAATGGTGATAATCAACGCAATATTAAAATCAAAAAGGGAAAGCCATTCAAAAATTGAGGAATATTGCTGGATAATGGTTTGCGCATCCAAAGTAGAATCGGTTTGGTGATAAACTTTTACACCCACTTCTTCTATTTTATCAAAATCATCTACAAACACTTCAAACCCACCCACTTCTTCAGCATCCCATTTATTCAGTCTTTGGAGTTGTGTGATATCCGAAATGACAAAGGTTTTATCAAATTCGCGAAATCCAGAGTTGAATATTCCCACCACGTCAAAAGCCACCAAACGCGTGCGTTCTTGTTCTTCGGCATTCATAAAATACACAATCACCTTATCTCCTATCTCAAATTTTAAGCGATTGGCCATAAATTGCGAAAGTAGAATCTCGGTACTGTTTTTTGCTCCTTCTGGATAGTTGGGCAATCTGCCTTCTAATAGATATTCCTCAAAATAATCCCATTTATAATCTGTTCCGACTCCTTTGACCACAACGGCTTCAAAATCTGTCTCCGTACGAATCACCCCGTATTTCGTAGCAACCGCCTGAACATGACTCACTTCGGGAACTGCGGTAAACTCCGGATAAAAATCTTGCTCTTTTGATATTGGATTTTCCGTAACTTGCGCACTGCTGTTATCTAAATTGCTGATGGTAATATCGCCGTTAAAAGCTTCAATTTTATCACGGATTTTCTGTTTTAAGCCGATTCCGGTAGCGACGGAAATCAACATCATAATTACCCCCAAAGCAATAGCGGTCACAGCAATTTTAATAATTGGTGCAGAAATGCTATTTTTATAATCTTTGGCGCTAATCAGGCGTTTAGCAATAAAATATTCAAACTTCAAAAGTGCTTATGTTTTTTCAATTCTTCAAAAATACAGTTTTTCTTGTTCTTGTCTTAACTTTTTCCTGTTCAGGTGCCTCCCAAAATCAGGAAAATTCAGAAAAAGAACAAACATCGGAAAAAAATACCTCAACTTCTCAGGCTATAATTGTCGGAGCCAATCGAACTTCGCAATATTTAGATCTACTTAAGGACAAAAAAGTTGGTGTCGTAGGAAATCAAACCTCAGTTATTTTTAAGGAAAAAGAACATATACATCTGGTAGATTCCTTGTTGAATTTAGATGTGAACATCACCAAAGTTTTTTCTCCTGAACACGGTTTTCGCGGAACGGCCTCTGCCGGGGAACTGGTGGATAGTGAAATAGACAAAAAAACGGGATTACCGATCGTGTCTTTATATGGAAGTAATAGGAAACCTAAAGCTGAGGATTTAAAAGATGTCGATTTGTTGGTTTTTGATATTCAAGATGTTGGTTTAAGATTTTATACGTATATCTCTACGTTGCATTATGTGATGGAAGCTGCAGCAGAGCAAGATATTCCGATTGTGGTTTTAGATCGCCCCAATCCGAATGGGCATTATATCGACGGACCAATTTTGGAGGAAGAACACAAAAGTTTTGTCGGAATGCATCCTGTTCCGGTGGTTCATGGATTGACCATCGCCGAATATGCGCAAATGGTAAATGGAGAACAATGGTTAAAGAATGGCGTTCAAACAGATTTGACGGTTATTAAAATGAAGAATTATATCAAAGGACAAACCTATTCGTTACCGATTAAACCTTCCCCGAATCTACCTAACGATAAATCCATCAACTTGTATTCAAGTTTGTGTTTTTTTGAAGGCACCAATGTCAATGCCGGTCGCGGTACGGACTTACCTTTCCAGGTGTTTGGTTCTCCGACATTAGATTCAACTTATTATGAATATTCCTATATTCCAAAATCCAATGAAGGCGCCAAAAACCCGAAACATGAAGGAGAAACCTGTTATGGAAAAAACCTTCGTTTTAGTCCGTATTTAGAGGAAATCAATTTGGAATGGTTGATTGAAGCTTATCAACATACTGAAAATCCCGATGAGTTTTTTATTCCTTTCTTTGAAAAGTTGGCTGGAACAGATCAATTGAGAACACAGATTGAAGCAGGCTTATCTGAAAAAGAAATCAAAAGAACCTGGGAAGCGGGTTTAACAGATTTCCGCAAACGCAGCATGCCTTATTTATTATATTAAAGGGAATAAACCAGCTGAATCTCATTATAATAACTAAATTTGATTAAATCTAAGCCAAACATATTTTGTTTTGAAAGTATATTATTCGTTTTTGCTGATTCTTGGATTTTTATGGTCTTGCAATCCCATCAGCCATAATGAGCGATTGACAGTAAAAGGCAATGTAACCGATTCTTCAGGGAATCCTATTTCAGATATTGAAATCAAAACCGTCTCCACAACTTATCGCTTAGGAATTGATTTGACAGATACGAATGGGGATTTTGATTTTGTATCGGTCGCTTCAAATCGTACAGAATTTGACATTTGGGTCAATGCAAAATCTTGGTCTGACTCCCAATTTTATCAAGAAGATTATGGCAGTATTTTATATCATTTTAAAAATAGAGATCTGGGCAATTCTTTTATTTTAGACACTATTCAACTTCACCCAAAAGCAACGTTGAATATAGAAGTGTCTTCTTCCGCCACAGATACCATTAGCTTTGTTCTAAAATATAAAAGCCCCGAATTGCATTATTTTGTAAACACCGATGATTATATAAGTCCTTATAATTACAGTTCCCAAAATCTCCTGCCCGGCATGCCGGATTATTCAAAATCAAATTCGACTTTACAAGGTACAGAAGCGACTTTAACTTACCGCATCAACAGTGGTGAGGAGCAAGAAATCATTATTCCGATCAACCAACCTACGACCACTTATGTCTTATCTTACTAAATTCGTCATCTATTTTTTATGCTTGATCGCTTTTCATTTAGGTTCAGCACAAGATCAAACGGAGGAATCTTTGGACTCTTCTGAAAAGAAAAACGTTGTTTTTTTCAGCGTTGGTGCTTTTCATCCGATGGCATTTGGCGATAATTTGGCCAATAAAGCTTTGGATAAAAAAATCGGAATTAATTATGCGATGATGTTCAGAATTCCGGATAGCCAGTTTAGATTAGGATTTTATCTTTCCGGTTTCAAAGCTACCATCAAACCCGATGCTGTTCCGAAGGTTGGAAATTATTCCAAAACCGGTATATTTTCTGTCGGCGTACAAGTCGGCTATATATTTTGGGAGCATTCAAATTGGGTTGCTTATGTGGACGGCGGTTTTGGTTATACGCGTTACGGCAATAGCGGTGAAAATTTTGATTTTAAAGACGATGGCTACTCCACAGCTCTAACGCCTTCTCTACAATATGACTTCCATAAAAGCATCGGGGTATATACCGGCATCGCTTACCGCCATGATTTTCTAAAAACGAAGGCTCCTTCGACCATCAGAAACTTTTTCAAACATCAAAATTATGTGATGTTGAATTTGGGGGTTGTTTTTTCTTTTTGACCTTGTAATTATTTAATTTTTCTCAGGATTTCTATTTTTAGAGATTCCTTGGAAGTTTCATCTCCCTATTAAAAGTGAATTTTAAAAAGGTATCCTTCAGGAATATTTTAAGGTAATCCCATTTTTTTTAAAAAAGCTGCCCTTTTACTTCGGGATACCGGAATTTCAACTCCATTTTCCAAAATCACGTCACATGTTGCACGAATATATGTCTTCACCTTTTCCATATTGATAATATAGCTATGATGAACTCTGCAAAAAACAGTGGAGGATACTAATTTCTGAATTTCCTTTAATTTTTTTGTTACGGTTATACTTCTCTCATCTACTAAATGCACTTTACAATAATTCCCATCACTTTCACAAAACAAAATATCTCTATAATCCAGGTATATTAACTTCCCTTTACTCGAAATAGCAAGTCTTCTATGCATTTCTGTTTTGCTTTGATCAACTTTCAAATGTATTTGCTCTGTTTTCTCAACTTTTAATTTATTAACAATATTAATTAAATCCGCTGGGTCAACTGGTTTTAGGAGATAATCTTTAGCCTTAATTCTGATAGCTTGGATAGCATATCGGCTATAGGCCGTTGTAAATACCACCTCAAAATCTCGCGAGTCAAATTGTTTTAGAAAAGCAAACCCATCCATTGCTGGCATTTCCACATCTAAAAACACACAATCCACTTTATAAGTTTCCAAGTGTTTAATTGCTTTCTTGGGGTTAGTGAAGGTTTTATCAATTTTTACATCCTTACAATATTTCCTTATCTGCCATTCGAGGGCTTTAATCGCTTTCGGCTCATCATCTACAAGTATTACATTCAGCATAATCTATCGATATAAAGCATTTTTTTAATATTCAATATAACGGGGTGGCTGTTTTTTATAATTGTATAAAGATACGTAATTTGTTCTTAAGCAAGATTATTTACTCGGTCTACTTATAAATTTTCATTGAAGGGGTAGAATTTTAAGGGAAATCTAATTCGCTTATGGGAGTATAATCCTCTTTATCTTCCGAATTGAAGTGAATATCGAAAACTATTTTTGTTCCAGCCGGTTGGTCAAATTCATCATATTTATCGATAATCTCATAACTTATATTTTCAGGATAACTTTTATTAAAAAGATCGATGCGTTCATTTGTGATTGGAATTCCCATACTTTTATGACGTTTATTTTTATTTATAGGTTTGAATGATCTTCCTACGCCATTGTCTTCTATTATAATTTGCAGCCCTTCCTCTTCAGGAATAATAATAATTTCTAATATACGCTGTTCCTCTGTATCCTTAGGTAAAAGGCCGTGCCAGACAGCATTTTCTAAAAACGGTTGGAGTAATAAAGGAGGGATTTTTATCAAATCTACCGCTGCGCTCCTATCTCCACGAATATTGAATTCAAAGTCCTTTTCAAATCGATTTTCTTCTAAGAGCATATAATACCGTGCCAACTTTAATTCCTCATGTAGCGGAATAACTTGTTTGGTAGAAGTCTCTAAGAGCATTCTTGTATAACGACTAAAGACACTTAGGTATTTAACTGCTTCCTCATTCTGTTGACTTTGAACCAAATAGGTAATAGCATTCAGACTGTTAAATAAAAAATGAGGATTGATTCGCAATCTGTTGGCAATGGTTTCCGCTCGGGCGAGATTCCTTTCATATAGTGCATTGGTTTTTGCTTTTTCCTCTTGAACAAAGCGAAGTTCAGATTCTTTTTCAGCGATATAATTTCTATACTGAAGCAGAAAAATAACTATCAATAAAACAATTCCCACAATCAAAAAAATCAAATACAACCTTCTGCGTTTGAGTTGTTCCTCTTGATTTTTCAACAGCGTTTGATGCAGCGCTTGATCTTTTTCCAACAATTGAATGTAATTTTCCTTTTCGGACAAATCATATTGTCTGATTAATGCTTCAATTGTCAAATTTTGTTCTCCGATATTAATACTGTCTTTATAAGCTTCACTTTGCTTAAAATAGGCTAAAGCATCCCTAAAGTTCTCTTCGGATTCGGCAATTTCAGCAAGGGCTCGAGAGTTTTTTTCAATTAAATCGAACCGACCTAAATCCCGTGCTAAATCCAACGCATGCTCATAATAATCTTTAGCTTTCTCTATTCTATTCCGTTTAAACTCGGTATTACCCAAATTAGAATAAACTTCTGCTTGTTTATGGGAGTTGTTTAAATCTTCATATCTCAACAATGCGATATCAAAATAAAAAACAGCTTTCTCCAAGTTTTTTTCTTCTTCCATATAAGCTTTCCCCATAAATTCATAGGTAATAGCCAATCCGAACTTGTCATTTCTCTCTTCATTAATAGCCAACAGTTTATCGAGGTATTCTCTGGCCACTTTATAATCTCTTCTTGAAATATAATAATCACTAATGGAAAGATAATTCATCGCTATTCCTAAAGTATTTCCTCTTTTAGTCTCGGCTTCCAAGGAGCGTTTAAAAAAGGTGATAGCTTCCTCTTCTCGCTCAGGTATATTGAGCAATGCATTTCCGATTCCATTAGTAGCAATGGCTATATTTTTAAGGTTCTTTTCTGCTTCTGCCAGTGGCAGAGCTTTCATATAAAAAGAAATCGCCAAATCATAGTTTTGGTCATACCTTGCTGCTAAACCGGCATTATCAGCAAATATCATTTTAAATATAGGTGGAACATCTTCCTTGTTTTCAACTAACTCAAAAGCTCGTTTATGCAGTGGTAAAGCTTCTTTATAGTTTTGGCCAAAGCGATATAGTAGTCCTAAATTATCTAAAGCTCGAGCGTACAACAAAGTATCTTTTGTTTCTAAAGCAAGATCCACGGCATTTTCAGCAAAAGACAAAAATGTATCACGCTCGGTTCGCTGCCTTTGCATTTCTCTGGAAATCGAAATATTTAGAAGTACGTTTAATGAGTCATTTTTTGATTTAGCTATTTCAGTTTTAAGACTGTCAATTTTTGAAAGGGATTGTCCATTGACCATAAATGCCGAAAACAACAGTATCAGGCAAAAAATAATTTTGCCACTTACGGTCTTATCTTTAAGTTCTAAATCAATCATTTTACCGGACAAAATAATTTGCGCATTAAACTTTGGACAGGTTTAAAGATGTTTAAAAACCACATAATTTTATTTTAACAAAACCCTAAATGCTAAAGCTAATTAAATTTAGAGAATCCAAGGGTGATTTTCAAAGAAAACAATCGATTAAAACCAAGATGGGGATTGCTTTTATTTTGTTATTTGCTAATCTTTTTGGCAACTCTTGAGGTTTGTTTTATTGACTTGCTGTACAATTGAATAATGTATTGGAAGACAATTACTCTTTCAACAAAGAAACAGCTGAAATGTAGAAAACTGTCATCTTCTTAAAAAATTCAAATAAAGAACCAAAAGAATTTAATCGTGCGAAACATATAAATATTCCTGTTTATTAAACAAAAAACCTTTAATTCTATGCAGAACTAAAGGTTTTAATTTTTCTTTGTCATCGACTATCGATCAGCCTTTTGTAGTAGCTTTGATAAACTCTCTATTCATCGTGGCGATGTTGGTCAGTTTAATGCCAACCGGGCATTCTATTTCACAAGCTCCTGTGTTGGTACAGCTTCCAAAACCTTCTGCATCCATTTGGTTGACCATATTGATGGCACGTTGTGTAGCTTCAACTTCACCTTGAGGCAAGTTTGCAAATTGAGAGATTTTCGCTCCTACAAATAAAGCAGCACTCGCATTTCTACAAGCTGCTACACAAGCTCCACATCCGATACACGTTGCCGAATCAAAAGCGGTATCAGCCGATTTTTTATCTACCGGAATAGTATTGGCATCAATAGTATTTCCCGAAGTATTTACTGAAACATATCCTCCGGCCTGTTGAATTCGTTCGAAAGAAGAACGATCTATTACCAAGTCTTTAATTACCGGAAAAGCCTTTGCGCGAAAAGGTTCGATATAAATAGTATCACCATCCTTAAATCTGCGCATATGTAATTGACAAGTAGTTGTCAATCTATCCGGTCCGTGTGGTTGTCCGTTGATTTGCAAAGAACAAGTTCCACAAATCCCTTCTCGACAGTCGTGATCAAACTCAACCGGTTCCTTATCTTCGGCTACCAATTGTTCGTTAAGCACGTCTAACATTTCCAGAAAAGACATGTCGGGATCGATACCGTCAATAGTATAATCCACCATTTTTCCTTTAGCCTGAGCGTTTTCTTGACGCCATATTTTTAAGAATAATTTCATAATACTTACATATATATTTTGCTGCTGTCTTTCATTTAATTTAAACTGCTTCAATCATACTATCCTTCTCTAAACTAAATTTATCGACTATCATTTTTAAACAAATCACTGATTATTCATCAATAATATTTTACGAAAAGTTTATTTGTAGCTACGCTGTGAAACTTCAATAGCTTCAAAGTCCAATTGTTCTTTGTGCAAGTTTGGTTCTTTACCAGATCCCGGATAATCCCAAGCGGCTACATACATAAACTCTTCATCTTTTCGCTGTGCTTCTCCATCTTCGGTTTGATGCTCTTCTCTGAAATGACAACCACATGATTCATCACGATGCAATGCATCTTTTGCCATTAAGGCTGCCAATTCAAAGTAATCAACCAAACGACCGGCTTTTTCTAATTCCGAGTTTTTTCCTTCCGCTTTCCCCGCAACTTTCACATTTTCCAAAAAGTCTTCGTGCAATTCGTCAATTTCTTGAATAGCTTCTTTCAAACCTTTAGCATTTCGCGCCATGCCAACTTTATCCCACATGATTTTACCCAATTTCTTGTGGTAATAGTCTACGGATTGTTTTCCGTTATTATTAATTAATCCATCGATCTTGTCTTGCACTGCTTTTTCAGCTTCCTCAAATTCTTTGGTGTCCGATGGAATCGGTCCTGTTCGAATTTCATCTGCCAAATAATCCCCAATGGTATAAGGCAAGACAAAATACCCATCAGCTAAACCTTGCATCAGCGCAGAAGCACCAAGTCTGTTAGCTCCGTGATCGGAGAAGTTTGCCTCTCCAATGGCATAACAGCCGGGAATCGTAGTTTGCAAATTATAATCCACCCAAAGTCCACCCATCGTATAATGCACAGCCGGGAAGATCATCATTGGCGTTTCGTAAGGATTCTGATCGGTAATCTGCTCATACATTTCAAACAGGTTACCATATTTAGCTTTAACCATTTCTTTTCCTAAGCGAGTAACTTCTTCTTCAGAAGGATTGTGATGTCCTTCAGAATAAGCTTTTTCTTTTCCGTACCGCTCAATTGCGGAAGCAAAATCAAGAAAAACTGCTTGTCCGGTTTGGTTGACACCGTATCCCGCGTCACATCGTTCTTTTGCTGCACGAGAAGCTACATCACGAGGAACGAGGTTACCAAAAGCCGGATATCTTCGTTCTAAGTAATAATCTCGATCTTCCTCTTTAAGATCGTGGGGTTGTATTTCGCCACTTCTAATTTTCTCAACATCCTCTTTATTTTTAGGTACCCAGATTCGACCATCATTTCTTAAAGATTCTGACATCAAGGTCAATTTGGATTGATAATCTCCGGAAACAGGAATACAAGTCGGATGAATCTGAACGTAACATGGGTTGGCAAAATATGCGCCTCTTCGATGTGTACGCCAGGCGGCCATCACATTACTTCCCATAGCATTAGTAGAGAGGAAATACACATTTCCGTATCCTCCGGAAGCTATAACCACCGCGTGTGCTGCGTGTCTTTCGAGTTTTCCTGTGACCAAGTCACGTGCTATAATTCCACGTGCTTTTCCATCGACCACCACCAAATCCATCATCTCATGTCTTGTATAAGATTGAATTTTTCCGCGGTTGATCTGTCGGTTCATCGCACCATAGGCTCCGAGCAAAAGTTGCTGACCTGTTTGTCCTTTCGCATAAAAAGTTCGCGACACCAATACTCCACCAAAGGAACGGTTATCGAGCAGACCACCATATTCACGAGCAAACGGAACACCTTGCGCTACGCATTGATCAATAATACTTCCGGAAACCTGGGCCAATCTGTAGGTGTTGGCTTCGCGAGAACGATAGTCGCCACCTTTGGCAGTATCGTAAAACAGACGGTAATTTGAATCTCCGTCACCTTGATAATCTTTAGCCGCGTTAATTCCACCTTGAGCAGCAATAGAGTGCGCTCGACGCGGGGAATCTTGATAACAAAAAGTTTTCACGTTATAACCCAATTCGGCCAGACTTGCTGCCGCACTTCCACCGGCCAAACCGGTACCAACAACGATAATATCAATATTACGTTTATTGGCCGGATTAACCAACTGAACACTATTTTTATGATTATCCCATTTCTTTTCGATGGGTCCTTCAGGAATTTTAGAATCTAATAATGACATATATCTATCGTATTAAAGCGTACCAAAATAATGAAACAATGCAATATAAATAAACAACAAGGGCACAATGATTGAAAACCATTTTGCAAAACCTTTTAAAGCTCTCGAGCTTTTATTACCCCAACCAATCGATTGGAAAGAACCGTAAAATCCGTGCAACAAGTGCAGCATCAAAAAGATAAAAGCAATCACATAAACTCCTACGCGAATGGGGTCGGTGAATTTACCAACCAATCCGGCATGAAAATCTTGCGCTTGGCTCGAATCGTATCCCGTGCTCAATTTATGTCCAATTTCATAAAAGAAGAAATCATACATGTGCAATCCCAAAAACAATAAGATTACAATTCCGGTATAAATCATAGTTCGGGACATCCAGGTTGTATTGCTACTTTTGTCAAATTTTACGTAACTGATATTTCGCGCTTTTTTGTTGTTATACTCCAACACCATTCCCATCACAAAATGAAAAATAATTCCAAGAATTAAAATGGGCTGCATAATCAACTGAATGACAAAGTTATAACCCATAAACTCCGACAAATCATTATAAACGCTTGGACTTACCGTAGAAACAAAGTTTATCGTAACATGCATAAGCAGGTACAAAACAAGAAAAAGCCCTGAAATTCCCATTGCAAATTTCTTTGCGACAGTAGTGTTGAGAAATTTACTCATTGTTTGAATATTTTTAGTAATAATTTTAAACAAAAATAAGACTGAAATTCCTTAAAGACAAACTTTGTCAAGACCATTAATTCAATTTAGAATGAGTATAAGCAAGTAGCAAGGGAGGATTTTATTTTTTTGAGCGTTCCTCAGATGTGTTATGGACATGTTTGTCCTTGATAATCAACTTTACAGCAAAACAAATCAGAGGCGGGCTTTTCGCTACAATCTTTTTTCGTGCCTCAAAAAAGGATTTCCACTACAATCCCCAACACAAATTATCACGTATCAACAGCATAATACATAAAACAACCAGCACGATTTCCCTTTTTAAATCAACTAAGGACGTTTTTACTTCTATTTCTTACAACAATCAATAAAAACTTTATTCATATAAACGCAATCGATTTTCAAGCCTAAGTTTTTCCTGATTCAACCGATTAACTTTATCGAGCAAGTTTTTAACCACTTCTAATCCTTCCAAATTAATATTCATTTCATAATGGAGACGACGCATTTTTTCAAACTCGCCGATTTGCTCTATCGGCAAATAGTATTTTCTTTCAACTACAGCGAGATGAATTAAATCATGCTCATGCAAGGCAAGAATAAAAGTTTCTTCCACTCGGTAATGCGTACAAATTTCATCAGTCAGAATAAAATCTTCTAAATTCATGAGCGTAAGGTTTTGAGTTTTTTAAACAATTCTTTTTCTTCCGCAGTCAAATTTTTAGGCAAGTTTACATTATAGGTTAAAATCAGATCTCCAAATTTTGTTTTACTTTTATATTTAGGAAATCCCTTGCCTCTCAGTTTAACTTGTGTACCTGATTGAGTTTCTGGCTTTACATTTAACCTAACTTGTCCATCAAAAGTGTCTACTAGTATTTCTCCTCCCAATAAAGCGGTGTATAAATCGATATCCACTTCTTTATACAAATTTTCTTTTTCTCTTTTGAAAGAAGTGTCATTTACAATATTGAAAGTGATATATAAATCTCCTTTAGGTCCACCTTGCACTCCCGGGCCGCCGTGTCCTTTTATACGAATTGTTTGTCCGTTTTCAACTCCTGCCGGAATTGTCAGACGAATATTTCTCCCGTTGATAGTCAAGGTTTGCTTTTGCTCAGAGTAAACTTGACTTAATGGAATTTGTAGTTCAGCAGTCAAATCCTGTCCTTTAAAATGAGTTTGAGCTCCTCGTCCTTGTTGACGGGCACCTCCGCCAAACATTTGCTCAAAAAAATCTGAAAACGTGTCGTCACTAAAACTTCCTGAATACCGTTGTTGTCGACTGTCAAAACCCCTTCCAAACCCTCCTCCAAACCCCGTATCTTTTGATCGCCGTCGCGCTTCTTCGTATTGTGCACCGTGTTGCCAATCCTTTCCGTATTTATCATATTTTTTTCGTTTTTCAGGATCGCTTAGCACTTCATTGGCTTCGTTGAGCTCTTGAAATTTCCTTTGTGCATCTTTATCGTCCGGGTTTAAATCCGGGTGTAACTTTCTCGCTTTTTTACGATAGGCCTTTTGTATTTCTTTTTTCGTGGCCGACTTGTCCACCCCAAGAATTTTATAGTAATCGATAAACGCCATAGGCAAGATTTAAATATCAGTTCTGTGTGAAATTAAGAAATCTCTTTAAATTTATGAAATCAGAAACCATAAAAATTTTCAAACGCCATCGTAGTTCGACTATTCAACTTGAAAATTTTATTTCAATAATTTTAATCTTCTCAATAATTTTGTATTCCGCGACTTGAATTTGGCAGACATAAAAAAACCACCTCTAAAAAAAGATGGTTTTTTATTTTAAGCTAATGTCAATAGCAGATTAATCTACCAAAACAATCGCTTTGTTATTGTTCATTTCTAAAACTCCCCCAGTTATTTCAATGGAGATTTCTCCATCTGTTCCTTGAAAAAAGTTGTCTTTATATTCTTCAGCAATTTCACCGATAAGTTTCAAGCTGATATATCCTTCTTCTAACACGGAAACCACAGGGGCGTGATTGTTTAACATCTGAAACTTTCCATCAATCCCCGGAACTGTTACAGACTCCACTTCTCCTTTTAGCAATACGCGTTCAGGACTTACAATTTCTAATTGCATAAAGTTGAATTTTTAAAGATTTATGATTCTGCCATCATTTTTTCTCCAGCTTCGATAACTTCTTCTATCGTTCCTTTTAGGTTGAAGGCAGCTTCGGGCAAATGGTCTAATTCTCCATCCATAATCATATTAAATCCTTTGATCGTGTCTTTAATATCAACTAAAACCCCTTCCAAACCGGTAAATTGTTCTGCTACGTGGAAAGGTTGAGACAAGAAACGCTGTACTCTTCTGGCACGTCCCACGGCTAACTTATCCTCTTCTGAAAGCTCTTCCATTCCAAGAATTGCAATAATATCCTGCAATTCCTTATAGTGCTGCAGCAGCTCTTTTACGCGCTGTGCACAATCATAGTGTTCTTTTCCAATAACACTTGGTTCCAAAATCCTCGAAGAAGATTCCAACGGATCTACCGCAGGATAAATTCC
>Ga0079225_10001517_pt1 | contig 13059 bp, 13 predicted proteins | sample Poulit2012_FD_76344 | JGI IMG/M metagenome (GOLD analysis project Ga0079225, IMG submission 76344) | Agricultural soil microbial communities from Georgia to study Nitrogen management - Poultry litter 2012 | ecosystem: Environmental > Terrestrial > Soil > Agricultural land | place: USA: Georgia...
CCACCGCTTCGGCGTCGGCGCCGGGCGGGCCCGACGGGGTCGATGCCGTTGGTGCCGCGGTCGCCGAGGTCGCCATCTGCACCGGCGGCAACGGCACCGCCGCCACCGGCTCGGATCGGTCCCGCAGCATCGTGAACACCGTGATCATCACCGCGACCGCGGCGATCAGCATCAACAGCGCAACACCGGCACGGCCCGGATCGGCGCGCACCCGGTCGGCCCAGCCCGGCGATTCCTGCGGCTGCCAGCCCCCCAGCAGCGAGGCCGGATCCTGATCGTCGAGGTCATCCGCATCGTGGACCCCGCTGTCGTCGAGACGCCCGGCGTCACCGACGCGACCGGCGCTCCCCGGTGCACCGAGGAGCCGACGGTGTAACCGTTCGGTGGACAGATCCGCTCGCATGGCCGCGACGCTAACCGCCGGTGGGGACCCCCGCAGGCGACGCGGCCTCGCGATCACCGCCGATTGGGGAGCATCGGCGCACTGGGGATGGCCGGCGGCGGCCAAGCCCCGCGCCGCGCCAGCCCGGCACGTTATGGTGCTTCGCAGCGATCACCCACCGAAGGAGGCCGGGATGCAACTGGCGCTCACCGACGAGGAAGCGGCATTCCGTGACGAGATGCGCCGCTTTTTCACCACCGAGATCCCCGCCGAGATCCGCGAACGCACCCGGCTGGGGTTGGGCCATCATCGTGACGACATCGCGACCAGCCACAAGATCCAGCACGAGCACGGCCTGGCGGTCCCCAACTGGCCGGTCGAGTGGGGCGGCAAGGACTGGACCGCCACCCAGCATCAGATCTGGCAGGACGAGATGCAGTTGGCCTGCGTGCCCGAGCCGCTGACGTTCAACGCCCGCATGGTCGGGCCGGTGATCGCCGAGTTCGGGTCGGAGCAGACCAAGCAGCGGTTCCTGCCGCCGACGGCGAGCCTCGACATCTGGTGGTGTCAGGGGTTCTCCGAGCCGGAGGCCGGCTCGGATCTGGCGTCGCTGCGCACCACCGCGATCCGTGACGGCGACAGCTACGTCGTCAACGGGCAGAAGACCTGGACCACGCTGGGCCAGTATGCGGATTGGATTTTCTGTCTGGTGCGCACCGACCCGCAGGCGCCGAAGAAGCAGGCGGGCATCTCGTTTCTTCTCATGGAGGTGGACACCCCGGGGATCACGATGCGGCCGATCAAGCTGATCGACGGCGGTGTCGAGGTCAACGAGGTGTTCTTCGAGGATGTGTGGGTCCCCGCCGATCAGCTCGTCGGTGAGGAGAACCAGGGCTGGACGTACGCGAAGTTCCTTCTCGGCAACGAACGCACCGGCATCGCCCAGATCGGCCGCACCAAAGTGCGGTTGGCCGAGGTCAAACAACGCGCCCGCGAGACCGGACTCCTCGACGATCCGCTGTTCGCCGCGCGGCTGGCCGAAGCCGAAAACGATCTGCTGGCATTGGAACTCACCCAGATGCGGGTGACCTCGGACTCCGCCGACGGCAAACCCAACCCCGCGTCGTCGGTGCTGAAGCTGCGCGGCAGCCAGCTGCAGCAGACCGCCACCGAGCTGCTGGTCGAGGTCGCCGGTGCCGACTGCCTGCCGGTCGCCGCCGGTGCGACCATCACGTCGCCGGCCTGGGCTCAGCGCAGCGCGCCGCACTATCTCAACTACCGCAAAACCTCGATCTACGGCGGCAGCAACGAGGTGCAGCGCAGCATCATCGCGTCCACCATCTTGGGATTGTGAGGCAGGCATGGACTTTCACTTCGACGACGAACAGGCCCTGCTGCGCGACACCACCCGCAACCTGTTGACGCGTGCCTACGACACCGAAACCCGCAACCGGGTCATCGACACCGACACCGGCTACACCCCGGCGGTGTGGCAACAGCTCGCCGAGACGGGGATCCTGGGGTTGGGGTTCGACGCCGACTCCGGCGGTCAGCTGGAGATCATGGTGGTGCTCACCGAGATCGGCCGGGCGTTGGCCCCCGAACCGGTGTGGACGGCCGCGTTGGGCCCCGGGGCGCTCATCGCCGAACACGGCACAAAGACCCAACGCGCCCTGCTCGACGAGGTCGCCGGCGGATCCCGGCTGCTGGCGTTCGCCCACACCGAGCCCGGGATGCGGGGGGCGACGGCCACGGTGCGCACCACCGCGGCCCGGCACGGTGAGACCTGGACGCTGACCGGATGCAAGAACCCGGTGCCGGCCGGACACTGCGCGCACACCCTGGTGGTCAGCGCCGCCCTGCCCGACGGCGGCACCGGGTTGTTCGTGGTCGACGCCGACGCGGTGACCCGGCAGCCCTACCGGATGTTCGACGGGCTGCACGGGGCCCAGATCGACCTGGCCGAGGCGGCCGGCGAGCCGTTGGGCACGGCCACCGACGCCACCGCGACCGTCGCCGCGGCCCTCGTGCGGTCCCAGTCGGCGCTCTGCGCCGAGGCCGTCGGGGTGATGGAGGAGGCGCTGCGCGCGACCACCGAGTATCTGACCACGCGTAAACAGTTCGGGGTGACGCTCAACAAGTTCCAGACGCTGACCCAACGGGCCGCCGACATGTACGTCTCGCTGGAGCTGGCCCGCAGCATGAATCTGTACGCGGCGATGTCGATCGCGGCGGGCACCGTCGACCCGGTGATCGCGGCGCGGGCCAAACTGCAGATCGACCGCGCCGGGCGCCACATCGCCCAGGAGGCCATCCAGTTGCACGGCGGGATCGGGATGACCGCCGAATACCCGGTCGGCCACTACGCTGCGCGGCTCACCGCGATCGAACACACCCTGGGGTCGGCCGGCGACCAGCTGCGGGTGTTGGCCGGGCGAATCGGTGACTACGACGTCGCCGCGCTGTAGGCCCGCGCCCCCGCCCGTCTCAGCGCGGGCGGATTCACACATCGGCACCGACCCAGGAGACCGCGATGAGCACACCCCTGCGGGTGATCCAGTGGACCACCGGCAATATCGGCCGACGGTCGTTGTACGCCATCCTCGAGCGCCCGGACATGGAGCTGGTCGGGGTGTACGCCCACAGCGACGACAAGGTCGGCGTCGATGCCGCCGAGCTGGCCGGCTGGCCGCGGCCGACCGGGGTCACCGCCACCAACGACGTCGCCGAGCTGCTGGCGTTGCGGCCCGACGCCTGCTGCTACAACCCGTTGTGGCCGAACGTCGATGAGCTGGTCGCCCTGCTCGCCGCCGGCATCAACGTGTGCGCCAGCGCGGCGTGGATCACCGGCGCAAAACAGTCCGGCACCGATCTGGACCGTATCCGCGACGCGTGCCGGGACGGGAAGTCGACGATGTTCGGCAGCGGGGCGCACCCGGGTATGACGAACCTGATCGGGATGGCGCTGTCGGGGGCGTGCCGGCGGGTCGACGAGATCCGCATCACCGAGTCGGTGGACTGCTCCACCTACGAGTCGGCTGACACCATGGCGGCGATGGGGTTCGGCCGCGACCCCGACACCCCGGGGATGGCCGAGAGCGTCCGCGTCGAGAGCGAGGTTTTCGCGGAGTCAGCGGCGATGATGGCCCACGCGATCGGCGCCCGGCTCGACGACATCACCTTCGACGTGCAGTTCACCGCGGCCACCGGCGACAGCGATCTGGGGTTCATGACGATCCCGGCCGGAACGGTGGCCGGCGTCTACGGTTACCACCGCGGCTGGGTGGGCGAACGCAACGTGGTCAGTGTCGGATTCAACTGGACGATGGGCGATCAGGTCACCCCGCCCAAGCCGCTGGCCCACGGCCACGTCATCCAGGTCTTCGGGATACCCAACATGCGTACCGTGCTGCACTGTCTTCCGCCGAAAGACTGGGATGAGCCCAGTTTTGAGGGCCTCGGCTCGATCTACACCGCGATGCCGGTCACCAACGCGGTGCCGGCGGTGGTGGCCGCCGCGCCGGGCATCGTCACTCTGGCCGATCTGCCACCGATCACCGGCCGGTTCGCCGGCTGACCTATCGGCCGCTCAGCGCACGTCGAGGCAGACACCGAGCGCGCCGGTGCCCACGTGCAGCGCCAGCACCGGAGCCAGCTCGGCCAGGATCGGCGGGTCACACTGCGGAAGGTGCTGAGCCAGGCGGTCGGCCAGATCGGCTGCCCCGTCGGGGTTTCCCACGTGATGAACGGCCACCGTCGCCGGGCGTTGGCCGACCGTGGCCACAACCTTGTCGATCATCGCTGCGACCGCCCGTCCGGCGGTGCGGACACGTTGGGCCAGAACCAGTTTGCCGTCATCGATGTGCAGCAACGGCTTGAGCGCGAGCGCGGTGCCCAGCCAGGCGCCGGCACCGCTGATACGGCCGCTGCGGCGCAGGCTGTCCAGACGGTGCACCACCACATAGGTGTGGCTGCGCTCGACCGCGGCCGTCGCGGCGTCGCGCACCGCGGCCACATCGCCGCCGTCGGCGGCGGCACGCGCGGCGGCCAACGCCACGAACCCGGTGCCCATCGCCGTCGACCGCGAGTCGACGACCACGATCCGCGGATCGGTGTCGGCGGCCACGATCTCGGCGGCACCGAACATCCCCGACAGGCCGGCCGAGACGTGCACGGCGACCACACCGTCACCGCCGCTGGCGGCCAACGCCGCCCGGTAACTGGCGCGCAGCTCCTCGGGGCTGGCGGCCGCGGTGCCCAGCTCACGGCGCTGCAGCAGATCGTCGGGCAGGTCGTCGACGTCATCGCGCAGATCGGTGCCGTCGACCAGGATGTGCAAGGGCACCTGGCGAATCCCCCACCGCTGCCGCAACCCCCGCGGAATCCGGGCCGCCGAGTCGGTGACCACCACGACCGTCACGAACGCGGCTCACGATCCGGGGGTGCGCCGGTCACGCCGGCTTGGGCGAGCGCCTTGAGCATCAGCTCGGCCACCGCCTGGTGGCCGTCGAAATTCCAGTGGATGCCGTCGGGGTTGCCGCGGCCGGCCATGATGTGCTCCCCCACGGCGGCCTTCAGATCGACCAGGGGAATCCGGTGCGAGCTCGCCCATTCGGTGATCGCCGCTGCGGTGGCTTCGCGGCCGTGGTGGGCGCGTCCGTAGGTGTCGGCGATGTGCACCGACGGCAACGACGCCACGATCGGGATGCCCGGGCGGTTGAAATCCAGTGCCCCACGGGTCTGCTCGAGGTAGTCCACGGTCAGGTGCGGGGGCAGGGCGGCGCGGGCGACCGGCGACAGTCGCGGCTGCACCCAGCCGTATCCGTCGCGGGCCCACCGGCGCAGCCACGGGGGACGCACGTACCGGATGAGTTCCCGCAGCGCGGTCGGCAGCACCGAGGGCAACGAGTCCATCCCGCTGGTCGCGAAGATCACCGCCCCGGCGCGCGGCAGCGCCGCCCACGCCCGCGGGTCCTGGGTCGCCGCCCACCAGACGTCGCGGCTGGTCCAGCCGATCCGGCCGATCAGATCCACCTCCCAGCCCAGGTGGTCGGCCACCAGGTTCGGCCAGATGCGCCGATCGTCGGCGGGCAGACCGCCGCTGGGCCCGTAGTAGGACAGCGAGTCGGCGAAGACGAGCAGCGTCGGGCGCCGGACGGTCTCAGAGGACATCGTTGGCCACCTGCGCCGAGGCGTTCCAGACGTCGAGGCGCCACCCGATCGGCGCGTCGTCGTCGAGGCGATGCCCGCTGAGCTGAACCCAGCTGGCGTTGGCGAGCCCGCCGAGGGCCGGCCAGTTGGCGACCGGGAGCTGCAGCAGCGCCGCGGTCAGCGCCGCGATCAGCCCGCCGTGGGCGACCAGCACCACCGGGCGGTCCGGATCGTCGGAACCCCATTGGGTCTGCTCGGCGAGCAGCTCCTCGATCAGCGGCAGGCTCCGTTCGGCGACATCGATGCGGGACTCCCCGCCGTGCGGGGCCCAGGTGGCGTCGTCGCGCCAGGCCCGGCGCGCGCCCGGCGCGCGGGTATCCACCTCGGTGTGGCTGAGCCCCTGCCAGTCCCCCAGGTGGGTCTCGCGCAACCGGGCGTCGACGCGCACCGCCAGCCCGGCCTGCTCGGCGAGGGTGACCGCGGTGTCGTAGGCGCGGCGCAGATCCGAGGAGACGATCAGCAGCGGCCGGCGTTTGGCGAGCACGTCGGCGGCGGCCACCGCCTGGGCGCGGCCGAGCTCACTCAGCTCGGTGTCGAGTTGGCCCTGCATCCGGCTGCCGGCGTTGAACTCGGTCTGGCCGTGCCGCAGCATCATCAGCCGGCGCACCCTCACGGCGTGTCCTCCGGGGCCGCGCCCGGCGCGCCGGTGTCGATGCGCGTCATCGGGCAGTCCCGCCACAGCCGGTCGAGCGCGTAGAACTCCCGTTCGTCGCGGTGCTGGATATGGACCACGACATCGACGTAGTCCAGCAGGATCCAGCGTCCCTCGCGGGTGCCTTCCCGTCGGGCCGGTTTCGCGCCGGCACGGCGCATCTTCTCCTCGACCTCGTCGACGATCGCACCGACTTGGCGTTCGTTGGCGGCCGAGGCGAGCACGAAGCAGTCGGTGATGACCAACTGCCCGGAGACGTCGATGATGACGACGTCGTCGGCGAGTTTGCCGGCCGCGGCCTCGGCCGCGGTCCGCGCCAACGCCATTGCCTCCGCGGTGGCGGTCATCGGCGCACCCCCTCGGCGTGGTCGGTGTGGTCACTGTAGAGCCGGCGCTTGGCGACGTATTGGACCACACCGTCGGGCACCAGATACCAGATCGGGCGGTCGCCGGCGGCGCGGCGCCGGCAGTCGGTGGACGAGATCGCCAGGGCCGGCACTTCGATCAGGGTCAGCGCATCGGCGGGCAGCGTGGTCAACACCTCGCCGAGGTGATCACCGTTGAGGTCGTAGCCGGGGCGGCTGACCCCGACGAACCGAGCCACCGCGAACAGCGCCTCCCAGTCCTGCCACGACAGGATCGACGCCAACGCGTCGGCGCCGGTGATGAAGTACAGCTCGGCATCGGGGTTGGCGGCGTGCAGGTCGTGCAGGGTGTCCTTGGTGTAGGTGGGGCCCTGGCGGTCGATGTCGACGCGGCTGACCGAGAAACGGGGGTTGGAGGCGGTGGCGATCACCGTCATCAGGTAACGGTCCTCGGCGGCGGTGACGTGCCGGCTTTTCTGCCAGGGTTGACCGGTGGGGACGAACAGCACCTCATCGAGGGCGAACCGGTCGGCCACCTCGCTGGCGGCGACCAGGTGGCCGTGGTGGATGGGGTCGAAGGTGCCGCCCATCACCCCCAACCGACGTCGCGTCTGCACGGTTGGCCAGCTTACTGGAGTCACGCCCGCGCGGACCCGCTGCGGGTCTCGCCCTCAGCGCCGCGCCAACCCGTCGTCGATCATCTGTTGGAAGTGCTCGACGACCGACTCCTGCACCGCCCGGAACTCGACCCCCAGTTCGGTGCGCGCCCGGGCACTGTCCAGACACAGCGGCCAGCCCACGTTGCGGTCAACGTAGCGGCGGGTCAGACCCGCGGCCGGCGCGGCCAGCTTGACCAGGAATTTGGGCAACTCCCGAGTGGGGAACCCGATCCGGCGGCCGAACCGGTGCCGCAGCATCGTGGCGAGGTCGAGCATGCTGACGATCTCGGAGTTGACCACGTAGCGCCCGTGCGCAGTCGGGGTGAAGCCCGCCGCGATGTGGGCGCGCGCCACGTCGCGCACGTCGACCACGCCCATCTGCAGCGCCGGCGCCCCCGCCGCCATCGACAGGTCCACGAAGTGGCGCATCGTGGTCATGCTGCCCGACGCGCTGACGGTCGTCAGTGCCGGACCCAACACCAGCGACGGGTGGATGGTGACCAGGTCCCAGCGGTCCTGCGCCTCCTGAATCGCCCGGGCCTCGCGTTCGGCCACCGTCTTGGAGTAGGGATAGGGCTGGTGGTCGAGGCTGCTGGTGGTGTTCCAGTCCGCTTCGGTGAAGCAGTCCTTGCCGGCCATGTCGGCGTTGTCGCCGTAGATCGCGACCACGCTGCTGGTCAACACCACCCGGTCCACCGATGCGGTGTCGTTCACACCGGCCAGCACGTTGCGGGTGCCCTCCAACGCGGGACGCACCAGCTGGCGCTGCGGGTCGCGGATCGCGCCCAGCAGGAACGGGGAGGCGGTGTGGACGACCAGTTGGCAGCCGTCCATCGCCGCGGTGAAGCTCCCCGGCTCCAGCAGGTCGGCGCGGTGCAGGGTCAGCTGCCCCGGGTGGGCGCGGTCGAGCGCGTGCAGGTGCTCCAGGCCGCGCGGTTTGTCCGGGTCTCGGACGGTGGCGCGCACCCGGTGGCCGTCCTCGAGCAGGTAGCGCACGATCCAGCTGGCGATGTAGCCGCTGGCGCCGGTGACCAGCACCGGGGCCTGCGGGTCGATGGTCGTCACAGGTGCCCCCTGGGTCGCGAGCGGCAGATCTGGCCGCCCGTTTCACGGATGCCGGCCAGCCTACGTGAGCCGCTCAGACCGGTAGCAGCTGATCGATCACGGCCGCCAGTTGTTTGGCCGACCGGCATTCGTGCATGGCGATGAGCTCTTCGTAGCGCGGCGCGACCGAGTCGCCGCTGCCCCACAGGTGTTTGGGTTCGGGGTTGAGCCAGTGCGCGTGGCGGCTGGCGCTGACCAGGTGCGCGAGCACGCCGAGGGCGGGGTCACGGTAGTTGTTGCGGCCGTCGCCGAGCACCAGCAGCGCGCTGCGCGGCGACAGCACGTGCGGGAAATTCTCGGCGAACGAGGTCAGCGCATGTCCGTAATCGGAGTGCCCGTCGACGGTGTACACCCCGGCCTCGCGGGTGACCCGCTGGATGGCGACCGCCAGGTCGGCGTCCGGGCCGAACAGGTGGGTGACCTCGTCGGTGGTGTCGATGAACGCGAAGACCCGCACGCGGGAGAACTGCTGGCGCAGCGCGTGCACCAGCAGCAGGGTGAAGTGACTGAACCCGGCCACCGACCCGGACACGTCGCAGAGCACCACCAGTTCCGGGCGCGCCGGGCGGGGTTTGCGCAACACCACGTCGATGGGCACCCCGCCGGTCGACATCGATTTGCGCAGTGTCTTGCGCAGGTCGATCGCCCCGGCCCGGGCGCGGCGGCGGCGAGCCGCCAACCGGGTGGCCAGGGTGCGGGCCAGCGGCGCCACCACGCGGCGCATCCGGGTGAGCTGATCGCCGGAGGCGCGCAGGAACTCGACGTTCTCGGCGAGCTGCGGGATGCCGTACATCTGCACGTGGTCGCGGCCGAGCTGTTCGGCGGTGCGGCGTTTGGTCTCCTGCTCCACCAGGGTGCGCAGGCGGGTGATGCGGTCGGCGGCCACCGCTTTGGCGATCTGCTCCTGGGTGGGGGTGGGGTCCTCGCCGTAGGGGGCGAGCAGCCCCGCCAGCAGCCGGCCCTCGAGTTCGTCGAGCGCCATCGCCTTGAGCGCCTGATACGACGAGTACGACGGGCCGCGGCTGGAGGTGTAGCGCCCGTAGGCCTGCACGATCTGGGCGATCATCGCCACCAGCCGCTCATCGAGGTCCGACAGGTCCTCGTGGGCGGCCAGCAGATCGGCCAGCATCGCCCGCATCTCCTCGGCGTCCTCGGGCGGGACGATCCCGACGCCGGTGGGGTCGTCGGTCTCCCCCGGGCCGACGACGGTGCGCCCGCCGAGCGCGGCGGGGAACCACAGGTCGAACAGCGCGTCGTAGGTGCCGCGGTGGTCGGGCCGGCGCAGCACCGCGCACGCCAGACCCTCGCGCAGCACCTCCCGGTCACCCAGACCGAGCACGGTGAGCACCTGCCCGGCGTCGACGGTCTCCGACGGTCCGACGGCGATCCCGTGCTCGCGCAGCGCGCAGACGAACCCCACCAGGTGGCCCGGGATCCCGTGCGGGGCCAGCGGTTGCGGGGGCCGGGTGCGGCGGGAGACCATCTCAGCTCAATTCAGGTGCAGTTCGCCGGCGGCGCGGACCTGGTCGGATTGGTGTTTGAGCACCACGCCCAGGGTCGCGGCGATCATCGCGTCGTCGATCGTGTCGAGCCCCAGCGCGAGCACCGTGCGTCCCCAGTCGATGGTCTCGGCGACCGACGGCAGCTTCTTCAGCTGCATGCCGCGCAGCACCCCGATGATGCGCACCAGTTCGGTGGCCAGATGCTCGGGCAGATCCGGTACCCGCGACAGCAGGATGCGTCGCTCCAGGTCGGGGTCGGGGAAATCGATGTGCAGAAACAGACAGCGCCGTTTGAGCGCCTCGGAGAGTTCGCGGGTGGCATTGGAGGTCAACACCACGAACGGCGCCCGCTCGGCGGTGATGGTGCCCAGCTCGGGCACGGTGACCGCGAAGTCGGAGAGCACCTCCAACAGCAGGCCCTCGATCTCGATGTCGGCCTTGTCGGTCTCATCGATGAGCAGCACCGTCGGCTCGGTGCGCCGGATCGCGGTCAGCAGCGGCCGCGACAGCAGGAACTCCTCGGAGAACACGTCGGATTTGGTGGCGTCCCAGTCGCCGGACTCGGTCTGGATACGCAGGATCTGTTTGGCGTGGTTCCACTCATACAACGCTCGGGCCTCATCGACCCCCTCGTAGCACTGCAGCCGCACCAGCCCCGATCCGGTGGCCTGGGCCACCGCGCGGGCCAGCTCGGTTTTGCCGACCCCGGCCGGTCCCTCCACCAACAGCGGCTTGCCGAGTCGATCGGCGAGGTAGACCGCGGTGGCGGTGGCGGTGTCGGGCAGATACCCGGTCTCGGCCAGTCTGGTGGCGACGTCGTCGATGTCGGCGAACAGTGCCGCGGGGCGGGCGGGCAGGCTCACGATGGCAGGCTCCTCACGCGATCAGGCCGGACGGGTGTGGCCGTCACCCCACACGATCCATTTGGTGGACGTCAGCTCCGGCAGCCCCATCGGCCCGCGGGCGTGCAGTTTCTGGGTGGAGATCCCGATCTCGGCGCCGAACCCGAACTGCTCCCCGTCGGTGAACGCCGTCGAGGCGTTGACCATCACCGCTGCCGCGTCGACCTGCTCGGTGAACCGGTGCGCCGCCGCCATGTCGGTGGTGACGATCGCCTCGGTGTGCCCGGTGCCGTACTCGTTGACGTGGGCGATGGCCGCGTCGATACCGTCGACGACCTTCAGCGCGATATCCAGCGACAGGAATTCGGCGCGCAGCTGCTCGTCGCCGGCCTCGCGGTCCGCCCCGTGCACCCGTACCCCGGCGGCGGTGAGCGCCTCCACCAGCCGCGGCACGGCCCATTCGGCGATCGCGGCGTCGACCAGCACCGATTCGGCCGCGTTGCAGACGCTGGGCCGGCGGGTCTTGGAGTTCATCAGGATGCGCTGGGCCAGATCCACGTCGGCGGTTTCGTGGATGTAGACATGACAGTTGCCCACCCCGGTCTCGATCGTGGGCACCTGCGCGTCGCGCACCACCGCCTCGATCAGCCCGGCGCCGCCGCGCGGGATCACCACGTCGACCAGCCCGCGGGCCTGAATCAGGTGGGTGACGCTGACCCGATCGGCGCTGTCGAGCAGCTGCACCGCGTCGGCCGGCAGATCCTCGGCGATCAGCGCCTCCCGCAGCACGTCGACCAGCGCCTGGTTGGATTTCGCCGCCGAGGAGCTGCCGCGCAGCAGAGCGGCGTTTCCGGATTTCAGGGTCAGCCCGAACGCGTCGACGGTGACGTTGGGCCGGCCCTCGTAGACCATGCCGACCACCCCGAGCGGTACCCGCTGCTGGCGCAGCATCAACCCGTTGGGCAGGGTGTAGCCGCGCAGCACCTGCCCGACCGGGTCGGGCAGCCCGGCCACCTGGCGCAGCCCGGCGGCGATGCCGTCGACGCGCTGCGGGTTCAGCGCCAGCCGGTCGATGATCGCCTCCGGGGTGCCGGCGGCGCGGGCGGCCTCGACGTCCTCGGCGTTGGCGGCCAGGATCTTCTCACTGTGGGTTTCGATGGCCGCGGCCGCGGCGTGCAACGCGCGGTCTTTGACCGCCGTCGGCAGCGACGCCAGCACCCGGGCGCCCACCCGGGCCCGTCGGGCCGCGTCGTGGACCTGTTGGCGCAGGTCCGGGTCCCGGTGCGGAGCCGTGCCGGCGGTGGGCGACACTTGCGAACTCATTGTTCTAGGGTATCGGGCCAGTGCCGGTGACCGGCGTGCGGAGTGCTCGAGGGTCCGCGGTGCTGGGGCGCCGCCGGGACCGCGTCGTGGGGCGCACGAGCCACGCGGCCGTGTTCTAACCTCGGGTGATGGCGGCGAGCCGGGTCTGCGTGGTGGGCAGCCTCAACCTCGACACCGTGCTGTCGGTGCGCCGGTTGCCCGCGCCCGGTGAGACCGTGCTGGCCACCGCGGCCCGGCACACCCCGGGCGGCAAGGGCGGCAACCAGGCGGTGGCCGCCGCCCGCGCCGGCGCCCGCGTGCGCTTCGTCGGCGCCGTCGGCGACGACGCCGCCGGTCCGCTGCTGCGGGCGCACCTGCGCGACCACGACGTCGACGTCGCCGCACTGACCACGACGGCCGGTCCCAGCGGAACCGCGGTGGTGCTGGTGGAGGCGACCGGGCAGAACGCGATCGTGGTCGCCCCCGGCGCCAACGAGCGGGTGGTCCCGACCGCGGCGATGGGCGCCGCTGTCGCCGACTGCACGGTGCTGTTGATGCAGTTGGAGACCCCGGTGGCCACCGCGGTCGCCGCCGCCGAACAGGCTCGCGCGTCCGGCGCCGCGGTGATCCTCAACGCCTCCCCACTCGACGGCGGGTCCGACGGGCTGGCGGAGCTGGCCGACCACGTCGACGTGGTGGTGGTCAACGAGACCGAAGCGGACCGCTGGCGCTGGCCGGTGGCCCACCGGGTCGTCACCGCAGGCGCGGCCGGGGCACGCTACCGCGGCGGCGGGGCCACCCTGTCGGTGCCGGCGCCGAGGGTCACCGCGCTCGACACCGCCGGGGCCGGCGACGTGTTCGCCGGGGTGTTGGCCGCCGGGTGGAGCCGCGGGGCCGAACCGGCGCTGCGCCGGGCCTGCGCCGCCGGGGCGCTGGCCACCCTGGTGCCCGGGGCGGGCGGGTGTGCCCCGTCGGCGGCCGCCGTCGACCGGGTGCTGGCCGGCGAGGACGCCGCGGCCGTGGCGGGCGTTCGCCGCTGA
>Ga0079225_10001518_pt1 | contig 13058 bp, 13 predicted proteins | sample Poulit2012_FD_76344 | JGI IMG/M metagenome (GOLD analysis project Ga0079225, IMG submission 76344) | Agricultural soil microbial communities from Georgia to study Nitrogen management - Poultry litter 2012 | ecosystem: Environmental > Terrestrial > Soil > Agricultural land | place: USA: Georgia...
ACTCAATGAATTCTGTCCGTGGTGCGGCTGGCAGTCTGCCCAAGCGCTACAGAATGCTCAAAGCGACGAATCTGCTGAACGCCTCGAACAGCCCGCCCACCAGGAAGAAACTGGCCGGGAGTAGACATGACACAGCACGCGCAACGTGGTCCGGGTACTTCGGTACCTATGGAACCCACCCGAAATCCTGACGTCACGCTGTCGGATTTGATCACCGTGCTACTGGATAAGGGGACGTATCTCAACATAGACCTCATTATTTCGGTGGCTGATATACCTCTTATCGGCGTCAATTTGCGGGCGACGATCGCCGGTATGGAAACCATGTTGGAATACGGCATGATGCGCGATTGGGATGAGAAAACACGGGCCTGGGTACGCAAGTCTGTCGCCCGCCACTTTCCGCTGCGTGAAGGCGAGGAAATCGTGGCTAAAATGGCCGGCGGACATTATCACGAGGACTTTTATAAAACGTGGCGTCCCGGAGGACTTTACCTAACGAACCAGCGCCTTGTGGTATTTCGGCGTGATCCCAAAGAAATCTTATGGCAAACAGAACTGGCACGTATTACCGCGCTGCGGCTCTATGATGCGCGAACGATTGGTTCTGAAACCCGCACCAGACTGCTCGTAGACACAAGCGATGGGTTCACCACCATGTTGTCAGCCTCGGCGCCGGAGCGCATGCGCGATCTCATTGCCCACCAGCGGCCGCTGGTGCAAATGCCCCAAGACGTCGAACACGAGGACACTGAGAATACCCTCACGAGTCATGCGTGGTACCAGGAGAGACGTGCCGGCGGCACCCTGTGGCGTGGCGGAACGATCACGGCCGACCATGACCGGTTGGTATGGAAAGCCCCGGCCGATGCGCGGCCCGCAGTCAATCTGCAATGGCGGGACATCACCGATATCGAACTAGTCGATATGAAGTCTCCCGCAGGAAACACGGGTGTTATACGCTTAAATACCTCACGCGGGCCCGTGCATCTCTCCGTTGCGCAAACAGAGAAATGGCTGACCTTGCTGACCATTCAGGTTGATCGTAGCGCCGAGGCGAAGGAGGAATCCCATGCTGGAAATTGACGAAAACAGCCTCAAGCATGGCGTTCTGACGCTGGTAATTACCTTGGTTGAGGTTATCCAAGAAGCATTGGAAACCCAAGCGGTTCGCAGGCTCGAAGGTGGAGACCTCACGGAAGAGGAACAAGAACGTCTCGGCGAAGCGCTTATGGAATTAGATGAAGCGCTGGATGAGATCAAAGCAGAGCATGGCATTACCGCGTCTGTAACAGACTTACATCGGGGACTGGATGAAGTCGTCGATGAAGTTATTGATAAACTCATCAACCCCGCCCGATGGGCGGAAGAAACCCAAGGTGGAGGCCAACCAAGCGCATGAACTCAACCGGATTGTATGTGTATGCATTGATTCCCGCAGACACCATGACGCGTAATGAGCTGCCGACCGGCATCGATGGAGCGCCACTTGAGCTCATACCCTCCGGTGGTGTATCGGCCATCGTCCACGAATGCGAAACGCAGCCCTATCAAGGGCCGGATTCAAAAGTAAAACGCTGGGTGCTGGAGCACAGCCAGGTCGTCGACGAAGCCTGGCAAACGGTTGGGACCGTGTTGCCGATGACCTTCAACGTCATCGTGGCTCCCGAAACTGAGTCAGCCCAGGATCGGCTCGGTTCATGGCTGACCGCGTCCGCGGACACGATACGAGAGCATCTTGAAAAGCTTCGCGATCATGTGGAATTACGTGTAGACATCTCCCTGGATGAGGAAGTCGTGACGGCTTCGCATCCGGATATCCTCGAGTTGCAAGACGGCTTAGATGACCGGCCCGCGGGAGTGCAACGGTTGTACCGGAAGCGGATTCAAGAACGCGTCCGTCAGGTCGCCGAACGAACCGCCGACCTGTTGTATCCGAAGTACCGGCAAGAATTAGCTGCACTGGCCGAAGATATGGTCGAAAACGCCAAAGCGGGCCGAACGCCGGGAAGCGTATCTGTACTCACGGCCTCACTGTTAGTCCATACCAGTAATGTCGATGCGGTAGGGATCGTGCTGGCCAATATTCGTGATAACCAGCCCGGGGCACAGATCCGGTATTTGGGACCGTGGCCGCCGTATTCCTTTGCCGACGTTCCGGCACTTGAAGCCTAAGCTCGGGGACCTGCAGCGCCAGCGGCGATCCGTGCGCTGAGTTGCTCGAGCTGATCGTGCTTCTGGCGTGGTGTGACGACATCATAAGGTTGGGCGTCGTGGTGTGCATGCCAGGGGACTAGCACGTCGAAATCGAGATTTTGCAGTACCGTGATCGTAGCTAAGAATGCCTGACGGTTACTTTCCGCTAGGATGACAGCTTTCCACGTGCCGTCCTCGACCCAGATCGCATCTCCGGGAAACAAGAACCGGTGTGCCCCGTTGTCCCAGAGGAAGAACGTGGTGCCGGCGGTATGGGAGAAGCTAGGGATCACCTCCAGATCAGACTGAAGGTGCTGAGGGGTAGTAAAGACCCCCGCGATGCGCATCGATGATTCCACCCCGGAACGGTCGTGTTCGTGAATATAGGTGGGCACTTTCAGTTGCGGCGGACCATACATCGCCTCGTGGTAGTGATTCAGCAGCAGCCGATGGGGAGGACCAAGCTGCATAAGCTGGTCGCTGGTCGCATCGATCCCAGGAGAGTTATACACAATCACCGGTCCTTGAACCGTCAATAACACAAAAGAACGAACTACCACTTCATCTAGGAAGGGTAACGGTGACGTCGGTGTCGCATACAGGCCAGGAAAGAGCGCACGCAACGAATTATCACTGGCTGCGGTATCAGTCTGTCGCCTCATACTGTGAGTCTATGTGCCGCTGGTATGCCAGGGACAGGCTCGGGGATGATGTTATGGTGTTGTCAAAAGTGCTACGCACACGAAAACCGGGAGGTGCCGAATAGTTCGGCACCTCCCGGTTGCGTTTGACCGTTACGGTACTAGGCAGCGATTAGGCAGCTACCGGTTTTTCTTCCCGTATGGGTTGGGCGACCAAGCTGTCGTCTTGGACCGTCACCTGGATGCTATCGCCGGCTTCAACAGCTTCGGCGACCAGCAGATCCGCGACCTGATCATCCAGCTGACGCTGAATGACGCGTCGCAGCGGGCGAGCGCCGTAGGCGGGCTCGTACCCGGCCTGAGCGATCCAATCCCGAGCAGCTTCGTCGACTTCCAGCGTGATGTCCTGGGCGGCCAACCGTTTTTCGGAGTCCTTGAGCTGCATGCTGACGATCTGGCGCAACTGCTCGCGGGACAGCGGGTTGAACAACAGCGTGTCATCGATCCGGTTGAGGAATTCCGGACGCATGAATTCACGCAGTCTGCCCATGACCTTCTGCTTGATGTCATCCCGAGCCGAGTCAGAGTCAGCCGAAGTGAACCCAAGTGGGGTATTCGATGACATGTACTCTGAGCCAAGGTCCGAGGTCATAATGACCACGGTATTGCGGAAGTCCACGGTGCGACCCTGACCATCGGTCAGTCGTCCATCGTCTAAGACCTGCAATAACAGGTTGAAGACATCCGGGTGAGCTTTTTCGATCTCATCCAACAGGATCACCGAGTATGGCCGACGACGGACCTGTTCGGTCAGCTGACCGGCCTCGTCGTAGCCGACGTAGCCTGGAGGAGAACCAACCAGACGTGAGACGGTGTGACGCTCACCGAATTCCGACATATCGAAGCGCACCATGGCGTCTTCGTCGTCGAATAGTGATTCTGCCAGCGCCTTGGCCAGTTCGGTCTTCCCGACACCGGTTGGTCCTAAGAACAGGAAGCTACCAACGGGGCGCGACGGATCGGCCATACCGGTCCGTGAACGACGCACCGACCGAGCGATGGCCGTCACCGCATCATCTTGACCGATAACGCGCTCGTGCAGTTCGTCCTCCAACCGAGCCAGTCGAGATTTCTCGGCTTCGGTCATCCGTGCTGCCGGAATACCGGTGGCACGAGAGACCATCTCGGCAATGGCTGCTTCATCAATGACCGACGATGTCGCTGCTGGCTTGGCCGAGGCCTCTGCGAGTTGTTCGCTGACCTCTTGGACCTTGTCGCGCAGTTCACCCGCACGCTCATAGTTTTCAGCGTTGACGGCAGAATTCTTTTCCGCCTCCAATTCCGCTAACTTCGAACGCAGGGCTTCTACGTCCACGCCAGGACCTTCAACCGGTCCGCGTTTCAGAGCCAGACGGGCACCGGCCTGGTCAATCAGGTCGATAGCCTTATCCGGTAAGAACCGATCTGTGATGTAGCGGTCTGACAGTTCTACCGCAGCACGTAGTGCTTCGTCGGTGTATTTGACCTGGTGGTGTTCTGCATACCGGTCAGCAAGACCGTGCAGAATTTGGACGGCATCTTCCACGGATGGTTCACCGATGGTGACCGGTTGGAAACGACGCTCTAAGGCCGAGTCTTTTTCAATGGTGCGGTACTCTTTGAGCGTGGTAGCACCGACCATGTGCAGGTCACCGCGAGCCAGGCGTGGCTTTAAGATGTTCCCGGCATCCATACCACCGGATTCACCTGAGCCACCTGCACCGACAACGGTGTGCAGCTCGTCGATAAACACAATGGTGTTTTCATCTTCCGCAAGTTCCTCGATTGCACCTGTCAGGCGTTCTTCGAAGTCACCGCGGTAGCGGGTACCAGCAATCATCCCGGCGAGATCCAGGCTGATCACCCGGCGTCCTTTCAGCTGTGCTGGGACCTTCTCATCAACGATGACCTGTGCCAGACCTTCCACAATGGCGGTCTTGCCGACACCTGCTTCACCGATAAGGACGGGGTTGTTCTTAGTACGACGTGCTAGTACCTCAACGGTCTGTTCAATCTCGTCATCGCGACCAATGACCGGATCTAAGCGACCGGCTTTGGCTTCTTCGGTAAGATCCAGGCCGTATTTCTCTAGCATGGAGCCTTCTTGTTCACCCTCGGCACCCGGTTGTTGGGCTTGCTGGGCGTGTGCCTGTTGGGCACCGGCCTGCAGGGCTTGGGGAGTCACACCGGCTTGCGCCAGCAGACTGCTCGCAGGCGAGTCTTGGTTCAATACGAACGCGAAGAACACGTGCTCAGGGTTAATGTAGGTCGAACCCATACCGCGAGCCACCTGGTAGGCGTCCAACAGGACTTTTTGTGCCGAACCGTTCAGGGTGGCAGCAGTAGCGCCCTTGTTTTCTACTGGGGCCGGTAACTGCTCGTCGACAGCGTTGATGATGGCCTTCGGATCGACACCGGCCTGGCGTGCGCCAGCGGCGGCAGGGTCCTCTCCGAGCATGACGCGCAAGATATGTAGCGCGTCGACCTCGGTCTGACCGCGTTCTACCGCGAACTTGGCAGCCTTGGTCACAATCTCGTGAGTCCGTTTGCTCAGCAGACGGTTGATGTCGACGGGGCTGGACTGACGTCCTGGCTGCTGTCCCTGTAAGAAACGTGCAATGAAATCGTCGAAAGAACCGTCACTTGAACCGGCGGGGCCGAAAAATGCGGGCATTCTTTCCTCCTTTAGGAATGTGCACATGAAGTGCATCAAAAGTTGAGTGCATCTAACTCAAGTAACGCATCGTTATTTGGAATTATTCCCAAACCTGGACGTTTTTGCAAGAAACCTGAGTCTGTGACGCTCAAGTCTGCTTTCTGGCGAACACCAGAGGCCAAAATGTTGCGTTGCCACACATCCATCCAGGAGTTGTTTCAACTGCTTGGCTCACCGTGCTCGCAAGACACGAGGAGGGTCAGATGGTGCGCCGGCTGACTGCCGAACTACGGATTGTGTCGTACGCGGATGGCATGCTGCAGTGTGTCGCACGTACCTCGAAAGGGCGCAGCGCAGCTGGGTCTGTTTATGTTGCAGGGACATCGGGGTGAAATTGGAATCTTCGGGTCACCTCTCGGGCGACGCGTTCGGGCTCCTCGGGTATGGGCAGTACTCCGCTGAGCCAAATCCCGGCCAAGCCGTGCACGATTGAGAAGGCAGCATAGGCGTCGATGTCTTTCTCGGCGACTGGAGAATCGTCTGTGGCGACTGCCGTCGAAAGAAGCGTCCAAGCCTGCTGGCGCTCGCGATTGAGATCTTTGTGGTCTTGCACTAGATGGCGTGGTTGCCACATCACCGCATAGTGACCGGGGTGCTCCAATGCCCATAGGACATAGGCGACACCCATGGCATAAATGTCGTGCGGGTGCACGGCAAGTGCTTCGTTGAGTGACTTGAATCCTTCGGCAGCCAGGCTGGCCAGTAAATTCTGGCGAGTGCCGAAATGATGTACTGGCGCAGAATGTGATACCCCCACGCGCCGAGCCAACTCTCGCATCGTGACGCTTTCTGGCCCGGCCTCCGCAGCCATCGAGGCGGCGTGGGTGAGGAGCTGTCGCGGCAGGTCACCGTGGTGATAAGTGTTAATTTTCTTCATTTTCCCAAGATATCTAGACAGCGTAAAGATAGCAAGGTAGTATGAACTAGACGCCGACAAGATCGGAGCTATCATGTTGTTACTTATTCCTTTGCTCCTCACGACGCTTATCGTGCGTTTCGGAGCGGCCTGGCTTGTTTCGCGCGATCGAGTGTGGGCGAAATCGTGGGCGTCATGGCCTGGTGCAGCTGCTGCGGGAATGGCGGTGGTCTTTCTTTTCACTGGCATCACACATTTTCTGGAACCTCAGAGATCTGGTCTTGAAGCGATTGTGCCGGCTTTTGTACCTGATCCCGCCCTTGCGGTCACCCTGTCGGGACTGGTTGAGTTTGTGCTAGCGGTCGGGCTCGTCATCCCCCGTACGCGCCGGTGGGCTGCGCTTGCCGCGGTGATCTTTCTGCTCGCAGTATTTCCAGCGAATGTTATTGCTGCAGGTGGGGTCAGTCACCCGGCAGCACCGACGACGCCCCTCATTTCTCGGGCAATTCTTCAGCTTGTCTTTATCGGGTTTTCATCCGCACCACTTTTCCGACAGAGAGCACAGCAGCATGAACGACGTGGAGACGTCGTGACGCCGCAAATAACCTAAACGCAATACACCTTCACGGCACGCTGTTACCCGTCGGTGTCTTAACAGCGTGACTACCACGCAACCGGGACGGGCGCTAGGAAAAATAGCTTCCTTGGCGCCCGTCCCTGTTATGTCCCTATTTTCGAGGACTAACTGTTGGTTAGCCAGCCAGTGGGATATCGCGTCCCGGGATGGCTGCCAGGAGTCTTTGGGTATATTCTTCTTGTGGTGCGTTGAAGATGCTATCGGCGTCAGCCTGTTCAACCACCTGGCCACCCTGCATCACCAGTACATGATCGGCGATTTGTCGGACCACGGCTAGATCATGGGTGATGAACAGGTAGGACAGACCCAGGTCGGTTTGTAGCTCATTGAGCAACTGCAAGATTTGGTCTTGAACAAGTACGTCGAGTGCGGAGACTGCCTCGTCCAGAACTAACACATCTGGTTTCAACGCAAGGGCTCGGGCGATCGCAACGCGCTGACGCTGACCACCCGATAACTCGTTTGGATAGCGGTTCATCGCACTGTGGGGCAGCGAGACCTGGTCCAGCAGGGTCCGTACCCGTTGTTCGCGCTCTGTTTTATTGCCCACCTTATGCACCACCAGGGGCTCAGCGATGGCTTTGAAGATCGAAAACATCGGGTCCAATGATGCATAGGGGTTCTGGAACACCGGTTGGATTCTGCGCCGGAACTGCATGTGCTGACGTTGCGACTTGATGGTCGAAATGTCGTGGCCCTCAAAGTACACCTGGCCGTTTGTGGGCTCATCCAATCCTAAGACCATACGTGCCACAGTCGATTTACCAGAACCCGATTCACCCACCAATGCGGTCGTGGTGCCACGGTCGAGGTTGAAACTGACATTCTCAGCTGCTACGAGATCCGTTTTGGAAAACCCTTTGCCGGGCAACTTGAATACCTTCGTGAGATTATTTATGCGCATGACGGGCTCGTCGAGGTCGGAAGATGCTCCTTCGGCAAGGGATTCTTGGGTCGCTTCACGAACTTCTGCGCGTTCCGTGGCAATAACGCGCTCCGACTGTAACGAAGGCGCAGCGTTAATTAGCCGTTTTGAGTACGGATGTCGTGGATCTTGCAGGATATCTAAGGCGGGACCAGATTCCACGACTTCGCCTTGGTACATGACCACGAGGTGATCGGCACGTTCAGCTGCAAGGCCGAGATCGTGGGTGATCAACAGGACCGCTACGCCCAACTCGTTGGTCAGTTCGTCGAGGTGATCCAGAATTTGTTTCTGGACCGTCACATCCAGAGCGGACGTGGGCTCGTCGGCGATGAGAAGCTTCGGTCGGGCTGCTAGACCAGCGGCAATCAGTGCACGCTGGCGCATTCCACCGGAAAACTCGTGCGGGTACTGTTGGGCCCGCCGTTGAGCATCGGGCAAACCGGCTTCTCCGAGAAGTTCGACCACGCGCTGATCGGCAGCTCGACCCTTGGCTACGTTATTAACCTCCAAGACTTCTTTGATCTGGGTGCCAACCTTGTAGAGCGGATTGAGGTTCGATAGCGGGTCTTGCGGGACCAATCCAATATGCGTACCACGATAGCTGCGTCGTTTGCGTTTCGACAGACGCACTAGATCGGTGCCTTCATAGGTAATCGAGCCCTTGGACACTGTGCCGGTGCCGGGTACGAGGTCGATGATGGCATGCGCTGTGGTGGATTTACCAGATCCCGATTCACCAACGATTGCTACGGTCTGCCCCGGATAGATGGTCATGTTGAGTCCGCGCACGGCATGGACCGCACGTTTATCAACGCTGAAATCGATGTGTAGATCCTCGATTTCTAATAAGGGATTAGGGGATGTCATTTATTTTCTCGCTTTCGGATCCAACGCGTCACGCACGGCGTCGCCCAGTAGCATGAAGCTCAGTACGGTCAGTGCCAGTGCCCCTGCGGGAAAAAACAGCACGTGCAAGTTATCGCCGGAACGTACCTGTGGCTGGGCTGCCGCAATATCGTTACCCCATGACACGACCGAGGGTGGAAGGCCAATCCCCAGGAAGGACAGTGTCGCTTCTGCCACGATGTAGACACCTAGCGAAACTGTGGCAGTCACGATGACCGGTGGCAGGGCGTTCGGTATGAGGTGGGTAAACAAGTTCCGCCACTTCGACGAGCCGAGCGAGCGTGCGGCATCGACAAATTCTAAGTTCTTGATTTCCAAGACGGCGCCTCGTGCAATACGAGTGATTTGAGGCCAACCGAATGCTCCCAGAGCAATCACTACGGCAAGTACGCCACCCCAGTAACCGCGGTTAGGCCAAACGTTATTGAGCGCAGATAGCCCAACGATGGCGGCGAGCAGGAGCGGGATGGCGAAGAAAATATCTGTCACGCGCGAGATGATGGTATCGGTCCAGCCTCCGAAGAAAGCTGCGATCGCGCCGGTAAACAAACCAATAATCGTCACAATGATGGTCGTTAGTAGCCCGATGATGACTGATGCTCGAGCCCCGTGGATCGTGCGGGCAAACACGTCGTAACCCTGTCGATCGAAACCAAATATGTGGCCGGGTTGAGGGCCCTGGAGGCTCTTTGATAAATCTGCCGCCCGAGGGTCCACCGAGGTGAACATACCCGGAAAGAAGACGACAATGAGTACCAGGAGCAGCAGAACGGAAGAGGCCCAGAATATCCAGTTGGTGCGCAGGGACTTCCAGGCCTGTTTCCATTGACTTTCGGGTGGCCGGGTGGTGTCAACCGGTGCTTCGAATGGTAATTCTGTGTCGACGATCGGTGCGACGAAACGGTCTTGGCCGTGGAGTGGAGAGTCTTTAAGCATATCGAATCCTCGGATCTAGTGCAGCGTAGAGCAAATCAACAAGCAGGCTGGCGACCACGTAGATCAGCACCATGATCGTGACCACAGAGACGACCGTTGGGTTTTCGCCACGCAAGATCGCTTGATACGCCAGGTTGCCGATACCGTTGATATTGAAGATTCCTTCGGTGACCACTGCTCCGGCCATGAGTGTCCCGAGATCTGCACCCAAAAAGGTGACCACGGGGATCAACGAGTTGCGAAGCACGTGGCGTCGGTTGACCAGACCGCCCGGACACACCGTGTGCCCGGGCGGTGCGCACGTGGTCAGCGGTGAGGTTTTCAATCACCGATGTGCGAGTCAATCGAAGGACATAGGCAAAGGACACCAGCCCCAAGACCACTGCGGGTAGCAGTAGGTTGGTGAAGGTTGTGGCTGAGCCCACGGTTGGCGGGACCCATTGTAATTGGACCCCAAAGACCAGCTGTAGTGCGAACCCGAGCACAAAGATGGGAATAGCGATGACGATCAGGGAGACCACCAACATGGTGGAATCGAAGATGCCACCCCGGCGCAAGCCAGCATAGAATCCTGCGGCTACCCCGAGGATGGCTTCAATAATCATTGCCATGAAGGCTAGCTGGAATGTGACCGGCAGGGAGCGGGCGATGAGATCGGCTACGGGCTGTCCTGAATAGGAGGTCCCGAAGTCTCCGACGAGGGCTCCTTTCAAGAACAGGAGCCACTGGATAAGAAATGGTTGGTCAAGATTGTATTGCGCTTCAAGTTCTGCTCTGGCTGCCTCAGAGACGGGTTTCTCGCCGAACAGCGCGACGATAGGATCTCCGGGTTGCAAGAAGACCAGCGCATAGATGAGCAGTGTAGCTCCTAAGACGACCGGTATGGTCTGGAGCAGTCGGCGGACGATATAACGCCACATGCTGTACCTCGAATGTTGTCGTGTCACCTTCTGAGTGACGAGACCTAGAAGTTCGATGAACAAGCCTGTGACCGCCGAAGTTATCGGCGGTCACAGGACTGCTCAATCGTCGTTGATAGTGATTATGGATTATTTGGTGACCAGGTGATATTCTGGCTGGTTTTGCCAGTTGACTTGGACACCTTCGACGCCTTGAGCTGCGATGGCGATAGCATCACGGTTCCACAGCGGGATAGCTGGCAGGTCTTCTAAGAGAATGGCCTGCGCTTCGGCGAGGATTTCTGCTCGGGCGTTATCGTCCTCAGCAGCTGCTGCCTCACGCAGTTTCGTGTCGAAGTCTGAGTTCGAGTAATCTCCGTCATTGGCACCTGCTCCGGTGCCAAAGATCGGTGCGATGTAGTTGTAAACCGATGGGTAGTCGGGCTGCCAACCGGTACGGAATGCGGTATCGAGCTCGCGGTTGGTGATCAGTTCGCGGAATTCCGCGAAAGTTGCAAACGCGTTCGGCTCAGCTTCGATCTCTAGATTCTCACGGATCTGGTTGGTCACTGCTTCCACCCATTCGCGGTTGCCAGCTCCGTCAGCGTTGTATGACAGTTCGAATGTGCCAGAGAACTCGTTGATCTCATCGGCTTGCGCCCACAGATCCTGTGCTTCCTCAGCATCGAACTCCAAGACCTCTGCGCCTTCAACATTTTCTGTGTAGTCGGGCATGAGCGGACTGGAGAAGTCAGTTGATGGAGTGTGGGTATCATCGAAAATGGTCGAGGTGATTGCTTGACGGTCAATAGCTTTGGAAATGGCTTGGCGGCGCAACTGGCCCTCTTCGTCATCACCGAAGTGTTCCAGGCTCTCTGGAATCGTAATAGTCGCATTCACCGATCCGGGCTCGGTGAACGCTTGGATGCTTTCATCGTCCTGGAATGTTGCGATGGCCGAAGGTGGCACCTGATCCATGATGTCAAGAACACCGGACTGCACGTCAGTGTAGGCCGCATCAGGATCTGTGTAGAACGTGAAGACCAAACCGTCATTTTCTGGCGTCCGGTTGCCTTCATAATCAGGGTTCGTGGCGAGCACGGCTTCGACGTCGTGATTCCACTCTTCCAATACATACGGACCGTTGGATACCGGTTTTTCGCCGAAGGCTTCCATGTCCTCAAACGCCACTTCGGGCAGCGGGAAGTATGCGGAGTATCCCAGACGATCGGGGAAGTCTGCAGCAGCTTCTTTGAGCGTCACCTCGAAGGTGAGGTCATCGATGACCTCAAGCCCGGAGATCGTGTCGCCATCGGTGCTGCTTCCTTCATCGTCGGTACCTTCAATCGGGTTGAAGAAGTACGCATTTAGTTGCGCATTTTCTGGATCAGCCCCGTAGTTCCAGGCATCGACAAAGGAGTTGGCTGTCACCGGTGAGTCGTCCGAGAACGTCCAGCCGTCTTTCAATGTGATGGTCCATGTCAGATTGTCTTCTGACTCAATGGATTCGGCGACTTCCAGCTCAGTGGAACCGTCAGTGTTATACGACACGAGCCCGGCAAAGATGGCATCTACGATGTGGCCGCCGCCGACTTCATTCGTGTTAGTTGGAACGAGTGGATTCTGAGGTTCGACGCCGTGAGCGTTGATAACCATTTCGCCATCAGAGCCCTGGTCGCCTTCCGCTTCGCCTCCACCGCCGCCACACGCGGTAAATGCCAGTGCCCCAAGCGATAGTGCCGCGACGTATTTAAATAGCCGTTTGGATTCCATACGGGATCTCCGTTCAAGGTAAGTGCAAGTAATGTCGTTGCGCTGGTTGTTTTGTCAACGCTACTTACGGATCATCGATCATGTGATCCGTGCCTCATAGCTTACGACATGATGAACAGATTGGAAGGCTTTACAGCCGGGTAGCTAGTCGGCACTCGGTGTGAACGCGGTGTTTTCGGCATGTACACGCGACTTCAAGTATCGAATATTTTAAATCTTACGGTGTGTCGTGGGAGTGCGGTTGCGGGATTGAGGCTCGTTCGACGGGCCAATCTCTGGATACGACTGCTTGAGGATTCTTGCGCCGTAGGTACTGTTCAAAACTCTCTGCTTGTTCTGCCTTCCACCGAATCTGGTGATTGAATACGGTCTCCAGGGGTGCGTCTAAACGCTGTGGATGGCGTTCGACTAAGGCCTTAGCGACCTGTACCGCAGCAATTGCATCAGCTAAAGAGGTGTGTGCGTTATCTAATGGGACACCATAATGCGCCGATACGGCTTCCAGGGTTCGTTTTCCCTTGCGATAAGTAT
>Ga0079225_10001519_pt1 | contig 13056 bp, 11 predicted proteins | sample Poulit2012_FD_76344 | JGI IMG/M metagenome (GOLD analysis project Ga0079225, IMG submission 76344) | Agricultural soil microbial communities from Georgia to study Nitrogen management - Poultry litter 2012 | ecosystem: Environmental > Terrestrial > Soil > Agricultural land | place: USA: Georgia...
AAGAAAGATATATTAAAGATTTATTAGAAACAGAACCAGCAAAAGAAAATATAACAGGTAGTATTTTTAAAGTAAAAACATTTATAAATAAAAGAGAAGGTACTGGATTTACTAACTACTACTTTAATGATCTAGATAATAAAACGGGATCATACACATATTCTATGAATAACGGTAACGACTTTAAATGGTTAGATGAGTTTGATGGTGAATTAAGATATGTATATTTATCAGTTATAAATGCAAAGTCAACAGTAAGTGATATTGTTTATAGATTTTTACCAATTAAAATTTCTGATAACTACGAATATGAAACAAAATATAGCGCTGAGTATGCGGTTAAGTTTCATGGAGTAGATCAATTTGAAACATCATATACTAATCCTTTTTCTCCTGAAAGAAGATTAATTGAAAATGTAGATATAAACCACTTTAATGTTGAAGGTGTTAAGTTAGAATATTCCTCAGATAATACTGAGGTAGCTAGATTCGTAAAAGAAAACGATGAACTAATATTTAGGACCGATAATGTTGGTGTAGCAAATATTACAATAAAAGGAATTTATGAATCATACGAGTTCGAAAAAACAATAAAAGTTGAAGTACTTGAAGGCGAGAATGTAGAAATCATTGATGTTAATACAGCCATAAATGAACCAACAGATACAACAGTATATATTCAAGGTATAGTTGGTCCATCATTAGTTAATAAAGTAGGATTTTATTTAGTTGATGAAACAGGTCTAATTGCTGTTGAAATGCCATCTGCAGAATTTTCAAAATTACGCCAAGGAAACAAAGTAATAATAAAAGGATTGAAAACATATGCAGGACAAAATATAGATGAAGATGGTACTATGTATGCTCTTGGTATGACAGCGATAAGAGATGCAGTGATAATGGTTAATATGCAAGGTGAGTATGAATATTCAACAGAATCATTTGATGGCGGTAAAAAGAATGTTACAGATTTAATGATGTTAGATAGATTAGAGGACTTTTCTACTACTGTTTATGAACTAGAAGCAACTGTTGTGTTATATGAAACGCCGTTTTACACAAGATATCAAGTGGAAGATGAAGAAGGTAATTATTTATTAATATACTCTTCAAGTGCAAATCAACTAAGATTTTTAAAAGAGTTTGATGGCAAGAAAGTTACATTAGAATTTACATTTGTAAACTGGAATGGTAAAAACTGGAGTGGTTCATTACTATCAGTTATTACAGAAGACGGTAAGTTTGTTAATAATTCAAACTTTAGATAAATATTATTAGGAGAATGAAAATGAAAATAGTTAAAAAAATAACAATATTTTTCACACTTATATTGTCCCTTTTATTATTAGTCGCATGTGATGAAGAAGTTGATGAAACATTAAATAATGCTTATGATTCATTATCATACAAACAAATTCTAGGTGAAAACGAAGATGAAAACAATATAATAAGCGATCTTAACTTAATTAAAGAGTTAGGCGATGTAACTATTACATGGGAAAGTAATAATTTAGAAGCAATAACAAATGAAGGAAAAGTTAACAGGTTAGAAGAAGATACTGAAGTGAAACTTAAAGCTACTCTTAAGTATTTAGAAGACAAAAAGGATAAAAGTTTCAACTTTAAAGTATTAAAAAAAGAACAACCAGTTAAAATGGTTGCAAATGAAACTTTTGATGTGACTACACTTACATCCTCATATAGTGAAGGTTCATTTATTGGTATTGCCGGTATAAAGTATGAATATGCATTAGCAAGAAATGAAGATAGATATCCTATTGATGGCTCCGGAATTATGTTACAAAAAGATCCAGGTTATATAAAAATAACAATACCACATGGATTAGAAGAATTTTCATTTGATTATAGAAAAGCTTATACTGGTGGAAATCCTAGAAATTATGCTGTAGATATTACACATAATGGAGATAAGAAAACATATGTTTTAGAAACATTTGGTGAAGGTTCAGGTGCTGATGACACTATATATACATTTAATGTTGCTGAATTAGGATTCGACAAAGAAGTTGAGATACTAATATATGCACCGGAATCATCAGCGCAAGCAACATTTGATAATTTCCAATATACATTTAGCGATGAAGTAATGGCACATTATGTAACGTTTAATCCAAATGGAGGGTTATTAAATAGCCCTGAAAAGCAATTAGTATTTGACAATGGGAAAGTATTAACTCCGCCTAATCCGGAATTACTCGGAAAAAACTTTGATGGATGGTTTTTAGATGAGGAGTTATATGATTTTGATCAAGAAGTTAATTCTAATTTCGTTTTAACAGCTAAATGGTCCGATGTATCTGAAATAACAATAAGTGACTTCTTAAAATTAAATGTTGGAAATCATGCAACAATAGAAGGTGTAATTACATCAGACTCTATGTATAATACATTTACAATAGAAGATAACACAGGTGCAGTGTCTTTAAGAATCCCAGGTTTAAATGCTTTAAGTGATTTAAACTTTAAAGTAGGATCTAAAGTAAAAGCATTAGTTAAAAAAACTGATTTTAATGGCCTAATTCAAGCAGAGGTTGAATTAGATGAAGAAATGATTATAGATAATGAATTACATGAATTAAAAGAGTCAATCAATTTAGATGGTAAAACATTGGATGAGTTTTCCAATTACCAATCACATTTAGTTAATCTAACTAACTTAGAAGTTGTTAGTGTTTCAAAAACAAGTTTTGCAAATAACGATTTACGAATTACAGTTACAAAAAATGATGAAAGATTAACAATTGAATATAACGACAATTTCCAGTCAAGCTTAGTTGAATTTGTTCTCATGTTAGAAAAAGGTGATTTAATTGATATAGTAAACGCACCATTGGGATATAATAATAAGCCTGAGTTGCATATATCAACAATTACACAAATTAAACCAAGTGATGAAACTACAGAACTAAGTGACTTTTACAAAGTATATAAAGATGTAAATGTTTTAAAAATCGATGATAGTGAAATAGTAGATCCTAGCGGTAAAACTTTAAACCTTCCAAATAAGTCAGAAAATAATTTTGATATAACATGGGAAGCGACTAACGGTGCTGAATTCATTGACTTATCAACGGGTAAGATTACAATGCCTAATGTAACTACAATTTTAACGCTTAAAGCAACTATTACATTAAACGGTATTGAATCTTCTAAAGTGTTTGAAATTAGATTATGGGTTGAATCTGAATATGGTACAGACTTATTACTTAATTTAGAAAAGTTAAACATTCCAGGCACAGGATATGATGGTGGAGCAGAGAAAAAAGCTACTATAGATGGGTATGAATTTGTATCTACTTATACAATGGCAAGTAAAACAGAAATTCAAGGCCAAGCTAATAATATGAGGATTTGGAATAATGACAGTTTAGGTAATATAAATAGAATTGAAATAACTTTAAGACAACCTAGTGATCATGAATTACATGTTGGAAATGAGATAAAACCTACAAGTACACTAATAACACCAGAAGTGGATGGAAACTTATATATATACAATGTAGATGGTGATTTTAAGTACTTTGAATTACATAATTTAGGTGGAGCTATATATATTGAAACTATAGTTATATACTATGATAACTAAACTATAATTTAAACTATATAAAAGGAGACACTATAATAACGTGTCTCCTTTCATTTATTGGTTTAAGATTTAAAAAACAAATAAATATATGATATAATGATTTAATGGAATAACGGAGGAAAAACATGGATATTAAACTTAAAAATATAATAGAGAAAAACAACTCTATTATCATTCATAGACATAAAAGACCAGATATGGACGCGATTGGATCACAAATGGGTCTTTTTCACTTACTTAAAGAAAACTACCCAAATAAAGAAATATATGTTGTAGGTGATTCAAATAAGTTTTTATACAATTCAAAAATGGATGAGATAGAAGATGAAATATTTAATCAAAGTTTATCTATAATATTAGATACATCAGTAGATTATATGATAAGTGATGAAAGATATAAAATAGCCAAAGAGGTTATAGTAATAGATCATCACCGAAACGACATTAATTTAGAAACATATGATTTATTTTATCAATTATCTGAATATACATCTGCATGTGAAATATTAGTCCACTTAGCTAAAACATATAATTGGAAAGTATCAGACGAAGCTGCTACATATATTTATGCAGGGATGGTTACTGATACTGGAAGATTTAGATATATAAATAATGAAAATGCTTCAAGAGTTTTTGAAAATGCATCATTTATTACTAAATTCAAACCTAACATTAATGATATGTATAATTTTCTTTACACTGAAAGCTTAGAGGAAAGACAAACGAAAAATTTATTTCAAGAATTTAATACTACTGAAAACATGGTTGCTTATAGAAAAAATAACAAAGAATTAATATTAAAAAGTGGTCTTGATATATTTGGTGTATCAAGAGGAATGGTAAATCAAATGGCTGGAATTAAAGAAATACCTATTTGGGTAAGCTTTACTGAAGACTTTGAAAATGATAAAATTCTCGCTGAAGTAAGAAGCCGTGATATTACAGTCGTAGATATATGTAAAGAATTTGGTGGAGGCGGACATAATAATGCATGTGGTGCATCACTAAAAGATTTTGATGAGGCAGACTTAATGTTAGAAAAATTAGATGAAAGGGCGAAAGAATATGGAAATATTAAATAAAATATTAGAAAAAATTATTGATAACGATACAATCATTATTCATGGTCACTCAAGACCAGATGGAGATTGCTATGGAGCACAATTTGGATTAAAAGATATAATTAGAAACTCGTTTCCTGAAAAAGAAGTATATGTAGTAGGTGAAACAAGTGAATATGTTAGTTTTGTTGGAACACCAGATATTATTGAAGATGATGTATATAAAGGTGCGTTAGTTATTGTAGTCGATACAGCAACTGAAGATAGAATTAGCGATCCAAGATATAATTTAGGCGACTATTTAATTAAAATAGACCACCATATACCAGTTGATGATTACGGTGACATTAGATGGGTAGATACAAGTTTTCCGTCTTGTGCACAAATGATCGCATATTTTTATAAAACATTTAGTAATAAATTAAAAATGAGTGAAATTGGAGCTCGTGCTATGTATACAGGTATTTTAACTGATACTGGAAGATTTAGATATCGTGGAGTATCTAAATTAACACACGAACTAGCAGGTCTATTAGTGGAACAAGGAGCAGATGTTGTTGAAATAGACAATCATTTATCCAAAGAGACAATGGAAGTATTTAAATATAAAGCACACATGTTAAATACAGCTAAATTTGATGAAGGATTTGTATATAATATTGTTACGGAAGATTTAATTAATGAATTTAACGTTTCAATGGAAGATGCTTCAGCAGCTGTAAATATGTATGGTGGTATTGAAGGATATGATGTTTGGTTTTTAGCAATCGAATATCCAGATGAAGTAAGACTTAGAATTAGATCTAATTCAATAGAAATAGATAAATTAGCTAATATGTTTGAAGGCGGTGGCCATAAAATGGCATCAGGTGCTAGATTAAATAATTTAGATGAATTAGATAACTTTTTAAAAGAAACTAGAAAATATTTAAAAAATTATAAAGGGTAATTTAAATGAATCAAACTAATATATTAAATGATACTATAGCGGCTATTGCGACTCCTTTTGGAACAGGCGGAATTAGTGTTATTAGAGTAAGTGGGAGTAATGCTATAAAAGAAATTAATAAAATATTTAAAGGAAAAGACTTAACTAAGGCTAAATCACATACTATTAATTATGGCCATATAATTAATAGTGAAAATGAGATAATTGATGAAGTTATGGTTAGTGTTTTTGTTGCGCCTAGATCATTTACAGCTGAAAATGTTATTGAAATATCAACACATGGTGGTATATTAGTTACAGAAAAAGTGTTAGAAGAAATTTTATCTTTAGATATAAGATTAGCTAATCCAGGTGAGTTTAGTGAAAGAGCATATTTAAATGGTAGAATTGATTTAGTTCAAGCCGAATCAATTATGGATATAATTACAGCTAAAAATGAAAGTGCCCTTAAAATTGCAAACTTAGGACTTGGAAAAGAAACATCAAAACTAATTCATAATTTAAGAAATAAATTATTAGAAATTATTGCTAATATAGAAGTAAATATAGATTATCCTGAATACGATTTAGTTGAAAGAATTACCAATGAAGTAATTAAACCTAAGACTGAAGAATTAATAAAAGAAATGGAATATTTATTATTAAAATCTAGAAATACTAGAATAATAAGAGAAGGTGTTAAAACTGCAATAGTGGGAAGACCTAATGTAGGAAAAAGTAGTTTATTAAACACATTACTTGATGAAGATAAAGCTATTGTTACTAATATAGCTGGTACTACTAGAGACACTTTAGATGCTACTTTAAATATAGGTAATATTACACTTAATTTAATTGATACAGCTGGTATTAGAGATACTAGCGATGTTGTTGAACAAATTGGTGTTAAAAGAAGTAAGAAAGCTATTAATGAAGCTGAATTAATTTTATTAGTATTAGATGTAAGTGAATCATTAACTAAAGAAGATGAATTACTTCTTGAATTAACTAAAGATAAAAACAGAATAATTATTTTAAATAAAGTTGACTTAGATCAAAAGATAAAATATGAAGATGCTGTTTTAATATCTACTTTAACTAAAGAAGGTATTAAAGAATTAGAAGATAAAATAATTGATGTATTAAAACTCTCTAATTTAAAAGATAGTGATTTTAATTATTTATCTAACATAAGACATATCCAAAAAGTAAAAGAAGCTAAAGAATCACTTAAAGAAGTGTTAGAAGGTATTAATAACTTAATGCCAATAGATATACTAGCAATCGATTTAACTAATAGTTGGAATATATTAGGTGAAATTATTGGTTCTAGTTATGAAGGAGAGTTAATTGATGAATTATTTTCTAAGTTTTGTCTCGGAAAATAATGATTTTAAAAATACAATCAATAAAAGATTAATTATATATTATTAAATGATATAATTAAAAGTAAGATAACTTTATAAAGAAAGGACATTAATATGAATTATGTAGCATTATATAGAAAGTTTAGACCAAACACGTTTAGTGATATGAGTGGTCAAGATGTTATAGTTAAAACATTATTAAATGCAGTTAAAACTAATAAAATAGGCCATGCCTATGTTTTTAGTGGTCCAAGAGGGACCGGTAAAACTAGTCTTGCTAAAATATTTGCTAAAGCAGTTAATTGTGAAAACTTAATCGACGGCAATCCATGTAACAAATGTGATTCATGTATTAATGCTAATAGTAATAGTCCTTCAGATATAATTGAAATTGACGGTGCAAGTAATAATGGTGTAGAAGAGATTAGAGATTTAAGAGATAAAGTGAAATATTTACCTAATATAGGAAAATATAAAGTATATATAATAGATGAAGTTCATATGTTAACTACTGGAGCATTTAATGCACTTCTTAAAACTTTAGAAGAACCACCTAGCCATGTATTATTTATACTTGCAACAACAGAAGTCCATAAAATACCAGCAACCATTCTTTCTAGGTGTCAAAGATTTGATTTTAAAAATATAGATTTAAACAATATTATTGAAAGATTAGAATATGTTTCAAAGGAAGAAAACATTAATATTACTAAAGAAGCAATTAAAACTATTGCTATTAATGCTGAAGGTGGAATGCGTGATGCTTTAAGTTTACTTGATCAAGCAGTAAGTTTTACAAGTGATAAAATAGAGGAAAAAGATATTAATGATTTAGTTGGAAGTGTATCTAAAAAAGATTTAGTTAATTTATTATCATTGATTAATAATGCTAATGTAGTTAAGTCGCTAGAATTAATTAACTCTTTTATTAGTGAAGGTAAAGAAGAAGAAAGATTATTAAAAGATTTAATTAATACATTAAGAGATTTATTATTAAATATGGTTGGATATAGTAATGAAGAAGTTTTTGCAGAATTAAAAAGAAACATAAGTATTAGTAAAATATATCATTATTTAGAAATATTAATTGATACACTTAATAATATGAGATTTTCTATTCAAAAACAAATATATTTAGAAATTGCTATAATTCAAATGATTGAGCATGAAGATGTTAAACAAATTGATTTATCAACAAATTTAATTGAACTTAGAAGCGAAGTTGAAAAACTAAAACAAGGTAATTTTGTAAAAACAAAACAAGTTGATATTAAAAAGAAAGAATTAGTTAATGTTGAAAATATAACAAACGTATTACATGAAGCTAACATAGATGATAAAGAATATGTTGAAAATATTATTCAAACAAAAACGAATGTTAAACCACATTTAGAAATGGTTTTACATTTACTTAAAAATAGTAAAGTTGTTGCCTCTTCAATAAATAGTGTTATAATAACTAATGATAACTTAACTATATGTAATGATTTAATGCAAAGAGAAAACAACAGCTTTATATTAGAAATATTAAACTTAGATGCGAAAAAGTATGATAGTGTATATGTTATACTAGATAGTGACTGGGAAATAGTTAGAAAAAGATATGTTGACTTACTTAAAAGTGGACAAAAAAGACCTAGTTTAAATAATTATGATTTTAAAATTTATGAAGAAATTATAAAAAATGATGAAATAAAAAAAGACTCTAAAGTATACAATTTAGCAAAAGAGTATTTTGGAGAAGAAATAGTAAAAATTAAGGAGTAGTGATTAAATTGAATCCATCAATGATTAGAAAATTAAAGAAAATGCAAGATGAAATGACTAAAGCACAAGAAGAATTAGAAAGAAAAGAATACTTTGGAAAAGCTAGTGGTGTAGAAGTTATAATGTTAGGAACTCGCCAAGTGATTGATGTTAAAATAGATGAGGAAATTGTAGAAGAATTAGATTTGTTACAAGATGCTATTTTATTAGCTTTTAATGATGCTTTAAAACAATTAGAAGATGAACAACAAGAAGTAATGGGGCAGTTTACCGGCGGAATGGGTGGACTTGGATTTTAATGTATCCAAAAGCTTTAAAAGAGTTAATGAACTCTTTAGAAAAACTGCCAGGCATTGGTGAAAAAACTGCAGAGAGACTTGCTTTACATATTGTTTCTAACTTTAGTAATGAAGATACTATTACTTTAAGTGATAGTTTAATAAAGGTTAAAGAAGAAATAAGGCCGTGTAAAATAAGTCATATTTTAACAGATGAAGAAATATCACCAATTATAAAAGATGAGTCTAGAGATCAATCTATTATTATGGTACTCGCTGATAGTAAAGATGTTTATATGATGGAAAAAATGGAGACATATAAAGGAAGTTATCATGTATTAGACGGATTAATTGACTTTTCAAGAGGAGTAACAGATAAAGAGTTAAATATTGATACTTTAATTAAAAGAATTAATGAAGGAAATGTTAAAGAACTTATTATTGCTACAAACGCAACTGTTGAAGGTGAATTAACCGCAAGTTTTTTAAAAAACCTTTTTGAAGATAATGAAAACCTAACGCTTACAAGATTAGCATATGGACTACCAGTAGGAAGTGATTTAAAATATGCTGATGTATTAACTTTAATTAAAGCGGTAGAAAATAGAAGAAAGTTTTAGGGGATGAAATATGAATATATTAAATATATTTCAAAATATATGGCAGAGGTTAAACGATGTAGTATCTAAACTAAATTTTGATGGACTACTAAATGATTTGATAGAATCATATGTAAATCCACTTCCAGAAGTATTTAAATGGCTATTTGCAATTTTATTATCAATTATTGTAATACTCGGAACAATATCTTTTATTAAAAAAACGTTAAAATTATTTATTGTTCTAATTATTATAGCAGCGGTAATATTGTTTATCTATAAAAGATAAATATTTAACTTGCAAAATTAATCATTATAATATACAATATATAAGGTCTTAGGAGGCGTTTGAATGAGTAATAAATATAGTGAACTTGCAATGGTTGATGTTGTTGAAGCATTAATTAAAGAAAACAATAAACCATTAAAAATTCAAGAAATATTTTCAAAAGTAGCTGAAATTAAAGGTTTTGGACTAGACGATATAGACAGATTAGCAAATCTTTACATGAATATAGTCGAAAGTGGCAAATTTGTTTTCATGGGTGATGACAAATGGGATCTAAAAGAAGGTAATTTAGATCTATGGAGTGATGATGGATCCGCCTTTATTGAAACAGTTGCTAATATAAAAGATGATGAGGAATTTGCAAAATTCGATGCATCAGACTTTGAAGACGATTTTGAAGAAGAAGATGAAATTGATGAAGATATTATTGATGACTTTGAAGATGATGACTTTGAAGATGATGATTTAGACGAAGAAACAAAGAAAGAATTAGAAGAAGAAAAAGAGTATATTGAAGTTGAATTACCACTTCATGCAACAGATGATGATGAAGATATCGACTTTGATGCAGATTCGTTCGATGAAGATGATTACGATGACATCATGGATGATTATGAAGATATGTATGAAGATTAATTTAAATAAAAAGTCCTTTTTTTAGGGACTTTTTTTATAAATAGGAGGAATTATGGCTAAACACATATTTATAACTGGAGGAGTAGTATCTAGTTTAGGAAAAGGAATTAATGCTGCAAGTATAGGACAAGTACTTAAAAACAGAGGACTTAATGTTTTTGTGCAAAAGTTTGATCCTTATATAAATGTTGACACATCTTTGATGAGTCCTTTTCAACATGGTGAAATATTTGTTACAAAAGATGGAGCAGAAACTGATTTAGATTTAGGACATTATGAAAGATTTATTGATGTTGAATTATCAAAACTTTCAAGTGTATCAACAGGTAAAATATACCAAGCAGTTATTGAAAAAGAAAGAAAAGGATTTTATAAGGGAGAAACTATTCAAGTTATACCACATATTACCGATGAAATTAAACTTAGATTAAAGGAAGCAGCATCTAATAGTAAAGCGGATATAATCATTACTGAAATTGGTGGTACAGTTGGTGATATAGAATCACTTCCATTTTTAGAAGCTATTAGACAAGCAAGAAGTGATTTTGGATATGAAAATACTTTATATATACACAATACTTTAGTTCCGTATTTAAAAGCAGCTAAAGAAATAAAAACAAAACCAACTCAACATAGTGTAAGCGAATTAAAATCTTTAGGTATACAACCTGATATATTAATGCTAAGATCTGAATTAAATATACCTAACCACGCTAAAGAAAAAATCGCTTTGTTTAGCGGTATTAAAAGAGAAGCGATATTTGAATCTACAGATGTTGATGTAATTTATGAACAAATTATCAACATGGAAAAAGCACATATTGATGATTTAATTTTAGAACACTTTAAAATTGATAATGTAAAAAAATCCAATCTATCTAAATGGGTAAAATTAATTGATAATATTAAAACATTAAAAAAGGAAGTAAACATTAATATTGTAGGTAAGTATGTTTCACATCACGATGCATATTTATCGCTAGTTGAAGCGATAAATCATGCTGGATACAACAACCATGTTAAAGTTAATTTTAATTGGATTGATATAACTAATTTAAAAGAAATTAACAAAGATGAAGCATATATAATCACAGGTGATTGTTATAGCAGTGATATTGATTCAAATATTTTAAGTTTTATTAAAACATTAAAAGAAAAAGATGTTTCTACATTAATATTAGGTGATGCATTTTATTTATACTTAAAATTATTAAATAATAAAGAAGATTTAATTTTAAACCGAAATGATAAGTTAATTGGTGAACTTACTTTATTAAAAAATAATAAATCATTGAAAGAAAGATTTAACTTAAATTATAAGTTAAATGAAAACTATAATAATATACTTGATAATGATAATTTTTCAAAAAGTTTTTATTTAGATGAAGTATTAAGTATTGATGTTTTAAATAAAACATATTTTAAAGTATTAGCTTATAATCCAGAGTTTAAGTCTAGACCACTTAAACCAAGGACAGTATTTAATGAATTAATTAAATCTTTAATATAATAAAAATACCTCTAAACGTTATAAAATGTTTGGAGGTATTTTATTTAATATATTAAAGGTGGTTTTCTAACCATTTTAATATATCATTTATTATTAATTCTTTATTGTAATCATTTAACATTTCATGATATTCTCCATCATAAAGAATTATTTCTTTATCTTTAGTAGGAATATTATCATACATATATTGGCTAAACTTATAATCTACTATTCCATCTTTTGTACCATGAATATATAAAATAGGATTTTTAAAATTATTTATGTTTTTATGCAAATAATTTACTCCTTTAACTAACATTTCTCCAAGTAAACTTATATACATGTGATCTAACATTAAAGGATCTTTTTTGTTTTTTTCTAATACAGCAGGATCTTTTGCTAGAAATTTATCAAATCTTTTAGTACTTATTTTAATCCACCTTAAAAGAGAAAAACCAATATATTTAAATATTCTAACTTCTTTTAAAGTGTTGGTTGCGGCACTGGAAGATATAATATCATCAATATCGTCATATTTAGCTTCATATAAATTAACTATTTCTCCGCCCATTGAATGACCTAATAAAAATATTTTTTTGTTAGTACGTTCTTTTTCTTTTAAAACAATTTCATGTAATATATCAATCATTTGATGAAAAGACTTTAACTTTCCTCTTTTACCACCACTTTTACCATGTCCGATATGGTCATAAGTGATAACATCATAACCTTCTTTGTTAAATCTTTTAGCTAAATAATCATACCTGCCACTATGCTCAGCAATTCCATGTGCAATTATAATTGTAGCCTTTGGATTTTCAATGAAATATTTGTTTTTGTAAATCATAATATCACCTCTTTCATATCTATTATATTATAAATATGTGATTTATTATTTATAAGTTTTAAAATAGTTAAATTATGTTATAATATAATGTGGAAAACAAAATTTAGGAGGAATAAATTATGGCATTAGTGTCAGCAAGAGAAATGCTACTTAAAGCAAGAAAAGAAGGATACGGAGTAGCACAAATA
>Ga0079225_10001522_pt1 | contig 13039 bp, 14 predicted proteins | sample Poulit2012_FD_76344 | JGI IMG/M metagenome (GOLD analysis project Ga0079225, IMG submission 76344) | Agricultural soil microbial communities from Georgia to study Nitrogen management - Poultry litter 2012 | ecosystem: Environmental > Terrestrial > Soil > Agricultural land | place: USA: Georgia...
CGGTTAAACCATTGTGAGTTTTTTGGATTTGTATTGTAGTGTTGCGTCCATAAAGTATAAGCCATTGGCGCTGCACCCATTGGTAAACCTGGATGTCCTGAATTGGCTGCCTCGACAGCATCCACACTTAAAGTTCGTATCGTGTTTACTGTTAATTGATCTGTTGTGTCAAACATTTTAATATCCTCTCTGAACTAAATATATTTTATTATTCTTAATTCTCTCTTTCATTAAAGGCTTTATTAACTGCTTCAACCATATTTCGAAGCATCTGTTCTGGATCATCTGCTTTCACAATTCCGCTCGTACATCCAGTACCATCTGCTCCTAGAGAAATTACTTCATATACATCCTCTGCTTTGCTAATACCAGCAGCTTGCATCATAAGGATATTTTCATTAATCTCTTTTACAGCAGTATTTGTTGTTTTAATATATTTGGTACTACTTGTTTTTCCTGTACCAATCAATTCTGTTGGTTCTGCTATAATAATATCTGGCGCTAAAGTTGCAATAGCACGTGCTTCGTCAATTGTGCTGGCACATACGATCGTTACAATACCTAATTCTTTTGCTCGTTTAATTGTTTGAACAAGTTCTGTTAATAACATTGGACGTTCAGCATGGTTTAAAAATACAGCTTCTGCTCCAGCATTTTGTATGGATTCGCCAAGAACACGTCCAATTCCAATTCCTGGTTTAAGACTATCCATATGCTGTGCAGTTATAATAATATTTTTTGTAGCTTGCGATACTGCACCAATATCAGCAAAAGGAACTGTAACAAATATATTTACATCAGGATACTTTAATGCTTCTTCATCAGCAACTTTTGCTAAGTTTAATAACTCATCTCCATAAAAATAAGATTTTGGATTAAAGATAAAAAAGGGCTTATTTTTTAATTTTTTTCTCATGATTCATTTCTCCTAGCTATACCTTTTAATCTGGTGATAGATATTCTTTTCCTATTTTCCAATTATTGTTATTTGTGCTTTTCTAGTACGTGATCTCGTCTGATCAAAATCAGCAAAATAGATATATCCAGTAGAACCTAGGCCTAATTTATTTTCTGTAACATCGAAAGTTTGGCTAGATCCAATAAGTGTTGCTTTTAAATGACCGTCTCCATTCCATAATGCAGAACGATCACCATCAGGTAAATAATCTTCAGTATTTGGCCATGACTCTACTGCTTGATAATGTTTTTCTCCTGGGTAATGGTAAGTGTCCGCACAATCATGTGAAGGTATGATTTTACCTAATATATTATTTAAATCAGTTTGTAGGAATTCATCCCCTTTGTCATTAATGTCATGTGAAAATTCCTCAAAAAATACAGAGCATGTTGTATGTGGAGACATCACTACACACAAACCTTCTTTTATATTACTTTCTTTAATAATTTCATTTACTTTTTTGGTTATATCTACATAAGTTGTTCTATCTCCTTGGGTTTCTATTCGAATAGTTTCTTTATATAGATCCATTCTTATTTCCTCCTCATTTGGTTATGAAGTCACACGAAAATTTAATCCTCTACATTCATTTAAAGACTTATTCATATTGATTATTTCCACTCTATACTTAATATATTCAAGTACAAAGCGGATAAAACAGGTTAAATCTCCCCACAAATTTCCAAAATTTAAATGTTCCTCTTATGATTATAATTCGAACCATTCATAGTGGAAGTTTCCAGGTTTATCTACTCTTTCAAATGTATGTGCTCCAAAGTAATCTCTTTGAGCTTGTACTAAATTGGCAGACATGGTTTCTGATCGATAATTATCAAAGTAAGAGACTGCAGAAGCCATACCCGGCATTGGATAACCATTTTTCATAGCATCCGAAACTATATCTCGTGCATCTTGGTGATACTCATTAATAATATCTTTAAAGTAACTATCAAAAAGTAAATTTTTTAATTGGCTATCTCTACTGTATGCTTGTGCAATTTGCTCAAGTAATGCCGCTCTAATTACACAACCTGCTCGGAAGATCTTTGCGATACTTTTTTCATTTAATTCCCATCCATCATAAATATCATTTGCTTTATGATACACAGCAAATCCTTGAGTATAGCTCATGATTTTCGCAAAATATAAAGCTCTTCTAATTTTTTCAATATATGTTTCTATATTTCCATTAAAGGTTCCATACCCTAAGGGATATACTTCAGATGCCGCCACTCTCTCTTCCTTTAATTCAGAAGTATAACGAGCAAAAACAGCTTCAGTTACTACGGAAAATGGCATATGAACATCTAAAGCTGTCATAGACGCCCATTTTCCGGTTCCTTTACTTTTTGCATTATCTAAAATAACATCAATCATAGGCTTATTTGTTTCATCATCGTATTTCTTTAAAATCTCAGCAGTAATCTCAATAAGATAACTTTCTAATTCCCCCTGATTCCATTCAGTATAAATTTTAGACAATTCTTCAACTTCCAGACCTAAATAATGTCTCATCAGATGATAAGATTCAGCAATGAGTTGACTATCACTGTATTCAATTCCATTGTGTATCATTTTTGTAAAATGTCCCGCTCCATCTGATCCAAGATAACTCACGCATGGTTCTCCATCTTGTGGGGCTTTAGCTGCTATACTTTCTAGCATTGGTTGTATTTTCTCATAAGTCTCTCTGCTACAACCTGGCATAAGTGCTGCTCCGTAACGCGCACCTTCTTCTCCTCCTGAAACTCCTAGACCAACATAATTCAACCCTTGATTGTCTAATTTTTCTGTCCACATAATAGTTTCTTGAAAATGAGTATTTCCCCCATTAATAAGGATGTCACCTTCGTCTAATAATTTTAGCAATTTATTAATTGTATCATCCGTGGGTTTCCCTGCTTTAATAATGAGGAAAATTTTTCTAGGTCTTTCTAACGTCTCAACAAATTCTCTTAAGGAATAAGTCGGGATTAAATTTGCCGTGGGATGATGCTGCATAACCTCATCAATCATTTCGGGTTCATAATTCGCTATTGCCACATTATATCCATTTTCTTCTAAATTCATTACAAAGCCATAACCCATTACTCCAAGTCCAATAACTCCTACATCTGCTGTCATATATTATTCTCCTTCGTTTATGTCAAAAAACTATTTAAAAAATGTTTAACCTGAATAGCTTCTTCTCGCCAATTATCTTCATTTTTTAAAAATAATTCTGCTGTATAATACTGCACATTATTCTGGAGCAATAATGGAATCATCTTATCAAAATCAACATAGCCTTTCCCATAAGAAACCATTCGATATTCACCGGGTAAACTATCTTTTAAATGAGCAGCAACTACATGTTCTTTCGCCACTTCATAGTCTGATACTACTAAATCAGCATGTCCATTAAAGGCATTATAAGCATTCGCAAAATCATAATATATTTTTAAATAATCCGATCTTAATAATTTAATCCATTCCAAGACTTTTTCAGCTGTATCTCCGAATGGTTTTTCGGCATTTTCTAGCCCAATGATTACTTTATATTTTTCAGCTAATTTGACTGCTCTTTGAAGATTTCTACAAAACATTCTTTGAGTTTCCTGTGTTGATTCTTGATAATAGACATCGTATGTATTAATTAACAAAACTTTAATATCTAATGCATTGCATACTATCAATGCTTTCTTAATCATTTGTAACGATTGGTGACTATCTTCTGGGTCCAAACTGCCTAATGTGTGACCTCTCAAAGCACTCAAAGATAAGGTATACAATTCAATTTGATATTTTGATAGAAAATTCTTTATATCCTTTATTTCAGTTACTGTCCAATCCAGTCGCTCTTGTCGGTTCGGATCCATATCAATACATATTTCACATGAATCATATCCTAAGTCAATCGATGTTAATATTTTTTCTTTTAACGATAATGTATCTGGCATGGCTTTTTCATATAAACTCAGTTTATATTCTTTTATCTTCATAACATCCCCCAGTCACGAATATAATATATTTTTGATTGTTAGAAGAGTAGCTCAAAACATACTTCGTCAATTAGTTTACTTACACGGTAAGCGTATAAAAAGCCCAACCGATTCGAGGATCGACTGGACTTTTCTAAATCATTCTATACTTCTAACTTAAAATCCATCATCAAAATCATCTTCATCATCGTTAGGTAGTACTTGTTGGAAATGAATACTCGTTTCTGCTTGTTGTTTTAATGCAGCAACCGTTTCTTCTACTGATGAGCCAATTAATTTATGGTTAACAACTTCAAGAATCAATGGTAAGTTAACTCCTGAAATGACATACACTTTTTCTTTATCAAGATCTTTCATCTTATTCACTGCAAATAATGACTGATTATATGGGCTTGCATCTTGTAAATCAGTGAATAGGAAAACACCATCTTTTTCTTGATTTTCGTCTAAAAAATTTTCTATTTTTTGACCTAATTCACTAATATCATCATCTTTATATAAAGCCATCGTTTTTACGTCGTCTTTAGAGCCAAAAATCACTTCTAACGCATCTGCAATCCCTTCGCTCATTTTTCCGTGTGTAATAATTGCTATCCCAAACATTTTTATCCTCCTAATAAATTATCATGCAACAGATTCTTTTAAATAAGCAGATATCACTGCTATGTTCTTTGTATTCATATTATTTGATCGAATTTCTTTCTTTTCTAAATAAAACTTCTCTGCTCGTTGTGCACTAATTAAATAACTAACTTGCTCTTCTTCAAGCTCATCTAACTGTATTTTTTGAATACGATTAGAGTTAGGGAATTTATTCAATATTTTTTCAGTACTCGCGACCAAATACAATTCATTTTCCGAGCCTATAGAGTCTAAGAATAAAATTTTTCCTTTTGAAATTTCTTTCAATCGATCAAGGCCTTTATCATTTGTCGCCCCGGAATCTAAAAATGCATAAGCTATTTTATTTTTCTTTCTATTTTGATTACTTTCCATAAAATCTAAAATCGATAAAATCGATGAAGAATTTCTCACTAAGTTTTTGCGCTTTGCGATTCCTCTTGAGAATTTATTTAACAAAATAAAATAGAGAATAAACACAACAATTAACAAAAATGTCCGAATATCTGTTAAACCATATGTATTAAAAATTGGTATGGCTACATACATTGTTAATAAGATCCCAAGTATTAACCAAACAACAGATAAGATGAAATTAACGGTTAATGTATTTCTTTTATTTATAGACTTATCGAAAAAGTGATACCCTCCCAAATGTAGAGAGGGTGTATCGAAGTATGTACAAATGATTTGGTCAGCTTTTTCAACATTGCCAACGTATATATTTGTATTCTCTTCTCCTTTTTCACTCAGACGAAATTGGTCCGTTTTTAAATCCGAACGAATACTTGTAACATCTGTAATTAAGGAACGTATGAATTTTTCCTTTTGTTTATCCGTAAATCGTCTATCTAAAATAAATCCGTATCTTAAATACCAATCTTGTAGTTTATTTTCTGTAGTCATATTTGTATTTACCTTAATTTAAACCGAAGTCTTTAATAGCTACATTTAAATCTTCTTTTTCCGCGGCTGGAGTTGATTGAAAATAAATATTTTTCGAACCATAATCATCTCTCAGCTCTTTAAGTTTTCTAACATCTTCTTCTGTGACGTGAACAGAACCTACATACATTTTTTGATCATCAGATTTTTTAGACATTCCACCTAAGTTAATTTCTTCCATGGGAATACCATGTGTAACCAAATCATAAATAACATCTACATTTCTTGCGATAAGAATCGTATTGTAATCTCTAAATTCATACTTATCCCAGTAATATTTTGCTCGATCAGTAGTCATAACGACTGTCTTTTTCCCAGTTCTTCCACCGGCTGATCGATATAAATCTACCATAAACTTATCATTAGCAACGACATCATCAACAACGAAAATACTATCGACTCCTGCTCTTTGTGTTAATGTCATCATTACTTGTCCATGGATCAATCTTTCATCGATCCTTGCTAAACTTACTTTACCCATACTAATAATCCCTCGACTCTCTAATATCTTATAATATTCCTATTACTGCTAACCCTGCTAAAATAATTGTCAAACCAATCATTGCTTGTGTAACCTTTAGGCCTTTAGCTCTATAGTAGAAGTATACTCCACCGACTGTAAGAAGAGGTAGCAATCCTGGTAAGATAGAGTCTAAAGTTTCTTGGACAACGAATGGTCTTCCAGAAATTGAGAATTCTAATGATGAAGTAACATTAACATAATTTCCTGCTAAGATACCCATCATGAATAGACCTAAAATTGTTAACATTGCAATAATATTTTGAGTTGCACTACTTTGAATTAATTCAGTAGCATTTCGACCAGCTTTAAAACTTTGTGTTGCAAAGAATAAACCAATAGCTACTTGATACGTAGCGAAACCAATGAATGGAAACAATGCTCCCCAAGCGCTTCCAGATTGTGCCCACGGAATAGCAATTGCAATAAAAATATACTGTACAGTACCTGAATCAATTGCATCACCGATCCCTGCTAAAGCTCCCATAAGTCCAGCTTTCGTATTGTATAGAAAATCATCAGTCATGGTTATATCTTCATTGTTAAACTCTTGTCTGGCTCGTTCCGCCTCTAGAGAAGCCATCAAACCGGTAATAACTCCTCCACCCCAAGTTAACTGAGTGTTAAAGAATAGTAATTGTCTCTCGTATGCTGCTCTTAACCGATCTTCATCTTTGTATAATTTTTGTAAAATTGGCATTAATGCCCACAATAATGAAGCTGCTAAATAACGTTCAAATGAGTGTGGAATCTCATTCGCAAAGTGCCATCTTAGATAGGCTTTTTGTACATCGCGTTCAGTAATTTCTTCTGGTATCGCATTTGTGCGATCTGCCGCCATAGTATTTTGGCTCATTAATTATCATTCCTTTTTAAAATATTTTATTAGAATCCATCATCGTATTCTTCAACGAAGCCATCATCTTCCATTGGATCTCCGTCTCCGCCATTTCTTTTACCATCATCACCTTTAGCTAATACAAAGATTCCAGCAATTAATGTTCCAATAATTGCGTAAGTAACCATAGTAACGTTTAAGTCTGCTAAAATTACACTCATGAAATAAGCTAATAGGAAAAACAGCATGTAGTCGTCTCGACCGATAACATAGATTGTTGTTGCAATACCAATTGCAGCAAGACCTCCACCAACTACTTCAAGAGCATGAATAGCAACTGTACCTTCTAGTGCACTTAATACTTGAACAATATATGGTGTTCCCCAGTATAAAGCGACAAAAATAATGGGTACGAAAAGTAAGAACGATGCGATTGTAGGATAAAGAATTGTTGTACGGGAAATACCTCCAGCATCAACATCTTCAACCGCCTTATCCGTTAGCTTACCAATAAATGTGTTAAGGAAAAATCTAAATTGATAAGCATATGCGCCTAATAAACCAACAGGTACTGCAACTGCAATAGCTGCTTCTGGTTCCATATTACCAAGTAAAGCTACCGGAACAGCTATTGATGCGGCCACTGCAGGTTCAGACGGCATAGTTCCTCCCGGTGAAAATACTCCCATATAAATTAATTGAATAGCTGCTGTAATAACCATTGCTCCAGCTACATCTCCCATTACAACACCAACGATAAGACCTGTCATTAAAGGTGAGAATCGTAGGGTTAATGTTGCTCCACCTAGTAATGATCTAGACATTACCGCAGCTACCCAAAGAGCGATCAATAAACTTTGCCACATTGACAATGTGCCCATATATATACCTCCATAATAATATCTTAATTTTTATTTATAAAATAATTTTCTAGTGCATGAATTCCTTCAAGTAGATTTTCTTTATCAACTTCAAATGGCAACAAGTGAACTTTTTCTTTATTATTTATTAAGGTAACTACTTGATACAATACTTGTTCATTTTGAGGATACGCATTCATATCCGATAAAGATTTTGGTAACTTTAAATCTTCATATAAAGGAAGTAATGTCTCGATTTCTGCCCAATTTCCTTCCATTGCTAGTTGAAACATAATTCCGTAAGCTACTTTCTCACCATGTAAATAAGCACTTGTTTCAGGAATATATGCTGAGATTGCATCATGCATTGCATGTCCTAAGCTATTTCTTGCGTATTTACCACCAAAACCACCGACAGTTCCTGCAATAGCTATAATTATTTCGGAAACAATTTTGAACGATCCAGTGAATTCTTTATTTTTTATATCTACTAGTGCTTGTGCTGAGTGTTCTTGTAAATCATCTTTACAAATTTTCATTGCCGTACGTGCCAGTTTAATAAAAGGTGAGGTTCGAACATTTTCTTGTGATGTCATTAACTGCGACTCATACCATTTTGCTAAGGTATCTGCGATACCAGCAATAAAATAATCAACTGGTGCATCAATAATAATTTCAGGTTTGATTAACAAGAAGTTGACCTGACGTTTATAATGTTGAGAATGTCCTTCTGATGTTCCATTTTCTTTATACATGACCGAAAGCGGAGCCCACGGTGCACAATTACTTGCTAAAGTTGGAATAATCCCTACAGGAACATTCGCGTAAAAGGCACTCAGTTTTACTAAATCCGATAACTTTCCTCCTCCCACTCCAATTAAATAATCAACATTTTCTTCTTCAATAATTTGTTTAATTCTTTCAGCTTCTTGATAACTACATTCACCATTATATTGCTCCGTTATGTAATCCCTTTCAATATCTTTCCGTAAAAAAGACAAGTGAATTCTTGCCTTTTCCCATGATATTGTTCCATGCACAATTAAAACTTTCTTTGCTTCATAAATATCTAAAAGCTCTGGGACGTATTCTAAAGCATCCGGTCCATATTGGTAAAAATCTGGTCCAATTTTCACTTCAATATCATTAATCATGATTGAAATGCTCCTTTAAATACAAATTTACTTTTATCCTGCACTGATCGTAATGGTAATTTTCCATCAACTATATCTTCACAATCACTTACACATTTATTTCCCATCTCTGCTAAACATTCCATTGTATAAGCGGCAATATGAGATGTCATGACAACATTATTGAATTTTAGATATGGATGTGAAGCTCTTCCCGGTTCTTCTTCTAAAACATCAGTGGCAAAACCAGCAACTTTTCCGCTTTCTAGAGCGTTTACCATTGCCTCTTCATCAATTAAAGCTCCACGAGCTGCATTAGAAATATATACATTATCTTTCATTTTAGAAAATTCTTCGGTAGATATCATGTGGTAATTATCTTCATTCAAACTCGCTGCAAGACAAATCACCTCGGATCTTTCTAATAATTCATCTAATTCCACTTTACGAGCACCAAATTGTTCGATTTCTAAGTGCGTTTTATACGGATCATATCCTAAAACTTCACATTGAAAACCATAATTAAGAATTTCAACAATCTTGCTACCGGTATTTCCAACACCAATTACACCAACTGTTTTATTCGTTAAACCATTCCCAACAAAGTTTGCTCTATTTTCCCATTTATCTTCTATAACTTCTTGTTGTGACTCAGTAACTTTTCGCATAACATTTAGCAAATTTGTAACATTTAGTTCCGCTACAGCATTTCTTTCAACAAGAGCTGGGATAATTGTAACAATTGTATTATTTTCTCGTGCTGCATCTATATCGATACTATCATAACCAATCCCATGCCGTGAAATTAATTTTGTTTCATCTTTGTGTTCAAAGAATTCTTTGCCAAATGTAGGAGTGACACTCGCAATTATAATGTTATATCCTTCTAACAATTCAGCTAATTCTTTTCCAGAAATTTCACTATTGACTTCGAATCTTTTCACTTCACCTAATTGCTCTAGACGTTTAATATGATCAGGAAAAATTTTACCAAAACTACTTGAATTAACAATCGCTATTTTATGAATCATTTTTTACCTCTCTTATTTTTCAACGACAGCATGTCCACCAAATCCATGACGCAAACCAGCAACTACTCTCGCTGAGTAGCTATCTGCAATTTCAGATTGATAACGAACATTAACTGAAGCACTGATTACTGGTGTAGGTACCTTCAAGTCTAATGCCTCTTCTAGTGTCCATTTTCCAGTACCACTTGATCCAATAACTCCTTTAATCTCTTCTAAATTTGCATCTTCAGCAAATAGATCACGTGTTAATTCCATCAACCATGATCGTATAACTGAACCATGTGACCAAACATCCGCCACTTTTTCAGCATCTAAGTCATAGTCACTTGCATTTAAAATTTCAAACCCTTCACCAATTGCTTGCATCATTCCGTACTCAATTCCGTTATGTACCATTTTTACATAATGCCCGCTTCCAGGTTCTCCTGTGTAAAGATAGCCATTTTCAGTTGCAATATTTCGAAAAATTCCTTCTACTTTTTTGAATATTTTTTCTTCTCCACCAACCATTAAACAAGCACCGTACCTAGAACCTTCCATCCCTCCAGATGTTCCACAATCTAAGAAATGAATTGATTGCTTTTTTAATTTCTCATAATTTTTAATTGAGTCTTTATAATATGAGTTTCCGGTATCGATTAAAATATCATCGCTATTCATCAACTCAGAGAGTTCTTCAATAACCATATCTGTAATTTTTCCAGCTGGAGTACTTAATAAAATAATTTTATTTTCACCTAATGCTTCTACCAACTTTTCTTGCGAATCATAGACTTCAATATTTTTTTCTTGAGCATTTATTCGTACCTCACTTGATACATCGTATCCTAGGACTTCATGATCTTTATCCAACAAATTTTGTGCCATATTAAGACCCATTGTCCCAAGTCCAACTAACCCCACTTGCATCTTTCTTCTCCTTCCACATTTTGTAATCGTATTCATTGTATAAAAAATATTTTTTAAAGTCAATGTTTTATGTTAATTATTTTTTATTAATTTATTTATGTTTTTATTTTATGATATACTTTAAATAAGTTTAACTTGTCGCAGTAAAAAGGGGAATTTTTATGGAAACAAATTTTATTGAACGCTTAATTCTTTCTAAATTAAATGAATTAAGCACTACAGAAACAAAAATCGCACAATATTTTATTGAACAAAGCAATCAAGTAACAACTAAAACGCTCTCTCAAATGGCTGAAGAAACTTCTATTTCACAATCTTCTATTTATAATTTTGTTGTTAAATTAGGTTTTTCTGGGATGCAAGATTTTAAAATAGCGGTTGCTTCAAACTATAGTCAAGCAGAGCCAGCAACTACCCAAGAAAGAAAGATTACTGTTTTTTCTGATATTGATACATCAGATTCACCGATGGAAGTAACCGATAAAATTGTTCAATCGAATATTCTACTTTTAGAAAAATTGGTTTCTGAAATTGATCAAGAACAATTAGAAAAAGCAATTAATATTTTAAATAATACAGAGTTACTTCATTTTGCAGGACAAGGAGGGTCTTCTACTTTAGCATTTAACTCTTACCATAAGTTTATTCGTGCACCAATTCGTACTGTATACAATACGGATTACCATATGCAGTTAAGTACAGCAACAAAGTTTACAGAAAAGGATACAATTATTCTTTTCTCGCATTCTGGTGAAACTGAAGAAACAATTAAAATTGCACAAACAGCTCATAAATATAACGCAAAAGTAATCGTTTTAACTGGAAACCCTTTCTGTGAACTAATTCAATATGCAGATGCGTATTTCATTATTTATTCAAAAGAATCTTTATTTAAATCCGAATCATTAAATTCTCAAATTGTGTATATTACAGTAATCGATATTTTATATGTATCATTATTATTAAGAGATAAAGATAAAAGCACAACTTCCATACAAAACATTCGAAAAGTATTGGATTAATAGGCTATTAACCTCAGGAGGTTATAAATTGGACATTAAAAAAGCACTAGAAGAAGCTAAATTATTGCCGATTATTACTTTAGAAAATGACGAAGCGATTGAAAATGTTAAAATGTTAATTGAGGAAAGTAATATTGAAATAGTAGAAGTCGCGTTTCGGAGTAATCTAGCAGTAAAAGCAATTGAAAAATATTCAACGATTGCAGGTGTGATTATTGGAGCAGGTACAGTTAGAACTGTTAAAGAAGCTAAACAAGCAGTAGAAGCAGGAGCTCAATTCTTAGTTTCACCAGGTTACGATTCAGATGTTGTTAAGTTTGCAGTAAGCAATGACGTTCCAATCACACCAGGTGTTTTAACACCAACTGAAATTCAAAAAGGAGTTAGTGAAGCAAATTTATCTATCTTCAAATTATTTCCAGCAGAATTGATTGGGGGATTATCCGCTGTTAAGGCTCTCAGTGGTCCTTTTTACGATATACAATTTTTACCAACAGGTGGTGTAAATGAAGATAATTTCGAAGATTTTTTAGCCAATGATCATATTATAGCAGTTGGTGGGTCATTTATAATGAATGATAAAGTAACAAAAGACGAAATTAATGAAGAAGTTGAACGAATTAATTCATTAGTGAAAAGAGCTAAAAAAATAAAATGATAGTTTAATAAATTTCCATATTAAAGAAAAAGAAATAACCAGAGGTATATGCACAACATGCACTTACCTCTGGTTATTTTTCTTTTATAAGATCCCAGAAAAAATAACTCCAATAGTTTTAGGCTCCGAAAAATGTTTCAAAATAATAAACGCTTAAGAGAAAAATAATAATTTAATTGCCTAATGGTTTATTCAGTTTATCTTATTCAAATTAACGATAAATATTCACTCACTACATTCTCTACTGTAAATCCTAAGTATTCAATAACCTCTTCACCTTTGCCACTTTCCCCAAAACGATCAATCCCAATAATTTTTCCTTCTGATCCAACATAGCGATGCCAGCCAAAGGAGGCACCCATTTCAATTGCTACTCGATTCTTCACGTCTTTAGGTAAAACAGACTCTTTGTATTCGTCAGACTGGAGCTCGAATAATTCTAAACTTGGCATAGAGACTACTGCTACATCGTGTCCCTTCTTAAGTAATTCTTCTTGTGCTTTGATGGCTAGTTGAACTTCGGAACCTGTTGCTAGGAGTAGACCTTCTGTCTCACCTTTTGC
>Ga0079225_10001524_pt1 | contig 13035 bp, 12 predicted proteins | sample Poulit2012_FD_76344 | JGI IMG/M metagenome (GOLD analysis project Ga0079225, IMG submission 76344) | Agricultural soil microbial communities from Georgia to study Nitrogen management - Poultry litter 2012 | ecosystem: Environmental > Terrestrial > Soil > Agricultural land | place: USA: Georgia...
CAAGGCGGAGCCCGTTCCCGCCGGGCCGGTCCAGGCACAGCGGCGGAATGTCGGGGGAGGAGTGGGGCTGACCGGGCCGGGGCCCGTTGTCGGTGACCGACACCACCAGGTGCAGGTCGGTGTGTTCGATCTCGACGAGGACGGTTCCATTGGGTAGACCTGACGCGGTGTGTTCCAGAGCGTTCGTCACCAGCTCGGAAACGACCGCTACAACGTCGTCGGCGTCAACCAACTCCACCCAGTTGGGCCTGACCTGGGTGACTTGGGACGCCCATTCACGTGCAGCTTTGACGTGTTGGGGGTCCGAGCCGAGCAGGATGCCCGACTTGGTGGGGGTGCCGCACATTCGCCGTGGAAGTGCGGGTAGCCGGGTACACTGCATTCGTCTCACCTCGGGTTTCGTTACCTGACCAGGTGGGGCATCCGCTCCGGTGGCTGCGCCTTCCCAGTACGGCCGCCGGGGTATCTCAATGTCTGTGTCAAGCGGGTCCGTCCTGTGGCCTTCAGGCTCGGCCTGGTCCATCATGGAAGAATGGTCGTTGAGCTGCTGTACTTCTCCGGGTGCCCGAACTGGCAAGTAGCGCAGGAGCGCCTGACCGAGGCCCTGGAGCGCACGGGGCATGCCGACCAGAGGGTCACCCTGGTCGAAGTGGAAACCGATGCGCAGGCACAACGGTTGCACTTTCCTGGCTCACCCACGATCCGTCTCAACGGCCGGGACCCCTTCCCCGCACCCGAGCAGACATACGGGATGAGCTGCCGGATCTATACGACCCCTGATGGCCTCAGCGGCGTTCCGAGTCTTGACCAGCTTGTTCGGGCCCTCGCAGACGACTCCTAGGCCGCCACTACGGCCGGTGTAAACCGGGGTCTGGTGAATAGGCCCGCCCGTCGCGCAGCATCGCCCACAACACGTTGATCCGCTGCCTGGCCAGGCACAACACCGCCTGAGGGTGAAGCATCCCCTCAGCGCGTTTGCGCCGGTAGTACTCCTGCGAAGCTCCCGGTCTGAGCAGCGCAGACTGCGCCGAGAGGTAGAAGAGGCGGCACAGTCTTCGGTTGTAGAACTTCGGTCTGCGGTGGTTGTTCGTCCTCTTTCCCGAATCCCGCGAGACCGGGGAGATGCCCGCGTGCGAGGCCAGGTGCCCGGCATCCCGGTATCCGGACAGATCTCCGGTCAGGGCGATGAACTCCGCGGTCAGCAGCGGCCCCATGCCCGGCATGGACTGGATGATCGCGCTGCGCTCGTCCTGGCTCAGGACCTCGGCGATCTCCCGGTCGATCTTCTTGATGCGCTCGTCCAGGTCCAGGATCTGCTGGGCCAGATCCGAAGCCAGCGCGGCGGCGCGCTTCTCACCCGGCAGCGACGTGGTCTGGGACCTGGCGGCCTCGACGGCCTTCTCGGCGAAGTAGGAGGCGTTGCGAACATCGCGCTTGGCCAACCACGTACTCAGCCGTGTCACGCCGATACGCCGCAGGGAGGAGGGTGTGCAGTACCCACTCACCACCACCAGGCCGGGCCGTTTGCGGAACTCGAATGCACGTTCCAGGGCCGGGCAGATCCCCACCAGCAGTTCACGCAACCGGTTGATCATCCGCACCCGATCACCCGTCATGTTCGACCGGTAGGAGGTGAGCAGAGACAGTTCTCCCACCAGGTCCGGGGCCAGTTCCAAGGCCCGGAAGTCCGACCGCATCCGGGCGGTCTCGGCGATGGTCTGGGCGTCCTTGGCGTCGGTCTTGTGGTCGCCGGCAAAGGCCCCGGACATGCGGTTGACCGTCCGCCCGGGGATGTAGACCACCTCCTGGTCGTGCGCGAGCAGCAGCGCCAGGAGCAGCGCGGAAGGCCGGCTGGAGATGTCCACCGCCCACCGCACCTCATCAGCCAGGGGACACACGTCACCGATCAGGTCGAGGATCTCGGTCTCGTCGTTGACCACTTTGCGGGAGAGCAGCTTGGAGCCGTCTGAGTCGATGGCGACCGCCCAGTGGTGACCTTTGCCCGCGTCGATACCGACCCAGATCCGCTGATGAGTACTCAACTATCCACCTGCTCCACACGTGACCTGCAACTTCGTGGTCCAAGGAGCACCCCGCCATCAAAACCTTGTCGAAGCGATGGGTCGCAGTTCTCAATCAGAGGTTGGAGTGACCAGGGGACCGGGTGGCCATACCCCGGGAGCCGTGAGCGGCATTTTTTCATCAGCCATGCCCGATCCCCTTGGACCACCCATCCATTCTCAAGGCGTTTTTCATGCCCAGGTGCAAACTGCACAGAAAACGACAGACCAGGCAGCTAACTACTGGGTGCTGGTCGACGTGTCCTCGCAGTCACACACTCCCCAGTGCCCTGAGCTGGGGCAATGGTTTTCACTGAGCCGTCTAGAGAATGGCGAGTTCGTGAAGTACCGTGTAGTTGGTGCGTAGTTCTGTCGAGTTTGCGTGTACCCCCTGGATGGTGGCCATGTCCGAGAAGGTTTCCGCAGGTCGAAAGGCCTTTGGTCAAGATTTGCGGCGTGCCCGTGAAGCAGCAGGAATGACACAAGCCGACGCTGGTGCTGCACTCGGGGTGGTTCCTAGTGCGATCTCCTCATGGGAACGAGGAACCCGAAGAGTGGACTTGCCGACAGCAACCAAGCTCGACCGCGTATATGGGTCAAATAAGGCAATTACCCGAAAATGGCACGATCTGCAAAGAGGTGCTGACCTCGATCCGTGGTTCCAGGAGATCTCCGTCATCGAGGAAGCCGCGGGCGAACTTCGGGATTACCAGCCGCTGGTCTGGCCTGGTCTGGTGCAGACGGAAGCGTACGCTCGGGCGCTTACCCACGACGTCTGGCCCGGTCGGTCTCCAGAGTCAGTGGAGAGTCTGGTGAAATCACGACTGAAAAGGCAGGAACTACTCGGTCGTCCTGACAGCCCATTGATCCTCATGATCGTGGAAGAGGGGGTCGTGTACCGCCGTGTAGGGGACCTGGGCACCGCCGAGCATCGCGATCAGATCCAGCGAGCCGTCGATGAGATCGAGGCAGGTACTCTACGCTTGCAGATCGTCCCTCGTACTGCTCCTAGGCATCATGGAGGGACGGGACCGTTCCGGATCTACACGTTCATGGACCGGCCAGCGCTTTCATCCGCCGAGCACATGACGGGAGAAGCGCTGATCGATGACCCGCGATTGGTCTCGCACTGCATGACCGTATTCGGATTGCTCCAGGCAGAAGCCTTGTCAGGGGCTCAGAGCTTGGGGTTGCTGAAAGAGGTTCTCAACCATGAGTAACACCCGCGTCGCGTGGCACACCTCCAGCTACAGCGCTGGGGGCGGGAACTGTGTCGAGGTCGCCGAAGGCAAGGAGACCCTGGTTCGTGACACCCAGAACCGGGATCTAGGCCACCTCGTCGTGCCCGCCACCGAGTGGACCGCGTTGCTGCGCGTTGCTGCGACTGAGTAACACCAGCACATCCATGGAATGAGTCGGCCCCCGCCAGACGAGTTGGCGGGGGCCGACTCCATGCCTAGGCGCATCTAGGCTACCTCTCCTACAAGCTGACACAAGGAACCTCATCGTGAGCGAAACCTCCAAGACCTGCCACCCGAAGCGAAAAGCAAAACCAAGTGGCGCGACACCACCGACGCGCTATGGATGCGGTCCTCCCTGTCCGACACGGATTCGGAGGCGATCGTGGAGGTCACTACCTTCGACGGCGGGTTTCGCGCCGTGCGCGACGGAAAGCCCTCGAGAAGGGAACGTTGTTCTTTACCCCGCAGAGTAGGAGGCGTTCATCCTGGGTGTTCGGGACGGGGAGTTCGACATCCCTGAGGAGTACCTGACCGAGGAGGAGCGCCGTATCCGACGCGGTGAGGCCAAGGTCGAGGCGAAGTGGGTACTCTCCCCATTGAATCGGCCCGAGCTCCTGGAAGCCTACGAACGTCGCCAGGCGGAGGAGAGCACGTGAACGTTGCCCGAGTGGAGATCTGGCCTCACGTGCGTACCGTTGTTGAGGGTGGTTACCACTACGACGCTGTCGGCATCTTTCCTTAGCACCTCGCTGCCCTGTTCCCGCCCGTGGTCGGGGACCTGTTCTCTCCTCGGCGACCGGCGTATGTTCCGTGTGGGCGACCGTCACTGGGAGCACGCGATGACCGGCTCCCCTCAGTGGCAGGCCAAAGGCGATACTGAAGCTGTTCCTAGAAGAGGTTCACATAGGGCTTTTCGCGGAGTAAGTGCCAACGCTGGACGACGAGATCATCCCCGCACACCACCCACACTCGGGCCCAGGCCACCCGCCAAAGGTGAGTGACGCCGAGTTAGTGTGCCTGACCGTGGCCCAATCCTGCTGCACTTCAATGACAAACGGCACTGGCTCTGCTCGACTCCGGCCGGCCGCCACACCCCTTCAGCACCGATACGGTACGGCTGTGGGATGGGTACCCCCGCTCCTTGCGGCGACTCACTCCAGAAAGCGTACCGCTCCACTCTGGCCGGATGGGCCCGTGTACGGCATGGACGAATCCCACCACCGCTTCTACTGGGGTACCGAACTGATGCTGGTGTGCGGCAAAGGGTTCGCCGGGACCGACTTCGCCGCCGACATGGCCGAGCTGGGCATTACCGCTGTGCTTCCCGCCCGCCGCGATGAGGAGGACCCAGGGGTGTTCCCCGCCTGGCTGCGCCAACGCATCGAGTCTGTGAACTGGACGCTCAAGGGGCAGCTCGGTTTGGAGGACCATGGCGGTCATGTGCTCTCCGGTTGTGGGCCAGGGTGTATGTGAAGTCGATACGGCAGGACACATGCGGCGTCCAGGGGCCGGGGAGAGGTCGGACCGTCCATCGCGGGGGTACCAGTGGGCGAAGTCCTCGTCGCCCTACAGGCTCTGGAGTTGGTCTCGTATCCACTTTGCTGTGGTGCCGTGGGGTTGCGGTGCGAGCTACCTGGGCTGTGGATGCCGTGGCGACGGCTCCGTGGGGGGCAGAGGAGATCATCCGCTGCGGATGCGGGCCCTGCCCGGCTTCCGCCGCTCGGGGAAGCGGCGGGAGCGCGGTCCGGCTCAGGCGCCGACGAACTGGTAACCGGCCTTTTCGACCGCGTCGCGGACGGACTCGTCGTCGAAGTCCGTGCCTTCGATCAGTACCTGACCCTGTGCCAGGTCGACCTTCACGCTGGTGACTCCGGAGATTCCGCCGACCTCGGTGCTGACCGAGTTGGCGCAGCTTCCGCACGTCATGCCCTCGACCTTGTAGGCCCGCACGTCCTCGGTGACCCTGGTGGAAGCGGGGGTGTTGTCAGCGGAACAGGTGCCGCACATGTCTTCTCCTTCGCTCTTCAAATACCCCTAAGGGGTATATTGGGACTAGGTTTAACATACCCCGAGGGGCAGTCAAGGAAGGCTTCTCGGCCATCTGGGAGGTCGGTATGGTGGCTGACCTGGGGCGTAGCTCCTGTGCGAGCCGGGTCCCTTCTGCGCCGACACCGTTTTCGGCGTTCGGGGAGGAACGGGGAGGCGCGTGCGTCCGCGCAACGGCGGCCGAAGCTCTCGGCGTCAGGGCGCGTTCGTGAGACCGGCATGGGCCCGTGCGGCACGGGAACCTTCGGCGCCTGCGGCGTGTTGGCTCGTACCTCGCAAACCCGCCTCCGGCACCTCCAGAACCCCGTGGGCGCCCTCGCTTTCCAAGTGGTCTGGGGAAGGGCTTCACAAGGACAAGGTCCTAGGTCCTGACCGGCCGGGGCGCGCCGGTCCCCTCGTCGGTGCGGGCCCTTCTGAGCACCGCCTTCGTACTGGCCTCAGGACGCAGATCCAGGCGGCGCAGCACCTGGGCGTTCAGCGCCACCACCACCGTGGACAGCGACATCAGCACCGCGCCCACGGCCATGGGCATCACGAAGCCCACGGGCGCCAGCACACCGGCCGCCAGCGGTACCGCGACGAGGTTGTACCCGGCGGCCCACCACAGGTTCTGCCGCATCTTGCGGTAACCGGCCCGGGACAACTCGATGACCGAGAGCACCGAGCGGGGGTCGTCGCCGGCCAGGATCACCCCGGCCGAGGCGATGGCCACGTCGGTGCCGGCTCCGATGGCCAGGCCCACGTCGGCGCGGGCCAGGGCGGGAGCGTCGTTGACTCCGTCACCGACCATGGCGACCCTGTGTCCCCGGGCCTGCAGTTCGGCGACCTTGGCCCCCTTCTCCTCGGGGCGTACCTGGGCGAAGACCTGGTCGATGCCCAGGTCGGCGGCGACGGAGCGGGCGACGGCCTCGGCGTCACCGGTGATCATCACGACTCGCAGGCCCAGGGCGTGTAGGGCCCGGACGGCCTGGTGGGACTCCTCACGGATCTCGTCGGACAGGGAGAGCGCGCCGATGACCTCCCCTCCGGAGAGCACGTGCAGGATGATCGCGCCCTCGGCCTTCCAGGGCTCGGTGGCGGGCAGTTCCGCCGCGCCATGGGTCCGCAGCATCCCGGGCCCTCCGACACTGATCCGCTCTCCGTTGACCGTCGCGGTCACGCCCTCGGCCGCGGATGACCGGAAGTCGGTGGCCCCGGGCACGTCGAGGGAGCGTCGTCGTGCCGCCGCCACGATGGCCCTGGCCAGTGGATGCTCGCTGTCGGTCTCGGCCGCCGCCGCCAGGGCCGACACCTCGTCCTCGCCGCGACCGGCGGCGGGGACCACGTGGTCCACCACCGGTTCGCCCTTGGTCAGGGTGCCGGTCTTGTCGAACAGGACGGTGTCGGCGGTGCGCATGCTCTCCAGGGCGATGCGGTCCTTGATCAGGACCCCGCCCCGCGCGGCGCGTTCGGTGGCGATGGAGACCACCAACGGGATCGCCAGTCCCAGAGCGTGGGGACAGGCGATGACCAGCACGGTGATGGTCCGGACCAGAGCGGTGTCGGGGGCGCCCAGGAGGGACCAGACGGTGAAGGTGACGGCGGCCGACCCCAGGGCGAACCAGAACAGCAAGGCGGCCGCCCTGTCCGCCAGACGCTGGGCTCGGGAGGTGGAGCTCTGGGCGTCGGCGACCAGGCGTCGGATCCCCGCCAGCGCGGTGTCCTCGCCCACGGCCGTGATCCGCACCCGCAGCGCGGTGTCGGTGGAGACCGTTCCGGCCACGACCCGGTCGCCCGGACCGCGACTGACGGGGCGGGACTCGCCGGTGATCATCGACTCGTCCATGTCCGCGACGCCCTCGGTGACGTGACCGTCGGCCGGGACACGGCCGCCGGGCCGGACGATGACCACGTCTCCGACCACCAGGTCGGAGGGCGCGACCGTGACCACCTCGTCGCCGGAGACCTTCTCCGCCTCGTCCGGCAGCAGCGTGGCCAACGACTCCAGGTCGGAGGAGGTCTGCGCGAGGGAACGCATCTCGATCCAGTGGCCCAGCAGCATGATGACGATCAGCAGCGCCAGCTCCCACCAGAACTCGAGTTCGTGGGAGAGCACACCCAGGTGCGCGCCCCAGGAGGAGAGGAAGGCCACGGTGATGGCCAGGGAGATCAGCAGCATCATGCCGGGCCTGAGGGAGCGGATCTCCTCGACGGCCCCGGACAGGAAGGGCCATCCTCCCCAGAGGTACATCACGGTGCCCAGGAGCGGAGGGATCCAGACCACCCCGGGCACGTCCGGCGGGGAGTAGCCGACGATGTCGGCGAACATGCCGCTCAACCCGACGGTGGGCACCGCCAGGACCAGCATGATCCAGAACAGCCGCCGGAACCGGCCCACGTGGTCACCGTGGTCCCCATGACCGTGGTGGCCCCCGTGGTGTCCATGGCCCGTACCGTGCTCCGCGTGGTCGGCGTGGTCGGCGTGGTCGGCGTGGTCGCCGCGCTGGTGCGTGTGGTGCTCATGATCCGAGTGTCCACTGTGTGAGGATGACGCTGCGTTCATACGGACAACGTATACCCCCTAGAGGTATTATGACAAAGGGGTTTCGGTAAAGAGTGATCAAGGGTGATGTCGTGCGCCCCCTCCTCTCCGCATGGTTTGCCTGTGGAGCGGGACGGCGACGAAACCAGTAGTGGGATGCAGTCCGCGCGTTGCCTTTTGGGGCTCCGCTTTGGTCGTTCTCTCCCTTCGGCTGGCGGGCACCTCACCGTGCCAGAACCGATGCACCGGAGCTCGTCCACCAAGGGACGTCAGCGGTTTGAACAGGGCATGGCAGGTGACCGGACTGCGCGGCTTCAGAGGGAAGAGGGGCCCGCTACCCCGTGGTTGTATCTCGGTTAAGGTGGGGCCCGTGGAAGCGAGAGTACTTGGACCCGACCGATGCCTCCGTCGTGCGCGGGGTGTGTGGTCGGTGCTGGTGAGCGCACACTCGACGCGCCGCCCCTTTGCCGTGCGTCTGGTGCTGCCGTTCGCCGCGATGGTGCTGGCTCTGCTCTTCCTGGGCTATCACGGCGCTGTGGTGTGGGAGACCGTCACGAAACCGGCCTCCACTGCCCACAGCACTACCTTCTCAAGTGGAGGCCATTCCGAGCACGCTTTCGAGAACATGGAAGCCGGGCACGGGGATTCTGGGAACGCCACGTATTCCGACTGTGTTGCTTCCAACCCCGGATGCCTGAACGCCAAGACTGAGCTCGCACTTCCCATGCCGTCTCCCGTCGGTGGAGTGCTGCTGCATCCTGTGCCGTTCCGGCCGTCGCTGCTCCTCGCTCACCGTCCTCTTCCCCGGTCTCCCAACCTTTCCGAACTGTCGATTCTGCGGATCTAATACCCGGCAGAACTCCCACGCCCTCTTCCCATCTCAGAGCGAAGGACAGTTCAGCCATGCCAGAAATCACCCGCCGCGCTCTTGTCGGCGGGGGGATTGCCCTGTCCGGGGCCGTCCTCCTGTCAGCCTGCTCCCGCACCGACGCCGCTCCCTCCCTGGTGAGCCCCGGGGACGACATCGTCGATATGATCGAGGCCGGACGGGCCTCCACCGGGCGCGAGCACAGGTTCGAACTCACCGCGGCCGAGACCGAACTCGACCTGGGTGGAACCCGGGTGCGCACCTGGAGCTACGGAGATGATCTTCCCGGTCCCGAGTTGCGGGTCCGCGCCGGAGACACCGTGGTTGCCACCCTGCTCAACAACCTTCCCGACCCCACCACCGTGCACTGGCACGGTCTGGCCCTACGCAACGACATGGACGGCGTTCCCCACCTGACCCAGAAGCAGATCGCGCCCGGGGAGCGCTTCGAGTACCGGTTCGTCGCGGCCAACGCCGGCACCCACTGGTTCCATCCGCACGTGGGAACCCAGTTCGACCGAGGCCTGTACGCACCGATCATCGTGGAGGACCCCAGCGAGCGACTGTCCTACGACCAGGAGTGGGTCATCATCCTGGATGACTGGCTGGACGGCGTCGAAAGCACTCCGGATCAGGTCCTGGAGGAGCTACGCGCGGGAATGGACCACGGTGGCCACGGCATGGGAGAGGAGGAAGGTCCCATGCGGATGGGATCGACCCTGATGGGAGCTACCAGCGACCTGCTCGGCGGGGACGCCGGGGACGTCTACTACCCGATGCACCTGGTCAGCGGACGCCCACCCAACGATCCGCGCACCTTTGAGGCCGCACCGGGCGATCGGGTGCGAATCCGGCTGATCAACGCCGGTGCCGACACCGCGTACCGGGTCGCCCTGGGCGGGCACACGATGACCATCACCCACACCGACGGTTACGCGGTCGAGCACACCGAGGCCGACGCACTGCTGCTGGGCATGGGTGAGCGCTACGATGTCCTGGTCACCCTGGATGATGGGGTGTTCCCGTTGGTGGCATTGGCCGAGGGTAAGGACGACACCGGATTCGCCCTCGTACGTACCGGATCGGGTTCCGCGCCTGACGCGGGCGTGCGTCCCGAGGAGTTGGAGGGCCGGGTCCTCGTGGCCACCGATCTGACCGCCGAGGAAGGTACCCGCCTGAGCAGTACGAAACCCGATGTCGTCCACGACATCGAACTGACCGGGTCGATGGCCGACTACGACTGGGGGCTGAACGGGCGCGTCTACGACCACGAGAACCCCACCGCGGGAGCCTTCACCGTCACCCAGGGCCAACGGGTACGGCTCGTCCTGACCAACACCACTGACATGTGGCATCCGATGCATCTGCACGGTCACCATGTGCAGATTGGTGAGGATGGGCCGCGCAAGGACACGCTCATCGTTTTGCCCGGTCAGACGCTGACCTGTGACTTCGACGCCGACAACCCTGGGCTGTGGATGACGCACTGCCACAACCTCTACCACGGCGAGTCCGGGATGATGGGCGTGGTCGCCTACACCGCCTGATCATCCAACAGCAGAAGGGGATGGGCGCGCACGTTGTGCCCATCCCCCGCACCCCGAAGGAGATCAGTGTTCATGCCGATCACACCTGCCTCTGTTTTTCGCTCTCTTGTCCTCTTGCCCTCGCTTGCCATGCTCACTGCTTGCGCCGCCACTGCTAGCGACGGCACCGATTCCTCATCCATCTCCGAACAGCAGTCCGCCTGGCCCACTGAAATACAGCACGTGCACGCCATTGTCGCGAATCCGGACGGGGACGGTTGGGTCCTTGGCACCCATCAGGGCATCTTCTATGTCAGCGAAGACGGTGAAGTCGAGTCCGTCGGTCCGGTGATGGATTTCATGGGGCTCAGTGACGCGGGCCAGGACCGGCTGGTGGCCAGTGGCCACCCCGGCCCCGACACGGACATGCCCAACCCGGTCGGCCTCATCGAGTCAACCGATGGAGGACGCACGTGGGAACCCCTGTCGCGAGTCGGCGAGTCCGACTTCCACGCGCTCGCGGCAACCGAAGACACCGTGATCGGATTCGACGGTGTCCTACGGGCGACTGATGACGGGCGGGAGTGGTACGACCTCGCTCCGGAGCTGAACGTCATCGGACTGGCCGTCTCCGAGGACGCGGAGACCGTTTTGGCCACAACACCGGACGGACTCCGGCGTTCGGAGGACGGTGGGCGCTCCTTTGCAGAGGTTGATGGAGCTCCGCCACTGGTGCTCGTCGATTGGGTTCGGGGATCCGACATCGTCTACGGCATCGATGCTGGCGGAGCCGTCCACCGAAGCGAGGACACAGGTCGGAGCTGGGAGGCATCGGGCACGGTCGGAGGACAACCTGAGGCGATCCACGCCGACGCCGACCAGGTTGTGGTGGCAGCCAACGGAACGTTGTTGGTCTCCTCAGATGGAGGGCAGACGTTCGAAACGGTCGATTTTGAAGACGCCTGAACTTCATACCAGGAAGGTGTTCTGCCCCGTCTGTCGGTGACAGTGCCTAACGACGGTGTTCTTGCTCTGCTGCTCACAGGTGGGCTGACGATCGTCACACGGTTGGCACGAGGCTAAGCCCGGCCACTGTGAACTGCGGGAATGTCGTTTTCCTTCGCCAGGACTTCTGGGTCACCATCACCAACAAGCAGTTCAACTTCCTCCAGCACATCGCTTCGCTGTTGGAGATACATGGCCGGGCCGCCGTGGTCGTCCCAGACAACGTGCTCTTCGAGGGCGGCGCAGGCAAGACCATCCGCCGCAGACTGCTCCAACAGTTCGACCTGCACACGATGCTGCGCCTGCCCATGGGGATCTTCTACGCGGGTGGTGTGAAGGCGAACGTACTGTTCTTCGATAAGAAGCCAACGCGGCCAAACCAGCCGTGGATTGAGAAAATGTGGGTCTACGACTTCCGCACAGGGCGGCGCTTCACCCTTAAGCAGAACCCGTTGACCCGGGTTCTGCTGGACGACTTCGTTGCGTGTTACAAGCCAGGAGAGGAGCGCGCGACTCGGGGTGAGACCGAGCGATTCAAGGTGTTCAACTTTGAAGAGCTCTTGGCCCGTGACAAGGTCAACCTCGACATCACGTGGATACGCGACTCCGTGTTGGATGGCGCCGACTCTCTGGTCCCGCCTGAGGTCATCGCGGCGAAGATCGTGGAGGACCTGCAGGCCGCCCCTCGCCGATTTCGCGACTGCGGTGGTGCGCCGGAACGCATGCCCCGCCGTTGCCGGTCGCCACGTCGCGGTGATTGCTATTAGGCACGGGACGTCGTCGCCGTCACGTGGAGTCTTCTCCGGTCGGCTCGACGAGCACAGGCTCGACGAGGTCGGTCAGCTGGAGGTAGGTGACCTCACCCACGACCCGTGCGGCGATATCGCCCTGACGGTCGATGACGATCGTGCTGGGGATGGCACGCGGTGGCACCGTATCCCGGAAGGCCAGGGGCACCTCGCCCGGCTGGTCGTAGATGCTGGGGTAGGACATTTCCAGGTTGCGTTCGAAGGCCAGAGCAGCGGTGCGGTTGTCCTTGATGTTGACCCCAAGGAAGGCAAGACCTTCGTCGGTGTGGTCGCTGTAGACCTCCTTCAGAACCGGGATCTCGGTCCGGCAGGGGGCACACCAGCTGGCCCAGATATTGATGACCAGCACATCGCCCCGGTAGTCGGACAGACTCACGGGATCACCGTCGAGAGTCTCCCCACTGACATCGGGGGCAGGTAGGCGCTCCCCGGGCGGGAAGACCGTCTCGGTACCGTCGCCCTGGACGTAGTCTTGGCTTCCGCTGGAGATGTCGTCGTTGGCACCGCACGAGGAGAGGACGAGTGTCAGCGCCAGGACAGCGGCCGTTGTTCGCGGTGCAGAACTCGGTCGGATGCCGGAACGGTTGAAGAACATCGGGCAAGCCTCACGGAGGTCGAGAAAGCGGAAGGAGGACGTGTTTGCGTTTCGCGCCGGGGTGAACACGGTGAAGCGCGGCCCAGAATGAGGGCGTTGGGCTAGACGACTGTGGAAGAGCCGCACCCCGAAGTCCGGCGAACAGCTAGGGGACCGCCACGCGTAGCTTCTGCGGGGGTGTCTTCTTCGGGGTGACCCGCCCCTGGAGAACCTGCCCTCAGGGTGGAGACGGCGCCGGCCCCTAGGGCCTGTTTTTTGGAAGTGGGGGCGGAGCGGGGCTCACGCTGGCATCGTGGTCGATGTGCCTGGCCGTCATGAACTCTCCGATGCCGAGTGGGCCCTGCTTGCTCCGCTGCTGCCCACC
>Ga0079225_10001525_pt1 | contig 13028 bp, 9 predicted proteins | sample Poulit2012_FD_76344 | JGI IMG/M metagenome (GOLD analysis project Ga0079225, IMG submission 76344) | Agricultural soil microbial communities from Georgia to study Nitrogen management - Poultry litter 2012 | ecosystem: Environmental > Terrestrial > Soil > Agricultural land | place: USA: Georgia...
ACCCCATGCTGGTTGATTTCGGTGACCCCTTGAATGGTGATGTCTTCAAGGATGTGGCTTGATACCGTTTCATCCTGTTTGAGGTCATCAAAGGCCAGGGCCAGATAATGCATGGCCTCATCAATGGATTCGCGGTGCCCAATCACATAAACACCAAGGGTATAGCCATAATCGCGAGTATGGTTGGACACACTGTCAATGGAAGAAAATGGCACCAAATGGTAACCCCCATCGATGGTACGAATCACTACCGAGCGGATAGTCAGCTTTTCCACGGAACCAAATAGCCCGGCGACCTCGACCACCTCGTTTTGGTTCATGCCGTTTTCCAGCTGGATAAAAACCCCGGTAATGACATCTTGTACCAGTTTCTGGGCCCCAAAACCGACCGCTAAACCAACCACCCCCGCCCCTGCTATCAGAGGCCCTATATCAATGCCCAATTGTGATAGCACCACCAGCACAGTCAGGGTGCTGATGATAATCACTAATGCATTCTTGAAAAGCATCAACAAAGTGCGCTCGCGCTCCGAGGGCATATGGGCCCCAGAAATGGCCAACCGGTGTTCGATAAAACTGGCTAAAATCAGCCAGCTCAACGCAGCTACTACACACACCAGCGCAATGCGCAACACGGTGTGCAAGATAATCATGCCTTGGCCATGTGAAACCCAGACCTTGAAATTAAATAACCGCCAGGCATCCAGCAAGCTGAATACGATAGCCGCCAGCAGGAACAAGCGCACGATGCTAAAAAAGGTGGGCACATAACTGTTGAGGCGATCCTCGAGCAAGGGGAAATATTCATTCCAGCGTGGCGCCAAATGAATATGGTGTGAGGCCAGGGAATTGATCAGCAGGAACAGCGCCCCCCCAAACATCAAAGTCAGCAAGGTTTGAAGACTGCCCTGAGCCATATAAGTTAAGGCGTTTTGCTGATCAACCAGGGTGGTTATTAGCAAGATAGTGAAATACAACCAGGTCACGATCAGCCAAATACGTGCCAGGACCCGCCACATGCTAGCGGCCACCGCATCCGTACTTTGGTCGGCAGCCTGTAATAAATCATGCGTTACCGAATGCCTTTGCCCCCACAAAACCCGAATGGCGTAGATATAGACCATCAGCACCAAGATGGAACCAATCACATTGGCCACCGAGGGTGTCAGCAATGTCTGCAGCACAGGTACCAGCACGAGCAAACCATAACCCCCGACCGAGATCACATTGGTGAGCCAGCGTTGCGAATATTTAGCCCCTTGTTCCTGAATAGGTATTAAGCGCAGGCTTTGGTAATGGGCTGCAAACAATACCCGCACGATTGCCTTGATAATTTCAACCGCCACAAAAGCAGTCAGGAACTGCATGCTGAACAAGGTTAGGTCATGTCTGTGGGCAAAGGCAGCAACCGTAACGGTATAGCCCACCAAGGCAGCGGCAAGAATAGCGATCACATCAACGGCAAAGGCACCTGCCACGGCCACCATTTTGCGCAGCTTGGCATAACGACGAATGTAATTTTTCTTGGCCTGATCCGGATCAACGGAGCGCGCAGCCTGAAAATGCTGCTCGCCTTCGGCAGTATCGGTATGCACATGAGCAAACTCATGTGGAGCTTCATTCTCATTTTGGTCTTCGTCTGGCTCGCGTAAGGCCCGCAAACGACGCCATTGCTCAAAGTGGCGTCGCTCTAACTCGCGTTGCTGGCGGGCCAGTTTTTTTGCCGAGGGCAATTTGACCGCCCACTGGGACAAAAGATTAAATACGGGATGCGCGACACGACGCAAAATGCCAAAACCAAGCAGGGTAACCACAATGGTGAGCAACAGGCTAAGCAGCCCCATCTGCCAACTTTTAATGGTTTCTATTTGCCGGGGATCCCCCTTGATTAACCCCAAAATTACATCCCAAGCGTTAACCAAATCGGCCCTGAGGCCCTGGGCAAAACTTTGTAGTTCAACCACCAACTCGGCAGCGATAAAATCCTCTTCTTCACCGGTGATAATCGCTGCCTCATCAGCGACCGGAGAAAAGTCTTCTACCCCGTCATCCACCGCCAACTGACGCAAATGCTCGACCAGCTGATCGCGCACGTTATCGTCCGCCAACGCCTCTGCCAATAATTCGTAATGACCCTCTGCCTCGGATTGGGGTTGTGCTGGCAAAGGGGATGCATACCAGAACACAGAGCACCCAAGAGCAAATAAAACTGCCTTTAAATAATCACACCACACACGGGGAAACAAAAGATACTCGTGACGATGTTTTTCTGCTTGCATAATTGCCCCTGGCTGAAATTTTATTCGTTATACCCCCTACCACCCCTGTGATCCTAGCATTCATAGCAAAGCCCTGCCAATGATGCAGCTTATTTAGCCTTACTATACAATTTACACGGTTTTGTTAACTTGCACAGGATGCCCATGGAAGTCATTTTAGTTGTTTCGGCGATGCTCATCGCCGTTGTCATGAGCAGCATGATCAGTCGGGCGCTACCATGGGGCATTCCAACCCCACTGATACAGATTGCGCTGGGTTTTATCATTGCCAGCATTTTCCACGAGGGGGTGACCTTGGACCCCGAAGTCTTCTTTCTTCTTTTCATTCCCCCTTTACTTTTTCTGGATGGCTGGCGCATCCCCAAAGATGAATTGCGCCAAAATAGCCTGGGAGTCTTTCAACTTGCCTTCGGCATGGTAGTTATTACGGTGCTGGTGCTGGGCTACATACTGCACTGGCTTATTCCCTCTATGCCCTTGGTCGTTGCCTTTGCCCTGGCCGCCATCGTTTCCCCCACTGATCCGGTCGCTGTTGCGGGGATCACCCGGCGCCTGCCAGTACCTCGACGTATCATGAACGTGCTGGAAGGCGAAGGCCTGTTTAACGATGCCAGCGGCCTGGTTGCTTTCAGGATGGCCGTGCTGGCTGCCATGACGGGCTCCTTTTCCCTGCTGCAGGCGACAAAATCCTTTGTTTGGGTCGTCATCCTCGGTGTGCTAACCGGGGTGATTGTGACCTGGTCCCTATCGACCCTAAATAGTTACATCAGACACCTGTTTGGCAGCGATGTCGGGGCAGACATGCTGATTAGTTTTTTGATGCCCTTTGCCGCCTATGTTGCAGCGGAACATATCCATGCATCAGGGGTACTTGCAGCCGTAGCCGCTGGCCTTACCATGAGCAACCTCGAGTTCAAGGGGCGTGTCAGCACACTGACCCGCATTCGCCGCACTTCAATGTGGGACACCATACAGTTCACTTTAAATGGGCTGATCTTTGTTCTTTTGGGTGAACAGCTACCAGATATTTTCTTTGGCGCCATCCGCGTTGTGGAACAAACCGGCCACCATAACCCCTGGTGGCTGTTCATTTATGCCATCGTCATTACCAGCGTTTTGGTGCTGCTGCGCTTTGCCTGGATTAGCTTGAGCGTGTTTGGTTCCAAGTTGCTTAATCCCAAACTATTTAATGTTGATGCCAAAATGCGCTGGATACACATCTGGATTCTGGCCTTTGGTGGCGCCCGTGGAGCACTGTCATTGGCTGGGGTCATGACCCTGCCCCTGCTCCTGCCTGATAACAGCCCTTTTCCGGCCCGTGATTTGGCCATTTTTCTGACAGCCACGGTTATCATTGTGACCCTGGTCGCTGCCAGCATTGCCTTGCCCCTGCTGTTATCACGCCTGCCCAAGCCTACGGCCCCACTACGCCACCACCAGGCTCAGAAAAAACTGGCTATCGAATTGGCGCAAAAACAAGCCAGCCAGAAAATAGATGAGCTACTCAACAATCTGTCCATGGGCAGCCTGCCGCCAGGAACAAACCCCGAAGAGCTCAAAGAAAAACTTTTATCGGAATTTAGCAGCACATTTAATATGGAACAAAATGCCAATGATGCTGGCTACCAGGCTTATCTATTGGAAAAACAAATGCGCCTAACGATTTTAAACACGGCGCGCGAAACCATTTATGCGCTGGCGCGGCATAATAAAATATCTGATGAACTGGCCCGCCAGCTGGTCAGGCAACTGGATCTGAACCAGTATCAGCTAGAATAATTTTGCATTTGGTCACTTATGACATTACAGTGAGAGCATCCACCCTTACCCACTCGAGGAGACACTATGCCTGGTTTTTTTGACCCAGCCCCGCATGACGAGGCCCGCCAGCCTCCCATGAGCCCAAAGCAAGAACAACATGAACAGTGTCAATGCCACAATGAACCTGTGCACAAATTACATGACCAGGTACTGACGGCCATGGCAAACCCGACGGGTCGCCTCGAGGTTGAAAGGGGCCTCAGCCAATTTCGCGCTCAAAGCCGCATTGATTTGCAGCCCCAACACAGCGACAAACCCTTGGTATTGACCAACATGCGGCTTTTTGATGGTGAACGCACCGAGCTACAGACCGGTTTAAGCCTGCGTATCGAAGGCAACCGCATCACTGCCATTGAAGGGGCACAAACAGATCATGGCGATGTTGAATTAATCGATTGCCAAAACAAGGTGGTCATGCCCGGCCTCATCGATGCGCACTGGCATAGCACATTGTGTGCCATTACTGAGCAACAAGCCATGATGGCTGATGTGGCCCTAATCCACCTATTCGCGGCCAAAGAAGCTGAAAATACCCTGCTGCGTGGCTTTACCACGCTCAGAGATGCCGGCGGGCCCAGTTTTGCCCTCAAACAAGCCATTGATATGGGTGTTTTACATGGCCCGCGCCTCTTTCCTTCTGGGGCCATGGTTTCCCAAACCGCAGGGCATGGCGATTTCCGCATGCGCTATGAAATACCCGCCAGCTGCGCTCAACTTAGTCACAGCGAACGCGCCGGGGTAACAGCACTGGCCAATGGTGATGCCCAAGTTTTACAGCGAGTGCGTGAACAGCTATTGCTGGGCGCCACACAAATCAAACTAATGGTGGGCGGTGGGGTCACCTCTTTGTACGACCCCATTGATAGCATCCAGTTTACCGAGTCAGAACTTAAGGCCGGGGTCCAAGCAGCCAAAGACTGGGGCACCTATGCCATGGTCCACGTTTATACTGCTGCGGGAATCGAACGCGCGGTACGCAGTGGCGTACAGTCTATCGAGCACGGGCAGCTCTGCGACGAAGCCACCGCCCGTCTGATCAAGGACGAAGGGGTATGGTGGAGCCTGCAGCCCTTTTTGGGAGATGAGGATGCCAACCAGCATGCCGATCCCATGACTCAGAAAAAACAGCAACGGGTGGTTCAAGGAACCATACAGGCTTATGAACTGGCCCAGCGTTTTAACATCCAGACCGCTTGGGGCACTGATATTTTGTTTACCCCGCAAAACCTGCCTCGACAGGGACACATGCTGGCCAAAATGACGCGCTTTTATGCCCCACTAGAAGCATTAAAAATTGCCACCAGCCAAAATGGGAAGCTCTTGGCCATGGCTGGCGCCCGCTACCCCTATCCAGGCCCCGTAGGTGTTTTGAAAGCTGACGCCATGGCCGATGTATTGATTATCGATGGCGAGCCTGAACAAAATCTGGATTTTCTCACCGATCCAGATACCAACATCAAAGCCATCATCAAGGACGGCCTGGTCTACAAATGGCTACTATAAACAATGGCCATGACGCCAAAAGGCATGCACGCCTAGATAATGCGCCAGAAGGTGTGCTGCCTAAACATGGACCTCAGGGGGTGGAAGGAACGCAGGGGCACCGAGGCCACAGGGTACCAGGGCCGCTGAAGCTTTAAAAAAGGCGTCTAAAAGGGCTAAAAAAGACAAATAAGAAATTAAAAAAGGCCCGATAAACGGGCCTGTATTTCTTAAGATTGCTTAGACTGTGCTTTTTTGCGCTGCTCTTCTTCCTGATCTTCGAAGAGCACGCCCCCCATGGCAGCCACCAGAATCATGAATCCGGTGCCAAGCAGCCAGGCCAGATACCAAGGGCCGTAGTCACCCATAATGATGACCAGCAAAATAGACAAGCAGGCCAAAAAAAGCAAAACGATAATTTGCATGGTTAATGACATGTTGACTCCTTAGTATTGCGCTTCGTCGCCTTCTTCTACTGTCTTGACGCCGATTTTGCCGCGCATGACATAGAAGGCCCAACTGGTGTAGGTCACGATCAAGGGAATGAAAATTAAGGTAAAACCAAGCATCCACCCCATGGTTAGCGTGCTGGCGCCCGAATTCCAAACCGTCAGGCTATGCGAAGGTGCCGAACTGGAAGGCAGGACAAAAGGAAACATGGCCGCGCCAACCATGCCAATCACACCGACCCAGGTTAGGGTACCCAACCACCAGCCAACCGTAGCACGCCCAGCAACCAGGGCAATCAGCCCCAGAATCAGGGAAATATAGGCCAGAGCCGGCAAGACCCAAAGGATGGGATATTGGGCATAGTTCTGTAACATGCCCCCCGCCACCACTTCGACAGTTTGGTGCAAAGGTGTTTGTTGCAGCCCTGGTGCCGGCGCACTGATAATTTTGAACCCATGCAGATTAGCCGACCAAAAACCCGCCACGGTCATCAGAACAAGGGCCAAGACCCCGCCAACCAAGGCCGCGCGTAAGGCACGCTGGCTGATATGCTGATCTTTGCTTTTGATGAGCAATATGGCGCCCCCCTTATACATGGACAGGCCAACCGCCACCAAACCGCACAAAATGGCGTAGGGGTTGAACAGGTCGATGAAGTTGCCGGTGTAATAAGACACCATGCGATCATCAAAATAAAAGGGAATGCCTAATAAAGCATTGCCTACCGCAGCCCCAAAAACCAACATGGGAATAAAACCGGATACAAACAGGCTCCAGTCCCAAATGTTGCGCCAGCCAGGGTTGGGCAGGTGCGACCGGTATTCAAAGCCCAGTGGCCGCACGATCATGCTCCAGAGCAAAACCAGCATGACAATATAAAAGGCCGAAAATGAGGTGGCATAAACCAGGGGCCAGGCGGCAAAGATAGCGCCGCCGCCCAACACGAACCATACCTGGTTGCCATCCCAGTGGGGACCGATAATATTCAGGGCGACCCGGCGTTCGGCGTCGGTACGGCCTACATAGCGCAGAATGGTTCCCACGCCCATATCCATACCGACCATGCTTCCCAAAGCCATCAGAAGCACGCCCAGGAGCAGCCACCAAATAATAATCAAATAAAAGTAGACATCCATGGTGTTTTCTCCTTATTGGGCGCTCAGTTGTGCAGTATCACCAGCCAAACCGCGTTGCTCGAGCTCGAGCTCGTTGGGTTCAGCGGGCCCTTTACGGATGCTGTCAACCATGACATAGACCTCGACAATGGCAAAAGCTGTATATAACAATACGAAACCGGTCAGGGACACTACCATATAGGCGACTGAGTGCGTAGAAGCTGATAGCCAAGTGGGCAGTATCTCGTAGACTGTCCAGGGTTGTCGCCCCATTTCAGCAACAATCCAGCCCATTTCGCAGGCCAGGAACGGCACCGGAATCATCCATACCGAGGCCTTCAGGAACCAGCGGTTCTCGCGGACACGGTTACGCAGTGTCAACACAATGGCGACAATGAAATAGCCCAGCATCAGCAAGCCCATGGCCACCATGATGCGGAAAGACCAGAAAATGACCCACACCTCGGGGATGGTATCCTTGGCCGCCAGTTCTACCTCGGTATCGGTCACTTTAGTGATATCGCCATCGGGAGCATACCCCTGTACCAAAAGCCCATAACCTACATCTTCCTGATGGGCTTCAAACTGAGCCAAGGCCTCGGCATTATTGGGGTCTTTGCCTAATTGCTCCATGGCAATCACCGCCGGAATGCCGTTCTTGATACGCTCTTTGGCCTCGGCCTGAAGCTGCGAGGCAGCGGGGACTGTACCATCAAGCGAGTGTGTGACCAAGATGGAGAGAAAAGCGGGCAACTGCACTTCGAAGAGGTTGCGCTCTTGGTCCTGGGAAGGAAAGGCAACGACATTGAAGGGCATTGGTGCTTCTTCGGGCTCCCAGAGAGCCTCCATGGCCGCTAGCTTGGTGGGTTGGGCGTGACCACCAATAAAACCTAGCGCATCACCCAGGGTAATAACCCCGGCGGTACCCAACACCCCAAACAAGGCAGCGATGCGAAAGGAGCGCTGAGCAACGTCTACATGCCGATTGCGCAACATGTAAAAAGCGCTGATACCACAGACAAAAATGGCAGCGGTGACATAACCAGCCAAGACGGTATGGACAAATTTGGCTTGGGCATCAGGGTTAAAAAACAAATCGTGGAAGCTGGCGAGCTCCATGCGCATGGTAATGGGGTTGAACTCCGCACCCAGGGGGTGCTGCATGAAGCTATTGGCCACCAAGATCCATAATGCAGACAGATTGGAAGCCAAGGCCACCATATAGGTGATAACTAAATGCTTGCCCTTGGAGAGACGGTCCCAGCCAAAAACCATGAGCCCCACGAAGGTGGATTCCATAAAGAAAGCCATAAGCCCTTCTACGGCCAGGAGGGTGCCAAAAGTATCGCCCACAAAACTGGAATAATAGGACCAGTTCATGCCAAACTGAACCTCCATGGTGAGGCCAGTGGCCACCCCAAGGGCAAAGTTAATCATGAACAGGCGCATCCAGAATTTTGTAATGCGCTTGTAAATTTCGCGGCCTGTAACGACATACACCGTTTCCATCACTGCCAGCAAAACTGAAAGCCCCAAGGTCAGCGGGACAAACAGGAAATGATACAAGGCAGTCGCAGCAAACTGTAGCCGTGAAAGATCAACTACCGTTTCGTTAACCATTGTTCTTATCCACCTATAAAAAAGCTACCCGTAATCATGTGTTACGAGAAAAACCATGCGGCTAACGCGCAAAGAGGTTTTCTTTGGCAAGATCAATGACCTGAGAAATCTGGTCATCGATAACAGCGCGTAAACCCCACAGACCAAAGCCTTTGACCTGCTCCGGATGAATAGTGGGTGGTAGTATGAGCTCTTGATCGGCAGTTACCACATCAAGTACTGCTGGCCCGGGATGGGCGAGCACATCGTCTATGGCTTGGGGTAACTCGGTAGAGTCTTCAACACGACGGCCATAAAGGCCCGCTGCTTGAGCGAGTTGAGCAAAATCTGGATTATGCAAATCTACCCCTGTGTTGACGAAGCCTGCTACTTTCATCTCGAGGGCAACAAACCCCAATACCCCGTTGTTAAATATCACTACCTTCACCGGGACATCATGCTGCTTCAAACTAATGATATCGCCCATCAGCATGGAAAAACCACCGTCACCAGACAAAGTGACCACTTGACGATCTGGGCGTGCCATTTTGATTCCAATGGCCTGAGGCATGGCATTGGCCATGGAACCATGTGTAAAAGAACCAATTAAACGACGTTTGCCATTCATTTTGAGATAACGCGCCGCCCATACTGTGGGCGTACCCACATCGGCCGTAAAGATGGCATCATCTGCCGCCTTTTCACTTAACAAATGAGCCAGATACTGGGGGTGCACCAGCCCGTGTTTACCTGCCTTGGCCAAACCATCCAAATTAGCCCGCGACCGCTCATAGTGTTTGACCGCCTTTTGCAGGAAACGGTCATCACTGCGCGCCTTAAGCAATGGCAAAACCCCTTTGAGGCATTCTTTGACATCGCCCACTACGCCCAGATCAAGCGCAATACGCCGCCCCAGATTTTCCGGACGTAGATCCACCTGAATGACTTTGACATGTTGGGGCAAGAATTGCTTATAGGGAAAATCGGTGCCCAACATTAGCAAGGTATCGCAGGCATGCATGGCATGATAACCCGATGAGTAGCCAATGAAGCCAGTCATGCCAACATCGTAAGGGTTATCATATTCCACGTATTCCTTACCTCCCAAAGCATGGGTGATTGGGCTTTTCAGGGTTTCAGCAAGTTGTAGCAATTCTTGGTGGGCTCCGGCACAACCTCGGCCCGCAAAAATGGTCACCTGTTCAGAGTCATTGAGTAATTGCGCCATCGCCTCGAGCTCGGACGCCTTGGGGATAACTTTAGGCGCTTTGGGCAACAAGCTGGCACGCGTTGACGGCTGTTTAACGGGGGAAGGCTGCAAGGCGACATCGCCCGGCAAAACAATAACGGCGACCCCCTTTTTCCCAACCGCAGCCCGAATGGCGTTGTCGATGACATAAGGCAGCTGCTCGGGGTGAGAGACCAATTCACAATAATGGCTGCATTCCTTGAACAAGTGCTCGGGATGCGTTTCCTGAAAGAACCCGCCACCAATCTCGGATGAAGGGATATGTGCGGCTATCGCCAATACAGGGGTCCGGCTACGGTGGGCATCAAATAACCCGTTGATCAGATGCAAATTACCTGGACCACAAGAACCCGCACATACGGCCAACTCGCCCGTGGTTTGAGACTCGCCGCTGGCGGCAAAAGCGGCGACCTCCTCGTGGCGGGTACCTATCCATTCAATGCCACCGTGACTGCGCAACGCTTCGGTGACACCATTCAGACTATCACCCACGATGCCGTAAATGCGCTTTACCCCTACTTCGGCCAAGGTATAAACGAGCAAATCGGCCACATTATTGATTTTGGTTGTCATCATGCCCTCTTCTATCCAAACCGTAGCCATCACCATGGATAAACTTCGGCTGTTTCATGTTGGTGTCACTGCGGGTTTGCCGCAGTGACCTAGCCCTAGCTGCCCTGCTGCCGACCTTAGTGTTCGTCGAGTTTGAGCACCTGAGCTGTGTGTGCCCGGATGCTGCGACAGGCGTCAGCATCAACTTTGAGATCTATCCCGTAAGTGGGAATGATCTCGCGAAGGGCAGGCAGCCACCCCTCTTCGGTGAGCTGCTCGGGGAAACATTGCTGTAATAGCTGCAAAGCGATATAAACGGCCGTAGAAGCCCCTGGCGAAGCACCCAAAAGGGCGGCTAGGGAATGATTCCGCGAAGCAATCAGCTCGGTGCCAAATTCCAGGCGCCCACCATGATGCTGATGGGTAGGCTTGATAATTTGTACCCGCTGCCCTGCAACTACGTGCTCCCATTGCGGTCGCTTGGCAAGGGGGTAAAACTGGCGCAGCATTTCGAACTGGTGGGCACCGCTTTGCAGCACCTGAGAGATCAGATATTCGGTCAGATCCCAGTTATCTTTGGCCACATCCAGCATGGGAATAACATTGGCTGTCTGCACTGAGCGGAAAAGATCTGTCAGCGCACCATGCTTGAGAAAACGGGTGGAAAAGCCAGCATAGGGGCCAAACAGGATTGAACGCTTGCCCTCAACAATTCGGGTATCCAGATGAGGCACCGACATGGGAGGAGAGCCAGTAGGGGCCATGCCATAAACTTTGGCCGCGTGGCGCTCGCTGACCTCATCATCGGTGCAGCGCAGCCAAACACCACCCACGGGAAAGCCCCCGTAACCACGCCCCTCGGGTATATCTGATTTTTGCAGGAGCTCGAGGGCACCACCACCTGCTCCAATAAAAACAAAGGGGGCCTGAAACTGGCGTTTTTCATGAGTCATGGAACAGTGCGCGGAAACAACCCATTGTTGTTCTGCCGTGCGTTTGAGATCGTGAACGGTATGCAAATAATGCACATCGACCCCATTGTCCTTTTGCAATTGCTTAAACAGCAAGCGGGTCAGGCTGCCGTAATCGACATCGGTGCCCGTTGTGATGCGCGTTGCAGCAAGAGACTCGTTGCCCTGGCGCCCCTCGATAATCAGCGGTGCCCATTTTTCAATTTCTGTGGGGTCTGTGCTAAATTGCATGCCCTCGTAACAATGGTGTGCCGACATAGCCTGGAAACGCTTGGCCAGAAAACGACTGTTGTCTTCGCCCCAGACAAAGCTCATGTGCGGACAAGACCGAATAAAATCGCTAGGCTCCTGGATAATCCCTTTTTGGACCAGATAGGACCAAAATTGACGCGAGAGATCAAACTCGGTGTTGACCTCTAGAGCGCGACTGATATCTACACTACCGTCGCTATTTTGCGGGGTGTAATTTAATTCGCAATTGGCGGCATGCCCAGTGCCCGCATTATTCCAGCCATTGGAACTTTCCATGGCACAATCTTCGAGCGACTCGAGAATGATGATCCTGGCCTGAGGGTTGAGTATCTTGAACAAAGTGCCAACCGTGGCACTCATGATTCCGGCCCCGATAAGAATGACGTCGGCCTGCTCTGTCATTGCTGAGCTCCTGTTGATGAATTAGGGATAAAATTTATTTCGGAGTGTTCATCAAGGGCGACATAAGCGCGACACCAGGGCTGCTCGTCAACCAAATGCCAACGATGGCCGCCCCCGGTTAAATCACCCGCCAGCAATACGTCGCCAGGATAAATGGTAAAACGCTCGCCCCGCCGCGTTTCAAATTCCAAGGTGCCCTTGAGAGTCAAAACGAATTGGTAGGTAGGCGCCGTATGCCAATCAAAGCTACCACCACTGCTGGTTTCACGAAAAGAAATACTTTTAGCCTGGGCTATCAGGGTGCCCTGTGTTAACCCCTGTTGCTCGGGCATGGACAGTACGCCCTCTTCAAAGCAAGACTCACCACTATCATCAGTATATAAACGGACGCAGCGCAGCATAAATGGCTCCTCGGAGTTGTTGTTTATTCTTTGGGTAGAAAAGGGATATCTGCTCCGCCTGGTAATTGCACATAGGCACGTACCCAAGGCTGTTCGCCCAAAATCTGCCAGCGGTGGCCTTGCCCGCTGAGCTCTTCTGCCAGTAGCAGGTCACCGGCATGTAGTTCAAATTGAGTTCCGGCCTGGGTTTCAAAACGCACATTACCCTGCAATGTCAGTACAAAATGCCGGCCTGAATCGATGTGCCACGATTCTTGGGCGCCGGCGGGCGTCTCTTTGAACAGAATGTTGTCAGCTGGCATGACCGTGGTAGTGATATCGCCGCGTTCTGCTTCTTGATATCGTAAATGTCCCTCCTGGGCCTGGCAGCTACCATGCTTGTCGGTATAAAGACGGATACAGCGCAACATGGAAGGCTCCTATGATGGTTTTATCAAGGATAATTCTATTGAATC
>Ga0079225_10001526_pt1 | contig 13024 bp, 9 predicted proteins | sample Poulit2012_FD_76344 | JGI IMG/M metagenome (GOLD analysis project Ga0079225, IMG submission 76344) | Agricultural soil microbial communities from Georgia to study Nitrogen management - Poultry litter 2012 | ecosystem: Environmental > Terrestrial > Soil > Agricultural land | place: USA: Georgia...
AGGTAACGGGGGGGGGGGGTGGCGGCGGGGCGGGTGGGTGTGGAGGGCGCGGGGACTCCCGGCGGTCGGGGCCCGTCCTGGGGTGGTCGGCCCTGCCGGCCTCAGGTGGTCGACCCCGTCGGGTGGAGGGCGCGGAGACCCGCTCGACGTCGTCCTCGTCGTTCCACAGGTGGAAGGCGAGCCGCAGCCGCCCGTCGCGACCGCTCGCGCGCACGCCCGCTGCGGCGAGGGTCCGCAGCCGTGCGCCGTCGGGGTCGGCGAGCGTGACGATCGCCTGGCGGCGCACGGGCTCCCCGAGCGCCTCGAGCGTGGCGGCCCCGAGGTCGGCGCTGTGCCGCCACACCTCGGCGACGTCCACTGCAGTGAACAGCTCCAGGGCGGGCACGGCGCCCACCCAGGCCGACCAGACCGGGGACACGTCGAAACGGCGCGCCCCGGGCGCCAGGTCCGGCGTGAGCCCGTAGATCGAGGTCCAGACGTCCCGCCCGGCGTACCACCCCGCCTGGACCGGCCGGATCTCCTCGTGCAGGTCCTCGCACACGGTGAGGAACGCCGCGCCGCGCGGGGCGCAGAGCCACTTGTAGGCGTGGCAGACGGTGATGTCGAGCTGCCCGGCGTCCACCGGGTGCACCCCCGCCGCCTGCGTGACGTCGCAGAAGGTGCGCGCGCCGTGTCGCCGGGCCTGGTCCACGACGGCCTCGATGTCGGCCACGTCCCCGGTGGCGGACTGGACGTAGCTGAAGGCCACGAGCGTCGTCCCGTCGCGGATCGCGTTCGGCGGGTCCACCATCGGCACCGCCCGCACCCTGAGGTCCGGGCGGACGAGGAACGGGTAGGTCATCGAGGTGAACTCACCCTCGACCGTGAGCACCTGCGACCCTGTGGGTAGCCAGCCGGCCACGACCGAGGCGAGTACCGAGGTCTGGGAGCCGACCGCCACGTCCTCGACGTCGACGCCGACCAGCCGGGCGTACCGCGCACGGCCGGCGGCCACGGCGGCGTCGTAGTCGGCCGGGGTGCGCTCACCGGCGAAGCAGGCCGCCAGGTCCTCCTGGAGCGCGGCGACAGTGCCGCGGCAGGGCAGCCCCATCGAGGCGGCGGCAAGGTAGCCGGCCGTGCCTGCGAACTCGGCGCGTGCCCGGGCGAGGGGGAGTGCCATGGCTCAAGGGTCGTCCTGCCGGTGGGCGGGCCACAAGGGGCCGTGCCGAACCTCCACGACCCGGCGGGCGTGCGGCCGAGCCACACCCGTGCGCGGTCTCAGGCGCCACGGGCCCACTCGAGACCTCGGACGCTTCCCGTCACATCGCGTGCGGCCCTGGCCTGTGCTCGCCGAACCACGCCGCGGAGGGTCAGGCGTCGCACGCCCGCGCGATCGACGCGCTCGGTCAGTCGTCGCCCTGGTCGCGGGAGCGGGTGACCTCCTCCTCCGACGGCGCCGGCGGGGGCGCGACGATGCGCAGCCGCTGGATCCGTTCCTGCTGCAGCCCGCGCGCCAGGGCGAAGGCCATGGCGAAGACGAGGATGAAGATGGGCAACCCGACCACGGTGATGACCTGTTGGAGTGCCTCGAGTCCGGTCTCCCCGGCGAGCACGATGAGGAGTGCCGCGAGCACACCCTCCGACACGCCCCAGAACACGCGCTGCCGGACGGGGCCGGCGTCCCCGTCACCGGTGCACAGCATGTCCACGACCAGGGAGGCCGAGTCGGAGGACGTGGCGAAGAAGATGGCCACGATGACGATCGCGAATCCCTGGACGAGTGTGGTGGCCGGGAAGTTCTCGAAGAACTCGAACATCGCGAGGGGGATGCTTTCCGCGACAGCGGCGGAGATGGCCCCTCCGTCGCCGCCGATCCCGTCGATCTCCAGCGCCGACCAGCCGAAGACGGAGAACCAGATGAGCGTGAACGCCGACGGGGCGAAGAGGACGGCGAGAATGAACTCCCGGATTGTGCGTCCCTTGGAGATGCGCGCGACGAAGATTCCCATGAACGGGGACCAGGTCACCGTCCAGGCCCAGTAGAACACGGTCCACCCGCCCTGCCAGCCCCAGCCCTCGTCGTCGGTGTAGGGCGCCATCGCGTCGTTCCAGAACGACAGCGGCACGATGCTCTGTGCGTACAGGCCGATGGTCTCGATGATCTGACGGGCGAGGAAGACCGTGGAGCCGAAAAGGAACACGAACATGAGCAGGCCCACGGCCATGCCGATGTTGATGTTCGACAGCCTCTTCACGCCGTTGTCCAGACCCGCGACGATCGAGCCCACCGCCACCGAGGTGAGCAGGGCGATGATGACGACCTTCGGCAGGACTGTGTCGGGCAGTCCCACGAGCTCGGTGAGCCCGGCGTTGATCTGCGAGGTGCCCAACCCGATCGACACGGCCAGTCCGAACAGGGTGCCGAGGATGGCGAAGATGTCGATGGTCTTGCCGATCGGACCGTAGATCCGGTCCTTGAGGAACGGGTAGAAGACCGAGCTGACCCGCACCGGGAGCTTGTAGCGGTAGATGAAGTAGGCCATCGCCAGCCCGGGGAGCGCGAAGATCGTCCAGGTGTGCAGGCCGAGGTGATAGAGCGAGAAGCTCATCGCGTCCTGCGCGGCCTCCACGGAGTACGGCTCCACACCGTCGATGGGAGGGTTCGAGAAGTGGGAGATCGGCTCGGCGACCCCCCAGAACATCAGGACCGTCCCGATGCCCCCGGCGAAGAGCATGGTGAACCAGGAGAGGTTGCTGTAGGCCGGGCGGTCGTCGTCGTTACCGAGGCGGATGTTGCCGAACTTGGAGAACGCGACGACGAGGAGGAAGGCGAGCCAGAGCGATACCCCGAGGATGAAGAACCAGCCGAGGTTCGTCACCACCCACGATCGGCTCAGGGTGAAGACGGCGTTCGTCTGCCCGGGGTAGAGCAGCAGGACGATGAGAATGAGGACCATCAGTCCGGCGGACACGAAGAAGATGGTGGGGTTCGTCCGTAGCCCCAGTCGTTCGGCGAGCCGCTCGAGCATGCGTCTGTTCCTCTCCCGCATGGGGTCACCCCCGGTGACCCGGACCGTCCGCTGCCAGCATGTCGGTGACGCAGGTCACCGGCAACGGCAGGGGTCCTCGGATGGGGCCGGCCTGCAGGCCCGGCGCCCTACCGGCCGACGTCCGCCGGGCGACGCGTCGCCGGCCGTCTCGCCAACGGTCGTTCTGCGGGAGGCGTCAGCGCCGCCGCCCACCGTTACGGCGTGGACCGGGTCCCCGTCGGCGCGGTCCGCCTGCACCGCGAGCCTGCCTGCTGGGTGGCTGCCGGCCGCTGCGTGCGTCCGGCCGGGCGCCGTCGCCGGTGATCGTGGGCTGCCGGGAGCTGCGCTCGGTGCGGCCGCGGACGATCCCGACGAAGGTCTCCACGCGCGGGTCGTCGTTGTCCGCGAGCCAGGCCAGCCCGACCTGCGACTCGGCCACGCCCGTCACCGGCCGGTAGCGCACGTCCCTGCGGTGGTGCAGCCGGGCCAGCGACATCGGCACGATGAGGATCCCGGCACCGGAGGCGGCCACCTCGACCGCCTCCGCCACGGTCATCGGCGGGGGCTCCACGCGGTTGCCGTCGCGCACCTCGTCGGCCACGGCGGCCCACTCGGGGCAGGAGCCCAGGTCCTGGAGGAGGTGCTCGCCGGCGAGGTCTGCGACGTCGAGCTCGTCGAAGGCGGCCACGGGATGGTCCTTGCTCGCCACCACCACGGGGGGCTCGGCGTAGAGCGGGACCAGGTGCAGGCCGCTGCGGTCGACCGGCAGGCGGACGAAGCACATGTCGAGCTCCCGGGAGACGAGCAGCTCGCGCTGGTCGGCGACCTCCACCCCCCGGGGCTCGAGCGGCAGGTCGGGCAGCCGCTGCTCCCACCGGCGGAACCACTTGCCCGGACTGACTCCGGGGACGAAGCCGACGCGGAACGGGTCGGCCATGGGACTCCTCCGGTCGGCAGGGGCGGTGCGCCGTCCGAGACTAGCGGCTCGGGCCGGCCTCGACCGCGCGGTGGCGGACCGACGGCTGCCGTGTCGGACCGTCTCCGTATGATCGCGAGCCATGGGTCATGAGTCCGTGGTCCAGGCGAGGAAGCCGACCGGGTTGGGGAGCACCCCGCCGACCGTCCGCCCGGGCATCGTCGAGCGTCCCGCCCTGCTGCAGCTCATCGACGACGCCGTCGCCCGCCACCGGGTGGTGCTCGTCCAGGCGCCCTCGGGGTACGGGAAGACGGCGGCGGTCGCCGGCTGGGTGCGCCGGCACGGCGGCCCGGTCGCCTGGGTCACCCTGACGGCGCTGGAGTCCACACCCGCGCTCGTCGACGTCGTCGTCACCGACGCGCTGCGCCGGGTCGGTGAGGCCGACACCAGCCCGCCGGGCGTGGAGACGCTGCGCCATCTCCCCGGCCCAGGGGCGGGCCCGGAGGCCCGGGGGCTGGCCCTGCGCACCGCGCTCGGTGGCCTCACCTCCCCGGTGGTGCTCGTCGTCGACGACCTCGACGCCGCACCCGGCTCCCTGGAGGACAGCCTGCTCGCCGCGCTCGTCGAGAGCGGGCCGGCCCTCCTGCGGATCGTCCTCGTCGGGAAGCAGCGGCCACCGCTGCGCCTGGCGAAGCTGGAGGTCGGCGGGCAGCTCGGGCGCATCGACGTCGCCGACGTCCGCTTCCGGCTCGCCGAGACCCGGGAGCTGGCCCGCACGCTGGGGCGCGAGCTGCCGGAGGACCGGCTCCACGCCCTGCAGCGGTGGACCGGCGGGTGGCCGGTGGCGGTCCACCTCGGCCTGCTCGACTCCGCCTCCGCGCGGCTCGACGGCGGCGAGCCGCCGCCCGCCGTCAGCCCGGCGCTCGTCGGGCTCGTCGTGGAGAACGTCCTCGCCGCCCTGCCACCGCACCTCGTCGACCTCGTGCTCGCCACCACCACGCTCGACTGGGTGGACCCCGAAACTGCCGTGCGCCTCACCGGTCGGCCCGACGCCGGGCACCTGCTCGACGAGTGCGTCCGCCGGGGGCTCTTCGTCGAGCGTTACCAGGTGGAGGGGGTTCCGCGGTACCGGTGGCACCCGGTGTTCAGCGAGCTGTGCCGTGCCGTCCTGCGTGAGCGCGACCCCGCCCGGGCGTGCGAGCTGGAACGCGCTGCCGCCCGGGCGCTCGCCGACCAGGGCCACTTCCTGCACGCCGTGGAGCACGCGCGCCGGGCGGGCGACACCGAGATGGTCCACGCGATGCTCCGCTCCCGGTGGCTGTGGGCGGTGCTCGAAGCGCGTGCTCCGGAGGCCGCGCGGCTGTTCTCGGCGCTGGCCACCGACAACCAGGACGACCCGGCCCTCATCCTCGCCCACGCGTGCGTCCTCGACGTCACGGGTGACCGTTCCGGTGCCCGGCTGCGCTACGAGCAGGCCAAGGCCGCGGTCGCCGCGCACGGGCCTGCCGAGGCCGTACGAGTCGACGCGATGCGCGCGCTCGCCGAGCTCTTCCTCGCCGACTCCGCGGAGGTCCTGGCCGAGGCCGTCGACACCGTGCTGGCCACGATCAAGGCGGGTGGCTACCACGACGCGAGCATCCGGGCCGCTGCTCTGTTCGTCGCCGGATGGACCGAGCTGCGGCTGCGTCGCGACCCGCCGCACGCCGTCGCGCTGCTCCGGCTGGCGGCCACCGAGTGCGAGCGGACCGGCCAGCCCACCATCGCCGCGCGGGCCCGGACCAACCTCGCGTTCGCGGCGGCCCTCACCGGCGACCTCGGGACGGCGCTCGCGGAGCTCGCGGCAGCCGGCGGCCGCGACGTGCCCGCCGGTGCCTGGACCGGTCACGACGGCGGCATCGTCGACTTCACGCGCGGGTTCGTCGCCTTCTACCGGCACGAGCTCGACGCGGCCGAGAGCTGTCTGCGCGCCGTCCTCACCGCCCGGCCGGCCGGCGGCTACTCGCACATCGCGCGGCTCTACCTCGTCCAGACGCTCGTGGCCACCGGCGACCTGCTCCGCCTCGACGAGGCGGAGGCCGAGCTGGCGAAGGTGCCGGCAGGCGAGGAGCACGGGTTGCCGTGGGGGTACTTCCGCTCCGCCTCCGTCGCCGTCGTCGAGGCGGCACGCGGCCGGTCCGCCCAGGCCGCGGCTCTCCTGCGGGACCTGCCGCCGATGCCCCGCGCCCCCATCGTCGGCTGCTACGTCGCCCGGGTGCTGGAGCAGGTGGGAGACCCGGCGAGCGCGGCGGCAGCCCTGGACCAGGTCGGGTCGACCGCCCCGCCGTTCGCCCGCGCCCACGCCCTCGTCACCCGGGCGCTGCTCCACCTGGGTGACGGGAAGAGCCAGGCGGCGCACGACGCGCTCGAGCAGGCACTGGAGCTTGCTGCCCCGCAGGACGCGGTGTGGCCCTTCACCAGGGACGAGCGGATCACCACGCTGCTCGAGGACCACGGCACGTGGGGCACGCGCCACGAGGGCTTCGTCGCCCGCCTCCTCGCCGCGCTTGCCGACGGTCCGGCGGTGGACGTGCTCTCCCCGCGTGAGCAGGAGGTCCTTGCCCACCTGCGCACGGACATGACGACGGCGGAGATCGCCGACGCGCTGTTCGTGTCGGTCAACACCGTCAAGACCCACCTGCGGGCCATCTACCGCAAACTCGGGGTGAGCGGCCGGCGGGAGGCGGTGCGCGTCAGGGTGCCGACCTACCTCGTCCGACATCGCTGACGGCGGGGCACCGGCATCGTCCGGTCGCGCTGACGCCCGGGGCATCGGCGCCCTGGCGGCGGGAGCGGAGCGCGGTCAGTCGCGCCCCCGGCGCATCGTCGTCGCCTGCGGGCGGTCCCGGAGGGTCACGACGACGTCGCGGTGGACGAACGGCCCGGCTGCCAGGGCCTCGCCCGCGCCCAGGTGCTCGGCCCGGGTGAGCATGTCCAGCGGCAGGTGGGGCAGGGCGGCGCCGAGCTCGGTGAGGTCTGCCTCCGTGACCGTCGGCGTGAGCAACGCGTTCGTGCACCGGGAGAGGACGCCCCGGTGCACGTCGGCCGGCGCCGGCGCGGAGACGACCAGCCACAACCCGTGCCGGTGCCCCTCGAGGGCCAGCTGGACGACCCGGTTGCGCACCGCCCGCTCGACCGGGGAGGTGGTGTCGGGCGGGCAGAGGTGATCGGCACCGTGGAGGACCACGAGCACCTGGCCGCCATCGTCCCGGCGGGCCAGCAGGTGGTCGAGGACGCCGAGGGCGACGGTGAGCCGCTGCTCGCGGCCGGGGTAGCCGGCGAGGTCGAGCACGCCGGCCGGCGCGGTGGCGAGGGCGTCGGTCACCGCCGGCTCCTCCGCGGCCCACACGGTCTGCCACTCCGGCAGCGTGAGCAGATCCACGCGCTCGGCGAGCCGGAGGGCGCCGGCGGTGCCGAGGTCACGCAGGGCGGGGGCCAGCGTCCCGAGCTCCAGGGCACGGCCTTCGGACCACACGTGGACGAGCGCGTTGAGCTCGGTCCGGTCCGTCGCCGGGTCCAGGCCCAGGAGGGCGGCCCGGGAACGGACGGGCAGGTCGGCGAAGCGGATCCGCAGCGGCCGGTGCACCGAGTCGGGGTGCAGGTGGAGGACCTCCCGCGGGTCGGACCTGGACCCGCCGGCCTGCGCGGCCGGCGGCTCGATACCGGAGAGGCTGCCGTCGAGGTCGAGCACGACGAGGGAGAGCGAGGTGCCGACGAGGGCCCGCTCGACGAGGGCGCTGACGGCGTGGGCCCGCTGCGCCGGGTCCCGGCCACCGCAGAAGGTGTGCCGGTTGACCCGGTCCGCACGCAGGTGCACGGGGAGCCCGGGGAAGCCGGCCACGTGGCCCAGCCGCAGGGCGTCCAACCGGTGCGGGTGGGTCGCACGGGGCTGGTCGGGCAGTCGGGGCCGGCTTGACTCCCAGGACTGGTCGGTCACGCGGAGGGGGTCGGCCACGCGAGGGTGGTCGGCCACAGGAGGGTGAGCTGTCGTGGAGGTTGACATGCCGCCATCGTGGGCATGCCACGACGCGACGTGGCTCACCCGAAGGGGACGATTTCCGGGTGGGGGAGGAGAACGGGCGGGCGCCCGGGCGCCAGGTACCCTGCAGCAATGGCCAAGCCGCAGCTGCTCAAACCCCTCACCGCCGCCCGGAAGCTCGGGGTCCTGCTCGCCGCGACCCCCGAGGAGTTCCAGGCGCGGGACATCTCCCGCGACGAGCTCGACGAGCTGCAGGCCGACCCGCCGGAGTGGCTGCGCGAGCTGCGCCGCAACGGGCCGCACCCCCGACAGGAGGTGGCCCGACGGCTGGGGGTGTCGACGTCCGGTCTGGCCCGTGCGGGGCTCACCGAGCCGCTGACGACGCAGCAGATCAACGAGCTGCGGGGCGACCCGCCCGCGTGGCTGGTCGCCGAGCGCGAGACGTGGGCCCGGGTCCGGGCGGAGGAGGCCCGGTTGCGACAGCGCCGCGCAACCGGCAGCTGAGCGGTCTGGGCCGAGAGCGCGGCGGCTGCTAGGTTGCCGCGATGGCCTTTCGTGCGATGCTGCCTCGGTCGAGCCGTTGCGTCACGCTGCGCCCCCTCGAGCACCGGGACGCGACCGCCTACGCCGCCGGTGCGGCCGACCCGGACGTCCGGCGTCTCGCTCACCTGCCCGAGCCCGAGTACACCCCGGGACGGGTCCGGGAGCTCATCGACACCACGGTCGAGGAGGGGCTGTCCAGTGGCACGCTGGCCGTCCTCGCCCTCGCCGACGCCGCGACCGACGACTTCCTCGGGAGCATGGTCATCTTCGATGTGACCGTCGACTCCGCAGAGGTCGGCTTCTGGGTTGCGCCTGCCGGCCGCGGGCGGGGGGTGGCGGCGGCGGGCCTGCGGCTGGCGTGCGACCTCGCCCGCGCCCGTGGGATGACGCACCTGCGCGCACGCACGGATGTCGACAACGCTGCCTCCCGCACGGTCCTCGAACGGGCGGGCTTCCGGCCCGTCGGAGCGCCCGCCCCGGGCACGACCCCCTCCGGTGCGGTCGCGACGATGCAGGAGTACGTCGCCGCGGTGTGAGCCTCAGGCGTCCCAGCGGAACGCGCGGGTGGCCAGCACGCTGCCCACCACCGCCCACCCGGCGAGCACCGCGAGCGCGGCGAGGTCGACCAGCCCCTCGGTGGTCAGCGTGCGCAGCGCCTCGCCGAGCGCCCCGGGCGGGAGGTAGGCCATGACAGAGTCGAGCGGCGCGGGCAGCAGGCCGAGCGGCAGCAGCAGCCCGCCGCCCACGACCATGAGGACGAAGAGCAGGTTGGCGATCGCCAGCACCGCCTCCGGGCGCAGCGTGCCGCCGACGAGCATGGCGAAGGCGACGAAGACCGCCGTCCCGAGCACCATGAGCACCGCCGCGGCGACCACCTGGGCCCCGCCCACGCCCTCCGGTCGCCAGCCCAGGACGAGGGCGAGGAGCCCGAGCACGCCGGTCTGCACGACGAGGACGATGAGCACCGCCCCGAGCTTGCCGGCGAGCAGTCCCTGCGGCCCCAGCGGCGTGGTGGCGAGCATGCGCAGCACGCCCCAGCGCCGGTCGAAGGCGACGGCGATCGCCTGGGAGGTGAAGGAGGACGCCACCGCCATCGCCAAAGCTCCCCCCAGGGCAGCGGCCGGGCGCGGGTCCGGCAGCGGGACGACGTCGGTCGTCGTGAGCACGACGAGCGCGATGGCGGGCAGCAGCAGGGTGAGCAGCAGCTGCTCCCCGTTGCGGAGCACGGCAAGGGTCTCGAACCAGGTCTGCGCCCAGACCCGACGGAGGGTCGCGCTCATGCGGCGTCGACCCGCAGCTCGCGCCCGGTGAGGGCGAGGAAGGCGTCCTCCAGCGTGGGGCGGGTGAGGGCCACCTCGGCGTCGCCGTGCCCTGCCGTCGCCAGCGCCCCGGCGACGACCGCGAGGGCGGCGGCGTCGAGCTCCCCACCCTCCCGGTCGCGGACCATGACGACGTTCCCGCCCTCCACCGTCGTCCGCAGAGCGGGGTGCGCGGCCAGCGCGTGGTCGAGGTCGGTGGCGAGCCGCACCGCGTCCGTCCCCGGCGGGGTGGAGATCCGCACGTACGGGGCACCGCGGAGGGCGGCGGGGGAGCCGGCCGCGACGTCCGTGCCGCGGTCGACGACGACGACGTGGTCGGCGAGCTCCTCGGCCTCGGTCATCAGGTGGGTGGTCAGGACGATGGACGTGCCCTCCGCCCGCAGCTCGCGGACCAGTTCCCACACCGCCAGCCGCGCCTGCGGGTCGAGCCCGGCGGTGGGCTCGTCGAGGAAGACGAGCTCCGGCTCCCCGACGATCGCGCAGGCCAGCGCGAGCCGCTGCCGCTGCCCCCCGGACAGGTGCCGGACACGGGTGCGCGCCACCTTGGCCAGCCCGAGCCGCTCGAGCAGCGGGTCGGCGGCGGCCGGACGGTCGTGGAGCCGGGCCACGTGCCGCAGCACCGCCCCGGCCCGCGGCGCCATGGGTAACCCGCCCTCCTGGAGCATGACACCGACGCGGCGCCGCAGCTCACCGGCAGCCTCCGGCATCGACCGGTCCAGGCCGAGGACCTCGATGCGGCCGCCGTCCGGACGCCGCAGGCCCTCGCAGCACTCGATGGTCGTGGTCTTGCCGGCACCGTTCGGACCGAGCACCGCGGTCAGCTCACCGCGCCCGGCGCGCAGGCTGAGCCCGTCGACGACGTCGCGGTCGCCGTAGCGTTTACGCAGCTGCTCGACGAGCAGCGCGGGGGAGTCGGAGAGCACGGGCCAAGGGTAGTCCGGGCAGGACCCCGTCCCGGAACCGGGTGACTCCGGCCACGGTGAGGCTTGCCTTCCTTGCGCGGGGCGATTTCGGCAACGAGACTGTTCCTTAATGTGTGCCCGCCAGTGAGCAGCCCCCGCGAGCCACGAGAGGAGGAGCGAGCCGTGAGTGACACGCGTGTCGAGTCCGACACCACGACCCAGGATCGCGTCCTGCGCCTCGTGGTGGAGCACGGGCCGATCAGCGCGGCCGAGCTCGCCCGTCTGCTCGACCTGACACCCGCCGGTGTGCGGCGCCATATCGCCGCCCTCGAGCGCGAGGACCGCATCGTCGTCCACGAGCCCGCCGGACCGGAGCAGCGCCGGCGCGGCCGGCCCGCCCGCTACTACGTCGCCACCGACGCCGGCCGGGAGGGCCTGTCCCAGGCCTACTCCGACCTCGCCACCGACGCCCTGGCCTACCTCGAGTCCGTCGCCGGTCCGGGCGCAGTCGAACGCTTCGCCCACCACCGGCTGCGGGAGATGGAGGAGCGCTACACCCCTCTCGTCGACGCGGCCGGGGACGACCTGGAGAAGCGTGCGCGCGCCCTGGCCTCGGCCCTGACCAAGGACGGCTACGCTGCCACGGTGCGCGAGGTGGGCCCCCGCGGGTTCGCCGTCCAGCTCTGCCAGGGCAACTGCCCGGTGCTCGCGGTGGCGGAGAGCTACCACGAGCTCTGCGACGCGGAGACCAAGGCCTTCTCCCGCCTGCTCGGTGTCCACGTCCAGCGCCTGGCCACCCTGGCCGGCGGCGAGCACGTGTGCACCACCCACATCCCGACCAGCATCCCGATCGGCCGCCCCAGCACGTCACCGCGCGGTGACGACACGGAAGGAATCTGATGACGAGTACGACCGACACCCGGATGACCCAGGAAGAGACGATCAACTCTTTCGGGTCCTACCAGTACGGCTGGCGTGACCCGGACGTCGCCGGTGCCTCGGCCCGGCGCGGCCTGAACGAGGAGGTCGTCCGCGACATCTCCCAGCTGAAGGACGAGCCGGAGTGGATGCTCAAGCGCCGGCTGCGTGCGCTGAAGCTGTTCGAGAAGAAGCCGATGCCGAACTGGGGTGCGGACCTGTCGGGCATCGACTTCGACACGATCAAGTACTTCGTGCGGTCCACGGAGAAGCAGGCCACCAGCTGGGAGGAGCTGCCCGAGGACATCAAGAACACCTACGACCGGCTCGGCATCCCCGAGGCGGAGAAGCAGCGCCTCGTCGCCGGTGTGGCCGCGCAGTACGAGTCCGAGGTCGTCTATCACCAGATCCGGGAGGACCTCGAGGCACAGGGCGTCATCTTCCTCGACACCGACACCGCGCTGAAGGAGCACCCGGAGTTCTTCGAGGAGTACTTCGGCACCGTCATCCCGGCCGGTGACAACAAGTTCGCCGCGCTCAACACCGCGGTGTGGTCCGGTGGCTCCTTCGTGTACGTGCCCAAGGGCGTCCACGTCGAGATCCCGCTCCAGGCCTACTTCCGGATCAACACCGAGAACATGGGCCAGTTCGAGCGGACCCTGATCATCGCCGACGAGGGCTCCTACGTGCACTACGTCGAGGGCTGCACCGCCCCGATCTACAAGACCGACTCCCTCCACTCCGCGGTCGTGGAGATCATCGTCAAGAAGGACGCCCGCGTCCGGTACACGACGATCCAGAACTGGTCGACGAACGTGTACAACCTCGTCACCAAGCGCGCGACCGTCGAGGCCGGCGGCAACATGGAGTGGGTCGACGGCAACATCGGGTCCAAGACCACGATGAAGTACCCGGCGATCTACCTCATGGGCGAGCATGCCCGCGGCGAGACGCTCTCCGCGGCGTTCTCCGGTGCCGGTCAGCACCAGGACACCGGCGCCAAGATGGTCCACATGGCCCCGCACACCTCCTCCTCGGTGGTGTCGAAGTCGGTGTCGCGCGGCGGTGGCCGCTCCTCCTACCGCGGCCTGGTCCAGGTCCTGGAGGGAGCGACCCACTCCAAGTCGACCGTCCTGTGCGACGCGCTGCTCGTGGACACGATCTCGCGCACCGACACCTACCCGTACGTCGACGTCCGTGTGGACGACGTCGAGATGGGTCACGAGGCCACCGTCTCCAAGGTGAGTGAGGACCAGCTCTTCTACCTCATGTCCCGTGGTCTCACGGAGACGGAGGCGATGGCGATGATCGTGCGCGGCTTCATCGAGCCGATCGCCCGTGAGCTGCCGATGGAGTACGCCCTGGAGCTCAACCGCCTCATCGAGCTCCAGATGGAGGGGTCC
>Ga0079225_10001527_pt1 | contig 13021 bp, 8 predicted proteins | sample Poulit2012_FD_76344 | JGI IMG/M metagenome (GOLD analysis project Ga0079225, IMG submission 76344) | Agricultural soil microbial communities from Georgia to study Nitrogen management - Poultry litter 2012 | ecosystem: Environmental > Terrestrial > Soil > Agricultural land | place: USA: Georgia...
GGCTCCCTCGAGCATGCCAGAGCCTTTATGGCCGAATTTATCGAAGCCTATAACCATGAACACCGACATTCCGGCATCGGGTTCCACACCCCAGCCGATGTGCATTTCGGGCTGACCACCGACATGGACCACGCCCGTCAGCAGGCGATGCAGACCGCCTGGCAAGCTCACCCAGAACGCTTCGCCAAACACCAACTACCCAAGACCCTGCAACTGCCAGCAGCTGCCTGCATTAACCAACCCACGAACCGTCACAGGAGGACACACAACTCGACGCTTAAACACCCGCTGGTCTCACCCGACTTGAAAATTACCGTATGACTCTCACGTTTCACAGTGTTTTTCGAATAGCTCGCATGTCATTAGCCCCGAATGGCAGAGGTTATAGACCACTAGGGAACGGAGATTCTTACGTAAACATATAAATACTTGATGCCACCGCCAGATCTTGCCATGGCATACCAGTTCCCTTGAACAATCGTGGCCGAGAGACGTCAACGGCTTGCTCCCCCAAGACTATTTCTCGAATTGTGACGGCGGTATTCCATTCGAACTCTCCACCTTCATTCGGGATGATGAGGTCGCCTGCCTCCCGCATGGCACTGGAGCGCGATTCGACCACGGCAGTCGACCGCCGTACAAGAGTAGTATCAACCTCACGCGATTGTGGATCATGTGAGCCAATGGCTGCAACGACCGCATGGTCTTGGACTAAGGAGCCATCGAACAGTGGTTCTGAGCTTGAAGTACAGCAAAGAATGACATCAGCTTCGGAAACGACTTCCGGACCGGCTACAGTGCTAGTGATTCCCAAAGATGCAATCCACTGTGACAAAGTCTGTGCTCGTTCACTATTGCGTCCCACGACCGCAATGCTCGTCGGACGAAATACTGACAACAACGCTTCAACATGGCCGCGAGCCTGTACGCCGGTACCAAACAGTGCCACCCGGCCGGCCTCGAAAGGTGCCAAATGTTTGACTGCTAGAACAGTCATGGCAGGCGTTCGCAGAGCAGTCAGCCCAGCACCATCAAGGAAAGCAACCGGCTGTAAAGATTTACCGTCAAATAGAACGTAGACTCCCTGGATGATGGGCAAATCAGTGGACCCTTGGTCGTCGCGTAGCGTCACTAATTTAGTACCACACCACGCTCGAGACGCAGAGGGCATTTGCAATAACGTGCCGGAAGGTCCGTGGTGCCGCGTACGAGAACCATCTTCTTCGGGATCATATCCGTCAACAAGCGTCTGCTCTAATACGGCAATAGCGTCCTGGTAGGTCAGCGCACCCCTAAGTTGCTCTTCACTCACCCAGCGCGGTCCAGCGCTAAGGGAGTCAGATGGGGCTATCGCCAGATTTTTCATACGTCCTCCAACACCCACTAAAGGCCTATGTGTTATCGATCACACATCACAGTATGGGATGAGCGAAGCTTCCACAAGGCCAAAAGCCCACAACGCACGCTTTACAAAGTGAGCTCGATCACTTAGTCTGTTTGTGGGTAATCGATAACTAATAAGGACCTCCGAATAGTTTCGGAAAACTCATCAAATTTCTAGCAGGGCTAATCGCACCTCTGGCGCTCTCCTGCTCGTTCACCCCCTCACTTAATTAAGTCCCAACCGGCCGAAGAGGAATCTATGTCTAGTACGCGTTACACAAAAAGAGATAAAAAGACCTTTGGGCCTGAGAACGGTCTCGCTAAAATCGCCCTCATGGCTGGCGCCATCGTCGCTTTCACCATCGGCTCCGGCTTTGCCACCGGACAAGAAGTGCTGCAGTACTTCACCTCCTATGGTTTCTGGGGGATCTTTGGTGGTGGGCTGATCGTGCTCACCATGCTGATCACTACCTATGTTTTTGTTGCAAGGGTCGGCTACAAAGAACGCTTTACAAAACCCACGGGCCTCTTCTATTTTCTGGGCGGACGCTATCTTGGCACGGTGCTCGACTTCTTTTTCGTTTTACAGATGTTCCTACTATTCACCATGATGATTTCTGGCGGCGGAGCACTATTCAAGCAGCACTATGGCCTCTCGACTTATCTCGGGGGCCTGGCTGTGGCTGTTGTTGTTACAGCGACTGCATGGTTCGGTTTGCGCAACCTGATCGAAATCATTGGCCGCATCGGCCCACTGATTGTTCTTGCAGCTATCGCACTGGGTTTTGTCGGACTTCTCAACGCCACAGACGGCCTGGCTAAAGGCAACCGCATTGTCGCCGACTTGGAGATAGTACAAGCCTCAGGGCACTGGCTACCTGCAACTATTTCCTATGCTGGCGTTGTTATCCTGATGCTTGCTCCGTTTGTTGGAACGCTCGGTAAAGGCTCAACGAACAAGAAGCAGGCGGGCATTGGTGGCGCCGCAGGAGCCATTGCTTTCACCGTGGGCGGCATGATTGCTGCACTCGGTCTCCTAGCCAATATTGGCAGGGTGTTCGATAAAGATATCCCGTTGATGGTCCTAGCCCAGGATATTAGCCCAATGATCGCTTCGTTGATCTCAGTAGTGATCCTGGCAGGTATTTACACCACTGCAGTACCTCTGCTGTGGTCAGTATCCTCACGCTTCTACAAAGATCGAACCACCGGCTTCAAAGTAGTTACAGTTCTAACCGCTGTCATTGGCTCCGTCGTCGGCTTGGCAGTGCCGTTCCCTCAGCTGGTTAATTTCACGTTCCAAATGAGTGGTTACGTCGGCATCCTAGTTTTCGTTTTAATCATCGTTCACCTGATCTTTCGGCAGCGTAGAGCTACGCTCGAAACTCATAGTCAGCAAGCGCTAGTCTCCGGATGAACTAAAAACTCTCAGGCTCTCTAAATACCTCACCCTTACCCGATCTCGGCGGCTGCGCAGACTTGGCAGCCGCCGAGCTTTTGTGTGATTAGATAAGAGTCGAATGGGGTAGGTTACCCAAATCTGACAGGCTGGCCATGACCAGGCACAATACTGACTAGAGTGGATAGGTGGAGCCGGTGGAGACCCACTACAATCGTTAATACCTGCCCCCGTTTAATCCATTGCTTGACTTGATATGTTGCAGTCCGAGAGAAAGGTACGCACTCGACATGACACCCGACGACATGCCCTGGCTCTCGACGATCCCAGCAAATGCGCTCAACCACTCCACCCTTAAAGAATCAATTGAATTAATACTTCGCAGAGCGCTGGTCAGCGGAGAGATGCGCCCCGGGGAAATCTATTCCGCCAATAAAATGGCTACCCAACTAAGGGTGTCGAACAGTCCCGTACGCGAAGCCATGATGTCACTAGCTAATAGTGGTTTGCTTGAACTTGTGCGTAACCGCGGCTTTCGAGTCGTTGAAATGACGGAAGACGATAAACGCGAAGTTTACGAACTTCGCATGCAAATTGAAGTGGAAGCAATCCGACGAGTAACTGAGCGTGGTATTACCGAAGAACAAGCTAAGCACATATCGGAGCTTTCACAACAGACCGTAGATCTCGTTGACCAGCCTGTTGTCGACTACCTTGAGGCAGACCAGCGGTATCACTTGGCGCTTGTTGGGCTCCTCAATAACAAACGCTGGCTCAAGTTTGTTGAGAACCTACGTGATCAGTCTCGAGTCAACGGCTATTACAGGTTCCTCGAAGATAATGACCACCTTGTTAATAGTGCACAAGAACACCAGCGCATTACTCAGGCGGTAATCCGCGGCGAATCTGAATTGGCTGCAGCACTAATGGTTCAGCATCTAGAGTACGCTCGCCCAAAACAACACTAGCCTTCTCACAAGTGTGACTCTTGACACGCTCATCGTTGCCGCCTATACTGGTTATCGATAACCAATAACCGTCAAAGTCGGTTGATCGTAACTTGAGGAGAGCCCATGGTTGAAAATGCTGTCGAAGTGAGCCTCACTTCTGCTACGTCACAACCTCAGAATGCTGACGTGGTAATTCTTGGCGGCGGCGCCATCGGTGTGAGTATCGCGTGGAATCTCGCTCGTAAGGGCGTTCAAAATATAGTCGTGTTGGAGCGAAGCGAGTTCGGGAGCGGCTCTTCAGCTAAACCTTTGGGCGGAGTTCGCGCGAACTTCTCCGATCCTGCAAATATCGCTCTAGGTCAACGATCGCTCGAAATATTTCGAAACTTTAACGACGATTTTGGGGTCGACATCGGTCTGCGCAAGGTTGGCTATCTGTTCTTAGCGCGCACCGAAGAAGAAGCAGCTGGTCTCAGGTTTGCCACGCAAGTCCAAAATGAACTCGGCGTCAACAGTCGTAATATTTCACCTGATGAATGCTTCGAGTTAAACCCGTTCCTGGACCCAGGCGTATTGGTTGCTGGCGCATTTTCTCCCGAAGATGGTTATGCACGGCCAGCTCGTGTGGTCGAGGGCTATATCAAAGCAGCCCAAGCACTAGGTGTCACGTTCCTTAACCACACCGAAGCCCTGGAAGTTGAAATTGGGTCCGGTGGAGTTGAGGCCATTCGCACTAATCGCGGCACGATCCGCGCCCAAGCAGCTATCTGCGCTACTGGAGCATGGAGCAAACAGGTTGGCGAAATGTTCGGAGTGGATTTCCCAGTCGAACCAGTCCGTCGTCTCATTGCCTTTACACCGCAACGCGCAAAGCCCCATCCGACGGTGCCATTTACGCTGGACCTTGGCACGACCTTTTATCACCACAACTGCCATAACGGTTTACTTTTAGGGATTTCACATAAGCAGGAACCCGGTTTCTGCCGCGAATTTAGTTACGACTGGACCAAAGAACTCAATGAGGCAGCAGGTATCATAGCGCCATCATTACAGCACCAAGAACTCGTGGGTGGTTGGGCTGGGCTCTACGAGAATACTCCCGATCACAACGCGATCATCGGCCAGTCTGACCAGGTCTCCAATCTGTTCTATGCCACTGGGTTCTCCGGCCACGGCTTCTTGCAATCGCCAGCAGTCGGGGAACTCGTCGCGGACATGTATCTGGGCCAAGAATCGTTCATGGACCCGACACCGTTTTCCGTCAACCGTTTTTCGAATGCAGATGTAGTTGCAACACGAGAACTGCACATTATCTAACGACCCTTCGACCGCCATAACAATCGAAACCGAAAGGTACCCCATGGCTTTCCAAGAACTATGGCAACTGCGCGCAGCTTTTGCTATTGAGCTCTCTGAAATGTACGGCAAAGAAGTTCCCGCCTACAACACCTTGGTGGATGTCTCAACCGAGGTAAACCGCGACTACATGGAACGCATCGGTGCTGCTGCCGAACGTTTGGGCACCATCGATCGTGTCACCGCTGAACGCCACGGCGCAATTCGAGTGGGTTCGCCAAAGGAAATGTCCCAAGTCGCACGCGTTTTCGCTGCCTTTGGCATGTATCCGGTGGGGTTTTACGACCTGCGTGACGCATCGGCATCATCCGTCCCGGTCGTCTCCACCGCTTTCCGTCCCATCGACGCCGACGAACTGGCCAAAAACCCGTTCCGCGTCTTCACCTCGATGCTTGCCGCCGACGATCCACGCTTCTTCAGCGAAGATCAGCAGCGTCGTCTCCAAGAATTCATTGAGGCCCGGGAACTCTTCCCCGAAGAGCTACTCACGCTCGCTGATAAGGCTGCCGAGCAAGGTGGGCTCGAGGATGCCGAAGCCACGCGTCTACTCGAGTTAGCAACCAGTGCATTCAAACTCTCTGATGATCCAGTCGACTACGCCTGGTACAAGGAGCTTGAAGAAGTCTCAGCTGTTGCCGCTGACATCGGTGGTGTCACCAGCACGCACATCAACCACCTCACTCCACGCGTACTGGATATTGATGACCTCTACAACCGCATGGAAGCCTTGGGCATTACCATGATCGACGAAGTCCAAGGACCACCAGCGTGGGAGGGCCCAGACATCCTGTTGCGCCAAACCTCATTCCGTGCCCTTGATGAAGAACGTGTCTTCAAATTTGAAGATGGCACAGTTGGTCCCGGCGAACTTCGGGTGCGCTTTGGTGAAGTTGAACAACGCGGCATTGCGCTGACACCAAAGGGTCGCGAGCTCTACGACCAAATGCTGGCCGAAACCGATCGCCGACTGCAAAAATATGGCGGCATTCGCACCGATGTCGCACGTCAGGTCTGGGCCGAAAACCTCCCGGACACTGAGCGTGGTCTTGCTGAACAGGATCTTGCTTTCTTCACCTACCGGCTCGCCGATGACGTCACGGCCGACACACTAGCTGGGCTGCCACAAAATATATCACTGACCTCACTGCTCGACGACGACATCGTTGTGGCGGAACCGATCGTGTATGAAGATTTCCTGCCACGCTCAGCAGCGGGTATCTTCCAGTCGAACCTGACCGGCGAAGGCTCCCGAGATGATGCTCTGCAAGGCACCGATTACGACATCAACGTCATGTCAGAGATCGTTGGTCGTCCGGTAGCCGATCCGCACGATCTGTACCGCAAACAACAAGAGGCCTCACTGGCCGAAATTTCAGCACAGTTGGACCGGACCATCGATCCAGTCTCCGCGAACCTCACTACCTAACTACACACAACCGATAAGGACTTTTTCATGACTGCTACTCAAACCACTGAAACCACCCTGGCTGCAACCACCCGTGAGGCACTTATTGCGTGCGGCGTTGACGAACAGCTCTTGTCTGGATCACGCGAAGTGTATTCCCCTATTAACGGTGAGCATTTAGCCAACATCCTGGACCATAACCAAGATGCGGTGGTCAAAGCCATCGACGAGGCTCAAGAAGCCTTCAAAATCTGGCGCGAAACCCCCGCCCCCGTCCGTGGGCAAGTCGTCAAACGCTGGGCCGAACTGCTGACTGAACACAAACAGGACCTCGCTGCTCTGGTCACCGCCGAAGTGGGCAAAATTACCTCTGAGGCCGAAGGCGAAGTCCAAGAAATGATCGACATCTGTGACTTTGCCGTCGGCCAGTCACGCATGCTCTACGGCCAAACCATGCCATCGGAACGTCCAGGACACCGCCTCATGGAAACCTGGCACCCACTGGGCGTTGTCGGAGTCATCACCGCGTTCAACTTCCCAGTTGCACCCTATGCCTGGAACACCGCTCTGGCACTAGTTGCTGGTGATTCGATCGTCTGGAAGCCATCGGCCATCGGTTCCCTGTGTGCCCTGGCTACCGACGCACTGTTGGCCCGTGCAGTTGCTGATTCCGGCGCCCCAGCCGGCATCCACCACGTCGTCCTAGCAAACCCCGAAGCAGCCCGGCCGATCCTGGAGGACCCGCGCGTGGAACTGGTCTCAGCGACCGGTTCTACTCGCATGGGAAAGCAAATCGCACCGGTTATAGCTTCGCGCTTCGGTCGCTACCTGCTGGAACTTGGCGGCAACAACGGCGCGATCGTCACCCCTTCAGCCGACCTTGATCTAGCACTTCGTGGCATTGCATTTGCTGCAGCCGGTACTGCTGGTCAACGTTGCACCACCATGCGCCGTCTGATCGTGCACGAATCCGTGGCTGAGGAGCTCGTCGACAAACTTGTTCGCGCTTACAAGACCCTGACAATCGGTGACCCATCGCAGGATGGCAACTTAGTCGGACCACTGGTCAACCAGCAGTCTTACGAGGGCATGCAAGCGGCACTGGAACAGGCTAAAGCTGAAGGCGGCGAAATCCTGGTTGGCGGTAATCGCGTATTGGCTGATGAACACCCGGATGCTTACTATGTTGAGCCGGCCATCGTTCGGATGCCAGCCCAGACCGATGTAGTCAAAGACGAAACCTTCGCCCCGATCCTGTATGTTCTGACCTACTCAGACTTCGACGAAGCGCTGGAGATCCACAACGGCGTCCCCCAGGGACTGTCATCGTCAATTTTCACTTCCGACCAGGCAGAATCCGAAATCTTCCTGTCGGCTCGTGGTTCCGACTGCGGTATTGCCAACGTGAACATCGGTACCTCGGGTGCCGAAATCGGTGGAGCTTTCGGTGGTGAAAAAGAGACCGGTGGCGGTCGCGAATCGGGCTCAGATGCTTGGAAGATCTACATGCGTCGTGCCACGAACACCGTGAACTACTCCGGTGAGTTGCCACTGGCACAGGGCGTGGAATTCATCTAACCCCCGACCACCCAGCACACGTTAACGAATTTCAGCATCGGAGTATTTTGTGAGCGATTATTTCAATCTTCTGGACGAATGGGGCCCGGAAAAGATCGTCGTCGTCAGTGACCCAGACATCGGCATGCAGGGTGTGTTGGTCATCGACAACACCGCCCGGGGCATTGGAAAGGGCGGCACGCGGATGACGCCTACCGTGGATGTCCCAGAAATTGCCCGCCTGGCCCGGGTCATGACCTGGAAATGGGCTGCGGTGGACTTATTCTACGGTGGCGCCAAAGCCGGAATCCGATTTGACCCCACCTCGGTGGATAAAGAGCGTGTACTGCGTTCTTTTGTGCGTAAACTTCGCAACGAGGTACCCGAGGAATATGTTTTCGGGTTGGACATGGGGCTCACTGAAGTGGATGCTGCGATTATTAACGATGAGCTGGGCCGCGGCGCTGCCGTGGGTACACCCTACGAACTTGGCGGGATTCCCTATGACCAGCTCGGCATCACTGGTCATGGGGTCGCCGAGGTCGTCGACGAAATCGCCGGCCAGCAAAACCTGCAGGGTTCTAGCGTGGCCGTTCAAGGTTTCGGCGCCGTGGGGCACTCGGTAGCCAAACGGTTGCATGAACTGGGCTACCGGGTAACCGCGGTGTCCTCGGTCAAGGGCGCACTAGCCAACCCCGATGGTCTGGATATCCCTGCGTTACTGCACGAACGTGCCGAACTTGGCGACGACTTCGTGTACAACCACCCGGAACTAGCGATCGAACCCGGCCAAGAGCTCTTTACCCAGGCTGACATACTGGTGCCAGCAGCTCTGCAAAACGTTGTCAATGAGCATAACGTTGGTGATATCAAGGCTAAATTGGTCGTTGAAGCAGCCAATCTGCCGACCAATGCTGCCGCCCAGGAAGCAATGCGAGAAAAGGGCACCACCGTGGTCCCAGACTTCATCGCTAATGCCGGCGGTGTCGTCAGCGCGGCATTCGCCATGGAATCTCGGTTTTCCCCATTCCGTGTAGATCCGGCCACCATCCTGGACACTGTCTCGTCGAAGCTGCGTACCAACGCAGTCACAACGTTAGAGGAAGCTCAGCGTTCTGGCGAAACCACGCATGAAGCAGCACGTCGACTCGCCCAAGAACGAGTACGCGCCGCTATGGATCTTCGTGGTCGTCGTGTGCCACAACCAAGCGCCGTGTAGCAAATCAGACCCCAGCGGCAGTAAAAGGAATTCCCTGAGATGACCAGTCTCGCACCAACCATTGTGGACCGTGTCCAGCACATCACCGCCCAGCTGACGGACAAGCTGGACGGTGATGTGGACGCGACCTCACTGACCCGGTCCATCTACTCCACCGATGCCTCAAACTACCGGGTTGTCCCCGACATCGTCGTCATGCCTCGTCACGCCGACGACGTCGTAACTGCGGTCGATATTGCCCGTGACTATTCACTGCCGGTCACCGCGCGCGGTGGCGGTACCTCGTGTGCGGGCAACTCGGTGGGGCCTGGGTTGGTGCTGGATTTCTCCCGCTACATGAACAAGGTGTTGGATATAGATGCCGAAAACCACACGGCCGTGGTGCAACCGGGCGTGGTGCTAGCCGACCTACAAGAAGCATTGGCACCGCATGGTTTACGGTTTGGCCCGGATCCTTCCACGGCCAACCGTGCCACCATCGGCGGCATGATCGGCAACAACGCCTGCGGTCCCCATGGGCTGTCCTATGGACGCACCGCCGATAACATCGTGGCTATGCGCTGGCTGACCGGCACCGGGCAGGTTCTCGACGTCGGGTCCGGTGCCAACGGGCTTGCTGGCATCCCCGGACTCGAAGCATTCGTCATGCACAACCTGGCGATCCTGCGTACTGAGTTCGGACGGTTCAACCGGCAAATCTCCGGCTACTCCTTAGAACACCTCCTGCCCGAAAACAATCGCAACTTGGCTGCGACCCTTGCCGGAACCGAAGGTACCGCCGGCATTATCTTGGAAGCCACTGTCAAAGTCGTCCCCCGATCCGCTGCGCCAGCTCTCGCTGTGCTCGGGTATGCAGATATGGCCACTGCCGCCGACGACGTCGTGCACCTCCTGCCGCACAAACCATTGGCTTTGGAAGGGTTGGACGCTCAACTGGTCGATGTCATCCGTCGTTCCAAAGGCGATTCCGGGACCCCCGGGCTACCCGCCGGTGGTGGCTGGCTCATGGTCGAAGTCGACGGAACCGATACCGACGACGCGAAGCGCCGTGCGCAGGCCCTGATCGCCGATTCTTCGGCCACCGATGCGGTCGTACATGCCGCCGGGCCCGAAGCCATCCGACTCTGGCAAATCCGTGCGGACGGTGCCGGCCTGGCCGGTCGCACCGCCGACGGTTCACAAGCCTGGCCGGGATGGGAAGATTCCGCAGTCCCGCCCGAACACCTTGGCGACTACCTTCGCGATCTGCAAGCGCTGATGGATGCGCATGACCTCTCCGGGTTGGCATACGGGCACTTCGGCGATGGCTGTATTCACCTGCGACTCGACTTCCCGCTGGCCACTACTCCTGAGGCGATGCGCGGGTTTATGGAACAAGCAGCCCGCCTGGCCTCCAGTTACGGTGGCTCGCTGTCTGGTGAACACGGCGATGGGCGCGCTCGCTCTGAGCTGCTCCACACCATGTACAGTACTGAAGCTCTCGAGATTATGGCCCAATTCAAAAGCCTGTTTGACCCAGACAATCTGTTGAACCCCGGCGTAGTCGTGCGTCCGGAGCCACTAGATGCCAACCTACGCAGGCCTGCCGCAGCGACGGTGATGGCAGCTGACGGATTCGCCTTCGCAGCCGATGGCGGCGATATTACCAGTGCGATTCACCGCTGCGTCGGCGTAGGCAAATGCCGTGCCGATGCGCGAGAGACAGCCGGACAGTTTATGTGTCCGTCATTTACTGCGACTCGAGACGAGAAGGATTCCACCCGCGGGCGTGCTCGCGCACTACAAGAAATGCTCAATGGGGGCGTGGTCTCTGATGGTTGGTCTTCCCCTGAACTCCACGATGCTTTAGATCTGTGCCTAAGCTGCAAGGCTTGCGCGAACGATTGCCCTACCGGCATCGACATGGCCACTTTCAAATCCGAGACCCTGCACCGCACATATCAAGGAAAACTTCGTCCGCGAGCGCATTACACGCTAGGTCGTCTACCGCAATGGTTACGTCTTGCCGGTCCTTTTGCGCGGCTTGTCAACGTACTGGGCAAGATCGCCCCGCTGCGCAAGAGCCTGTTATTTGCTATGGGTGCCGACGGACGTCGTTCACTGCCCGAACTCGCGGCCAAACCGTTCCGGCGCCTGCGCAAGAACCTGCACGCCGCTCGCAGACCCGCCGGTACCAAAGTTGTACTGTGGGTGGACTCGTTCACCGATAGCCTGTCCCCAGAGATCGCCCTAGACGCAATCACCGTGCTTGAAGCAGCTGGATGCGATGTCACCATTGCAGCACCGGGTATATGCTGCGGTCTGACATTAATCAGCACCGGCCAGCTGACTGCGGCGAAAAAGAAACTAGCCAAAACTGTCGAAGTGCTTAACCCTTATGTTGAGGCGGGTTACACCGTGGTGGGACTAGAACCCAGCTGTACAGCAACATTGCGATCTGACCTGGTCGAGCTCCTCCCCCAGAATCCTGCCGCGCAAGCTGTGTCCAAATACGTCAAAACAGTAGCCGAACTACTCACCACGATCGACTGGCATCCACCACAATTGGATCGAAAACTCTTAGTACAGCCACACTGCCATCAGTACGCGATCATGGGTTTTGAAACCGACCAGAAACTCCTAGAGCAGCTCGGTTGTGACGTTGAGATATCCTCCGGTTGCTGCGGTTTAGCCGGCAACTTTGGGATGGAGCTCGGACACTACGATGTCTCGGTGAAAATTGCTAAGGACGGTATCCTCAAAAAGATCAACGAATCCCCCGACCGTGAAGTCTTAGCTGATGGGTTCTCCTGTCGAACGCAGATCACCGACCTGAATGGAAAGAGCACGCAACATTTGGTGCAACTCATTGCTGCTGAGCTTCGCAAGTCGCACCCGAAGCCTCGCCCACATCTTTGACTAAAGCATCCTATGCCGCACATCGAGGAATCAGCCATCGACGTCGAAGCCGGTAGCAGATCACTCCTACTGGCCTAGTTCAGAAACCGCCGAATAAAAGTCCCTAGTCCAGAGAGTGCTCTCCCCCGGCACCATGGGCAGGATCAGATTTTGACGACCATCTTCCCGGTATTCTCCCCGCGGAGCATCCCGAGGAATGCTTCAACACTGTTTTCGATGCCCTCGATTATCGTCTCGTCGTATACAAGTTGGTCTTCAGCAAGCCATTGACCCACCACACGCTGAAACTCGGCGTGAGCTTCGCGAGCGTAGTCAGACACGATGAACCCCTGAATTCGAAGTTTCTGCTGGAGGATATTAGCCATGTTACGAGGTCCCGGCTGTGGCGTAGTGGCGTTGTACTGACCGATAGCCCCACACATTGCCACTCTTCCAAACGGCGCAAGCACGTCAAGTGCGGCTTCGAGGTGGTCCCCACCAACGTTATCGAAATACACGTTGAGACCATCATCGCCAATCACCCGGTTGACTTGATCTCGGATCGGTTCCTTCTTGTAGTCCATTGCCTCGTCGAAACCATATTTTTGCAGAATCAGTTCGCACTTCTCAGGACCACCGGCAGACCCAAATACTTTCCGTGCGCCCAGCAGTCGCGCAAACTGACCGACGGCAGTGCCTACCGCGCCCGCTGCGCCAGAGACAAAAACAGTTTCGCCCTCATGCAAATCAGCGATCCGCGTCAACCCAACATAGGCCGTGAGTCCTGGCATGCCAAGCAACCCGAGATAAAGGGAAAGCGGAATATCATCGGAGGGAGGATCTACACGCCGAAAAGCTGAGGCTTGGCCCTGTGA
>Ga0079225_10001528_pt1 | contig 13009 bp, 7 predicted proteins | sample Poulit2012_FD_76344 | JGI IMG/M metagenome (GOLD analysis project Ga0079225, IMG submission 76344) | Agricultural soil microbial communities from Georgia to study Nitrogen management - Poultry litter 2012 | ecosystem: Environmental > Terrestrial > Soil > Agricultural land | place: USA: Georgia...
AAAAGGCCAACTGGCCGAACTGCAGACCTCATGGGATACGGATGATTGGCCGGTCGTTATGCCGGCAGGAGAAAAAGATATCATTCCGTTTCTAAATGGAAAGATTTTAGTGGGTGCGACACACGAAGACGATGAAGGTTTTGACTTGGAACTGGACGAAGCTTCTTTAGAAGAAATGGTGTTGAATGCAAAAGAACAGTTTTCTGATGCGTTTCGCACAAGTGATATCATTTCCGGAAGGGTAGGAACTCGAGCATATACTTCCGATTATGCGCCGTTTTTTGGTGAAGTGCCTGAGTTTCCAAAGGTCTTCGCCGCTAGCGGGCTTGGGTCTACAGGGTTAACGGCTGGACCACTCCTTGGAAAAGTTTTGAGCGATTTGGTGATGGGTGAAGAACCTTCGTTAGATCCGAAGAACTACCCCATCCAAAACTACGTAAGTAGAATTTAAAAAGGAATAGAAAGAAGGGTTTACTTGAAAAATCCAGCGAATACAAAGAAACATTGGATTGTTCTGGCGGCCATCTGTTTAATGGTCGGCTCATCGATTGGGTTATTGGTGAACGCGAACGGTGTTTTCTATACTCCAATGTCGCGCGATTTGAATCTATTGCGAGGATCGGTTGCTTTACACGGCACATTCCTTTCGCTATCCACCGCCTTTGGCTCATTGACAGTCCCTGCTGTCCACGAAAGATTCGGATGGAAGAAAACGATATTCTTTGGTGCTTTCTTAGGGGCCATTGGTACAGCTTTCATGGCGATTGCCACAAATGCCTTTTGGATTTATTTATTTGGAATTATCCGCGGAATTGGTTCCGCCTATTTTTCCATGGTGCCGATGACGATGATTGTCAACCAGTGGTTCCATGAGAAAAATGGGCTGGCCATTGGTTTTGCATCTGGCACGAGCGGGATTTTTGGAGGTTTGGCAGCCCCTATTTTAGCAACCATCATTGAATCCAGCGGTTGGCGGATAGCGTTCATTGTGAAAGGCCTGGCTGTTTTTGCTTTAGCTTTACCGGCTTTATTGATTCCCTATGCCTATCGACCGAAAGACGAAGGGTTGCGTCCTTATGGTTACAAACCTGAAAAAGACGGCGATCGAAAAGTTCGCCGTCCGATTACCATGGATACAGAAGGAGCCAAAATTACCTTCTATGCGGTCATGGTTGTTGGTTTATTAAACACGATGATTGTTTTCATTAACTCTCATTTACCTGGGCACGGGGAAGAAGTGGGATTAAGCTTAGAAACCGCAAGTTTCACCTTATCCGCCGTGATGCTTGGGAATTTACTGTCTAAATTATCCTTTGGAATCATCAGTGATAAGATTGGAACAGTAAAAACCAGCTTAGGGATGATTACTCTATCGACGATTTCATTAATTATGCTGATTTTCTCACGCGATCCGCTCATTTTGATTATAGGTAGTTTCTTATTTGGTGCAATCTTTTCCGTGGGTGGCGTTGCGCTCCCACTCTTCTCCACAGAGTTCTTTGGTCCAGCCACTGGTGTAAAAGTCTATTCGCGTGTAAATTTCATCGCCAGTGTCGGTGGCGCCTTGTCGGTTTCGTTGGTCGGATATATTTACGACTTTACAGGGTCTTATATTCCAGCCTTCGTGATGGCGCTTATCTTTAATGTGGTGAATGTCGCAGCCATCTTCATTGCCCAAAGAAATCAACCAGTGAAGAACGACTCGTAATTTTCTTTTCTCTTCCTTCAAATGACTTGATAACTGCATCTCAATTCGTCAACTTTTTATTGATGAATTGAGATTTTTTTATTATTTTTTTAAATTTATCGGTAATCGTAATGCTTATGATTTAGGGATTTTGACGAGATTTGATTGCGATTGTGAAATCATTCATTTATAATCATTATAAATATTCAATCGAAAAAAAAAGAGAAAGATGTGAAGGATTTTGAGAAAAAGAATTGAGTGGTTTAAACAAAATAAAGAAATGACGTTAACCATTATTAGCGGGCTGATGATTGTTATTGGTTTTATTTTAAATGCAAGAAATCATCCAGCAGCTGTCCCGACGTTTATCGCTGCTTTTATCATCGGTGGCTATCATTCCTTTTTGAATGCTTATCATGATTTGGTGTATGAACGAAAATTGAATGTCGATGTGTTAATGATTTTAGCCGCTATAGGCGCCAGCCTCATCGGATACTGGGCAGAAGGGGCTCTCTTGATCTTTATTTTCTCTTTAGCGGAGTCTTTGGAAGCGATGAGTATGGCGAAAACCTCTCAAGCAATTACGGAGCTGATGAAAGTGACTCCTGATGTTGCCCGCAGATATACAGAAAACGGCAGAATTGAAGAAGTCGATACCGCGGAATTAAAAGTGGGCGACCGCTTGCAGGTGCGAAAAGGAGAGTCGATTCCGATCGATGGAACGTTGGATACCCAAGCAGCCGTCATTAATGAAGCAGCGATTACGGGTGAACCGTTAGCGGTGACCAAACAGCGCGGCGATGAAGTTATCGGAGGAACCATTAATGAAGAAGCCGCTTTTGATATGATTGTGACTGTAGAAGATCAAAATACCTTGTTTTCAAAGATTATCCGTATGGTTGAAGAAGCACAGGATTCCCCATCAAAAACAGATTCTAAAATTCAACAAATCGAAGATTCTTATGTCAAAATCGTCTTATTGGCTGTCCCTGTCTTTATCCTTTTAATGCCGCTCGCTTTTGGTTGGAGCTTTGAAGAAGCTTTCTACCGCGGGATGGTCTTGTTGACCGTCGCCTCCCCTTGTGCATTAGTCGCGAGTGTAGCGCCAGCGAATTTATCCACCATTAGCCGATCGGCAAAAAATGGCATCTCGTTTAAAGGCGGCGATGTGATTGACCGGGCGACAGATATAAAAGCCGTTGTCTTTGATAAAACCGGAACGCTCACTAAAGGAAAACCTGAAGTTGTTGGGAGTTTTTACCGAGATGACGCCGACAAATCCTTAATTGATCAGTTGGTCGTTTCTGCTGAAACAAGTTCCACGCATCCGATTGCGACTGCTTTTTTAAAAGCTTATCCAGATATCAAGGCCATTCCATTGGAAAATCTGCAGGACCTTACTGGAAAAGGGTTTGAATTTCAATATGAAGGAAATACTTGGCGAGTTGGAAACCGGGCATTTGCATTAGATGAAACAGATCATCTGGCGATTTCTGCAGCGGAAAATGAACGAGTACTTCAAGCAGAAAGCGAAGGAAAAACGGTGATCTTTGTCAGTAAAATGGGTCATTTCCAAGCCTCTTATGCTCTGGCTGACCAATTAAAACCGGATGCAAAGATAACCATTGATTTACTGCACGATTTGGATGTCCAAACCGTCATGTTGACCGGTGATGAAGCGCGGACGGCGAATTTTATCGCAAAAGAAATCGGCATCGACGACGTTCGCTCTAATTTATTGCCTCAAGATAAAGCAAGTATTATTAAAGAATTGCAAGAAACGTATGGAAGTATCGCAATGGTTGGCGATGGGATTAATGATGCCCCAGCACTCGCTACATCGGATGTCGGTTTTGCCTTAGGTAGCGGAACGGATGTTGCGATGGAGACAGCAGATGTGGTTTTAATCCAAGATGACTTGGCACAAATTCCTTTTTCGTTAGGTGTCTCCAACAGCACACGTCGAATTGTCTTACAAAACATTCTCTTTTCAATATCAGTCATCGTCATCTTGATTGTTTCAAATTTGTTCCAAATCATTAATCTTCCACTAGGCGTGATCGGTCATGAAGGAAGTACCATCTTAGTTATTTTAAATAGTTTACGCTTGTTGCGCTATCGTAAATAAGTGAAGAGTTATATAAGTAAAGCACGGATGAGGCCTCCCTTTCCGTGCTTTTTTGATTTATAGATTTTATATGGGATAACTTCCGATTTGGTCGAGATAGAAATGAGCTATCCTGCATGTCTCATCTACTTGTGAGAGATAGAAGACGTTCAGCCTTTACTTCTCACTCACTTGTAAGGGATAGATACAGGTTTTACTGGGTTTAAACACACAACCGCTTATTTTTTCATGACATCTAACATCTGCACGTAGTGGTCATTTAACGCTTGGTAGGTTTTGAAATGACTTTGATAGGCTTGGTGACGTTCTTTTGACGGTTCAACTCGTCGTTCCACCGGCATTAAATCTGTAAGGTCGGAAAAGTCTTCGATTTCTCCAAGGGCTAAAAGACCAAGTAATCCCGCGCCAAAACAAGCATTTTCTGAAACTGTGCTTACGACAAAGTCCACACCAAAGATATCTGCAATCATCTGCAGCCAGGTATCAGATTTTACGAAGCCACCGGTGACCATGATTTCTTTCGCATCCGAACCAAGCACTTCGGAAATCGCCGTATAGACACTATAGAGATTTAAATTAATACCTTCTAAGACTGCACGAAGCATGTGTGCATTTTGATGGTGGATATCTAAGCCCACAAAACTTCCCTTCGCATCCGGGCGCCAAAGCGGTGAACGTTCGCCCACTAAATAAGGAAAGAAAAATAAATCATTTGCTCCGATTGGAAGAGTTTCAATTTGTTCCATCATTAAATCATAACTATCCTCATCCGGGTCTGTGATATCGAGTACGCTTTGCTGGTCAAAGAAACGCTCTTTTGCCCAATCCAGCACTACTCCGCCATTATTCACGGCTCCACCAACGACCCAATAATTTTCCGTTAAGGCGTAACAAAAAGTTCGTTCATCCTTATCCGTCATCGGTTGATTCGTGACTGTTCGAATCGCTCCACTTGTACCAATGGTTAAAGCGGTACGACCCGGTGCAACGGCATTGACGCCTAAGTTCGCTAAACATCCGTCACTCGCTCCAATGACAATCGGTGTTTTGGGATTCAAACCTAACGTTGAGGCCATCTCTGGTCGCATGCCTTCGAGCACTTTCGTTGTAGGCACTAACTGAGGCAATTGTTCTTCTTTTACTCCTGCCATCTCTAACGCTTCTTCGTCCCATTTCAATGTCTCCATATTCATTAACCCTGTCGCATTCGCAATGGAATGATCCGTAAAATACTCACCAAATAACTGATGCAGAATAAATGATTTCACGCCTATGTATTTAAAGGCCGACTGTGTCATTTCATGGTGGTCTTTATTGAGCCAGTAGAGCTTCACTAAAGGCGACATCGGATGGATGGGCGTTCCTGTTCTGTGGTAAAGGGAGGTGCCCTTCTCGTTTTTAAAATCCTTCAAATAATGCTCCGACTGCCGGTCACCCCATGTGTAAATGGGTGAAAGTGGCTCACCTTTTTGGTCCACTAGCAATAAACTATGCATGGCTGCACTAAATGAAAGAAAGGAAATTTCTTTCTTTTCTTTGGCACACGCTGCTGTGCTGGCTTTGATGACTTGAAAAACTTTTTCTTTGATTTCTTCAGGGGACTGAGTCGCTGCGCCCGATGCATCTGTATGTAAAGAAAATGTAGCGGATTTTACGAATATCTCTTTTCCTGAATAAGTATATAAGGCGGCTTTCACATTGGTTGTTCCGATATCGATACCCAACATATATTTTTCCATGTGTATACGCTCCTGTCTTTTTCAACATTCGCTCTCATTGTAACAAAAATTTCCCATCTCGTTTCATAAAATTGGAGATGCTTAAAGCAAGGCGCTACCTGTCATTTAAATCGCTTGAATTGTCTCTTACAGCTATATAACAAAGTTTTAATGTGCTATACTTTTAAGTAGCGGATAGAATAACGGCGCATTTTGGCATCGTTTTAGTCACTTTGTCAAACCGCGCATTTTTTCTTAAAGATACGAAGGGATAGGTACTTATTTATGCTGGATCAAGCAGAAGCAACACGTCGTAAAATTGAAGAATTGGAACAAAAGACGTATACGAATTCTGATTTAGGCTTGACGTTTAAAGATGGCGTCTATACGTTTAAGGTCTGGTCACCCTTAGCTGAACAGGTTTCTTTAAAATTATATCAAACCGGACGAATTGACGAAGAAACGTGCATCAAGAAAATTGATATGCGATTGGAAAATCACGTGTGGGTAATTTCTCTTGAAGAAGAGTTAGACGGTTTGTTCTACACCTTTGAATTCCAACATCCAGACGATACGACGGAAGCACCCGATTTATACTCTAAAGCTGTCGGCATCAATGGGGATCGGACAGCGATTATTGACCTGCGAGAAACGAATCCAGAAGGTTGGGAAAACGATCAGCATGTCATGCAAGAAAGTATTACAGATGCTATCATTTGGGAAGTACATGTCGAAGACTTCTCAAGCGACCATGCTTCTGGGATTTCTCCTGAATACCAAGGGAAGTATTTAGCATTCACTGAAGAAGAGACGACTTTGTTTGAAGCCGGTCTTTTCCCCACCGGAATCAATTACCTTTCTCAGCTAGGCGTCAATTATGTACATTTATTGCCGGTATTTGATTTCGATAACGATGAAGAATCGGATGTTTACAATTGGGGATATAACCCGAAAAACTTCAACGTCCCTGAAGGAAAATATTCTTCTGATCCAAACGATCCGAAAGCTCGTATCCGGGAATTGAAACAATTGATTCATAGTCTCCACAAACATGACATCGGTGTGGTAATGGATGTCGCCTACAATCACACTTTTTTGACCGAAGAATCTTGGTTTCAGCTGACCGTTCCCGATTACTACTATCGCCAAGATGATGAGGGGAACTTCTCGAATGGTTCTGGCGTCGGAAATGAAACAGCGAGTGAACGGACCATGATGCGTAAATACATCATCGATTCCATTTTATACTGGGTCGAAGAGTACCATATCGATGGTTTTCGTTTTGATTTGATGGGAGTCCATGATACCGAGACCATGAATCTTGTTCGTGACAACCTCGACCAGCGAGGGTATTCGGATGTCATCTTATATGGGGAACCGTGGACAGGCGGACCCATTGCCTTAAAAGAGCCTTATAAACCAGCAGATCGTGACCATGTGCATGATTTTTCCGAACGCATTGCTTTATTTAATGCAGAATTTCGTGACTCGATCAAAGGCGATGTCTTTTCTGAATATGAAGGAGCTTTTTTACAAGGCGCGAATGTCGAGCGAGTGAGTGATTTTACGAACCTTGACTTAATTGCCGCCATTATGGCCAACACCCAGCGAGATGCAGGGGAATACGATATCCCTGAACATAAAGCCTGGGCTCGAGTGCCCACAGAGGTCTTAAACTATAGTTCGGCGCATGATAATTTGACGTTGTATGACAAATTAGTGAAGTCGACCCATAGTCCAACGACTCAGATTCGCCATGAAGAAATTGTTGAAATGAATAAAATTAGTGCGGCTATCTTGATGACTTCGCAAGGGGGCATCTTTTTCCAAGCGGGTGAAGAATTTGCGCGAACGAAATATGGAAATGCCAACAGCTATAATGCTTCGATTGCGATTAACCGTCTGGATTGGTCAAGAGCGAAAGAATATAAAGATATTGTCGAATATTATAAAGGGATGATTGAGATTCGAAAGGCATACCCGCCTCTTCGTGATCCCTCAAGAAAAAGTGCGGATATGATTTACTTTAAACGACTGCCTGAAAATTTAATTTCCTATTTTATTCCTAATTTAATTGATGACCAGGCACCTTGGGTGAATTTATTGGTTGCTGCCAATACAAGTGATCATCCACAATCGATTGATTTGCCTAAAGATACACAAGAACACGACCAAAAATGGAAAATCCTTGCAAACAACCAACAAGCAAGCGCAGCGGGGCTTGGCTACCTTTTTGGTGATTCAATTATCCTCAATCCGCGCGAAGTGTATGTTTTGGCTATCGAGAACGAAAAGAACTAGCTAAAAGCAACGAACATCTGTCGTTTAGTTCATTCCTAGCCTCTTTTGTTGAGGGATGATTAGACGACTTTTTACATAAAAATGAAGATAAGGGAGGTACTTTTTTGACAAAAAATAAGTATTACGAAATCTATTTAAAATTAAAACAAAAAATCATGAGCGGCATTTATGCTGAAGGCGAACTCTTGCCGAGTGAAAATGAATTATCCAAAGACTATGCAGTCTCTCGAGAAACGATTCGAAAAGCTTTAGATTATCTTAGCCAAGACGGTCTTATTCAAAAAAAACAAGGGAAAGGATCGATTGTATTAAACCCAAGTCTTTTCGACTTCCCTATTTCAGGGCTGATCAGTTTTAAAGAATTAACGGATTCACAAGAGATGAATGCAAAAACCTTATTGGTCGCGAATAATCAAATAAAAGTGGATGAAACGTTGCAAAAGAAATTGATGTCGCCCGTGGGGACAGAAGTTATTGCGATTGAAAGAATCCGTCAGGTGGATGGTCAAAATGTGATTTATGATTATGATTATCTAAACCCTGCCATAACGGGTCCGATTCCAAGCGATCGGTTAGAACATTCCTTATATGATTATTTGGAAAATGATTTAGATTTACCAATTGCCTTTGCGAATAAAGAAATCCTCGTCGAGAATGTGACAGACAAAGATCGCAAATATCTAGATCTACGTGATGAAGACAATCACTTAGTGGTCATTCGAAGTGCAGTTTACTTAGAAGATGCCACATACTTCCAATTTTCTGAATCTCGCCACCGAGTTGACCGTTTCCGTTTTGTTGATTTTTCTCGTCGTAAGCATACTTTAAACGTGCGTGATTTTTAGTTTTTCAGGTATAATGGTTATGCATAATTGTTGAAACAGCTCGCTTAATGGCGGGCTGTTTTTTTGATGTGCTCTAATATGGATTTGCTCTTGGTTAATCCGTTTAAAAAAGTGCAAGTCGAATTTGCTCGTGCGTAATTCATTTAAAAAAAGTGCAAATCACATACATTCAACTTTTACGCCAAAATATTCCTTTTGAACTCGCTAAGAATGCTGTATATTTAAACTAATCATAAAGCGGGATGTGATTCTATGAAAAATAATCGTTTTTTATTTATTAGCCTAATCCTATCTTTTTTCTTATTCCTATCCGCCTGTTCTATTCGACAGTCGACGGAAGAATCTTTCGATAGGCATTTAGTGGGTGAAGATCAAGCCATTGAAGAAGGCATGGTTGCTGAAGATACAATCGAACAGACAGAGAATGACTTAGGCATCGATTTAGGAGATAAAATTATTGAACATGCCAATTTATCTTATCAAACGACGCATTTTGATGAAGCCCTTGATTTTGTCAACCAACAAATTTCTGAATATGATGGAGCTTTACAGCACTCAAGTCGTGGGTCCAATGACACGTTTGGCTATACGGGAGATTTCATCTCAATGACCGTTCGCATTCCCAACGAGAAGCTACATCCCTTTATCCATACATTAAATGACTATGATCAGCTATTTATTCAAACACAAGAAGTTGGACGCACAGATGTTACGAAGGTTTATCGCGATAATGAAACTCGCATCGCTATTTTGCGGGAGGAAGAAGAAGCTTTGAGAGAAATGCTGCAAGAACAAGGGGCTTTGGAAGAAATCCTACAAATCCGAACACGATTATCCGAAGTTGTTGCGGAACGGGAAATTTTTGAGAATGAAAATCAAACCTATGATGAACAAATTGAATACTCAACGGTTCATCTATCCATTCAACAATCCGACCGCGCCAGTCGCGATGTGAGTGGATTTTGGAGTCGCTTTGTGAATGCGATTGAAGATGCTTTTTACAGTTTTATTGGTGTGATGCAACAGCTTATCATTAATTTGGTTTATCTCTTCCCTTACCTGATTCTACTTTTAGTGATTGGTTTAGTGGTTTACTTTGTTGTCCGAAGAATTCGTAAATAGATAAAAAGAACTCCTCAATCGATTTCCGTTCGCTAAAATCGATTGAGGAGTTTTCAATAAGTGACTATTCTGTTGTTCGAATAAAACTCACCGCTTCATAAGGCGCGAGTTCAAGATTTTTATGAAAGGCTTTTTCTCCATAATTCCCAAGTAAATAGTCCCAATCTCCATCTTCTACTTCATTTGAGATGTCTAAGGTGATCGGGTCTCCATAGAAATTACTGAAAGTAATCAGCTCTTGGTCGTCATGCTTACGACGATACGCCCAAACTTGTTCGTGTTCTAAAAACATGGGTTCATAAGCCCCGATTTGGATAATTTCCATGTCTTTACGCAGCTGAATCAGTTTTTGGTAGTAGTTAAAAATTTCGCCATTTTCTAATTCATTTTCGACGTTGATTACTTTGTAGTTATCAGCAACCTCAATCCAAGGCGTGCCCTCTGTAAAGCCCGCATGTTTTTCGTCATTCCACTGCATTGGCGTACGACTGTTATCACGTGATTTTGCTTTAATAATCTCGATTGCTTCTTCGTGAGATTTGCCTTCTTCAATCAAACTATCATAAGCATTGTGGCTTTCCACATCTTGATATTGATCCATCTCATCGAAGTAAGGGTCCGTCATTCCAATTTCTTCCCCTTGGTACACAAATGGCGTCCCGTGTAAGAAATGTAGAATATGTGCTTGGCTCGTCGTTGTCTTTTCACGGTAGTTCTTATCATCGCCAAAACGACTGATGGCGCGTGGCTGGTCATGATTATTCCAAAACAGAGCGTTCCAACCGCCATTTTCTCCTAAGCCAATTTGCCAGTCATTCATGATTTTCTTTAACTCCAAGAAGTCAAACGGTGCTTTGGTCCATTTCTCACCGTTTGGATAGTCGACTTTCAAGTGATGGAAATTAAACGCCATGTCCAATTCATCATTTTCTGGTTTGGTATAACCGATACAACTTTCAATGGATGTCGAACTCATTTCACCAACGGTTACGAATTCTGGATATTTTCCAAAACTTCTATGGTTCAGTTCTTTCAAATAATCATGAACAATCGGATTGTCTGTATACAACGATTTTTCTTGGTCAAGATCGCCCGTCGAATTAACAAACTCTTCGTCTTTACCGATTAAATTAATGACGTCTAGACGGAAGCCTTTGACTCCTTTGTTCATCCAAAAATTCACTATATCAGCGGCTTCTTTTCGAACTTCCGGATTCCGCCAATTCAAATCTGCTTGCGTTGGATCAAATAAACTTAAATAATACTTGCCAGTATCCCCAAATGGTTCCCAAGCTGGGCCGCCAAATTTCGATACCCAGTTTGTTGGATACTTTTGACCTTCAGGTGCTTCCCGTAAAATGTAATAGTCTTGGTATTTTTCGTCTCCAGCGAGCGCTTTTTGGAACCACTCGTGTTCTGTAGAGGTGTGGTTAATCACTAAATCCATCATGATCCCGATTCCATGCTGCTCTGCGACTTCAATCAATTCATCAAAGTCATCCATCGTCCCAAACATTGGATCGATGCCATAATAGTCGGCAATATCATAGCCATTATCATTTTGTGGGGATGGATAAAACGGGTTAATCCACACCATTTCTACCCCTAGTTTTTCAAGGTAAGGAATTTTTTCTGTAATCCCTTTCAGGTCCCCAATCCCGTTGCCGTCCGTATCATTGAAAGATTTTATATAAGCTTGGTAAATAACGCCACTTTTAAAATCCATCTAAATTCTCCTTTACGTTTCTACTCTTTCGTTCAATTCATTTCATATTTTTAATCTCATACTCTCAGTTAAGCAGTTTGTCGCTTACCATAAAAATAATGGCTGAGTCTCCTCAGCCATTATTTAATTTTATTGCTTCATTTATTACTTATTAATTAATGGCATGTCGTCATCTACGGCACCTTCAGGTTGTGTAAAGATTCCGCGTTTTTCAAAGACCACTGTTAAGACAAATGGTACGACAATCGCGATAGCCATTGCGATGAAGAACTGAATCCAGTATGGTGTTTGAATACTTAAGAATCCTGGGATTCCTCCAACACCGATTGAGTTCGCAGTCACTCCTGTCGCAACAGAGAACATACCTGCGATACCTGATCCGATCATACCTGCGATGAATGGGTACAGGTACTTAATATTAATACCAAACATTGCCGGCTCAGTAACGCCCAAGTAAGCTGAAATCATCGCTGGGAATGAGACTTGTTCTTCTTTTTTGTCGCCACGGTGCATCCACCAAATCGCCAATACAGCTGAACCTTGTGCGATATTAGAGAGTGCAATCATTGGCCATAGAATCGTTCCACCGAAGTCCGCCACTAACTGTAGGTCGATCGCGTTGGTCATGTGGTGTAATCCTGTAATAACAAGCGGTGCGTACAGCGCTCCAAATATTGCACCAAATAACCAGTTGAATGAACTTGTTAATCCTGCCATGACGACATCAGAGATCCATACACCCACTTGCCAACCGATTGGTCCTAAGATCGTATGTGCAATTAGAACTGTCGGGATTAGTGCAAATAGCGGCACGAAAATCATCGATATTGCTTCCGGTATGACTCGTCTCAGCCATTTTTCTAAGAAGACGAGCACTAGGGCTGCTAGAATCGCTGGGATGACTTGGGCTTGGTAACCAATCATATCGATTTGGAAGAAGCCAAAGTCCCATTGTGGAATCTCCCCTGCAGCGGCTGCATCCGCTACGTCATAAGCATTTAGTAACTGTGGTGAGACTAATGTAATCCCTAAAACAATTCCTAAAATCTGAGTTGTACCAAACTTACGTGTCACAGACCATGTAATTCCTACTGGTAGGAAGTGGAAGATCGCTTCTGCGATTAACCATAAGAAGTGGTTCACTCCTGCCCAAAATTGGCTCACGTCAACAATTGTGTTGTATACAGGCTCTCCTGAGGCTGTCACTGCAGGTGCGCCATCCACCATTGCTTGACCTAAAGCTTCAATTTGAATACCTTCTAAAATATTACGAAATCCTAAAATCAAACCACCAACAACAAGTGCCGGAATTAATGGTGTGAAAATCTCAGCCATGACTGAAGAAGCTCTTTGGAACCAGTTTTGATTCGATTGAGCTGCCTGTTTTGCTTCGTCTTTTGATACACCTTCAACCCCAGATACTTTTGAAAATTCATTATAAAAGTCCGCTACCTGATTACCAATAATCACCTGGAATTGACC
>Ga0079225_10001531_pt1 | contig 12999 bp, 9 predicted proteins | sample Poulit2012_FD_76344 | JGI IMG/M metagenome (GOLD analysis project Ga0079225, IMG submission 76344) | Agricultural soil microbial communities from Georgia to study Nitrogen management - Poultry litter 2012 | ecosystem: Environmental > Terrestrial > Soil > Agricultural land | place: USA: Georgia...
CAAGATTATCCATTAATTCTTGATTTTGAAAAGTTGCTAGATGTTTCATCTATACGCATTAAACAACTAAAAGGAACCATTAAATACAGACATCCATTTATAAATGTTAATTTTTAACATAAACAAGTAAAATTTAATATACTATTTACCTAATAATGCTTGATTAATTTAGTGCAAAGCAATTTAAAATTGCCTCTACAATTAATTAATGATATATTATAGTTGATTTATCTTAAAATTGTAAACGCTTACGTTATTCATATTGCAATACTTTGTTTAACTTATAATAAAAACATTTTTTATATTTGTTTTTAAATAAATTTAAGGTGGTGTATTGTTTTACAAGTTTTTTACACATTATTATAAGGGGGATTTATATGAGATTTTTTCGATTGAATGTATTTATTGCTCTTATTTTCATCGCTCTAATTGCTGCCGGTTGTGGCGGTAAAACAGATGAATCTTCTACAAGTGATGATGGGGTTGAAATGGGGGATCCAGTACCAGAATTCAGCATTATGACGCCACTTTCTGAAGAGAACCAAGTGACGTATGAAGCAGTTAGCTCAATGGTTGATGTAATGAAGGATCTCGGAATGGATGCTGTACATGAGCCGACAGATTTTAACGCACTATCTGACCGACTGCGCGCTGAGTCACAAGACTATGATGGTTTTGCTTTAGGATGGTCTGGTCGTATTGACCGTATCGATCCTGATATGTTCATTTATGCAGTATTTCACTCATCTAATACAATTCCTGGTGGAAATAACTATGCAGGGTTTGAAAGTGAAGCATATGATGCTCTAGCAGAACAACAGCGAACAGAAATGGATCCTGAAAAACGTCGTGAACTCGTTTTTGAAGCACAAGAAATGTTAGCTGATGAAGCACCGATTAATATTTTATACGTACGTGAACTCGTTTATGCATACAACCATAATCGATTCGATAATTTTGTGTTAATGGCTGGTGAAGGAATTTTTAACGAATGGACACCCATGCAAGTTGAGCCTTTAACAGATGATAAAACATTACGTATAGCAACGTCACAAGATTTAAGTACACTTAACCCGCTTGCAGCTTCAACAGTTTATGAGTGGCAAAACTTACGGCTTATTTATGATAAACTAGTCCGTTTAAGCCCCGAAGCTGAACCACAACCAGCAGCGGCAACTGATTGGGAAGTCGTCGATGATACTACTGTTGATGTAACATTACGTGATGGTATGACATTCCATGATGGCGAACCAGTAACTGTAGAAGATGTTAAATTTACTTATGATTATATGATTGAGCATGAGGTTGGATATTTTATCGCCTTTTTAAATCCAATTGAATCTATTGAAACACCAGATGATTCTACTATCCGCTTTAACTTAAAAGAACCCTATGCACCGTTTGTTAACGTAACTTTAGCGCAAATTCCAATTTTACCAAAACATATTTGGGAAAATTTACTCGAAGAAGAAGGGTTTTCACATCCAGATGAGTTCGCTAACGAAGAAGCAATTGGAAGTGGACCGTTTGTCTTTGAAGGATGGCGCCGTGGTGAAGATTTAATTACGAAAACAAATGAAAATTTCTATGAAGATATTGCTATCGACGGATATATTCTTGACATTTACGCACAGGATGAAGCGGTTATGACTGCTCTTGAAATGGAAGAGGCTGACGTTAACTCTGTTCAGTTTATTCCAGCGAGCATTGAAAAATCAAAAGAAATTGACCATTTAACAGTTACAGAAGTTGCTGATATTGGCTTTAACTATTTCGGATTAAATATGCGCCGTGCACCGTTTCATGACAAAGCATTCCGACAAGCGATTGCCCATACAATTGACTTCGATACAATTTTAGAAGTTTATTTAGATGGTTATGGGTTAAAAGGTGGAGCGGGAATGGTCATTAATGAAGCTAACGAATATTGGCACAATCCAAATATCGATTTTCCTGATTATGACCCAGAAAAAGCTCGTGAAATTCTCGCTGAAGCTGGTTATACTTGGGATGATGATGGCAAGCTTCATATGCCTGTTGGTATGGAAGATCCACAATAATTTTATAATTTACAACAAAAAGAGGCTAGGACAAAACTAGCGTTAAGTAATCAAATAATAAAAAAATGGACTGGATCAGTAAAGAATTTGACCCAGTCCATTTTTTGGTCCGTAAAGAACAGCATCTTTATCTTTTTTACTACTAATAGCTGTATAATTTCTTTTCCAAGGAGCTTATCGTACATTTTATTTGAATTCTCAATTAATTATCTACTATAATTTTCAATTGACTTTTTCTAAACAAAAGTGAATTTGTTTGCAATCGCTTCAATTTTAGTCCCGAAAAAACAGATTGTGTATAGGCACACAAAATAATCTTTAACATCATACGTAGATGATAAGAAGGCCGGCCTGATTTTCGGAAAAAAAATGAAAAGCTTCGTTAGGTATTTTTCAACCAAATCATTTACAACATAGGGAATATCATTTTGTTGAAGTTTTATCTCTAAATCAATAGATAAAGTTAGTTGATTCATGGTATGAATTTTATACATAAGAACATCTCCGTAAATTATGGTAGGGATACTTAAATTTACCGAAGGGCGCTCTTTTTGTTTACTAAAATTGTAATATATGTAAGTGTTAACTGAAACGAAAGACAGCTGACTCCTGCCGGCCAACTTAGTACGGTCACGTCCTGTGACCAACGTTGGCACTAGCACATCCTGTGCGTCGGAACAGCACGTGTCCGAAGGCCTCTGTAGCGATACTTTGTGGAGCCACAGAGACTGACGCCGTGCCGACGGAAAGCAGCTATCTGAAGTGAAAGTCAACATTTTAAATTAGAAAACAGAGTTCAATTAAAAAATTGAACTCTGTTTTCTAATTTGACTGGGTTTTATCCCAGCCCCATTTTGTTTAAGTTTCATTTTACTGTTATAAATTTATAACCCCTATTCAACTTTTTTCGTATTCCATAACATTAAGTTTTGGAAAGATGTTACACCTTCAACTTTATCTGTAGCAACATCAAGTGAATAGTAATTACCAAATTTAACAACAGGGACATACTCTGACCAAGCATAATCTTGCATTTCTGACCAAATTTCTTGAGCTTCTTCCTGTGATTCAGCTTCAATAATTTGCTCATGATAGTTTACAAATTTTTCTTCATCTGCCCAACCAGGCCACGTTGCACTTAGTGGTAATAGTTGTGCCGGGATAACAACTTCAGGTACGTTGTTAACATAAAAATCCCAATTTTCTGGGTCTGTTCGCTTCTCTGAAACTGTTGCCCAATCGTATGATTCTAAATGGACGTTCATCCCAATTTGTGCTAATTGCTCTTGGATGACAACAGCCATTCCATAAATCGTTGGATGACTTCGGTCAGTTAATAAAACAACTTCTTCACCATCATATCCTGCTTCTTCTAATAATTCTTTTGCTTTATCAAGGTCTTGTTGGTTGAAATGTTCCATACCTGACTCACTATACCAAGATTTAGCATATTTTGACATAAAACCGTGATCTACATCAAAGAGATTTTCGTTTTTAAATCCACCGAGCATTATTTCGTCAATGTTTAGCGCAGCATTCACAGCTTGGCGCATAATTGGTTCTGTAAATTTGCTTGGCTCATGTTTGTTAAAAATTAAATAAGCATTTCCAGATGCCGCTTCATATGTGTTTATATGATCATCACTAGCCATTTGGTCATAATCATCGTTTGATAAAGCGTAAGCGACATCATACTCACCAGTTGTAATACCTGCTAATCGAGTAGAAGCATCTAAGACTAATTTAAAGTAAATATTATCGACTAGTGCTTCTTTCTTTCCAGCAAATCCATTTGGATCAGCGTCAACAGGTGAATAATCATCAAATTTTTCTAGATGAATATGCATGTCTTGTTCCCATTCAACAAATTTAAATGGTCCAGTACCGATGTATTCTTGAACACCTGTAACATCAGCTTCATCAATCACTTCTTTAGGCATAATAACAGGTGCTTGTAAAACAGCTGCTAAAGATTCTAAAACTCCTGTTGCTGGTTTTTCTAATGTTAAAACTACCGTGTAATCACCATCAGCTTCCCATGTTGAACCGCCAAATACTAGGTCTGAACTTGAATTAATTTCCCGCCAACGTTCCATTGATGCAATAACGTCTTCTGATGTCATTTCTTTACCATTGTGAAACATGACACCTTCTCTTAAGTGAAACGTATACGTTAGCCCATCATCACTTTCATCGACTGATTCGGCTAACATTGGCACCGACTCGTAATCCTCAGTTAATGCCATTAATCCTTCATAAATATGTCGACCAACCATGTAAGATGCTGCGGAAGTTGTCATATGAATATCTAATGTTGGAGGTTGTTGATAAAAGGCGACTTGTAAATCTCCACCGACCGCTTCAGTCTCTGCGGCTTCTTCGGTTCCGTCTGTCTCACCACTTTCTGTGTCATCAGATACAGCATCATCTGTATCTCCGCCACAAGCTGCTAACAGAGCAATTACTAAAAACATAATCAATCCCATGATGTATATTTTTTTATGTCTGACCTTAATCATGTTGTTATCCCCCTTTAATTTTTTATCATAAAAAGTAATAAACTACTTTTTATTTTTAATTTATATGAAAAAGAAGTTATGTTATCATAACTCCTTTCTCTAAGCATTCAACCGTTCATAAAAAGACATTATAATTGCCTTCTTTGTTTTGTGATCGATTAAAAGATATATTTATTCATGTAAATGACAAGCAACAAAGTGTTCTGGCTTAACTTCTTTACGTTCTGGTATAATTTCACGACAAATATCCATCGCAAATGGACATCTCGTATGGAAAATACATCCTTTTGGTGGATCTAATGGTGATGGAATTTCACCTCTTAAAACAATTCGTTCACGACGTAATTCAGGGTTTGGTAATGGAACCGCGGAAAGTAACGCTTGTGTATAAGGGTGAAGCGGTTCTTCAATTAACTCTTCAGATGTTGCTTCTTCAACAAGTTTTCCTAAATACATGACACCGATACGATCAGATACATGTCGAACAACACTTATATCGTGGGCGATAAATAAGTACGTTAACCCCATGTCATTTTGTAAATCTTGTAACAAGTTAATGACTTGGGATTGGATCGAAACGTCTAGTGCAGATACCGGTTCGTCCGCAATAATGAACTTCGGATTAACGACGAGCGCACGAGCTAAACCGATACGTTGTCTTTGTCCACCCGATAATTCATGGGGATATCGATAATAATGATCTAACCGCATACCGACTTTTTCTAGAATATCCATAACGATATCGGCTCGTTCGCTTTTTTTACCGATATTATGGATGTTTAAAGGTTCCTCAATAATTTGCCCGATTCGTTTTCGTGGGTTTAATGATGAGTATGGGTCCTGGAAAACGATTTGCATTTCTTGACGAACTCTACTAAACTCTTTTTCTGACATTTTAAAAACATCTTTACCTTGGAAAAAAGCTTCACCTTCAGTCGGTTCAATTAACCGCAAAATCGTTCGACCTGTTGTACTTTTTCCGCACCCGGACTCACCAACAAGTCCATAAGTTTCACCTTCATATACTTGTAAAGATACATCATTAACTGCTTTTACATGACCAACGGGACGGCCGAAGTTACCGAAAAAGCCTTTAACAGGGAAATACTTTTTAAGACCGCGAACATCTAATAGCGGTGTACGAGTGTCTTTATTCGTTTCAGCTTTTTTCTCTTCTACAACATTTACATCTTTAGACATGTTGCTTCTCCTCCGCTTCTGCCGCGATTTTTTCCGCATGCCAGCATCTAACTTTTCGGCCATTTCCTTTATCTTCCAACTCAGGTGCTTTCTCTAAGCAAAGATCTGTCGCAAAAGCACATCTCTCGGCAAAGCGGCATCCTGAAGGTACATTTTCTAATGAAGGTACGGCTCCTTCAATAACGTGTAATTTTTCTCCACGAACACTATCTAACTGTGGAATTGATTGCATTAACCCTTTTGTATATGGATGTAAAGGCTTTTGGAAAAGTGAGTTTACATCAGCCTCTTCAACGATTTGTCCTAAGTACATTACGACAACACGCGTACACAATTCAGCTACAACACCTAAGTCGTGTGTAATAAAAATAACACCCATATTTAATTCTTCATTTAAGTCACGGATTAAATCTAAAATTTGCGCCTGAATAGTTACGTCTAAAGCTGTTGTTGGTTCATCAGCAATGAGTAGACGTGGTTTACACGATAAAGCAATGGCAATCATTACACGCTGTTGCATACCACCGGATAGTTCATGTGGATATTCATAAATACGTTTTTCCGGTGACGGAATTCCTGTTAACTTTAACATTTCAATCGCAATTTCCTCTGCTTGCTTTTTCGTCACATCTTGGTGTAATAAAATAGATTCCATTAACTGATCCCCAATAGTAAATACCGGATTTAAAGAACTAAGTGGATCTTGGAAAACCATTGCGATATTGTTACCGCGAATTTTATCCATTTTCGTTTTTGATAGTTTTAACAAATTTTCACCACGGAACATAATTTCCCCTTCATATTCCGTTGTTCCTCTTTCATCAAGTAGTCGTAGGATAGATTGTGATGTAACACTTTTACCGCAACCAGATTCTCCAACGACACCGAGAATTTCCCCTTCATCAACATGGAAAGAAACATCGTCAACAGCGGTAACTTTTCCACGTTCTGTATAAAAATGTGTTCTTAAATGTTTGACATCCAAAAGTGGTTGTTTTTCTGTCATTTAAACTCCCCCCATCATCTTCCTAAAACTATTATTTCTTCGCTTGGTTTACGTGAGGGTCAATTAAGTCGCGGAGACCATCCCCCAGCAAGTTTAATCCTAAAACGGCTAGTATAATCATAATGCCTGGAAAAACAGTCATCCACCATGCATTAAAAATAACGAGTTTTCCATCGTATAAAATATTTCCCCAACTTGGATATGGGGCCGGAACACCGGCACCTAAGAAACTTAATGCCGCTTCGGTAATAATTGCATCCGCAAAAACGAACGTCGCCTGTACAACAAGGGGCGAAATCGTATTTGGCATTATGTGACCCCAAATAATTCGAAAGCTACTTGCTCCTTGAGCACGCATCGCTTCGATATAAGTCTGTTCTCTGACGACAATTGCCGCAGATCGAATAACTCGGGCGATAACGGGCACGAAAACAATACTCAGTGCGATGACAACGTTACGTGTATTTGGTCCAAGGGCAGCCATTAAAGCAATGGCTAATAAAATACCAGGAATCGCCATAAGCCCGTCACTAATTCTCATTAAAATATGATCAAGTGTACGATAGTAACTTGCATATAATCCAACGACCATTCCAATAAAGGATGAGATTAATGCAACGGATAAACCTACACCCATCGTTACTTTTGCACCGTGTACAATACGTGTCAACAAATCACGGCCAAATTCATCGGTTCCTAACCAATGTTCTTTACTCATCGGTTGCAATCGTTGACTCACTTCCATCTCTAACGGATCCCCAGATAAAACATACGGTCCAAAGAGAGCAAGTAATGACAAAAATAGTATTGTTATGCCACCAGTAACCATGAGTCGGTTTGATCGTAATCTTCTAAAAAACAATTTTCGTTGTTCTTTTTTCAATGTTTGTTTTACATCTGATAATTCAACGGATTTTGCTGTGTTTTCCATCTGTCAAGCTCCCTTCTATTAATCTTCAAAACGAACACGTGGATCGATAAGACCATAAAGTAAGTCAATAATTAAGTTTAAAATGACATATATCAATGTGATAAATAAAACGACACCTTGAATAACTGCATAGTCTCGACGTTCAACGGAGTTAATAATTAATTGTCCAATGCCAGGGATGTTGAAAACTTGTTCCGTTACAACAGCACCAGCCATTAATGTTCCTAGTGTAGAACCAATAACAGTTAATATTGGTAAAAAGGCATTTCGTAACGCATGTTTGTAAACTATTTTTCGATCACGCACACCTTTAGAACGTGCAGTTTTAATATAGTTCATATTTAAAACTTCTAACATTGATGTACGTGTCATCCGGGCGATAAGTGCCGCTTGAATCGATCCTAACGAAATTGCCGGCATAATTAAATATTTTAAATGGTTCCATAAACCATTACTTATTGGTTGATAACCTGCAACGGGTAGTACACCTAACTTTACACCAAAAAATAAGATTAATAGTAATCCGAGTAAGAAACTTGGTATCGACATTCCTAATAGTGAGAATCCCATAATCGTTTGGTCAGTTAATGAACCACGACGATTGGCCGCTGCAATACCAATGGGGATCGCAATAATTAGAGAAATTAACATTCCTAAAGTAGCTAATGATAACGTCGGCTTTAAATGGTCCATAATCGATTTAGTCACAGGTTCTCTCATAAAATAAGATGTTCCTAAATCACCTTTAAAAACACCTTGTACCCAACTGAAATACTGTTCGTGTATTGGTCGGTCCAATCCAAGTTGTTTCCGGAGTTCTTGAACTTGCTCCGGAGTTGCTTCAGGCCCTAAAATAACCGAAGCCGGTTCCCCTGGGGTCAGGTGAATTAAAGCAAAGATTACAATAGATACAACGAATAAAACAGGAATAAGTGAAAAAATTCTTTTTAAAGTATACTTAAGCAATAGTAATTCCCCCCTTTTGTAAAAAACTTAAAACTTGTGTCACATCTTTTTTTTATTAGACAGTTATGAATTGCCTGCAATTTATGCTAATAAACCACTATCGGACCAACATTGAAAATATTCTAATAATTAGTTATTTTTATGAAATTTCCCTTTGTATAGTGCTTATCCCGCGATGCCTGTAACACATTTGTCTAAGTTAATAAAAGTGCTTACATAATGAAAAATTAATTAAGTAAATAGAGAATAGCACGTTAAATTCGCTTGGTCAAGAACAAAATTAACTTCTTTTAAAACCTGATATATAGCAATAACACAACATTTACATTATATAACAGTTTACTATTGTATCGGACATAAATAATGAAAATAAAACCTTTTAACGTGATCTGTAAGTTTTCTAATGTATACTAGAGCATGAAATAAATCACAATTACTTGCAAGAAATGACAGTATGTTTAAAAACTGTTGACTTTTCTAACAACAAAACTTATAATTAGAACTCATAAAATAGAGAAAAGATTCTTGCAATTTATTGTATCACATTTGTAAGCGCATTCATATTTAATTACATAATATTTATTAACCCTTAAAAGGGAGGTGATTTTAGAAAATTATATGTTACTGTCGTCGAAATTCATGATGTATGTAAGTCTTATTTAATCAGTACATTTATAGGGGGTATATCAAATGAATCGAATCTTTAAAAATGTTTTATTGTTGTTCGCCTTGCTCGGACTACTTGTTTTAGTAGCTTGTGGCGGTGATTCTGATGATGCATCAACTTCTGATGATACATCCAGTGATACAGAGACAGAGACAGAAACAGAGACAGAAACAGAAAGTGAAGAAGAAGAAAGTGATGAAACAGACGAAGCTGCAGCAGGCGGAACATTAAAAATCGCGATGGACGCTGCACCACCAACATTAGACCAACCTGCAAGTACTGCGGTTGCCGCAAGAGATACATCACGACTTATTTTTGAAACTTTATATACAACGAATTCAAAACATGAAGCCGTACCAATGCTCGCTGAAGGTGTTGAAACGGATGATAACAAAACCTTTGTATTTAAATTACGTGAAGGTATAAAATTCCATAACGGTGAAGAAATGACAGCTGATGATGTTGTCGCTTCAATGGAACGATGGTTAGAGCTATCAACGATTACTGGAAACATTTTTGATGGTGCAACGTGGACTGCCGAAGATGATCATACAGTAGTTCTTGAACTTGTTGAACCATCATCATTAACTTTAGATACAATCGCTTCTGCCAAACAAGCAGCAGCAATTATGCCAAAGGATATCGTTGAATCCGCCGGTGCTGATGGTCCGGATGAGTACATTGGAACAGGTCCATACAAGTTTGTCGAATGGGTCCAAGACCAATATATTCATTTCACTAAATATGATGATTATCAGGCTCTTGATGAAGCAGCGGATGGTTTAGGCGGTAAAAAAGAAGCCCTCGTTGATGATATTTATTTCTATCTCGTTCCTGATACATCAACACGAGTTGCGGGTTTACAAACAGGCGAATATGATTTCGCTTATGGAATTTCCTATGATAACTATGACCAATTCGTTAATAATCCAGACTTTGAAGTTATTTTAACACCGTCTGCAAACGAAATTATTGGCTTTAACCAAGTTGAAGGAATCTCAACAGATTTTAAAATTCGTCAAGCTGTTAACATGGCTGTGGATAATGATGAAATTATGATGGCAGCTTTCCCTAACAAAGATTTTTATTGGCTTGATTCTGGATACATGGATATGCACATTGAAAACTGGGCAAGTACTGCTGGTAGCGAATATTACAACCAAAACGACCCAGAGGGTGCGAAAAAGCTGTTAGAGGAAGCTGGTTATGATGGTGAAGAGTTCAAGATTATGACAACCCGAGATTACGACCACCACTATAACGTTGGAGTCGTTTTACATGATCAATTAACACAAATCGGTATGAACGCAGAGTTAGTCGTCTATGATTGGCCGACAATGCTCGATAAACGTGAAAACGACTTTAGTGCATGGGATGTCTTTATTACATCATCATCAACAGTTAGTACTCCACCACAGCTTCTCGCCCTAAGTCCAACATGGGCTGGTGGTGTCAATGATGATCACGTCCAAGATTTAATGGAACAAATTGAGAAAGCACCTACAATTGAGGAAGCACAAGACTTATGGGATGAGTTACAACTTTATGCATGGGAAGAGTTGTTACCAGTTATAAACACTGGTGGTTACCATAGCTTATATGGCCACAGTACAAAAGTTTCTGGTATTACAACAACATCCGGCCCAATTTTCTGGAACGTAACAGTTTCCGAATAATCATCTTATTAAAATAAAAGAAACACCTAAGGCAATGTTATTTGCTTTAGGTGTTTTTTGTTATTATTTTATATCAACCCCATCAATATTAATCTAATAAATGTACGGTAAGTATAAGTTAATCTAACTTTTTGTTTAAATATTACATAAATTTATAGCAATTGTTTATAATTTTGCAAAAATACCTTGCATCTATTTAAAAAATCACTATAATAAAAATATAAATCGTTTCCCGTTTATATATCGATGAATTTACCCGAATTCATTGAATTATCAGACTTATCAATTAAAGGCAAGTGCGGGAAAAGAAAATAGGAGGAAAATTATAATGGGGGATTTAGTAAAGAAAGGGTTGCTTAGTTTGTTTTTAGTAATTACATTAGCTATTGCTGGTTGTCAATCATCGGATGATGACTCTGCAGCAACACCAGAGAATTCTGATGCTGAACAAACGGAAGCAACAGATGGAGAAGAGAAAGCTGAGGGAGAAGTTGCCACAGGAGGTACGTTAAATATTGCAATTGATGCGCCACCACCAACATTAGATTGGCCATCAAATCCTGCAACAGCCACACGTGATACAGCAAAACATATCTATGAAACATTATTAACGACAACAGAAAGTTTTGAAGTGGCACCGATGTTAGCTGAGTCAGTTGAGACAGATGATAACCAAACATACACATTTAAACTACGAGAAGGTATTAAATTCCACAACGGTAAAGAAATGACTTCAGAAGACGTCGTTGCATCAATGGAACGTTGGCTAGAACAATCAACGATTACGGGTAATATTTTTATCGATGCAACATGGACGGCTGAAGATGATTATACAGTTGTATTAGAATTAAAAGAACCATCTTCATTAACACTCGATACATTAGCTTCAGCAAAACAAGCGGCAGCTATTATGCCTAAGGAAGTTATTGAAGCTGCGGATGAGCAAGGTCCTGAAGAATATATTGGAACAGGTCCATTTGAATTTGTAGAATGGAAACAAGACCAATATTTAAAGTTTAAAAAGTTTGCAGACTATCAACCGCGTGAAGATGATGCTGATGGTTTATCAGGTAAACGTGAAGCATTAGTCGATGAGATCATTTTCCATATGGTTCCTGATACATCAACGCGAATTGCCGGTTTACAAACAGGAGAATATGATATAGCTCTAGGAATGCCCTATGATAACTACGATCAATTTGACAACGACCCGAACTTCGAAACATTTTTAACACCTTCAGCCAACGAATTTGTCGGGTTTAATAATGTGAGTGGAATTGCATCTGATTTCGCTATGCGTGAAGCGATTAATGTTGGAATTGACTATGATGAAATTATGATGGCTGCATTCCCAAACAAAGAGTTTTATTGGCTAGATGCTGGTTATATGGATAAACATATTGAAAACTGGGCAAGTACTGCTGGTAGTGAATACCACAACATAAATGACCCAGAACGTGCGAAGGAAATGTTAGATGAAATGGGTTATGACGGTGAAGAGTTCGTCGTTATGACAACCCGGGATTATGATCACCATTATAATGTTGGGGTAGTTTTCCACGACCAACTGAAACAACTCGGTATTAACGCGGTATTAGATGTTTATGATTGGCCAACGATGGTTGATAATACACAAAATAATCTTGATGTGTGGGATGTATATGTTGCATCAACTTCTACAGTAAGTACACCACCACAGCTTATTACACTAAGTCCAACATGGGCTGGCGGTGTTAACAATGACCACGTCGTTGAAACGATAGAAAATATCGAAAAGGCACCGACAATTGAAGAAGCCCAACAAATGTGGGATAACTTACAACAATACGTGTGGGAAGAAGTTGTTCCAACCATTAACTTAGGTGGATACCATTCATTTTTCGCAGCAAGTGCGAAGGTATCTGGTATTACAACAAATTCTGGACCAATTTTCTGGAATGTTTCAAAATCTGAATAATTGTTTATTAACGAAGA
>Ga0079225_10001535_pt1 | contig 12987 bp, 9 predicted proteins | sample Poulit2012_FD_76344 | JGI IMG/M metagenome (GOLD analysis project Ga0079225, IMG submission 76344) | Agricultural soil microbial communities from Georgia to study Nitrogen management - Poultry litter 2012 | ecosystem: Environmental > Terrestrial > Soil > Agricultural land | place: USA: Georgia...
GTGGCGTTCCACACCTGCGGCGGTGCGCCGATCTCGCCGCGCAGATAGATCAGCATGGTGGCCTCCCGCGGCGAGACCGCCAGCACCGCGCTGTTGGGCACGACGTAGGTGTGGCGCGCCGGGTTCTCGCGGGCCTGCTGCTGTGCGGCGTCGAGCTCGTCGCGATAGGCCTCGGTGGTCAACTGCGCGGCCCGGGCGAAATCCTCCTCGAGGGTGTCCGGGCTGTAGGTGAGCAGATCGACCATGAGCTGCGGGCCCTGCCGGCTGATCTCGGCGCGGGCCCGCTCCACGGCGCTCTCGTGGCGGTACACCAACAGATAGTCGGTGGCCGCGGCCCCCACGCACAGCGCCGAGGCCACCGCCAGCAGCATCAGCACCGGGCGCCGCGGGGCGGGCGGACGCGGGACCACCGGGTGCACCCGGGTGGCGGTGAGCAGGTCGGCGAGGGTGCGCCCGTCCCGGTCGACCAGCGGCCAGAACCAGCCCACCGGCAGCGGCAGCGTGTCGAGCAGGTGGGCGAGTTCGCGCAGCAGAAGCCGGCCCGGCCCGGCCGGGCCGCCGTCGCGGCGGGTCACCCGCAGCCCCATCAGGCGGCGCCCCAGGGTCCAGCCGGTGACCGCGGCCACCAGCACCCGGTGCACCGAGGCCGCCAGCACCGTCACCCCGAGCACCGCCAGCCAGACCCACCACCACGGCCCGTGCCACGGGGCGGTGAGCAACCCCAGCACGGCGCAGCCGGCGACCCCCAGCGCGACCCCCACGTCGACGGCGAACGCGATGGCCCGCGCCGACCAGGAGGCCACCGCCTGCTGTGGCGCGGCCGCCGGTGCCTCCGCACCGGCGCCGTGCACCGCGGCGGTCGCGGCGGTGCGCTCCACGGCCGTGGTCGGCGCGGCGCTCACTGCGAAACCTGGGCGACGTCGGCGATCTTGTACTGCCCGTTGTCGGGGGCCATGTTGACCCGCAGACGGTAGTTCACCTGCTGGTTGGTCGAGGACACGAACACCCGGAACGCGGCGAGCACATCGATCGACCCGTTGTCGTGATGGCGCTCCACCGCGGTGTGCATGTCGAGCATCTCCACGTGCACGTCGCCGGTGGCGTACGCCTCGGCCAGCACGCTGATCCACAGCGGTGCCTGCGCGGTGAACGCCCCGGTGGAGCACTCCAGGATCTTGCGCTGGTTGGCCTCCATGGCCGCCGGGTCGGGGGCGTGGATCGCCAGCAGGCAGTCCTCGGCGGCGGCCACCGCGGCGGCGTCGGCGGCGTCGGCGGCCCGGTTCTGCTGGTGGGCCCGGTAGGCCAGGTAGCCGCCGGCGCCCAGCCCGGCGGCGGCGACCACCAGCACCGCGGCGATCCCGACCAGCCAGCGGCCCCGCAGCCGCGACGGCGGCGCCGCGGCGGACTCGGCGGACTCGGCGGTGGCGGCGGTGTCGGTCTGGGCGGCCGCGGCGGTCTCGGCGGCGACACCGGAGTCGGCGGCGGCCTCGGTGGGGGTCAACTGACCGGGGCCAGCATCTCCTTCCATCCGTCGTCTCCTGTGTCGGTCGCGTTGTCGATGCGGTACTTGACGCCGTCGGGGCCGACCAGCTCGCCGCTGGACGGGGTGTAGACCGCGGCCGCCGGCGCGGCGCTGGGGGTGTACACGCACGGGTTGGGCTGCTGGCCGTTGCACTGCACGGTACCCGATCCGGGCCGGGTCACCGGGTCGCTGATCACGCTGCTCTGCCCCGGCGGTGTGGGCGGGGGCAGCTTGTCGGCCGGCGCCGGGTTCATCCCGTTGTTCACCGACGGCGCCGGGATCACCCGGCCCGGGTCGACCGGCTGGTCGCAGCGGGCGCCGGGGGCCGGGCAGTTGCGGTACTGCTCGGGGTCGCCGTACCACGGGTTGGTGCCCAGCGGCTCATACGGCTCGTCGCTGCGGCACTCGGTGGGGTTGGCCGCGCGCTTGTCGGGCACATCGGCGCACGGGATGTTGCGGGCCCCGCGCACCACGTTGGCCGGGGTGTCCTTGGGGATCTTGCAGTACAGCCCCGACGGCGCCGGTTCGGCACTGGTGTCGGCCGGGGGGCGCCACTCCGAGGCCGGCAGGAACCCGGTCATGCACGGCGGGGGCTGGTTGATCGTCAGCCCGAGGTCCAGCAGCGCGCGCGCCTCGTTCTCATACGGGGCGGTCACCGCCTGCGCCGAGGCCGCCTCCTGCGGGAACGCCACCAGCATCGCCTCCACGTAGGGCCGGTAGCGCTTGAGGATGTCCAGCACGATCGCGGTGTTGGCCAAGGTCTGCGGCAAGGTGTCGCGCATGTCGCCCATCACCGCGTTGAGCTGGTCGGCCGACGTCGCCGCCTGCGGCAGCACCCGGCGCAGCGCCTGATCCTGCTGGGCGCTCTGGGTGGCCAGCACGTTGAGGTTGCCCGCCCAGCGTTCGATCGCGTCGCCGGAGTCGACCTGGCTGTCGAGGATCGGCCCGACATTGTCGACGATGTCGTTGATGTCGGCGATGTTGGTTTTGAAATCCCCGGCGATCGCCTGGGTGGAGTCCACCAGCCGTTGCAGCGCCGGCCCGAGCCCGCCGACCGCCACCGCGGTCTCGTCGAGCAGCTCGCCGACCTTCTGTTCGGGCAGCGCCGCCAGCATCCGATTGGCCTCGTCGAGGATCGGCCCGATCGGGGCGGGCACCGTGGATTCGGTGATCGTCGCGTTGTCGGCCAGCACCTGGTCGGTGGTGCCCGCCGACACCAGGTCCAGGTACTGCTCGCCGACCGCGGAGACCGAGTGCACGTGCGCCGAGGCGTCGGCCGGGATCTTGTAGTCGCTGTCGATGCGCATGGTGGCCACCGCGCCGTCCTCGGTGGGCTCCACCGCGGTGACCTTGCCGATCGTGATGCCCTGGTAGGTGACGTTGGAGGTGGCGTACAGCCCCCCCGACGACGGCAGCTGCGCGGTCAGCGTGTACTGGCCGATGCCCAGCAGGCTCGGGATCCGCAGGTAGTACCAGCCCAGGGCGACGAACGCCGCCATCGTGATCACCGCGAACAACGCCAGCTGGCGTTTGATGAACGGGGTCAGAAGCATCGCTTTAGTCCTCCGCCCGCTCGATCAGGGGCCCGCCCTCGGCGCTGAGCGGATTCGGCGTGAACCGCACGTCGGGGCGCATCGTCGCCGGGTCGCGGCCCCAGGACTGTTCCAAGGCGCGCAGCATCCCGGAGATCCCGGTGCCGGAGAGCAGCGCGTTGTCGACGGTGCTCAGGGTCATGTCCACCATCAGCGACACGTTGATGTAGTCGCCGCGGATCGCGATCGGCACCCCGTTGATCTCGAACGGCAGGGTCACCATCAGGTCCAGCGCGCCGGACAGGTACGGCGCCCCGCGGCCCAGCTGCTTGAGGGGGCGCTGCAGCAGCTGCAGGTCCTTGCCGAGCGGTTCGCGCGCGGCGCTGAGCGTCTCGTCGGCCGCCCCGGAGAACCGGCCCACCGCGTCGATCGCGTTGGTGAACAGCTCACGCTGGTCGGCGTAGTGGTGGATCAACGGCGGCACCTCCACCAACAGCCGGTCGAGGGTGTCGTCGCGGTCGGCGACGTAGCCGAACAGCCGGTTGGTCGCGTCGATGGCGTGGGTGATGTCGTTGCGCTGGGCGTTGAGTTCGCGGGTGAACGTGTCGAGCTTGCCCAAAAAGTCGTGGATCGCCTCGGCGCGCCCCTCGAGCAGATACGTCAGCTCGTTGGAGAGCACCTCCAGGTTGGGCACCCCGCCACCGCGCAGGATCAGCGCCAGGCTGGCCAGCGTGCGCTCCATGTTCGGGTACGCCGAGGCGCGCTCCAGCGGAATCAGGTCGCCGTCGCGCAGCGGCTGCGGCGACGGGTCGGCCGGGGCGGCCAACTCCACGTGCTGGGAGCCCAGCAGGCTGGTCTGGCCGATCTTGGCGGTGGCGTTGCGCGGCAGCTCCACGTCCTTGTCCAGGCTCAGCGTCAGCGTGGCGATCCAGTTCTTCAGCTCGATCTTGCGCACGGTGCCGACGTGCACGTCGGCGACCAGCACCCGGCTGTTGCCGTTGAGCGCCAACGTGTTCGGCACCTGCACCTGCACGGTGTAGGCGCCCGGGCCGCTGCCGGGCCCGCCCGGCAGGTTGATGTTGGCGATGCCGCGCCAACCGCAGGAGCTGAGCAAAAGCGCCGCGGCCAGCAGCGCCACCAGCTGGGCGAGCCGCCGGCCCGGCCCGCCTCGGCGCCCCGCGCCCACCGCGGCGGTCACGGTGCGGCTCCCGGGATGTCTCCGCGCGGCACCCCGCCGGGGCCGGGCCCGGTCATCGGCGACGGCACCTGCGCCTCCGGCGGCGGCAGCCCGGGGGTGACCTCCGGGGGGCCGGCCGGGATCGGGCCGGGCTGCGGATACCACGGCGGGGGCAGCGGGCTGTGCTGGTCGTAGGCGTCGGGCGGACCGGCCATGTTCTGCCCGCCGGTGGGCGGCACGATGTTGGGCCCGCCCATCAGCTCCGCCAGCGACTCCGGGGTGAGCAGGTTCGCGGTGGCCGGCTGCACCTGCACGCCCTGCATGCCGGGGGCGACCACCCAGCCGGGCTCGCTGTTGCGGTGCGACCACATGGTGTCCGGGGAGAAGATGCCCGGCACGGTGGTGTCCTTGTAGCCCGGGGGCGGGCGCAGCCGCTCCTCGGAGTAGCCGACCATCTTCGGCAGCGTGGCCGCCGAGGAGAACAGGTTCATCCCGAACGGCGGGAAGTTGAACTTGATCGCGTCGAGGATCGGCGCCAGGTACTGCGCGCACAGCTCGGCGGACTCCTGGTAGCCCAGCCGGCTGCCGGCCTGGATGGAGCTGCAGATGAACGCCATCGGGTTGGCGAAGTTGGTGACCACCGGCACCTGCACGATCGCCCCGTTGACCGGGTGGTAGATGCCGTTGAGGTTGCCCTGCAGCGACGGGTACACCATCAGGCTGGTCTCGAACCCGTCGAGCGCCTCGGGCTGCACCAACTCGGTGGTCACGTTGTAGAGGTTCTGCACGTCGTGGGTGAGCACCTCGCTGTTCTCGTCGAGGAACCCGCGCAGGGTCGGCAGCAGCTGGTCGACCTGCGCGATCGCGTTGGCCAGTTCCTGATCGGAGTTGCTCAGGTTGGTGGTGAACTGGGCCAGGTTGTTGTTCAACGCCACGAACTGCTGGTCGCTCTGGTGCAGCGCGTTGACGAACAGCGCCAGGCTGCGCACCACCGCGAAGAAGTCGCCGCGGCCGTCGTTGAGCGCGCTCAGCGCCGTCGACAGGCTGTTGAGGCTGGTGTTGATCTGTTCGCCCTTGCCGGCCAGCCCGTCGGCCAGCGATTCGATGACGTCGCCGATCGGGCCCTTGTCGTCGGGGTCGTCGGGGTCGGGCCCGAACCCGGTGTCGCGGTCGAGGATCTTGGCCAGCTCCCCGCGCAGCTCGTCCCACTCCACCGGCACCACGGTGCGTTCGATCGGGATGACCGCCTTGTCGGCCAGCGTCGGCCCGCCGGTGTAGGCCGGGGTCAGCTGGATCTCCCGGGAGGCCACCAGCGTCGGGTTGAGGATGACCGCGGAGACCTCGGCGGGCACCCGGTATTTGCTGCTGTAGTGGAACGTCACCTTCATCTGGTCGCCGGCCGGTTCGATCTTGTCGATCGAGCCGACCGGCACCCCCATGATCTGCACGGTGTCGCCGGGGTAGAGCGCGTTGGTCTGGCTGAAGTAGGCCACCACGGTGTGCGAGGTGAGTTTGCGGTACAGCTGCAGGCCGGCCAGCGCGGCCACCAGCGCCACCACCAGCACCACCACCGCGATCACCAGCGACCGGCGGGGGTTGTCGCGCACGTTGGTCAGGGTGCTCACTGGTTGCTACCCCCCATCCCGTGCGGAGTGATAAACGGTGCCGGCAGTTGCGGGCCCGGCCCCGGCGGGGCGGGCGGAGCGTCGAGCGGCGGCGGCGGAGGCGCCGGCGGCGGGTAGGGCCCGGCCGCCGGCCCGACCGGTTCGGTGCGCGCCCCCGGCGGGGCCTCGGGCAGCGGCACCGGGGTGCCCGGCACGTTCGGCGGCGCCTCGCCGGGCAGCCCGGCGATCGGGATACCCGGGCCCGGCGGCGGCCCGCTGGGGTCCATCGGCAGGTTCACCACGTCGGGGGCGCCCGGGTAGCCGCCGGGCACCGGGCCGTAGGGGCCCTGGTCGAGCCCGGCGCACGGCAGCGGGTTGCCGGGCCGCGGCAGCGCATCGGCGGCCGGGGTGTAGGAGCACGGCGAGCCGGGCACCACCGCCGGGCCCGGGTGATCGGGGGTGCCCTCCCGCAGTTCCGGCGCCGGCGGCGGGGCGCCGTTGGGGAAGCGGGTGCCGTTGGGGTCGGGCCACTGGAATTCGGGCAGCCCCGCCCCGCGCCAGAAGTTCTCCGGGTCGATGCCGCGTTTTTTAAACGCCGCGTCGACGAACGGCTGCAGCACCTGGTAGGGCAGCAGGTTGACGATCATCACCTTGAAGTAGGGCCCGGAGGCGATCGCCTCGTTGAGCGCGCCGAGGAACTTCGCGGCGTTGACGAACGACTGCGCCAAATCGCCGCGGCGCTCGTTGAGCAGGTCGGTGAGCACGCGGAGCTGTTCGAGCAGGTGGTTGAAGTTGGGGTTGTCGTCGATGAAGCCCTGCACCTGCTGGGAGACGGCGGTGACGTTGACCAGCAGCGCGTCGATCGCCCGGCCCCGCTGGTTGAACGCGGCCAGCAGGGTCTGGGCGTTGACCAGCAGGTCGTTGATCTGCTCGCTGCGGTCGCCCAACACCTCGGCGACCTTGTTGGCCTGCGCCAGCAGGTGGGTGATCTGCTCGTCGCGTTTGCCGATGGTGTCGGAGAATTCGGCCACCCCGTCGAGCGCGGCGCTCAGGTGCGGGTGGGTCTCGTCGATGGTGTCGGCGAGCACCCGCAGCGACTGCTGGACCGCCGCGATGTCCCAGTCGGCGGCGTCTTTGGTGATGTCGGTGTAGGCGTCGTAGATCTGGTACGGGGTGGTGCTCTGCTCCAACGGCAGCGCCGCGCCGGGGCGCAGCTGGACGGCCCCGCGCGGCTCCACCTCGAGCACCTTTCTGCCCAGGATGGTGTCGGTGCGGATCCGCAGCCGGCTCTCGGTGCCGATCGTGTTGCGGCCCACCGAGAACTCCACCACCACGTGGTCGCCGTCGATCTCGATGCCCTTCACCTTGCCGACGTCGAACCCGGCGATGCGCACCTTGTCGCCGGTGTTGATCCCGCCGGTGTCGGTGAACTGGCCGTAGTAGGTGGGCTGGGCCAGCAGCATCGGCACGCTGGTCATGCTCTGGCCGAACAGCACCACCAGCACGGTGACGATGATGCCGAGCAGGCCCAGCCGGGCCCGGTTGGGGGGTTCGAGTGTTCTCATCGCGGCGTGCACCTACCCGAGGGCTGCTGGGTGAGCCGGACCGTGCGCACCGGACCACCGGGCTGCAAGCCGTTGAGCTTCAGCGAGATGTCGCAGAGGTAGAAGTTGAAGAAGTCGCCGTAGATGCCGCCGGAGCGCCCGATCAGGTTGAGGTTCTCCGGGAACTCGCGCATCTGTTTGTCCAACCGGTCGCGCTGCTCGACCAGCGGGTCGGTCACGGTGCCCAGATAGCCCAGGTCGGTCTGCAGGGCGGGCCGGTTGTCGGCCAACAGACCGGCCAGCGTGCCGGCCGCGTCGCTGATGTTGGCGGTGCCCTCGGCCAGCGGGTCGGCCTGCTCCTTGAGCCCGGTGATCAGCACCTCGAAGTCGTTGACGGTCTGGTCGAACTCCTTCTGGTGGCGCACGGTGGTGTCCAGCACGGTGTTGAGGTTGGTGATCACCTCGCCGATCGCGCGGTCCCGTTCGGCCAGGTGCGCGGTGAGCTGGGCGGTCTGGTCGAGGATGTCGTTGATCGTGCCGCCCTGGCCCTGGAACACGGTGACGATGGAGGTGGCGATGGTGTTCACCTTCTCCGGGTCCAGCGATTTGAGCAGCGGCTTGAACCCGCCGATCAGAGCATCGAGGTCCAGCGCGGGGGTGGTGCGCGAGGCCGGGATGAACCCGCCGGGCGGCAGGATCCGCTCGGCGCCCTCCCCGTCGCCGCGCTCGAGTTCGAGATAGCGGTTGCCGATCAGGTCCAGGTAGCGGATGCTGGCCGTGGTCGACTGGTACAGCGGCACCGACCGGTCGACGTCGAAGTCGACGACCGCGCGGTTGCCGCCGTCGACGAGCCGGATGTTCTTCACCTTGCCGATCTCGACGCCGGAGGCCCGCACGAACTGGCCGTTGCGCAGGCCGGAGACGTTGGCGAACTCCGCGGAGTAGCGCTGGGTGCGATCGAAGCGCACCTGCCCGAACACCACGATGATCATCGCGCTGAACACCAGCAGCACCACCGCGACGATGCCGAGTTTGACCGCAGTACCAGTGATTCTCATGGGTTGATCGTGTTCTCCCCGTACTGGCGGCCCCACACGTACTCGGTGAACATCGGCTGGCCGAGCTCAAAGTGGTTGTAGGGGGCGATGCTGGCCCCGGAGTCGACCACCAGGGTCGGCGCCGGCCAGAGATCCTTGGTGATCGGCTGCCAGCAGCCCGGCGCCCCGCCCGGCCCGCCGCGGGCGTTGAGCCGCGGCAGGTTGTCCGGGTAGATGTAGGGGTTGGGCGCCCCGATGATCGTGGTGGAGGTCCGCAGCGAGTAGCCGTTGTGCCCGCCGAAGGTGGCGTTCACCTTGGGCGCGACGTCGTGGAAGTTGCGCAGCATGCAGAAGAACTCCGGGCTGTAGGTGTCCAGCAGCCGGGCGGTGACCCCCAGGTCCTCCACACCGCGCACCAGGTACGGCCCGCCCCGGGTGACGATGTCCTCGCCGGTGTTGCCGAACCCGACCGCCGACAGCAGCGCGGCGTCGACGTCGCTCTCGTGTTCGCGCAGGGTCGCCACCGTCGTCAGCGCGTCGCTCAACCCGTCCCACAGGTCCGGGGAGGCGTCGGCGTAGACGTCGGCGGTGGCCGCCAGCGCCTGCAGGTCGTGGCGGAACTGCGGCATCCGCGGGTTGACGTCGTCGAAGATGTCGTTGGCGTTGACCAGCGCGGCCCCGAACTTGTCGCCGAGACCGGTGAGGGCCTCGGCGGCCGCGCTCAGCGTCAGGTTCAGTTTCACCGGGTCGATCTGTTCGGAGAGGTCCATGATAGTCTCGAACACCGTGTTGATCTCGGTGGTCACCGACCGCGCGTCGATGACGTGCTGGGCGGTGATCCGCTCCGGGCTGGGGGCCTGGGAGGTCGGCACCGTCAACGACACGTACTTGTTGCCGAACACCGTGGTGGCCAGGATGTTGGCCTCGACGTTCGCCGGGATCACCGAGAGATACTTCGGCCGCACGTCGAGCACGAACCGGGCCGCCGGCTCGCCGTCCTGCTGCACCTCGGAGATGCTGGCCACCTTGCCGATGCGCACCCCGTTGTAGGTGACCGGGGCGCCGGGGTCCATCACCAGCCCGGCGCGCGCGGAGAGCATGGTCAGCGAGGTGGTGGGGGTGAACCCGCCGCGGAACTGCACATAGACCAGGCCGGTGATCACCGCGATCACCGCCACAAAGACCACCGCGGCCACCTTGTAGGGCGGAACCCGGGGTTCGTTGAGCGGTTTGAGCGCCTTGGACGCGACGGGACGGTTCATGGCGCTACATCGTCAGGTTGAAGTTGGGGTTGGTGCCGTAGAGCGCCAACGCGAACAACAGGACCACCACCTGCACCGACACCAGCGAGAAGCGCATCGACCGGCCGACGGCCTCGCCGACCCCGACCGGGCCGCCGTGGGCGGTGTAGCCGTAGTAGCAGTGGGTGAGCATCACCACCGCCGCGACGATGATGATCTGGGCGAACGACCAGAACACGTCCTCGGGGCGCAGGAAGGTGCGGAAGTAGTGGTCGTAGGTCCCCGAGGTCTGCCCGTACATGACGGTGGTGACCAGTTGCGGGGAGATGAACGACATCAGCATCGCCGCGGTGTACAGCGGCACGATCACCACCAGCCCGGCCACGACCCGGGTGGAGGTCAGATAGGCGATCGACTTGATGCCCATCACCTCCAGCGCGTCGATCTCCTCGCTGATGCGCATCGCGCCGAGCTCGGCGGTGGCGCCGGCCCCGACGGTGGCGGCCAGCGCGATCCCGGTGACCACCGGCGCGGCCAGCCGCACGTTGATCAGCGCGGCGAAAAACCCGGTGAACACGTCGATGCCGATGTAGCCCAGCGACGCGAACCCCTGGATGGCGACCAGCGAGCTGCCGGCCAGGGTGACGAACGCGACGATCGCCACGGTGCCGCCGACCACGGCCATCGCCCCGGCGCCCATCCCGATCTCGGCGATCAGGCGCAGCGTCTCGCGCCGGTAGCGGCGCAGCGCCCAGCCGATCTGCCCGACGCTGACCACCATGAACCAGGCCAGCGCGCCGATGCGGTCCAGGCCGCGCCCGAACGCGCCGGGATATCGGCGCAGGTTCGCGGCGGCCCGGGGGAACCGGGTGCGCAGCACGGCGACGGTACTCATCGTCTAGGTCCCCGTTCCGAACCGCACACCGATGGTCGTCAACACCACGTTGACCGCGTAGAGCGCGATCACGCACAGCACCACCGTCTCGTTGACCGCGGTGCCCAGGCCCTTGGACCCGCCGCGCACCGTCAACCCGCGATAGCAGCCGACCAGGCCGGCGATGAGCCCGAAGATCGCCGCCTTGACCGTGGCGATGACCACCTCGGGCAACCCGGTGATCAGGGTCAGCGACGCCAGATAGCCGCCGCCGGAGACGTTTTGCATGTAGACCCCGAAGATGAACCCGCCGACCAGGCCGACGACGATCACCAGCCCGTTGAGCAGGGTGGCGACGAAGGTCGCGGCGATGACCCGGGGCACCACCAGCCGGTGGATCGGGTCGATCCCGAGGACCTCCATCGCGTCGATCTCCTCGCGGATGGTGCGCGCCCCCAGGTCGGCGCAGATCGCGGTGGAGGCGGCCCCGGCGACCACCAGCACCGTGGTCAGCGGCCCCAGCTGGGTGACCGCGCCGATCGCGGCCCCGGCCCCGGAGATGTCGGAGGCGCCCACCTGGCCGAGCAGGATGTTCAGCGTGAAGATCAGCAGCACGGTCAGCGGGATCGACACCGCGATCGTCGGCAGGATCGCCACCCGCATGACGAACCAGCACATCAGGATCAGCTCGCGCCACTGGAACGGCGGCACGAACAGCGCCTTGCCGGTGAGCACGCACATCCGGAAGAACCCGCCGACGAGGGTCAGCGGGGCGTCGAGCCGGTCGCGCACCGCGCTGAGCACCCCGGGGCGGGCATCGACGGTGGCGGTCATGACCGGACCCCGGCGCCACCGCGGGGGTCGTCGGGTCGGAGTGCGTCTGTCACGGCGCCTCCTTCCTCGCGATGTGCCCGCAGACCCCATACTCACCGGTAGTAACCGAGCTCACAGGACTGTACCCGATCGAGTTCGCGCCCCACATTGGATCGGTGCGATTCTCACTGCCCGCTGGGAGTTTGCTGTCCGGCACCGCCGTAGCGCGCCCGCAGCTCGGTCTTGAGCACCTTGCCCGACGGGTTGCGCGGCAGCGTGTCGACGATCTCGAGCGCCTTGGGATGCTTGTAGCGGGCCAGCCGCTCACCGAGGAAACCCTGCAGATCGGCCAGCGCGAGATGCTTGCCCACCGCGGCGACCGCGACCGGGATCTCGCCCCACTTGTCGTGGGCGCGCCCGATCACGGCGACCTCGACGATGTCGGGGTGGGCGGCCAGGGCGTTCTCCACCTCCGCGCAGTAGATGTTCTCCCCGCCGGAGATGATCATGTCCTTTTTGCGGTCCACCACCCACACGTAGCCCTCGGCGTCCATCCGGACCAGGTCCCCGGAGTGGAACCAGCCGCCGGCGAACGCCTCGGCGGTGGCCTGCGGGTTGTTCCAGTAGCCGCTCATCAGGGTGGGGGCGCGGTAGACGATCTCGCCGACCTGCCCGACGGCGACGTCGTTCATGTCGTCGTCGACGACCCGGGCGGCCACCGTCGGGATCACCCGGCCCACCGAGCCGAGCTTGGTCAGCGCCTCCTCCCCGAGCAGCATGCAGGTCACCGGCGACATCTCGGTCTGGCCGAACGCGGCCAGGATCTGGGTGCCGGGGAACGTCTCGGCCATCTGGCGCAGCAGCGTGTCGGAGGCCGGGGCCGCGCCCCACGACATGGTCCGCAGCCGCACGTCACGCGGGTTGGCCTGCTGTTCGGCGCAGACCGCCTGCCACTGGGCGGGCACCAGGAAGACGCCGGTGACCCGTTCGGCGGCGAGCACGTCGAGCAGCGCCCCGGCGTCGAACGCCCCGAGCGGGTGGATCACCGTCGGGGTGCCCAGCAGCATGCCGGGCAGCAGGTTGCCGACCCCGGCGATGTGGAAGAACGGCACCCCGATGAACCCGACGTCGCCCACGCCGGTGCCGGCGGTGTAGATCGCGGTCATCGTCTGACCGGTGAGGTTGGTGTGGGTCAGCACCGCCCCCTTGGGGTGCCCGGTGGTGCCCGAGGTGTACATGATCAGCGCCGGGGCGTCGGCCGCGACGTCGACACCCGGGTGCGGCTCGCCGGGCTCGGCGATCAGCTGCTCGTAGCCGAGCAGCCCGTCGGCGTCGGCCGCGCCGGCCACCACGATCGTCTCGAGCACCGCGGTGCGCTCGCGGGTGGCGGTGGCCGCCGGCGCCAACGCCGGCTCGGTGATCAGCACCCGCGCGGCGCAGTCCTCGACCAGAAACGCCAGTTCCGGAGGGGCCAGCCGGAAGTTCACCGGCACCGCGATCGCCCCGAGCCAGTTGGCGGCGAGCACCGCCTCGACGAACTCGGGGCGGTTGAGCATCAACACCATCACCCGGTCGCCGTGGCCGACCCCGCGCCGGTGCAGCGCCGAGGCCAAGGCGGTGACCCGGGTGTGCAACTGCGACCA
>Ga0079225_10001536_pt1 | contig 12986 bp, 8 predicted proteins | sample Poulit2012_FD_76344 | JGI IMG/M metagenome (GOLD analysis project Ga0079225, IMG submission 76344) | Agricultural soil microbial communities from Georgia to study Nitrogen management - Poultry litter 2012 | ecosystem: Environmental > Terrestrial > Soil > Agricultural land | place: USA: Georgia...
ACGGCTGATGTGCCAGCGGCCGTGCCGCGGTGTCGCGAGGGCGCCCTTGCACCAGGCACCTGCGACACCAGTTGTCCGGCTCGGCGACACGGCAGGCAAGCATCGCCCGCACGGGTTCCAGCGGTGGCCAACAACCTCCAGCCCGATCTCATCCACACGGGAGAACGAGGTCAGATCAGGGGCTGTGAAGGGAGCGTCAGGCACGTCGAGGTCTTCTAGATGGGGCGCGTGAGAGCTCTCATGCTCGGAAGACCTCGACCCCTGCACCCGCACCGGCACGCCCACGCCCGCTACGCCCGCTACAGCGAAGCGCCTATTCGCCGCGCTCGTGCTTGTTGCGGCGGGCGGCCTGGATGGTCATGGTCTTCCCGCGTGGTGCCGAATCGTAGCTGAATGCGAGTTTGCGGCTACCCGTTCGGCTCGCCAGCGTGCCCGGGCGCCTCCGGTCCCGCCCTGATTCGACGTACAACTCCCGAGGCTGTGGAGGATCGTCCCGTGCTTCGGGCTCGGTGACGACCTCTTCGTTGTCGTCGTAGTGCTCGGCGAAGTCGTCCTCACCGTTGGTGCGGCGCTCGACCTCTTCGGGTGGCAGCACCTTCTTCCACCGCCGCGTCCGAACCGGCGGCAGTTCGCCGGCATCCTCTCTCAGGGCCCGACGCAGCGCGTACATCTGGAAATAGCCCATGATGAAGAATGGCAACCCCACCAGAATGATCGTGGTCTGCAACGCCTCAAGGCCGCCCGATCCGGAGAAGACCAGCAAGGTGGCCGTGATCACTGCGATGGCGATCGCCCAGAAGATGCGCTGGCCCAACGGGTTGAAATCCTCGTGTCCGTTGGTCATGGTGTCGGTGACCAGTGCGGCGGAGTCGACAGACGTGACGAAGAAGATGATCACCAGAATGATGGTGATCACGGACACGACTGCCGCGAATGGGAAATGCTGTAAGAAAGCGAATAGCGCTCCGGGTATATCCTCCTGCTCGACCACTCGGTCGACCAGGCCACCTTCACCGCGCAGTTCGATGTCGAACGAAGCGAAGCCGAAGATCCCGAACCAGATCACTGAGAACGTCGCCGGGATGGCCAGCACACCGGAGACGAACTGTCTGATTGTCCTGCCCCGCTAGATCCGGGCAATAAATATTCCGACGAACGGCGACCATGTAATGGTCCATGCCCAGTAAAATACAGTCCACTGATTCTGCCAGCCGGTATTGGCGAACGTGTCGTTCCAGAACGCCAACTGCGGAAGGGCGTAGAGGTAATTTCCGACTGACTCGATCAGGCCCTTGAATATGAACAGTACGGGCCCGCTGACGGCGATGAAGACGAGCAGTCCAACGGCCATAATAATGTTGAAGTTGGACAGCACTTTGATGCCCTTTTCCAAGCCTAGTGCCACGGATACCAGCGCCGTACCGCACACGAGCACGATAATGAGCAACTGCCACATCGCGTTCTCGGGGACGCCGAACAACTGTGCCAGACCACTGTTGATCTGCAAGGTGCCCAGACCGATCGATACGGCCACGCCGAAGACCGTGCCGACGATCGACACGATGTCGATGGTCTTGCCGATCTTGCCGTGGATCCGCTCACCGAGGAGCGGTTGGAAGATCGAACTGACCCGCGGTGGCAGATTGCGCTTATGGATGAAATACGCAAAGCACAGCGACGGCAAGGTGAAGATCGTCCACGTGTGGAGGGTGAAATGGTAATAGGTGAAGTTCATGGCGTCACGAGCAGCGGCGACCGTGTTCGGCTCGATACCGGTCGCCTCGCGAGGTGGATCGCCCAGGTGACTCACTGGTTCTGCCACACCCCAGAACATCAGGATCGAACCGATCCCAGCAGCGAAGAGCATAGCGAACCATGCGGTTCGAGAGTGTTCGGGAGCCTCATCATCAGGGCCGAGCCGGACCCGTCCGAATCTGCTGGCCGCCATGTAGATGAGAAAGAGCAGGAACAGGGTGACGCCCAAGATATAGAACCAACCGAGGTTGGTCAATAACCAGTCCGAGGCGGCGGTGACGGCTGTGTCGAGTGAATCCGTGAACGCGATGGTAGCGATCACGAAGAGGATCATGATGGCCGCCGATCCGAAGAAAATCGACGGACTGGTGCGCAGACGTAATACGTCATGCAACTTGGTGAACATCGTTCCCCCTCCTGTCACTGGTCTACCGGCTGCAAAGTGATGACTGAAACTCCGCCTCACCGACCACGTCGTCGTTTATTCGTACAGGATCTCGCGTTCTACCTGACCTTGAGTAGGCGATATATTACCGAAGAATTCCACCGGTGCAAGCACTCGACCAGAGCCCGGTACGCCAGCGGGCACGAGGGGAGGAATCGATCTCGATCACCCACGGTGTTGGATGGGAGCCCGGTCCGATCGATCTCGACAGTACGCCGACCAACAGTACGCCGACCACCGGCCCTTACTGCAGTCCGAGGGCCCCCTTTTCCTACCGTGGTGCTGTGATCCCTCCACCATCGGTGTTCGAGGCTCCCAGGCGCGCACCCTGGCGAATCGTGATGTGGATGTGCCGCTGCATCGGATGGTCGGAATCACCGGCCGCAGAGGAGAACACCCTGCCCGCCGGCAACAGCACGAGTGGGTACCCACGGGAGAACCTGTGCTGTGGAGATAAGGGCTCGGCCCGGGAGTAATGCGTGTGAAAAATGGTGTCCGAGGGGGGACTTGAACCCCCACGCCCTATAACGGGCACTAGCACCTCAAGCTAGCGCGTCTGCCTATTCCGCCACCCGGACAAGGGATGCGGCGGCCAACCCTGCGGCTGTCCGCGACGACGGTAAACATACCATGTTCACCGGCAGATTCCCTACTCGCAGGGCGGGTGTTCTGGCCCACGGACGCTCCGCCGTCGGACCGTGGAACACCGCCTGCATGCGGGGGCGCGCGCTACTGCAACACGCCCCCGCACACGCGGCTGGGATCAGTGCCCGCCGTAGCTGGGGCAGGCCCCGGTCAGGTTGCACAGCACGTCGTCCCACAGGGGCAGTGGAACGCCGAACATTTCGGTGAGGGTCTCCCACCACGGGTTGCCGTCACCATCGCGGTCGATGGTGACCGGTGCGCTGTACACCGTCTGCACGTGGTCGGGATTCTCGGCCTGACCCAGAGCCGAGACGGCGGAGACCTCAAGGATGTACTCACCGTCCGGCACCCGCCAGTCGGTCCCGTTCCAGTCCGCATCGAAGAGGTTGTCCATGCGCCCATCCCAGGTATAGGCGGTGAACGCCTCCGGTCCAGCACTACGCCCCAGGTACTGCTCGTTCACGACCATGGAGGTGGGACCGAAAGGTTCACCCCGGTGACCGTCACGTGAGGCGTACACCGTCATCTGCAACGACTGCGCTGGATGCTGCAGGTGCACCAGCATGGTCGGCACATCGCCGTCCTGCATCGAGTAGGTCGCGCCGTCCGGCCGGAGCTCGTAGGCGGGATTCATCACGCAGTCCACGTTGATCAGCCGGTCGCAACTGCTCAGCGAAGCCAGCTCCGGAAGGTCCCCGCCGGCATCGGTCATCAGTGGCAAGGCCTGGTAGTCCCCGGCGAAGCCGGCGTAGGGGACCCGCACGGGTGCGCCCTCATCGGGGGTGAGCAGTACGTAACCGCCGTACTGCGCCAGGTCCAGCCCGTCGTTCGGGGCGATGGACACCTCGAAGGAGGTCGACGAGCCCGCCGGAACGGTGACCATCTCGGGCATCTCCACCGTGCTGGTGGCGTGGCTGAAGCTCGGGTTGTTCGGGTCGCCTCCGGCGGCCACGGCGTCGGTGAAGCTGAGCTCGTACGTCACTGCACTGTCACCGGAGTTGGTCACCGTCACCGTCTGCGGCTCTGTGCCACCCTGGCTCTCGCCCAGGCTCAGCGCCGAAGGCGCCACCGAGACATCGGACAGGATCGCGTCATCGATGTCCAGCAACCCGGCGCCCTGCCGGAACGAGGGGCCCAGGTAGCCGTAGTCCGGCGCCAGCGCCCAGAGCGCCGGATCGGCCGTGTTGCGCAGCAGGTCCTTGACCTGTGCGGGCTCGAGGTCCTCATGGGCCTCCAGCAGCAGCGCGACCGCCCCGGCCACGTGCGGGGAAGCCATCGAGGTACCGGACATGGAGCCGTAGCCGCCCTTTTCCAGCGGCAGCGTGGACCAGATCTGGCCACCGGGAGCGCCCAGATCCGGCGCGAACTGCAGATCCGCCGTCATCCCGTAGGAGCTGAAACTGGAGACCAGCCCACCGGTGGGATTGGGCACCGAGATCAACTCATCGGTCCACTCCAGATCGGTGGCCTCACCGGATCCCACCGCGGCCACGATCGCCTCACCGGCCTCCAGTGACACGGCCGCCACCGGAATGGTGATGGGGTCCTCGCCCTCCACGGTCGGATTGATCAGCCCGGGCACGTTGTTGTACAGCACCACCCCGGCTGCATCGGCATTCTGGACGTTCAGCGCCTTGTCGTAGAACGCGCACTCGCCGCGGGAGACCACCACGATCTCGTCGGTGAAGTCGCCACTGAGCGGCTCGCACGCCAGTTCCTCACCGTCGGCGGGCACCGCCAGGGGAGCGCCCCCGCTGGTGGGGATCTCCGGTGATCCCGATGCGGTGGTGTAGGGGTATTTCGCACCGTCCGGGGAAGTCTGGAACGCGGTGGTGGTGAACTCCGTGGCGTCGTAAGAAGCCACCCCGATGGCCTTCTCGCTCACACTGGGTGCGCCGACGGACCAGGTGCCCAGTTCGCCGTCGTTACCAGCCGAGGCGACCACGACCATTCCGGCGTCCACCAGATTATCGCTGGCCACCGCCGTCGGATACTGAGGCCAGGACGCGAACGCCGCGCCCACCGACATGTTCAGCACGTCCATACCGTCCGCCAAGGACATCTCCATGGCCTCCAGCATGATGTCGGTGGCGGTGGAACCGTTGCAGCCGAACACCCGGTAGGCCCCGAACGTCACATCCGGTGCCACGCCGCGCACACCACCCTCGGCCGGGTCGCCACTGGCCCCGACGATGCCGGCCACGTGGGTGCCGTGTCCGTAGCAGTCGTCCGGGTCGGAATCGGGGTGTGGCTCGGGCTGGTAGGCGGGGCTGGAGGGGTCGGCGTTGTAGTCGTCGCCGACGAAGTCGTGGCCCACCGGGACACGGTCGGTGGGGAAGCTGGTGCCGTCCCCGTTGCCGCCGAGATCGGGGTGCTCGTAATCCACGCCGGTGTCCAGGATGCCCACCTGGATCCCCTCGCCGGTATAACCCAGCTCGCTCTGGGCGATGTCCGCCCCGGTCATGGCCAAGGCACTGACCATCTCCGGCTTCGTCTCGGACTGTTGCTCCGGGGGCACGCTGATCGACAGCACCGGGAAGACCGCCTCGACCGCATCGGACTGGGCCAGCAGAGCGGCCTCGTGGTCGTTCATCTCGGCAGAGAAACCCGGCCAGAGCTGAGAGAACTCGTTGCGAACCTGCAGGTCCACGCCCAGGTCATCGGCATCGGAGAGGGCGCGCTGGGTGTGCTGGGCGTTCACCCGGGCGGAACCGCCGCGGATGGTGGGGGCGCCTGCGGTCTGCACGAACCAGGCCCCGGTGGGGGAGGACTCTGCCTGCAGACCCGAGGGCGCATCTACGCCGTAGTCGGAAGCAGTGCCCAGATCGGTCACCTCAGCGGCCTCGGCGCCGGTGAGGGGAGTGAGAGTCGCCAGCGCTACGGCGGCGATGGAGCCAGTTGCCAAGGCTGCCCGTGCAGGCAGCCTCCGGCGCGACGTCTGTCGACGCATGAAGGATCTCCTCATCGAGTCGGAACATGCCCCCGGGACATAGGGGCACCGGCAGCGAACCTATCGGTATCCACCCGGCCAATGTGGGCGAACGGGTCGCGTGCCGCATCCTGCGTGCCGCCGTCGAGGTTTAGCACCCGGGGCGCCGATATCCTGCGACGGTGTTCCATATCGTCTTCCACGAGCCCAAGATCCCGCCGAACACGGGAAATGCGATTCGCCTGGTGGCGGTCACCGGCGCCACCTTGCACCTGGTGCAGCCGCTGGGGTTCGATCTCAGCGATGCCAAGCTGCGCCGCGCCGGATTGGACTACCACGATCTGGCGCGCGTGGTGGTGCACCCGGACTGGGAGACGGCGGTGGCGCATCTGCACGAGGTCGGTAGCGGCCGGATCTACGCCTTCACCGGGCACAGCGACCAACACTTCGGACAGATCGCCTACCGCGAAGGGGACGCGCTGCTCTTCGGTGACGAGCCCAACGGGCTGCCACCGGACGTACTCGCCGACCCGCGCATCACCGCCAGACTGCGCATCCCGATGCGGCCGGCGATCCGGTCGCTGAACCTGTCCAACTCCGCCGCGGTGGCCACCTACGAAGCGTGGCGCCAGCTGGGGTACGACGGCGGAGTGTGAGTGGGGCAGGTCCGCTCGCCTCGGCGCAGCGGCTCTGGCAGGCAGCGCGAGTCTTCCAGGCGGCACTGTGAGTTGCGCGGCTCGCACTGTGAGTTGCCCGGCCCGCACCGTGAGTTGCCCGGCTCGGACCGTGAGGTGCTCGGCTCGCACCGTGAGTTGGCCGGCTCGCACCGTGAGTTGGCCGGCCCGCACCGTGAGTTGCCCCTTAAGCACCGTAACGGCCCCCTTCGCCCCGCTGAGGGGTGCATTCGGGTCAGTTCGCGAGCCAAGTGCTGAGCGCAGTGGGCGGGGCCCCGAGGCGAGGTGCTGATCGGAGCGGTGCTGCAAATTAAAGCGGCCCCGGCGCGTCTTGCGCAGCCGGGGCCGCCGCGCGACCGGCCGTTCAGAGGGGGGCCGTTCGGCCGTCGCAGCTGGCCGGGACTTCTACGCCTCCGAGGGGGGACGGGGACTGATCCCGACGTACCTTGACTGTACAACATTGCAGTATCTGTGTGTAGCAATCCACAGGCCTGAAGATCCGGTATGAATGAGGGATGCACCACACGCGACTTTCCGCGCAGAACCCGCTCGCCACGCCGTCGGACCTGCCCTACGAACTGCCCGATTTCTCCACCGTTGAGACCGCGCACATCGGGCCTGCACTCGAGGCAGGAATCGCCGAGCAACGCCAGGAGTGGGAACGCATCGCCACCGATACCGCCGCCCCGACGGTGGCCAACACCCTGGAGGCCGTGGAGCGTTCCGGTCGGCTGCTGTACCGCGCGGAAACCCTACTGGAGACGTTGCTGGGATCTGTCGCCACCGATGAGCTGCGGGACCTGGAGGCCCAGTTCGCACCCGTACTGGCCGCACACCGGGACGGCTTCTGGCTGGACACCCGCATCCACGAGCGGATGGCTGCCGTCTACGCCGAAGGAATCGAGGACGCCGAGACACGCTGGGTGCTGCACCGCTACCTGCGAGACTTCGAGCGTGCGGGTATCCACCTCGGCGCTGCGGACAAGGACCGGCTGCGGGAACTGAACGCGCAGATCACCCGAGCCGAAACGAACTTCTCCCAGCGCGTGGTCACCGGACTGGAAACCGCAGCCGTGGCGGTCACCGAGGAGGACCGCCTCGCCGGTGTGGCCGAGTCCACCAAGGCTGCCCTGGCCCAGGCGGCCACCGACCGCGGCCGGCCGGGGTACCTGATCACCATGCAACTGCCCACCGACCAGGCAATCCTGACCGAACTGGCCGACCGGGCCCTGCGCGAGGAGGTGCACACCGCATCCACCACCCGCGGCAGCGGTGCCGAGGCGCAGGCCGACACCCGGCAGCTCGTGCTCGACCTCGCCCGTGCCCGCAGCCGCCGCGCCCAACTCCTCGGGTACGAGAACCACAGCTCCTACGTGGCCGCGGGCAGCACCGCGAAAACCAGCGAGGCCATCAATGAGGTACTGTCGCGGCTCGCGCCGGCTGCCCGCCGCAACGTCGAGAAGGAAAGAGAAGATCTGCAGGCCGCACTGGACCAAGAGGATCAGGGAGGCGAGCTGGCGCCCTGGGACTGGCAGTTCTACGCCGAGCGGGTACGCCACGCCCGCTATGCCGTCGACGACGCACAACTGCGGCCCTATCTGGAACTGGACCGGGTCCTGCACGATGGAGTCTTCTACGCCGCCGGCCGCCTGTACGGCATCACCGTGACCGAACGGGAAGACCTGCACGGCTACACCGACGACGTGCGCGTCTTCGAGGTCTTCGACCACGACGGCACCGCACTGGGCCTGTTCGTGGCCGACTACTACGCCCGCGCCGGCAAACGCGGCGGCGCCTGGATGCACAATCTGGTGGAGGCCTCCGGCTTGCTCGGCCAGCTCCCGGTGGTGGTGAACAACCTCAACATCTCCCGGCCCTCGCCCGGGCAGCCCACCCTGCTCACCTGGGACGAGGTCACCACCGCCTTCCACGAGTTCGGGCACGCTCTGCACTCCCTGTTCGCCCAGGCACGCTACCCGAGCGTCTCGGGCACCAATGTGCCGCGGGATTTCGTCGAATACCCCTCGCAGGTCAACGAGATCTGGGCCTGGCACCCGGAGGTGCTGGCCAACTACGCCCGGCACCACCGCACCGGGGAACCGCTGGCGGCCGACACCGTGGCCCAGCTGCATACCGCACAGTCCTTCGGCGACGGATTCGCCACCGCCGAGTACCTCGCGGCAGCCATCCTGGACCAGGCCTGGCACCAGCTCACCCCCGAGGAGGTGCCCACCGCCGTCGAGGAGGTGGCGACCTTCGAACAGGAGGCACTGCACCGGGCCGGGATCGACCACCCGCTGGTGCCCCCGCGATACCGGTCCACCTACTTCAACCACACCTTCGGCGGCGGATACGACGCCGGGTACTACTCCTACATCTGGAGCGAGGTACTCGATGCCGACACCGCCGAATGGTTCCGCACCGAGGCCGCCCACGACGGCGACGGCGGACTGAACCGCACCGCCGGGGACCGGTTCCGCCAGGCCCTGCTGGCCCGCGGGTACACCCGTGACCCGCTGGACTCGTATCGTGACCTGCGTGGCCGCGACGCCGCCATCGAACCCCTGCTCAACCGCCGAGGACTGAAGTGATGAGCTCCACCGCACCGATCCCCAGCACGGCCGAACGTGAGGCCGTGACCATCTGCCGCAACCTGATCCGCATCGACTCCTCCAACTACGGCGACGGGTCCGGGCCCGGGGAGCGCGAAGCCGCCGAGTACGTGATGGAACTGCTCACCGAGGTTGGCTACGGACCCACCTACTTAGAATCCGCCGACCGCCGCGCCAGCGTGGTGCTGCGCATCCCCGGCACCGACCCCAGCCGGGATGCCCTGGTGGTGCACGGGCACCTCGATGTGGTGCCCGCCCAGGCCCGCGACTGGAAGATGGACCCCTTCGGCGGGGACGAGATGGACGGCATGATCTGGGGCCGCGGCGCCGTGGACATGAAGGACATGGACGCCATGATCCTGGCCCTGGTGCGGGATATGAAACGCAACGGTTGGCAGCCCCCGCGAGACCTGATCGTGGCGTTCTTCGCCGATGAGGAACACGGCGGCACCTACGGCGCCCGCTACGCGGTGGACAACAAACCCGAACTCTTCGAGGGAGCCACCGAGGCCATCAGCGAGGTCGGCGGCTACTCCGTGGAGGTCGGCGGCCGCCGGGCCTACCTGCTGCAGACGGCGGAAAAAGGCATCGCCTGGCTGAAACTGGTCGCCGAGGGCACCGCGGGGCACGGTTCGCAGATCAACACCGATAACGCCGTCACCCGGCTGGCCGAAGCCGTGGCACGCATCGGCGCCCATTCCTGGCCGCTGAGTCTCTCACCGACCGTACGGGCACTGCTGGACGGCGTCGCCGACCTGACCGGCACCAGCTACGACCCGCAGGACCACGACTCGATCCACGCGCTCGCAGCCTCGCTGACCTCGGCCAGCAAATTCGTCAGCGCCACCTTCGCCACCAACGCCAATCCGAGCCAGCTCGATGCCGGGTACAAGGCGAACGTGATCCCCTCCAGCGCCGAGGCCGTCATCGACGTCCGCTTCCTGCCCGGGCAGGAGGAACAGACCGTGCAGACCGTGCGCGAGCTGGCTGGGGACGGCATCCGGGTGGAGGACGTCAAACGCGATATCGCCCTGGAAGTGCCCTTCGAAGGTGACCTGGTGGACCGCATGGTGGCCGCACTCGACGTGGAGGACCCCGACGCAGTCGTGCTGCCCTACATGCTCTCCGGCGGCACCGACAATAAGTCCCTGGCCCGGCTGGGCATCACCGGCTACGGGTTCACCCCGCTGCGGCTGCCGCCCGAACTGGACTTCGCCGGCATGTTCCACGGCGTGGACGAACGCGTCCCGGTGGACTCGGTGCACTTCGGGGTGCGGGTGTTGCAGCGCCTGCTGCGCACCTGCTGACGGCGGGCGCCGGTGAACGGGCGCGGGCTACAGCGTGCTGTGCACCTTGATGATCCGCCGCCGCAGCCAGATCTTGCGCGCCCCGCCCATATAGATCCGGTGCCGGGCGAGCTCCCACCGGCCGTATTCGGCTTTCTCGGTCAGCAGCTGGCGCAGTTCCAGCCGCGGCGTGCCCGCGGGGACCGTCAACACGCGGAACTCGTATCCGGCTTGCGAGCGAGTGGTCGCGGGCATCGACATGCGAACACGATAAGCACGTGTGCCCGCCGGCGTCGACACCGACGTCCCCGCGCCCGGCAGTTGGTGGCACGCAGGTGGTGAATATCCCCTGCCACCTGCGCGGCAGTGGTGCTACCGTCTCGGTATGGCTACCGACCCGCGTGGCGCTCTGGAGAACCTGATCAACGCGCTGCACGCGTACCTGGCTGCGGTCGAATCCGACCACGGGGAAGAGACCGAGGCGGTGCTGTCCGCATCGGACACCCTCAGCGACGTGTTCGAAGCCTATGACGAGGCGCTGTACGAAGAGTACGGCCTGGACACGCCCCTGGTGGTCTACGACGGCGACGACGAGGACGACGACTACGAATTCGACGACCTCGACGACGACGCCCTGGAGGACGAGGACGCCACCGAGAACTGAGCCTCAGCGAACCTCGGGGTAGCTGAGCAGGGGAGCGGTGACCTCATCGAGCACCTCGCGGATCTGCGTGGGCAGTTGCAGATCGTCGGCGGCCAGTGCACCCCGCAACTGGCCGGGGGAACGCGCGCCGATGAGGGCAGAGGTGATTCCCGGGGCATCGCGCGCCCAGGCCAGCGCCACCTCCACCGGGGCCCGGCCCAGCCCGTCGGCAGCGGTGACCAGCGCCTCGACCACGCTACGGCCCCGGTCGTTCAGGTACGGGTCCACGAATCCGCGCAGATGCGGTGAGGCCGCCCGGGAGTCGGCAGGGACGGAACGGCGGTACTTGCCGGTCAGCACCCCCCGTCCCAGGGCCGACCAGCCCAGCAACCCGGCGCCCAGGCCGGCCGCGGCCGGGCGCACTTCGCGTTCGATACCGCGCTGCAGCAGCGAGTACTCCATCTCGGCGGCGGTGAGCATGGTGCCGTCCTGAGCGAGCAGCGTGGCGGCCTGGGCAAGCTGCCAGGCGGGATAGTTCGACAACCCCACGTACCGTGCCCTGCCGGTGGCGACGGCGTGGCGCAGCGCCCCGACCGTTTCGCTCAGCGGGGTATGCGGGTCCGGGGCCTGCACCAGCCACAGGTCCAGGTGGTCGGTGCCCAGACGAGCCAGTGATTCGTCCAGGCTGTCCAGCAGGGCACCGCGGGAGGCGTCCACCCGCCCGTGGCGCACGCCGGACTTGGAGCACAGGACGAGGTCGCTGCGATCGACCTCATCAGCCAACAGGGTGCCGATCACCTCTTCGGCGGCGCCCCCGGAGTAGCTGGCGGCAGTGTCCACGAGCGTCCCACCGGCATCGAGGAACTCCCGCAGCAGATCGGCGGCCTCGTGCTCGTCGGTGTCGCGGCCCCACGTCATCGTGCCCAGGCCGACCGACGATACGCGAAGCCCGCTGGTGCCCACACGCCGTGATTCCATGGAAGCGAGGGTACCGGTCCACAGCGCATTACCCTCTCGTGACCGCCCATCCCAACCGTGGTGTTCGTGCTGCCGGGAGCCGGGACGGTCGGCGCGGTTCCCGCCGGCTGAGGCACGTCTCACATCCCTGGAATGCGCCCCCGGAGTGCTGCCGGGACAAACGCAGCCGGGAGCGGGATACGGTGGGACCGTGCTTTCGTGGTCGCGTCCTGAACTGCCCGTCCTGCCCACCCGCGGTCTCCGGCCGCAACTGCGGGACACCGCAACCGGGGCGCTGACCGATCCGGTCCAGGACGGCGCCGCGCGGCTGTACGTCTGCGGCATCACCCCCTACGACTCGACCCACCTCGGGCACGCTTTCACCTACGTCGCCTTCGACACTCTCTACCGCGCCTGGAGAGATGCCGGGCTGGATGTCACCTACGTGCAGAACGTCACCGACATCGACGACCCGCTGCTGGAACGGGCCGCCGAGACCGGCGTCGACTGGCGGGACCTGGCCGAGGACCAGGTGGACTTGTTCCGCGGCGATATGCGGGCGCTACGTGTGGTGCCCCCGGAACACTTCGTGGGCGTGGTGGAGTCCATGGAACTCGTGGTCGCAGCCGTGACGAACCTGCTCGAGGCCGGCGCCGCCTACTGGGTGGACCAGGACATCTACGCCGACCTGGGCGCGGACCCGCGGTTCGGCACCATCTCCCAGCTGGACGAGCAGCAGATGCGCGAGCTCTTCCCCGAACGTGGCGGCGACCCCGACCGTGCCGGTAAACGCGACCCGCTCGACCCCCTACTGTGGCGCGGCAGGCGCGAAGGCGAGCCTTCATGGGACGGCGGCGCACTCGGCCCCGGCCGGCCCGGGTGGCACATCGAATGCGGTGCGATCGCGGCTCACCACCTGGGGCTGCCCGTCTCGGTGGAAGGCGGCGGTCAGGACCTCATCTTCCCCCATCACGACATGGGCACCAGCCACCTGCGATTCCTCGCCGGAGGCCCCGGCCCGGTCCGGGAGGAGACCGACG
>Ga0079225_10001537_pt1 | contig 12985 bp, 8 predicted proteins | sample Poulit2012_FD_76344 | JGI IMG/M metagenome (GOLD analysis project Ga0079225, IMG submission 76344) | Agricultural soil microbial communities from Georgia to study Nitrogen management - Poultry litter 2012 | ecosystem: Environmental > Terrestrial > Soil > Agricultural land | place: USA: Georgia...
AAATAGTTCTAATCCAACTTTATTTGCACTACCCAAATCAAACTCCACTTCTAATTCAATTGCTTTTCCATTAATATTTTCAAAGCTTATTGGTGTGTCGTTAATTAATGTTTGATTTTTGATATTTATATGATTTTTTCTATAATTTTCAATTTCTTTAATCGGTGTTTGATATAATCTATTATTTTTATATGATAATTCTCTTGGAAGAGTATAACCTCCAGCCCATTTGTCCACAGCGGTTGGCATAGTTCTGTCCCACATTTGCATCCAAGCAATCATTATAGTTCTACCATCTGGTAGTTTAGCTGTTTGAGCAGCATAAAAATCAAAGCCTGAATCAATTTCATTCATTGTTTCATAACTAAATTTACCTGTTTGATAATCTAATTTACCTTCCATATAAACTACTGAGTGTAAATTTTCATAATTATTACCATCCTGATTTAATCTCATTGGACTTGAAATTAATATTTCTTTACCATCGATATTAATATAATCTGCTACTTCAAATGTCCCACCTGTTAATTTAACATATCCAGGTTTATTTGGTTGATTATTATTTAACATTTCTCCAACGAATTCAAAATCAATTAGATTTTCTGATTTATATAAAAACAATTGTCCTAATTTATTAGTAGTGCCACTAACTATCATGTAATAGTAATTATCATGATAAAACACTTTAGGATCTCTAAAATGTTCAGTCTCAGCATTTTTTGGTAAATCAAACACAGTAACAATCGGGTTATCACGATGTTTATGGAATGTTATTCCATCGTCTGAATAAGCTAAGGATTGTTGTTGGAGTCCTTCTCCCACACTTGTATAATACAAGTACAATCGTCCATCTTTTTCAATTGCTGTTCCACTAAATGCTCCACCTTCATTATCATATGTTTTATCTGGAGCAATTGCAACATCTAAATGTTCCCATTTAATTAAATCTTTACTTGTCTGATGACCCCAATGCATTGGTCCCCATGATGGTTCATAAGGATTATGCTGATAAAATAAATGAAATTCATTATTATACCAAATAAGTCCATTTGGATCATTTCCCCAATTAAACTGACTCATAGCATGATAAGTATGTCTATATCTATCATTCATATTGTGTATATTATCTTTTATATATTTATTTGCTCTTTTTACCATAACACTTTTATCTAAAGGTCCTTTATAATTGAAAATAAATTCATCTACGTTAATGTAATTAAATCCATCTTCCATAATGTCTTCATCAACTATTTTTATAACTATTTTTTTATTTAAATAATCGCTTAAATTTACGGTAAATTGATGCATTGTATCTGTTCCATCAAAACTATTATTATGAACTCTTACTATTTCCTTGTTTTTATGATAGAAAGATACATAAGTAAGCTCTGGATTTTTTCCAGCACCTAAATAAAAACTCACTATTCCATTACCTTTTACTTTAATTTCTTTACTAGTTAATGTTCCTGTAAAGGATCCTTCTTTTGCTCCTCCATAATAAAAATATCTTCCTTTTTGATTAAATTCATTACCATTATCATCATATTTTCTAAAAGAAACAAAATCATCAGTAAACGCATTTCCCTCTGTCGTCCACCCACTTAAGTCTCCTTCTTCAAATCCGCTGTTGTAAAATCCATATGAATCAATTTCATTTTGCTTACATGATACTAACAATAATAACAAACTCATCAAAATAAACGTTGTCGTTTTTTTCATTAATACCTCTCTTTTAATTAATAAGGGAAGTAAAATACTTCCCTTATATTAATTGTTATTTACGAACTAACTGAGTAATCTCAATACTTTCAAACATTATTTTTGCACTACCTGTATTGTGCTCTCCAAATTGGAATAAAATCTCAAAGTTTTGTTTAAATGTTTGGAAGCTGTCAGTTTCGAAAGTAAATGTTTGATATTCTTCACTTAATTCAATCATATCAGTAATTTTTGGTTCCCATTGTCCCATTGGATTTACTGCAAAGAAGAATTCAACTGTTTTAGTTGACTTAGCTGTAAATTTAATCTCATATCTGCTGTCTTCTTCAAAAACTACATTTTCAATAAATACTTTATTGTGCCAATCTATTTTACCAAAGTTTTCTACATCATATACTAATGCTTTTATATTTGTATCTACATATAATGAAGCTTTTGCGTCATCGCCTTCAAAACTTTCAAAACCTACAATACCTGTAAACCTTGTTGTTTCTTCGGAGAATGTGTTGTAGTATTCTAAATTGATATTTGAAATTTCAATTTCAACTGGATTTTTTTGTCCACCAAATTGGAAGAACATTTCAAAATCATATACATCTGTTTCATTTGTTTCAAACGTATGTTTTACTACTCTTGTTTCATCTTTGTTTAAGTGTGGCGCACTCCAAATATAATTTTCATCTCTTTCACCAGCTTGTTGTGAAAGTGTTCTTGCTATATATTCATATTTAATCTCTTCGTTAGCTTTAATTTCATATGTTAATACATATTTTTTGTTTTCTTCTAATTCAATACCAGTTTTTATTAATTTTTGTTCCCAAATTCCGGCGTTAGGATCTGTTATATCGATAACAATTTTATCATCGATAATTTCTTTTGTTGATTCACCTTGGTCATTGTAGTATTCAAATTTGTTTAAATCAACATTATACTCTTCAAGACCACTACTTGTTTGAATAAATAATCTCTCTACGTATAAGGTATATCCTTCATTGTTTCCTAAGTCTAGTACTAAGTCAGCGTCTAAATCTTTATTTGCAGTTACATTAATAGCTAATTCTTTATATTCGTTATTAATATTTTCATGTATTTCATTTACTTCTAAATCATCACTATTAATTGTAAAGGATACTCCGTTTATTTCTTCATCAGATTTTACTTTTAATTTTACTTGGTAAGTTTCGTTTTGTGAAAATGTTAAAGTTTTTATTAATTTAGCATCTTTTTGACCGTTTGCATAAATTAACTCACCATTTTCAATGCTTAATTTCTCTTCATTTTCATCAACTAAAACTTTAAAACCATTTAAAGCTTCTTTTGATAATTCATCAAACTTATAAACAGTCTTATTACCCTCTTCAACTTCATCACTTTCAATAACATCTACAAAAATATTTTTAGATGTTTTTAATTCTTTATCTTTAGTATCGGTAACTGTTACTTTAATTATAAAAGAACCAACTTCATTAGCTGTTATAAAACTACCTTCAACATCAATAGATTCATCTTCAGCTTCAATTTCTATTGTATCTTTTATATCTTTACCATCTTGGTCTTTTGCTTCTACAACTTCACTAATATCCGTTTTAACACCTGCATTAACAGTAATGTCTAAAGGAACTTCTAATGTTGGTTGTTCTCTTTTTGCATCATCACATGCTACTAATAGTAATCCTGTTAGTAAAATCGTAATTGTAAATAATATTTTTTTCATTTTAATCTCCTTCTTTTTTTAATTCTAAAATTGCTTTATTTGAAATATAAGATATTGTTTGTACCAAAGGAACAAATAACAATATAACTAATATTTCAACTGTTAATAACCATATCATTAATCCAATAATTAAAAACATAAATATTGTCTTACTAAATTGTACTAATGAAAGATATAATGTATTTTTTAACAATTGTTTAAAGGTTACTTTCATTTCAATCATAATAATTGGTGGATAAATAAATATATTGATCATAAATCCTATTATTAAATATCTTACTATTTGATTAAACATACTTCCTAAATTACTTTTATCAATAACGATTGTTAAATATATTAAAAGTAATCCTATTATTATAATTAGAGTTAAATATATTATATTTTTAATATTTTCTTTAATCGTTTTAAACAAAATTTTATAATTATTATCAAACTTGAAAAAGGATATTGTTCCTACATAAATTGCGTAAAATGGCAATAGTAGGAAAGTTGATAACGTCAGTAATAAACCAATAATAATATAATCAAATATATAATTACCAATTTTTGTATACCATTTAATCATTATTTATTATATCTATCTAATGCATCTTGGTGAATCTGTAATAACTCGTCTAATTTCATCTTATTTAACTGAGCTATATATTGATTCCATTCACTATCTGAAAGCTTACCGTTAGTTAACCATCCTGTTGTTGTTTGATAAACATAACTATCAATATCTGATTTTAAACGATTTATTTTGTTAATCTCGCTTAATGTATATGTAACATTAGGATAATGAGTAACTTCTTCAGCCACATATGGCTTAATATATTTGTCTAATAATTCTAATCTTAATCTTGCTCTATATTCCATAACAATAGTTTCACTCCATTGTTTATCTGATAAGTAAACAACACCCATTGGAGCATGTTTTAATCTAAGTTCATCAGATGTCACACCCTCTGGAAGTGGTTTTTCCACTAACATACCATCTTCATTTAACTCTTCCTCAAAAACAGTTCCAATTGGTCCATAGTTTATTTGAGCTGATATTATAGGATCATAAAATCTATCAATCCATGTTAATAATATTTCAGGGTTTTGAGCATTTTCAAACACTACAAATTGTCCTTTTCCAACCTCATGATTGTTTGATATACCAACATTTTGTTTACCATCATGTCCGATTAATGGTGGTAAAGCAACATAATCATCTTGCCATTCTGGTTTAATCACTGTTTCTTTTTCCCACCAATAAAATGATCCTAACCTTTGATTTGTACCCTTACCTTTTGAAAGTAAATCAAACTCACCTTGTGATAAGATTTCTTTATCAATTAGTCCTTTGCTTAACCAATTTGAAGTTGTTTTGGTAGCTTCTTTAAACTTAGAATCAGTTGCTGTGAATTTAACTTTCCCATTTTCAACTGTTAAGTGGTCAATGTTTTCGTTAATTCCAAATGCTGAATAAAAGTCTGACTGATTTCCTTGCCACCCACCGTATCTAAATGTAAGTGGTATTAATTTATCATGATCTTTTGTAAGAAGTTTAGCATTCTCTTTCATTGCAGTTAAAATAGCTTCATATACATCAAGATTAAATCCTGCAACTTCTTCACCATTTACTTTTAATGTAAGATCTTTTAACTTAATATCAGTTTTTGTGCTATCGTCTTCTAAGTTACCTCCAATAATTTCAACGGATATATTGTTGCCATCTTTATCTTTAATTAAATTTTCTTCAGATAATTTATTTACCCAAGTTTTATTAATAAATAATATGTTAGGATGTTGTAATAATCCCATTTCTTCTATTCTAGGTAAAGCATATATATGACCGTCTGGAGCGGTTATAATATTTTTAATGTCTGGCCTATCTTCTAATAATTGTTTAAAATTAGGCATGTTATCTAAATATTTATCAAGTGCAATTATTGTTCCACTTGATGAATATTGAATAATATCTCTATCACTAAAACCTGCATGATATATTGCGTCTGGTCTTCTTCTTGCAGACCCAATAATCATATTTCTTGTTGATTCAAATGTTTCTTCAGATAAATTTTCCCAATTTACTTTTACATTTGTATCTTTTAACATTTGTTTGAATATATCCATTTCATTATAATCTAGAGCTAATGCATTTTTTGGAGATGTAATTCTATATTCTACTTGCTCTTCGACAATAGGTAATCCATTTGGATTATATCCTAACTCTTCTAATGATTTTGTTGGTGTTTTAGTTCCACCACCACAAGCAACCAATATGATTGCGAATAAAAACGTTGTTATTACTAATAATCTTTTTTTCATTATTATCTTCCTTTCTATTTGAAACTTCCTACTAAAAATCCATCTTCAAAATATTTTTGAATAAAAGGATATATTAATATTATTGGTAAACTAGAAACAATAATTATTCCATACTTTATTTGGTTAGCTAGTTTTAACCTTTCATAAATATCTTCACCTGTTATACCACCTGATTGATTGTCATTAACAATTAATATATTTCTAAGTATTATTTGCAGAGGATATAAATTTTCACTATGAATGAATAACATTGCATCAAAATATGAATTCCATCTTCCAACCGCATAAAATAAGATCATCACTGCTATTATTGGTTTTGATATAGGCAATATAATATTATAAAATGTTCTAAAATGTCCTGCACCATCTATTTCAGCCGCTTCAATTAATTCACCTGGTATATTTGATTCGTAATACGCCTTAACCATAAACATATTCCACACTGATAAACCTTGCGGTATTATCAATACTAATGGATTGTCTATTAATCCTAATTTGTCAATTAATACATAAAACGGAATTAATCCTCCACCAAAAAACATCGTTATTATGAAAAACCACATAAATGCTTTTTTATAAGGTAGCTCTTTCCTTGATAACGCATAACCTGCTGGTATTGTTAAAATAATGTTTAACAATGTCCCGAAAAATGTATAGAGTATAGTATTTCTATAACCTATCCATATTTGCTTATCAGCAAAGATTTTTTTAAACCCACTAAAATCTATAACATCTGGTAATAACCAAACTTCACCATTTAAAATTGCATCTGGTGAACTTACTGAAGCTATAATTACAAACCACAATGGATATAAAATAATTATTGCTAATAAAATCATTAATACATAAACAAATATATTAAATATTTTATCTCCTTTTGTTCTTCCTATATTACTTTTCATAAAATCACCACAAACTGTTTTCGCTAAAACGTTTAGCGCTATAATTAGCTATTATTAACAAGACTACGTTTATAACTGAATTAAATAGTCCAATAGCTGCCGCATAACCAGGCTCACTACTTCCTGTAAGTCCAATCTTATATACATACGTAGATATTATTTCAGAAACTACTGAGTTTGGTCCGGTTTGCATTAAAAGCACCTTCTCATGTCCAACACTTAATAAATTACCAATAGATAAAATTAACAACACTGATATTGTTGGAAATATTGCGGGAAAGTCTATATGAATAATTCTTTTAAATCTACTTGCACCATCAATTTTTGCTGATTCATGCAATTGTGGATCAACTCCAGCAAGTGCTGCTAAATAAATAATTGATGACCAACCCATCTCTTGCCAATTTCCAGACCCGATGAATAAAGGTCTAAACCATTTGGATGAAAGCATAAAAGATACTCTTTCTCCACCAAATGCTCGTATAATACTATTAACTAGTCCGTATTCTCCAAAAAACAAGAAAATCATCCCTACTAATACAACTACTGAAATAAAGTGTGGAGCATTAAATATTGTTTGAAAAATACCTTTCGATCTTTTACTTCTTAAAGTGTTTAGTAATAAAGCTATAATTATTGGTAGTGGAAAACCAATTAAAAATCCTAAAAAACTTAAAATAAACGTATTATACATTAAATCATTAAAGTTATACGCTTGAAAAAACCTTGTGAAGTTATCCATACCGATAAATTGACTACCCTTAATACCTAACGCAGGGTTATAATCTTGAAAAGCTATTATTATTCCATACATTGGTATATATGCAAAAATAAAAACGAATAAAACAGCTCCTGATATCATAACTAATAAAGGCCAATTCTTTTTTAAGTCGCTTCTTCTTTTTCTTTTCTTTATGTTATCTAAATCGTTATCAAATGTTTGTGTTTGCATAAGACTACCTCCATTACACGAACATTATATAAACCGTTTACATCTTAGTCAACTTAATTGTAAATTATGTGCAAATGTAAAAAGAAAACGCTTTACAAATGTGCAAATGCATATTATAATGGAGTAGGTGATATTAAATGAGTAAAATTATAACAATACAAATGATTGCAGACGAATTAAAATTATCAAGAAATACAGTCTCAAAAGCTTTGAATAATCGACATGTTAGCAAAGAGACTAAAGAGCTCGTTATCAATAAAGCTAAAGAGCTAGGATACAAAGGTTTTGGATATCAAAAAGCAGAAAAGAAAGAAAAAAAGACTAATATTTTACTATTAGCCGGTAAACCTATTTATGATTTAGATTTCTTTGTTAACTTTGCTAGAGGTATGGAGAGTAGTACTCTTTCGTCAAAGGTCGATATTTTTCAATACACTTATAGTAAATCTAGCACCTTTGATCAATTAGAAAAATATATTGAATCTTTAGAAATTGATGGAATAATAGGTATTGAGTTATATACACATAGTTTATTAATAAATATATTAAATCTTAATATACCTATAGTATTTATAGATTCAAGCATTAATTTAAAATACTCTGAAGGTAATTACGATGTTTTATTAATGGAAAACAGAGATAGTGTTTATAAAATCTGTTCAAATTTAATTGACCAAGGTTACAATCGTTTAACATTTTGTGGTGATCACTTACACTGTCTTGGTTTTAATGAAAGGTTTTTAGGTATGAGAGATTCGTTAGATGATATCAACCATAGAATTGATATGAACCAACAATTGCTCCTTCCTGATAATTCACCTTTTGGTGATATTGATTGGATGGTTAGTAAAATTAAAAAACTTAAATATAAACCACACGTGTTTGTATGTGCTAATGATAGTATCGCAAGAAGTGTAGTGAACGCCCTTTTAAAAATGAATGTGAAAGTTCCTGATGATGTTCAAGTTATCGGTTTTGATAACACTATCGAATCAACGATTGAAAGTCCTAAAATTACAACAGTAAACGTAAATAAAGAATTATTAGGAAAAGAAGCTCTACATTTATTAATAGAAAGAATTAATCGAGAAGGAAGTCCTTCAAAAAAAATATACATAAATACTAATATTATTTATAGAGAAACTACATTTCAGTAAAAATAATATAAAACAGACCCCAACACATATTAATTTATGTGTTGGGGTCTATTATTTATTCTCTTGCCCAATTCATTAACCAATCAAGTCTATTATAATACCACTGTTCAGTAAGTTCTTGTTCTAATAAATAGTTAGCCGGATCAATTTTAGCATCTGTTATATCAGGCCATCTTAAATAATTAAGATGAAATGATTTATTATATGTATATATGTTTTTATATATATTTTCAATTGTTTCTAATATTTCATCTTCTAATTCAATTAATCTATCTTTAACTAATTTAATAAACCAATCATTCTCCATTAATGATATATACATTTGATTTTTATGATCTATTGGTTGGAGCGATGAGTTATTTGAAACATATAATCCTTTAAAAGATTTAAGTCCCGGAAAATAATTACTTCCTGCCGTTATGTCAAAATCCCATGGTGGACCAAAGTAAAGCTTTCCTCCTGGTTTTTTATACATATATTGACTACTCCATCCTGAATCATAGTTTTTAATATACTCTTGCAATATATACATATCTACTACTGATGGAATATCAAAGTATTGATCAATCAATTCTTTATCTCCACTATATAGTGCTTCTAAAGCTTCTTTTAAATATGATTGTATAAAAAATATTTGTGATCTAAATTCAAGTTCTGTAATATTTCCTTTAGATTCATAATTTTTAGGCTTTGGATATTTAACTAAAAACGGATGTCTAAGTTGGGGAATTGTAAAATAATCAATACCCTCTATATTTCCAACAGCTGCTCTTGCGTCATATTCTAATAAATAGCCGGTATCAATTTCTCCGTATTCACTTTCTATATCTACTCTTCCCTTACCTACTCTTCTATGTTCTATTAATATATAAATTCCATAATATTCTTTATTTATATACAAATCAATTAAATGTGCTTCTGTTGAGTATTCTATATTACTTAACACTTTAGCTCCTAAAGTATAAGCAACTTTATTTTTGGTTAAAGTAGTATCGTATCCTTCCGCTACTAAAGCGTAATGTTTGTTTTTAGCTTTACCAAATAAACTTTGTTTTTTATCAAATTTTAATTTAAAACCTTTTTTATCAAACTTTTCCCAACTACTATTTCCACGGCCTCTAAAATGAGCATCTAAATTATCTAATTCATATTCTTCTTCTAAATTAAATAAAGAAACTTTAGCATCATTATAATCGTCTCTATTTACATCATTAATATCTTTATCAATATCAATTGTCATAATAGGGATATTACGTTCTTCTAATTCCCATTTTTCATACAGAGTTATATTTTCATCTGATTTAGTCAGTTCATAATCTAATGGTTCGTTAAAATCATTATCAAAATAAAGTCCTAAAAACTTATAACCTAGTCTTAATGGTTGATATTCTTCTTTATTTAAATATATGAAATTTGATACTAATTGATCATCACGGTAAATATTAGCATTAATCGTTTCTAATACTTTAGCATAAAGAGTTATGTTTTTATAAACTTTATCAGCTTCAAATATCCATTCGTTAATAAAGTCTTTATCTTTGTACCAACCTTCAATTATAAAATTGTTATCTAAATTAACTTTTGGTTTTGATAAATACTTTTTCTTTAATTTAACTTGTCTTTTAGTAATATTTTCATCAATTACTTTAAACTTTATAATTTTAGTATTAAGCGAAAAATAAACAATAACAAATATTAAAACAACTGAGAAAAATGAGATTAATATTTTTTTTAACATTGTAGCCCCCTTTATATTTTAATTATATAATATTGAAGGTTGAATATCTATTAAATATAAAATATTGTTAAATTTTATAATAAACCCCCTTTTTAAAGGGGGCTTTTTATTAATTATTTAATTCTAAATATTCATCATAACTCATTAATCTATCAACAATCGTTCCATCTTCTTTAATTTCAATTATGCGATTAGCAGTTGAGTTAGTAAGTTCATGATCAGTCGATGAAAATAAAATAACTCCTGGAAACTTTATTAATCCTTTATTTAAAGATTGTATTGACTCCATATCAAGGTGATGAGTTGGCTCATCAATTATTAACATATTAGCTTCTTCTAACATCATTTTAGCTAATAATGTTCTAACTCTTTCTCCACCTGAAAGTACTTTTAAACTTTTAAATACATCTTCTTTTGAAAAAAGCATTCTACCTAAAAAGCCTCTAACAAAGGATTCTTCTTCATTATTACTAAAATCTCTTAAATATTCAAAAATTGATTTGTCGTTGTTGTTAAAAATAAAATTATTGTCTTTTGGAAAATATGATGATTGTACAGTTTCCCCAAAATCTATTTTACCTGTATAATTAGTATCTTTATTAGCTAGTATTTCAAATAAGATAGATTTTGCTATTTCATTATTTCCAACAAAAGCTATTTTATCTTCTTTCCCTACTGTAAATGATATATTGTTTAAAACCTTTTTACCGTTAATTTCTTTTGTTAAGTTTTCTATTATTAATACTTTATCTCCTAAATTTCTTTTAGGCGTAAAATTTACATAAGGATATCTTCTAGTTGAAGGTTTTATTTCAGTTAACTCTATTTTGTCTAAAAGTTTTTTTCTAGAAGTAGCTTGTCTACTTTTAGAAGCGTTAGCGCTAAATCTTGCGATAAATTCTTCTAATTCTTTAATTTTATCTTCCGCTTTTTTATTAGCATCTTTTGCTTGTTTTAACATTAATTGACTTGATTCATACCAAAAATCATAATTACCTGTATAAAGAGTTGCTTCTTTATAATCAATATCTACTATATGTGTACAAACTTTGTTTAAAAAATAACGATCATGACTAACAACTATTAATGTATTTTTAAAATCCATTAAGTATTCTTCCAACCACTTAATTGCGTTTATATCTAAGTTGTTTGTAGGCTCATCTAATAACAATACATCAGGTTCTCCAAATAAAGCTTGAGCAAGTAATACTTTCACCTTTATTTTACTGTCCATATCTTTCATTAACTCATAATGGTATTTAGTATCTACACCTAATGCATTTAATAATTTTTCAGCATCATACTCTGCATCCCAGCCGTTTAATTGATCAAACTCTTCTTCTAGTTTTCCGGCTTTAATTCCGTCTTTTTCTGTAAAATCTTCTTTTAAATATATTTCATTTTTTAATGTCATTACATCATATAATCTTTTGTTACCCATAATTACTGTATTGACTAAATTATATTCATTGTATGCGTTTTGGTCTTGTTTTAAAAATGATAATCTTTTACTACTTTCAATATAAACAGAACCACTAGATGGTTCTATTTCTTTTGCTAGTACTTTTAGTAAAGTAGACTTCCCGCTACCGTTTGCACCTATTATTCCATATGAATTACCTTTAGTAAACTTTAAAGAAACATCTTCAAAAAGAATTTCTTTTCCAAAGCTTACTGTAAGTTTGTTTGTTTCTAACATATTACCACATCCTTAATCTATAATATATTAACACATTATATTTAAAATAATAGTCTAATATATTTATTATTGTAAAATTATGTTTCATTTCTAACAATTGTTTATTAAAAGAAATAAAAAAAGCAGAAACTATTATTAGTCTCTGCTTTAAAATCTTATTGATTTAAAATACTTGTAACTGTATTAATTAAGATGTTTGATTGCTTACTTGGATCTGGATCATAAGCATCTGTAATCTTTGTTGCGTTAGTCGGATTAGTTTCAAGTGATTTAATTAAATCGATTAAGTCATCAATTGAGTCTACATCTTCAATTCTTGTTGATGTTTCAATTAAATTAGTTAATTCACTATCTTTAATATATCCGTCTAGATCTTTATCTTCTTCTTTAACTACAAATATTTCTTCATTTGTAATAGTGTCAGAAATTAATCTTCTTACTACTACTGATTTTTCTTTATATGCCTCATCTAACTTAACTAATTCCATTTCATCGAAATTAGTATTTTCAAAGTTTTCTAAATTATCAATATCTAACTTTTTAAGTGAGTTAATTAAATTAGTTAACTCTTCTTTTTTAACATCTTTGTCATTGTTTTCTAATAAGTCAATTAATATTTCTTCACTTAACGTATCGATAATACCTTCTGAAAGTAATCTTCTTACTATGTTAGAATCCATCTTATTTAACTTGTCTAACGCATTAGTTGTTAGGTTATCGGTTGCATTTATTTCACTTAATTTCTTATCTTCATTGTTAGTAATAATATATAATGCTTCAACTAAGTTTTCTAATTCACTTTGATA
>Ga0079225_10001539_pt1 | contig 12981 bp, 12 predicted proteins | sample Poulit2012_FD_76344 | JGI IMG/M metagenome (GOLD analysis project Ga0079225, IMG submission 76344) | Agricultural soil microbial communities from Georgia to study Nitrogen management - Poultry litter 2012 | ecosystem: Environmental > Terrestrial > Soil > Agricultural land | place: USA: Georgia...
AAAATGAACTGTGCGGTGTGTTTATTATAGTGGGAGAATTGGCTTTAGCTGGTAGATGGCGCGCGATAAAGGGAGCTTTGGCTATGGCCATACAGGCAAGAAAGGAGCAGTTTAAAGGAATGATAGTTCCTGAAGAAAATGCAAGAGAAGCGGCTTTAGTAAATAACTTAGAGGTGTTTTCTTGTAAAAACCTAAATGAAGTCATTGAGGTTTTAGAAAAAAAGAGCAGTAAAAAACCTTTAAAAATAGATACAAGAGAAGAATTTTTTACTGCTTTAGATGATTTTGAATTTGATTTTAATGAGGTAAAAGGTCAAGAAAATATTAAAAGAGCTTTAGAAATAGCAGCTGCCGGTGGACATAACGCTATACTTATTGGACCACCAGGTGCTGGAAAAACAATGCTTGCTAAACGCTTGCCTTCTATTTTACCACCACTGACTCTGCAAGAAGCTTTAGAAAGTACAAAAATTCATTCTGTGGCTGGGAGATTGCAAAAGAATTCAAGTTTATTGTCAGCTCGTCCTTTCCGTTCTCCACATCATACAGTTTCTGATGTTGCATTGGTTGGAGGAGGAGGATTTCCACAGCCGGGAGAAATATCTTTAGCACACAATGGAGTCTTGTTCTTAGATGAACTTCCTGAATTTAAAAGAACAGTTTTAGAGGTTATGCGACAACCTATGGAAGAGCGTAGGGTTACTATTAGTAGAGCTAGGATTAGTGTGGATTATCCTGCGAATTTCATGTTAATTGCTTCAATGAATCCTTGTCCTTGTGGTTTTTTTAATCATCCCGATAAGGAATGTACCTGTTCTCCAATTATAGTACAAAGATATTTGAATAAGGTTTCTGGACCTTTATTAGATAGAATAGATTTACATGTGGAAGTGACGCCGGTGCCATTTAATGAATTAAGTAGTGCTGAGCAAGGGGAAAGCAGTCAGGAAATACGTGAACGTGTTATGCAAGCAAGAAAAATACAAGAAAAAAGATTTGAAGAAAATCCCAATATCTTTGCTAATGCAATGATGGGAAGTAAACAAATTCAGGAATTCTGTATTTTGGATAATATAAGCAGTCAGTTACTGAAAAAAGCAATGGAACGCTTAAATTTATCAGCTAGAGCCTATGATAGAATTTTAAAAGTTTCAAGAACAATTGCAGATTTGGAAGGAAAGGGAAATATATCTGCTGAGCATGTAGCGGAAGCAATACAATATCGAAGTTTGGATAGAGAAAATTGGGCAGGTTAAAACCATAGAATAAAATTTAAGGTATTTATGGAGATTCATATAGAAAATTCTATTTTTGCGCTATGAATATTTTTAAAATAGCAGTATTATTTCTTAGCTTTTTTTGCATGTTTATGTGTTCACCACAAATACATGCACAAGATAAGGAGCAAATAAGAGAAAAGGATGAAACTGTGGAAGCAGAAGAGCCTCCTCCAAATATTCCATTCTCTGAAAATGCTGTTTTAAATAGTTTAGATACTCTTATTTTGAGTAAAGACTCCTCAACTCATGAAGAAGTACTTTCAGAAGAAAATAACATTGCAAAACAAGAAGAATTTTCTTATAATAGTTTGAACCCCAAAAGGGTAGCTTTTTATTCTGCTTTAATTCCAGGAATGGGACAGTTTAAAAATAAACAATATTGGAAAATGCCTATTGTTTATGTGGGTCTTGGAGTAGCTACGTATTTTGTAATTGATAATCAGAAAGAATATAATTACTATAGACAAATTTATGCAGGACGGCTGAGCAATAAAGCGGAGGCTTTTGAGGAGATGCCAGAATATAGCATGGAAACCTTACGTAGGGCAAGAGATTTTTATAGAAGAAATATGGAGATTTCAGTAATTCTTGGAGTAGTAGCTTACGGTGTGCAAATTTTGGATGCATTGATTTTTGCCCATCTAAAGGATTTTGATATATCAGATGATTTAAGCTTTCGTATTAAAAGCAGTAATCTGAATCAAAAAGGTATTGGATTGGGAATAGCCTTAAGTTTTTAATATGCGTTTATTAGCCATTGATTACGGAAAAAAAAGATGTGGAATAGCAGTTTCTGACCCATTGCAAATAATTGCTAATGCATTGACTACAGTATCTTCAGATGAGTTAATTCCTTTTTTAAATAATTATTTCAAACAAGAACAAGTTTCTACCATAGTTTTAGGATATCCATTAGGATTAGATAATCAAGCTACAGATAGTACTGCTAAAGTGGAAAAACTTTATTTAAGATTGAAAAGACTGTATGCTGATAAAGAGATCGTGTATTGGGATGAACGTTATACTTCAAAGATGGCACAGCAAGCATTGATACAGTCGGGTATGCGTAAATCAAAAAGAAGACAAAAGCATATAATTGATGAAGTAAGTGCTACAATTATTTTACAAGAGTATATGGAAAGTAGAAAATAGAAATTCTTTATATTTAAAAATAGCTACTTTGAAATAAGAAATTCAATTTGATTTTTTTACTTCAAAGTAGCCATAAATATGTTTAATAATTACTTGATCTAGAAACTATTAACATAGGTATTTATATAATGAGTACGCGCATCTAACCAGCTAAGTACTCTTTGTAAATCCTCATCTGCATTTTGCGAAGAATTTCGTTCACCCCATTTTTCGTGATCAGCTTTATAAGCTTGTCTTACAATTAGGGAATAATCACGTACATGACCTACTAAATCCTCATATTTATTATTTCTAAACCAATTCCATCTTTCTTTAAATAATTCTTGTATATGAGGGTCTTCCATGATTTTGGAGAAAAATCTCGTGCCAGGTAAGCTATTATTATCATATAAAAGATCGTAAGAAGCCGTGTGTAAGTCATAGTGGGTTCCCCCTTCTTCGTAACCATAAGCCCAATCAAAATCCCAGATAATGCCCATTCTGTATTTTCCGTTTTCAAGTTTGTTTATATATGTACTTTTCGGATGATTAATTTCTCTATTTGCTGTGAGTTGATAAACAATCATATAATCCACGAAGGCAGTATCATCAAAATAATCTAAATAATTATTATTAGGAAAAGAAGCGTTATAAACCAATGCTTCAAATTCTTCGAAATCTTCTTTGATTTCTTGAAATAGTGAAGCGTTCATGTTTTCAGTTTTGGGATATTTAACCATAACAGGAAGATCGAATTTGTCGGATTTGAATTGCCAATCTTCATCAAAGTAAGCATCTAATTCTAATAAAACTCCATTATTTCCTAGGTTTATTCTCCCGCTACTTACTTGTTTGTGTTCTGTGAAAACATACAATCCCTGATATTCATTATTAATAGTAAGCTCCACCGGAATTATTGTGTTTGTATATGGGATGTCTAACATTTCAGCAGCTTTAAAAGGGATTGAATTATAAAGCATAGTCCCATCTAAATACTCGGCTAAAAGAATCCAAGTTTTATAAGATTCCAATCCAAATAAAGGTTCTTTAGAATCTAATTTAAGCTTATAGGGTTTTTTTGGAAAACTCCATGTGGAATTACCTCTACCTCGAATTCCTGTAGTGCCTTCATAATCCTCATAAAAAGTCTTTCCATCAATATTGATGGAAGCATTAATATATTCTGCTTTTGTATTAATATCTTTATTTTTCTCTGTTGCAATGTAAATATGTGGTAAAGTGCTTTCAGGATCGGGTTGTGGATTTGGAGATTTATCTCTTTTACATGCTGTAGCAAACATACCTATAGTTATTAAAGAGATAAACCATTTTGATTTAAACATGATTTTTTTAGTTTTTAATTTAATAATAATAAAAATCAAAGTTATTAATTTAAAGATGTAAATCCAAGGAAAAATGATAAGTATTAAAGGATTACGTATTTAAGCACTTATACTTTTATCTTTTTTTCCTTTAATAAAAATCAAGAATAGGAGGTAACTTAAAACCATAAATAGGGTTACAAATAATAACCATTTAGGTATAAATACCATTCTTATAGAGAAATAATAAGCATAGGCTTGTAAGAATAATAAAATTTCACTGAGTATGCTTAGAAAAAAGAAAGCCCAAAGTCCTATTTTACTTAATTTGTTTTTATGAATACTAATCTGTTGCATATTTAACAAATAGGCAATCATAAAGAAACTTAACATACATAAAAAAATCAGATGTAGATAACCTATTACCAATGGTCTCAAACTAAATGCTACTAATGCTAAATTCGGATTTAAAGAAAAAGCTTGTAATACCGTTTTGGCAACAAAAGAAAGGAAGGCAATTCCCCAAAAAGCTTTCTGTAAAGTATTTAATTTACTACTGATTCTTTTATTATGAATCCAAATTTCCTTTAAGAATAAAAATAGAGCTATAAGTTGTGTTAGTACAGCAAAATATGCACATATATATACCCAAGCATCTTTTAAGTATCCAATTAAAGAAAGTGCATAGCCAGGAATGATTCCTATAGTAAGCAAAAAGTAGATGTATTTGTGATTTTTTGTATAATGAACAATATTTTTTTGCTTTAGCCAATGAAGAAATAAAGCAAAGGTGAACCAACCATTATACTGAAAGTGTAAATAATAATATAAGGCGCCTCTTGTTACTAGTGGAGTAGAAGGTCCTTTTATAGAGAAGTATGCTAGGAAATAAGGACCAAGTGAAGAAATAATAAAAAGTATTACCGATGAAATAGCGAAATATTTAACGGTTTTTGAAATATTCTGCTCTTTGGAAATATCTTTAATAAAAATTATGGAAAAAAAATAAAAAACAAATTGTGCTAGGGTAGAAAAAATAATGGACCATAAAAAATAACCCTTTATACTGAAAGTAATAAGCATTCCCCAAGCGGCAATTTGCATCAACCAGAAATAGATACAATAAGCAGGTTTTTTACTTTTATGTTTAGGAAGTAAAAAATAAATAAATGCTGTTATTTTTTCCAATTCAGGAAGTTCCAACTTTAATGATATTGCTGCTCTAAAAATTAAAGAAGCAAAACACGTAAGAATAGAAGACTGTAGATTTAAAAATAATTTCTTTGGGATTCATACAATAAACTCCACTAATGTAATATATAAGAATAATGTTTTGGAATCTGGTGAAGTTGAAGGAAAGCCTGCAGCAAATGGAATTCATTGTTGGAAGTCAGATTCTTTACTTATTGAAAATAATATAGTAGAAGGACATAGATATGGGATTTATTTGGAATTTGTGAAAAATTCAAAAATTGTAAATAACCAAAGTATTAATAACAGTCGTTATGGCATGCATTTTATGTTTGCGCATGATAATCTATTCCAACATAATTTATTTGACCTTAATGGAGCCGGAGTTGCTGTAATGTACAGTAAGAGAGTGGAAATGCGAGAAAATGTATTTACCCGCAGTTGGGGTAATGCTGCATATGGAGTTCTATTAAAAGAAATGGATGATAGTAAAATTATTGCTAATTATTTTAGCAATAATACTCTTGCAATATATGGTGATGGTGCTAATAGAGTTGAAATTTATAATAATGAATTTAGTAATAATGGTTGGGCCATCAATATGAATGCCAGTAGCGTGGATGCAATCATTTCAGAAAATAATTTTATAGGTAATACTTTCGATTTAGCAACGAATGGAAACCTGAAAATGAAATCATTAGATGGTAATTTTTGGGATAAGTATGAAGGTTATGACTTAGATAGAGATGGCGTAGGAGATGTGCCTTATAGACCCATCACTTTTTACTCAATAATAATTGAAAGAAATCCAGGTGCATTAATGTTATTTAGAAGTTTTTTTGTAAAGCTTATGGATAAGGCTGAAAGCATAATTCCTAGCTTAACTCCAGAAAACATTAAAGATAATGCTCCAAAAATGAAAAAAATTAAATTAGAAGTTAATGATTAAATTTAAAAATATCAATAAGTATTTCGATAAGTTCCATGTGTTAAAGAATATTAATTTAAATTTTACAGAAAATAATATTGTTGCGCTTATAGGACCCAATGCTTGTGGAAAAACTACCTTAATTAAGCATCTTTTAGGTATGGTGGTGGCGAATTCTGGCGAGATATTATTTAATAACAAGTCTATTGCGAAAAATTGGGAATATAGAAATTATATTGGATATATGCCACAAATAGGAAGATATCCAGAAAATATGACAGTGGGACAAGTTATTGAAATGATTGAAGATTTGCGTAGTAATACCAAACAGCATTTAGATAAAGAGCTTTATGAAAGTTACGAGTTAAAAAATATTTTACACAAAAGAATGGGCACTCTCTCGGGCGGAACAAGACAAAAAGTTAGTGCTTATTTGGCTTTTTTATTTTCTCCTCAGGTTCTAGTCTTAGATGAACCTACAGCAGGTTTGGATCCATTATCTGCTTTGATTTTAAAAGAAAAAATTAAAAAAGAAAAAGAAAATGGCAAATTAGTTGTAATCACTTCGCACGTTTTAAGTGAATTAAATGATATTGTCAATGAGGTCGTATATATGGAAGAAGGTACTATTATTTTCGAAAAATCTTTAGAGCAACTAAAAGCTGATACTGGTAAATTGAATTTACAAGAAGCGATTGCACATATAATGAAAGAAGAAAATTTAAATTATTAAGATGAAGAAACTGATTAAATATGTTATTTCTGATATTCTAAGAAATAAAATTGTAATAGCTTATACTATATTTTTACTTTTATTTTCATTTGGCTTATTCTTAGTTGAAGAAATTCCAGAAAAGAGCTTAATGAGCTTACTTACATTGAATTTAACATTAGTTCCCTTAGTGAGTGTGATGTTTTCAACTATTTATATATATAACTCCTCTGAATTTATAGAATTACTTGCAGCACAACCTATTAAAAGAAATCAATTGTGGCTAAGTTTATTTTTAGGATTGTCTTTTGCTTTAAGTATAGCATTTTTTATTGGATGTGGAATTCCTATATTGATTTTTTCTGCTAATGGGATTGGTATTAGTATGCTTATTACAGGGATAATTTTATCTATTATATTTGTATCTATTTCCTTATTTTCATCAGTTTATATTAAAGATAAAACAAAAGGTATAGGTGCTTCTTTATTGATATGGTTGTTTTTTACGATTTTATTTGATGGTCTAGTTCTCTTCTTATTATTTCAATTATTAGATTATCCTTTAGAAAAACTCATTGTAGTATTAAGTATTTTAAATCCGGTCGATTTAGTGCGTATTGTATCTTTATTGCAAATGGATATTTCTGCCTTAATGGGTGCAACTACTGCAGTCTTTAAAAAGAGTTTTTCAGGAAATATTGGATCTCTAGTAACCTACGGTATCTTACTATTATGGATTATTATTCCATTTTTTATTTCTATGCGTAAATTTAATAAAAAGGATTTATAGACCTTATTACTTAATATGAAATTTAATATAAAAAAACAGCTACAATTAATTTATGTAGCTGTTTTTTTGTTACTGTATTATTTGATAATAATAATTATTGTACTTCTACTATTTTAGTAGGATCTAAATTAGCGTTTCTAATAGAAACATTTTGTGCTAATTTTTGTGCTAATTCGCGCATGATTTCACTAACCTGGCCTGAATCTCCTAAAACAACAGGTAAACCTCTATCACCGCCTTCTCTAATACTTTGTATCAAAGGAATTTCCCCTAAGAATGGTACTTCAAATTGATCTGCTAATAATTTACCACCACCTTTTCCAAAAATATAATACTTGTTATCAGGTAACTCTTCTGGAGTAAAGTATGCCATGTTTTCAATAACCCCAAGAATTGGAATTTTAATTTGGCCTTGGTTAAACATAGTCAAGCCTTTTTTAGCATCTGCTACAGAAACTGTTTGCGGAGTTGTTACTACTACTGCACCCGTTACCGGAATAGTTTGAACCATAGTTAAATGTATATCACCAGTTCCAGGAGGTAAATCTAAAATTAAATAGTCTAAATCACCCCAATGAACATCTGTTATAAATTGACGCAATGCAGATGTTGCCATTGGACCTCGCCAAACAACAGCTTCTTTTTCATCAATTAATAAACCTATAGACATAACTTTTAAACCATAGGCCTCAATTGGTTGGATTTTTCCTTTTCCATCCACATCTACCATCATAGGGCGCTCTCCTTGGATTCCAAACATAATAGGTAAGGAAGGTCCGTAAATATCTGCATCTAATATTCCAACCTTTGCTCCTTCTTGTGCTAATGCTAATGCCAAGTTACTAGCCACTGTAGATTTACCTACTCCCCCTTTACCAGAGGCAACAGCTATAATGTTTTTAACTCCTTTTAATACTTCTCCTGCATCTTGCCTGTTGGTATTAACTCTTGCTCCCATAGTTACATCAACTTCAGCATCTTTAGATACAAAAACACGAATAGCGTTAACGCAAGCTTTATGAATCATATCCTTCATAGGACATGCTGGGGTGGTTAATTCCACCGTAAAAGATATTTTATTTCCTTCTATTTTAACATCTTTAATCATGTTTAGCGTTACCAAGTCTTTTTTTAAGTCTGGATCATCAACATGACTAAGTGCCTTTAATACTGCTTCTTCAGTTATATTTGCCATAATATATTATGTGTGATTTACTTTAATTTCAAAGTTACGATTTGTTCTTTTAAAAGGAGAAATTACTTAATAATAACACTATCAATAAAACTAATACCATTATTTATTTATAGGAATATCCAAATTTTAAAGCTATTAAATTTCAAATTCTAAATCATACCGCACTTTTACTCACTCAAAACGGTCAAATTCTAAATTGTTCTTTTTTATAAGAAAATTGCATGTTAGATTTGTATTGTAAACAAAGTATCATTTTAATTTTGAAGTACAATTAAATTTGAGAAACAAAACAAAAACAATACCTTGCATCATTCTTGATATAAGGTATTGTTTTTTTACTTCCTATATTCTTTTCTTAGTCTTATTTTTTGCGAAAAAAACAGAATGGTTAATAGCTGTTTAATGCAAAAAATCACTTTTTTAATTGCAAAGTTTCATTTACATTTGTAATTGTTATGCTTAAAGGAATAAATAAAAGTTTGATTATGGGTTTAGTATTAATCCCAAGTTTTGTTTTTGCTCAAAATGAGAAAAAGCAAAATAAAAAAATAATTCAACTTTCTGGCCAAATTAAGCATACTGATAATGTAACTCCTATTCCTAATGTTGTTATTCGCGTAAAAAATAAAGATATAGGAACCTATAGTAATTATCAAGGTGTATATTCAATAGCTATTCAAGAAGATGATACGCTAATTGTATCTTCTTTAGGATTAAGTAAAAAGGAAATTGTTCTTGAGGACCTTTCTAATAATATACATAATTTTGAATATAGAGATATAATTATGGAGCAAGATACTGTTTATTTAAATCCAGTTTATATATCTCCTTTACCCTCTGGAAAGGCTTTTGATTATGCTTTTACCCAAATAGATTTTTCGTCTCCAGCACATACCTATAGAAGAAATTTAAATCCACAGTCTCTGCAGGATGCTGCTCGCACTCTTCCAATGACTGCTCAAGAATCACAAAGAAGTTATCAAAAACAACTTATGGATAATCAAGCTTGGGATGGCCTAATAAGAGGAGGTAATTTGTTGCAGATAAATGGATTATTTGATGCCTTAAGGCCAAAGGAAAAGAAGAAAGATTACGAGATAAGAGAATAAAAAAGATTAGAAGAAATATTTTCTACCTCATCTAATCTTTTCTATTAAATTATAAATTCATTAAAATAAATAAGAACTTCTTTCCTCCTTTAACTTTTGAAGTTTTTTGGCGACTTTTATGAGCAATTTTAATTGTTAGATTGGTCTATATTATAATTTTTTTATACTTCATCATTGTCTTCTTTGCTTTTATTTCTATTTTTTAATAATTCTTTTCTTTCTTTTTGTTTTTCCATGATCTTATCCATATGTACTTGTATTGCCTCTTCCATTGCTGCAACGGATTGGTTTAAAGCTTCTGGATCATCCAACATATTCAACCAGGGTTTACGTTCATCAAATGGGAAAGTGCCGTATACAATAACCGGTGTTCCCTCTGCAAGTTTATTATTTCCTGTTTTATCTAAAATCCATTGTTCTGCAAAATCATAAAGCCATACAGCATCTTTTTTCCATAATCGTAAGCAAGAATGCGATGCAGGATATCCCGGCATAGAATATTCATGCCAACCAACACCATCAAAATTTGCAATATTAAAATTCCATGGTAAAATCCATTCATCGCTTACTGTGCTAATTGATTTTTTAGATTTCCAATTACTAAAATGTAAACCAGTAGGTGTGGGATGTGCTTTACTGCCCATACTTGTAGGTCCCCAACGTAATAATATCCCGTTTTCATATACAGCAAAAGCTTGAATTGGGTAGGAAAAAAAGACAAATTTATCCACTGGTTTTAAGATTTCTAACTGACTAGGGAATGGAGAAAAGTCCATCCAATCCTTATCAAGATCTTTAGGAACTATTAATGTATCCGGTCGCCAACTGTTTTTTTCATCAACTCTATTTAATGCCCAAATAGTTTCTTGTTCCTCTTTGGAAAATTTATCATTAAATGCTTTTTTGAAGGAATCTACTTTGTTTGGCCAAGCTTCAAATTCATGTTTTAATGGCTCTTTATTAAAATTTTCTACAGTAGTTTCATTTTCTTCCTCTGCTGTATCCTGCTTTTCTAGGATTTCTTCTTGTTTCGGTAAGTCATTAGAGTTTTCTGTATTATTATTACATGCTGTAAAACAGATTATGCAAATAGCAATAAGCTGTAAAAATTTAATCTTAATCATATTTTGGTATATAGTATAAAACTTGATGTTGGGCGTTTTTGCTTATCGTTTGACCCCAGGCATTAATCTCTGAAAAATGGATATTTTTATAATTATTAAGTTCGCTTATTAAGTTTTCAGATTTATTTAATAAACCATAAAATGCCATATTATGTGCTTTGTTTTCAATGGATAACTCCTCAAATAACAATGCAGTTTGTATTTTGTTTAAGATTGATAACAAAATTTTTTTTGAAATGCCATTTTCTAATATGGAACGTATTTTTTTCGTCAATACATTTCTAATATTTTCCAAGTTTTCTAGCTCAGCTCCTCGAATTTCCAAAGTGAAAATACCTTCTGCTATGCTTTCGGAATGATACGCAAAAACCTCTGTTGCCCATTCCATTTCATTTACAAGAAAATCATATAATGGAGAGCCCTCTTCACTATTAAAATAATGCAACCAAAACTCAGCTATATAATAATCTTTTGTAAATAAAGGAGGCATGGCGATATTCCAGAGAATGCGCATTTCAGAAACATTGTCTTCTTTAAATAGTTCACTTTTTCGATCAAGTTTTTGAGGAGTAAATGCTATTTTAGGAAAGCGTGACATTTTACCATCTGTTTTAAAATTAAAATATCTTTTTACCCATTCCTTCATTGTTTGCAAAGGTAGATTTCCTGCTAATGCTAAACAGGCATTTTGAGGATGATAAAAACGATGATAAAAATCGATTAGATTATCTAACTGAATATTTTGAATATGCTCTAAACTTTTTCCTATGGGTAACCAAGAATAGGGATGATCATCTCCATAATATTCTTTCCGTGCTATATGCCACATATTCCCAAAAGGCTGCATTAGGTACTGCTCTTTAAATTCTTCAATTATTACTTTCTTTTCTCGATTAAAAGCATTTTCCTTAAAATTTAAATGTTGCATTCTATCTGCTTCTAATGCTAATAGAACTTCCGCATTTTTAGCTGGAATTTGACTATAATAGGAAGTAACATCTGAAGAGGTATATGCATTAGCGTCTCCTCCAGCAATTTGTAAGCTTGCATCAAAATTTGGAAAATTTTTTGTTCCTGTAAAAAACATATGTTCTAAAAAATGTGCAATTCCAGTTAAAGAACTACTTTCATTTGCAGAGCCTATTTTATACATTAGATTGAGTGCTAAAAAAGGAGTATTAATGTCCTCATGTAATAATACCTTTAATCCATTTTTTAATGTAAAGGAATCCGTTTTAATCATAAGTTATTTATTGGAGAAATACATTTGCAGTTTTTCTAAAGTAGGTAATAGCTTTTTTTCAATTTTTCTTCCCTTTAATTGTTCAAAATAGTCTTTCGCTTGTTTATTATCTTTTAAAAGTATGCTGATATCTATTAATAATAAATACGCTCTAGTCTCCAAGGTTTCTTTCGACAGATTTCCATGTAAAGCTTCCAAAAGTGCAAATTTAGCAGATTTAAAATCATCTTTTTCCCATGCTTCGACAGCTTTGAGAAAGTAGAAACGTGCTTCATTTTTCTTCGAAAGCCTTTTAGGATTACGTACATGCTCTAATAGCTTGCTCATTTCTTCATACCTACTTTGATAATATCTTCTTAGAGCTAATGTGATTGTGCTTGCTCTCAAATAATCCCAAAGTAATAAGGCAGATGTAATTGTTGAAATACTTAATAATATCCAATTATTGTTCATTGCTCCCAAAATGGAGATTGCTATACAAGCCAATAGTAAAAGTAAGCGAAAAAATGGTGAGAACATAGAGCGAAATTATACTTCTTTAGGATTTTCTTTAAATTCCATCACTGCAGCCACAAAAGCTTTGAATAAAGGGTGTGGGTTTTTAATGGTACTCTTATATTCTGCATGGTATTGGACTCCAATATAAAATGGATGATCTTGCAATTCTACAACTTCTATAATTTCGCCATCTTCATGAATACCAGTGGCTTTAAATCCTTTTTCTTCAAATGCTTCCCAATCGTTTAAATTAATTTCATAACGATGTCTATGTCTTTCCGAAATTGTATCAGCATTATATATTTCTTGAATTTTTGAGCCTTTTTTTAGTTTGGCAGTATATGCACCTAAGCGCATTTCAGAGCCCATACTTTCTTCTCCTAATTTATGATTCATATAATGAACAACTAGGGGAGAAGCCTCTTCATTCATTTCTTCAGAATGTGCATTTTCCCAAT
>Ga0079225_10001540_pt1 | contig 12970 bp, 11 predicted proteins | sample Poulit2012_FD_76344 | JGI IMG/M metagenome (GOLD analysis project Ga0079225, IMG submission 76344) | Agricultural soil microbial communities from Georgia to study Nitrogen management - Poultry litter 2012 | ecosystem: Environmental > Terrestrial > Soil > Agricultural land | place: USA: Georgia...
GATTAAGAAGTTTGAAGTGGTGAAATAATAACACTCCCTTCTTATAATTTAAAAGCCTTGTTAGTGTAAAAGCTGACAAGGCTTTTTTTATTATTTCAAAAATGTTTCAATATGTATTTTGTTGGTTTATCTATTTTAAAGTTTTCAACCAGAATTGTTACCTTCATCGCTACTTCGTGACCACTACAAAAATTTATTAAAGTTTATAAATAATGATCAGTTAAGATATTTTGATAAAAAGTAATAAAATATTTATAAAGAAATTTTGGAGCATTTGGATGTTCTCTTTGCTTGGTTTTATTTTTATATCTTTTTCTTTACAAACCTTATACAGCATCAAAACTTAGTGACAAAACTATCTAAAATAAATTTTACGAATAATGCGGCTCAATAGGGGTATAAAATAATTTTGTCAGCCTTGCAACATTTTGTAATTTTAAACCATTCAAAAATTAAAATTACAATGCAAATAAAAGATAGAATACATTCCCTGCGCAAGCAAATGAAAGAAAAGAATATTGATGCCTTTATTGTATTTTCAGCTGATCCTCATATGAGTGAATATTTACCAGAGGCATGGAAAGAAAGAGAGTGGATTTCTGGCTTCACAGGTTCCGCAGGTTTTGTAGTAATCTTACAAGACAAAGCCGGACTTTGGACAGATGGTCGTTATTTTACGCAAGCTCCTATAGAGCTAGAAGGTTCAGGTATTGATCTTTTTAAGGATGGAAATGCAGATACACCACATTATATTGACTGGATAATTTCAGAAACAAAGGAAAATGCAAATATTGCTGTAAACGCTTTAGTTACAGCACATGAAGATTGGGAAAGTTTAAAAAATAGCTTAGCTAAAGAAGGAAAGAATTTAATTAATTTAAATTTATTAGATAAAGTATGGATGGAAAGACCAGAAGCTAGAAAAAATCCCATTTTTGTACATCCATTAGAAAGAGCAGGACAAAGCGTAGAAGATAAATTAAAAGCTATTCGAAATGCGATGCAAAAAGAAAATGCTAGTGGTCATATTATTACTAGTTTGGATGATGTAGCATGGACTTTGAATTTGCGAGGTAGCGATGTGGCGTGCAATCCTGTATTTTTGGCTTATATCTACATTGCTAAGGAAAAAGCTTATCTCTTTGTAGATCAAGAAAAGTTAAAAGAAGAGGCTATAAATCTTATGGAAAATGCTCATGTGGAAATTAAGGATTATAAAGAATTTTTTCCCTTTTTAGAAAATTTAAAAGAAGAGCATATTTGGGTATCTCCAAGAAGTAATCAAGCTATTTTTGAAGCAATTTCTCAAAAAAACACCTTAGTGAAAAAGGCGGTACCAGGAAATTTAATGAAGGCTATTAAAAATGAAAAAGAATTAGCAGGATTTAGGGAGGTTATGATTCGTGACGGAGTTGCAATGGTGCAATTTTTACATTGGTTAACAACAAATGTAGGGAAAATGGATTTGGATGAATATACCATAGGAAAAAAACTCTATTCTTTCCGTGCAGCTCAAAAGAATTTTGTTGGACAAAGTTTCGGAAGTATAGTGGGTTATCTGGAAAACGGGGCTATTATACATTATTCTGCTCCGGAAAAAGGGAGTAAAAAAGTGTTTAAAAAAGGAAGTATTTTGGTTGACTCTGGTGGGCAATATCTAGAAGGAACAACAGATATTACGCGAACTTTTCCTTTGGGTGAAGTCGATGAAGACTTTATTAAAGATGCAACTCTTGTTTTAAAAGGAATGATTCAACTTTCTATGATGAAATTTCCTAAAGGAACCTCGGGTATGCATTTGGATGCCATTGCAAGAAAAGCATTATGGGAGGAGGGTAAAGATTACAATCATGGAACAGGACATGGTGTGGGTAGCTTTATGAATGTACATGAAGGTCCTCAAAATATCAGAAAAGATATTAATCCCACTGTTTTAGAAGCTGGAATGGTGGTTTCTAATGAGCCAGGGTACTATGTGGAAGGTAAATATGGTATTCGTCATGAGAATTTAATTGCAGTAAAAGAATGGAAAAAAACAGAATGGAATACTTTTTATGAATTTGAAACCTTAACTTTCTGTCCGTTTTTCACTTCGGCTATTGATAAAAATTTATTGACAGAGGAAGAGCTGGATTGGTTAAATGCTTATCATCAAACATGTAAAGATAAATTACTTCCCCATTTGGAAGGAGAAGTAAGAGAATGGTTTTTGGAAAAAGTAAAAGCTATTTAAAATACCAAAAAAGCTTTTCTTTATATCTAATTGCTACTCTATCAAGAAGCTATAATAAACTTCATTTAAAGCGATTGTTTCTACTCATTTGTAACAATCGCTTTTTTTATTCTTCTTAAAATAAATTCAAAAAAATTATAGCTTTATTGAAAAATAATTTTTGAATATAGGTACTTGTATTGTAACTTTAAGGGAATCTAAAATTTAAATTAATGAAATATAAATCACCCATAAATAAAGAAAGTATACAAATTGGAGGGGGAAAATATTCATTCTGTTCCCTAAAATCCTTATCCGATAAAAATATACACAGATTACCATTTAGTATTCGTATTTTATTGGAAAATGTGCTGCGAAATCATGATGGTTTTAGTATTACTCAAGAGCATATTGATACTTTAGTGAATTGGACGCCAGAAGCTAAAGATAAAGATATACCATTTAAGCCTGCTCGTGTATTAATGCAAGATTTTACAGGAGTTCCTGCCGTGGTAGATATGGCGGCATTAAGAGCAGAATTTATTAGACATGGTGGAGATGGACAGAAAATAAATCCCGCTATTCCTGTAGATTTAGTTATTGACCATTCGGTGCAAGTAGATTATTATGCTACAGATTATGCTTATGATAAAAATGTGGCTTATGAATATGAAAGAAATAAAGAACGCTATGAATTATTAAAATGGGCACAGAAAGGTTTAAAAAACTTCACGGTTGTTCCTCCTGGAATGGGAATTTGCCACCAAGTAAATCTTGAATATCTGGCGCATGGGATTACGGAAAGAGATGGTTGGTTATTTCCAGATACTTTAGTTGGTACCGATTCACATACTCCAATGGTTAATGGTATAGGAGTTGTGGGCTGGGGAGTTGGAGGTATTGAAGCAGAAGCTGCTATGTTGGACCAACCCATATTTTTTACTTGCCCTGAAGTAGTGGGATTAAAATTAACTGGAAAAATTCCTGATACCTGTACGGCTACAGATATGGTGCTTTCCATTACTAAAGTTTTAAGAGATAAAGGTGTAGTAGGAAAATTTGTTGAGGTTTTTGGAGATGGACTGGATTATTTATCGGTTACAGATCGTGCAACTATTGCAAATATGTCTCCAGAATTTGGTTGTACAGTTACTTATTTCCCTATAGATGAAAGAACTTTAGAATATATGCACACTACTAATAGAAGTGCAGAACAAATTGAAAGAGTAGAGAAATATTGTAAAGAAAATTTAATGTGGAGAACAGGAAAGGAAGAAATTGAATATTCCTCTGTAGTAGAATTCGATTTATCAACTTTGGAACCCACTGTTTCTGGTCCTAAACGTCCACAAGATAAAATTTTAGTAAAAGACTTATCTGAAAAATTTGTAGAATTACTTGAAGAAGAGCATGATAGAACTTATGAGCCTATTAATAAAAGAAAAGAATCGGCATGGTTAGCAGATGGTGGCTCAGGAACTGAATTTACATTTGGAAAAGTACCTAAATCGGGTGAATCTAATTTAGAGGTGGTTAAGGATGAATTGCAATCAGTACGTATTAAGTATAAAAATCAGGAATTTATACTAAGCGATGGAAGTATAGTAATCGCAGCTATAACGAGTTGTACAAATACTTCTAACCCTTCGGTAATGATTGGTGCCGGCTTATTAGCAAAAAATGCAGTTGAAAAAGGTTTACGTACTAAATCATGGGTAAAAACTTCCTTAGCTCCTGGTTCTAAAGTTGTTACGCAATATTTAGAACGTTCAGGATTAGATGTGGCATTAGAAGCTTTACGTTTTCATACCGTTGGTTATGGTTGTACTTCGTGTATAGGTAACTCCGGTCCGCTACCTAATCATATTGCTGAAGCAGTAGAACAAGGAGATTTAGTGGTTTCTTCTGTATTGTCAGGAAATAGGAATTTTGAAGCTAGAGTTCATCCTCAAGTAAAAATGAATTTCCTAATGTCGCCTATGTTGGTGGTTGCTTATGCACTCTCTGGTAGGGTAGATGTGGATTTGATTAATGATCCTTTATCTTATGATCCCAATGGTAATCCAGTGTACTTGAAAGATATTTGGCCAAGTAGAGAAGATATTATGAATACTATTAACGATTGTGTGAAGCAGTCCGATTTTAAAGAAGTATATGATGTGATTTTTGAGGGTTCGGAAGATTGGAAAAATTTAGAGGTGAGTTTGGGTGAAAATTATGAATGGTCGCAAGATTCAACTTATATAAAAGAAGCACCGTTCTTTGAAAATTTAAAACCACATCCAGATCCTGTTCAAGATATTGAAAAAGCAAGAGTTTTATTGTATTTAGGAGATTCCGTTACTACAGATCATATTTCTCCAGCGGGTTCTTTTAGAGAAGACAGTGCAGCAGGACAATATTTGGTGGAAAGAAATGTTCCGACCGAAAGCTTTAATTCTTATGGTTCAAGAAGAGGAAATCATGAAGTAATGATGCGTGGTACCTTTGCCAATGTGCGAATAAAAAATAAAATTGTCCCTAAAGAGGGTGGTTATAGCGTATTTTTACCAAAAGGTGAGATCGGAACAGTATATGATGTGGCAATGAAATATAAAGAAGCTGCAACTCCTTTAGTCGTATTAGCAGGAAAAGATTATGGTTCTGGCTCTTCTAGAGATTGGGCGGCAAAAGGCTCTTATTTATTAGGAATTAAGGCGGTAATTGCTGAAAGTTATGAGAGAATTCACAGATCTAATTTGGTGGGAATGGGAGTAGCTCCTTTAACTTTTATGCCTGGTGAAAATGCGGAAAGCTTAGGATTGGATGGAACAGAAATAATTACAATAAAAGGATTGAAGGAGGATTTAACTCCCAGAAAAATCCTGGATGTAACAGCAGAACATGAAAGCGGTAAGACAACACATTTTAAAGTGGAAACGAGAATGGATTCGCCAATCGAAATTGAATACTATAAAAATAATGGTATTTTACAATATGTATTGCGTGACTATTTGAAAAATGAAAAATAGTGTTTCTTAAATATGCAAAAATTTAAAAGTCATATAAGTAGGGTTTAAATCCTATTTATATAACTTTTTTTTATAAACAAAAAGAAGAAAAAATTTTGCTATAGCTTCTTCTCTCATATTTATTTGTAGATAAGAAGTTTAGCTGATGACTCCAGATCCAATTAATTCCTCTTCTTTATACCAAGCAGCAAATTGACCAGGAGCTATTCCTCTTTGTTTTTCTTCAAATAGTATATAAATAGCATCACCTTTATGGATTATTTTAGCTTTTTGCAAAGCTTGACGATATCGAATGCGCACTAGCATTTCATAAGATTCTCCCTCTTTAAGTATATAATTAGGATTAATAAATTGAACCTCTTCAGGATGCATTTTTAAGGCATAACGATACAGTCCTGAATGTTCGCTCCCTAAACCAGTGAAGATTATATTGTTTTTTGTATCTATCTGTAAAACGAATGAAGGTAATGGTCTTCCTCCAATATGCAAACCTTTTCTTTGACCTATAGTGTAAAAATGAGCGCCTTGATGTACAGCAACTTTTTGTCCAGCAGCAGCTTCAAAAGAAAATGGTCTTGCTAAAGCTTCTAAATTATCCTCATTTACTTCTAAATTATGATAGGCTTGTATGGCTTCATGCTCTTCATCAATTTCAATTATATCTCCCTCTTTAACTACTAATTGTTGTTGTAAAAAAGTAGGTAAATCTACTTTTCCTATAAAACATAAACCTTGAGAATCTTTTTTATCGGCAGTATTTAATCCGATTTCTTTAGCTATTTCCCTCACCTCTGATTTTAATAAATCTCCTATGGGAAACAAGGCTTGTGCTAATTGTTCTTGATTTAATTGGCATAGAAAATAAGACTGATCTTTTGAAGCATCCTTACCTGCTAATAAATGATGTATGCCTTCTTCATCGGTTGTTTTTCTACAATAATGCCCCGTAGCTACATAATCTGCATTAAGATTCTTAGCTGCATCTAAAAACACATCAAATTTTATTTCTCTATTACATAATACATCTGGATTTGGAGTTCTTCCCTTTTCATACTCCGAAAACATATAATCTACAATACGCTCTTTATATTCCTTACTTAAATCTATAACGTAATAGGGAATACCCAAATGCTCTGCTACAATAAGAGCATCATTAGAATCTTCTTGCCAAGGGCAATCATTGGATAAAGTAACATCAGAATCATGCCAATTACGCATAAACATTCCAATGACTTCATAGCCTTGTTCTTTTAATAAATAAGCAGTTACGGAAGAATCTACACCTCCCGATAAACCAACAACAACACGTTTCATAATGCAAAATTACATAATTATAAATGAAACTTAGCTTTGTATAAACTTAAAGCATAGTTATTTTAACATAGAATCCATATTTATTTGCTAATTTCGAAAGAAATAATCGCTAATAATGGCAATTAAGCAAAGATTCGCTGCAATATTACCTAGTAAAAATAAAAGACTTACCTTATTTTTTAATCTTTTTGTTCTTCTAATTATAGCTCTATTATTATTTAGTAAACAACAATTAATTCCTTCCTTATTTGCACAAATACTTAGTGCACTCCTTTTGCTATTATTGGTGTATATCTATTCAGGAAGAATTATTGCCTATGAATTATCAAATAATGAATTGAAAATTATTCGTCCTTTTAAAAATAAGATTATTCCTTTTTCGCAAATTCAAGATATGTGGATAGTGCGTTTCCCGCATTTGTATATAAAAAAGAAAATTATTGCTAGTGGTGGTCTTTGGGGTGATTATGGTACTTATTATTCTGATCGTTATGGTAAATTAAAATTGTACACTACAGAATTAAATCAAAATATTCTTTTAACTACAAATGCAAATCAAAAATTAGTATTGAGTCCTAAAGAAATTGTTGCATTTCTAGATGCTTTTTATCTTTTAAAAGAGGAAGGAAAAAGAAATATTACTTCATAATAAGCTTAATTTCATTAATAAAATAATTACTTCTTTTTCACTGGGAATAGAATAATCTGCATAGCTTTTTCCTTCTCCTACTTTAATAGAAATGCCTTTTTGGGGAATTTGTTGAAACATACTCTCATCTGTAATATCATCTCCTATCGATAAGATAAAATCATATTCATTTTTTGCAATGATTTCTTTAACTATATTTCCTTTTGCAACATTTTTATTTTTGATTTCCAATACTTTATCGCCTTGCAATAAAGAGATAGGATAATCGTTTTCTTCTTTGATTTTCTTAATTAAAGCTACTATCTTTTCTTTTATTTCCTCTGCTTTTCTTTTATTGCAATTTCTATAATGCCATGCCAAGGAATAAGATTTATTTTCAATCAAGGAAAAGGGAGCTTGTCTTTTAAAATTTTGCAATAAAACAAGAATTTTCTCTTTCCATTCTTGCTTAGTTTGCACTAAGGATTGCCATACTTTATTCTTTCTTCCCCAAGCTCCATGTTCCGCAAATATTTCTAAAGATAAATCTTTAAACCAAATTGCTAATTCTGTATAATCTCTACCACTAATTAATACAGTTCTGTTTTTATTATCACTCTCCAGAAAATGTAAAATGTTTTTTATTCTCCCATTCGGTACTGCAAGTTCCGGTCGTTTTTTTAAGCCTATAAGAGTACCATCATAATCTAATAATAATAATCTGTTTTTACTTTTATAATACTTCTCTATGATTTCCATTTCTGTATAATAGTTCCATCTTAGGGGGTGTATATAATTTTGCATGTTTTGCTTTTTTATTAGAAATAGCATTTAAGGTATTCATATAGCTTTTAATCCAATAATGAATATTATACTTTTCAATTTTTCTTTTTAATGTTTGAATAATTTTAAATTGCTCTTCATCTGATAATTGCATTGCAGTAATAAGAGCATCCTTAATTTCTTCGATATTATTTGGATTAACTTGAATAGTCTCTTTCATATGTAAAGCTGCTCCTGCCATTTCACTTAAAATAAGTACTCCTGTTGCATATTCTTGACTTTTACACATAATATACTCTTTACACACTAAATTCATACCATCTCGCAATGGAGTAACAAGACAAATATCTGCAGCTGAATATAAAGCACACACTTCTTCTATAGGATACGAATTATATAAATAGCGTATTGGCTGCCATTTGGTAGTTCCAAATTCAGAATTTACTTCACTTATCCAACGGTTAATTGTGTTTTTTAATTTTTGATATTGCGGAACGGAGGTTCTTGAAGGTACTAATAACTGTAGAAACACAATTTTTTCAATATATTCAGGATGTGTTCGTAATAATAATTGTATCGCTTGGATTTTTTTCTATGATGCCTTTACTATAATCTAAACGATCAACTGATAATATCAAAGTTTTATATTGAAATTGTTGGCGAATTTTAAATCTTCTCATCCGCGTTTCTTGTTCTTCACTAATACTTCTAAATTTATTTGCATCAATTCCCATAGGGAAGAAATCCACTTTGGTTTGTTTGTTCTCTAAAAATATATGCGTATTCGAATGGGAATAATTTAAAATCTCTTTACAAGTATTCATAAAGTACTGTTTATCCTTAGGAGTGTGAAAGCCAACCAAATCTGCAGCAAGTATTCCTTCTAATAAATCTTTTCTCCAAGGTATAGCTTTAAATATTTCATGGGTAGGAAAAGGTATATGTTGGAAATATCCTACTTTTATTTTAGGATTTTGCTTTTTAATATAATAGGGTAGTAGCATGAGATGATAATCATGCACCCAAATAGTATCTGCTTGTGTACTAAAATACATGCAAGTTGTAGCAAATTTTTTATTTACTATTTCATAAAATTCCCAATTCTCTTTTTTATATACCGTATAACTTGGTCGATAATGACAAATAGGCCATATTATTTCATTAGCAAAACCCTCATAAAAGCATTTTACTTCCTCTTCAGTTAAATACACAGGAATTAAATTTCTTTTTAATAATTCCGCATTGATGAAATCTTTTTCTTGCTGATTTTTAGGAACGATACCTGGCCATCCTATCCAAATATTATTCTTGTTTTTACATACACTTTGTAATCCAGTAGCTAATCCTCCTTCACTTTCTTTAATTATTAATTCCTTGTTTTTTCTTTCTATCCGAATTGGTAATCGGTTTGCGATAATTATAGTTTTCATATTCTCTGCTTTTAGTTAGTTCAGGAATAGGACAATTTGGAAGCAAGGATTGTTTTTTTAAATCTTTGTGAAATGCTAATTAAATAGGAATCAAATATAGAGAGCAACACAATTACAAAATGTAAAAATTCTTATTTAATAGATAGTTTTTTTAAAATAAAATATTTTAATTTTTTTTAAAACGTGGTAGAAAATCCACAATATGAGTAAAATGTAAAAAAGCATACTTTAATTTTATGTAATCACTAAAGTATGCTTTGGAATTAGAAAGAAATTAAATCATTTTATGAATTTTCCATTTTGCACTGCTTCCCATAAATTTGCAAACTGTGCATCGATTACCGCATGGGGGAGAGTTTGCTTTTCTTGCGTAGTATAAAGAAAAACAGTATATAAATCTAAAGCTTTTCCAAATTCCATATCAGAAATATTATTTCCAATCATTACAGATGCATTCCAATCAATATCTGGAAAATCTTCTTTGATTTTTAAACCCATACCAGGATTGGGTTTACGCATGGGATCAGATAAATCCATTCCTTTAGCATAATAAATGCCATCTATTTGCACCTTAAAATCTTTTAAATCTTCCTGCATTTTTTTATGTACCGCATGCAAATCTTCTTCTGTCATTAAATTCCTTGCTATTCCTCTTTGATTGGTTACTATAAATATATAATCAAAATGGTTTTTAGCTATTGCCAAAGCTTCTTTTACTTGAAAATCCCAAATAAATTCTTCAGGTTTCATAATATAAGAACCTTTTTTTTCAATATTTAAAACGCCATCTCGATCTAAAAATAAAGCAGTCTTAAGTTCTTTCTTTTGCATATTTTATGGATATAGTAAATATTTTTCTCTGATTTTTTTATAAGCATTTAAGTCTTCTTCCCAAGATTTTTTAATTAATTGCTGTGACCATCCTTTTTTGATTTGATTTTGCAATGCATCTGTTCCTGCTAATAAATTGAAAAAAGAAGTAAAAAATTCTTGCTTTTTTGGATAAGCTTGATAAGCTTCAATGATATACGCTAAATTTATACCGTCTTTTGTTAATAAATAAGCTTCTTCAACATCATCAGTGATAAAGCGACCATAACATGTTTGATTTTGTAAAGGTGGCTTTCTTGCACCGGGTAAAGAGTTTGGTACAAATTTATAGGGCATATTTTTAAAAGAAGGATGTCCAAACATTTGAAAAGGATGTTGGGTTCCTCTACCTAAACTAATGGGTGTGCCTTCAAAAAAACAGGTGGAAGTATATAAATATATCGCAGCCATATTTTTTAGATTTGGAGAAGGTGAAATAGGTAAATGATAAGGAGTATCATGTGTGTAATTAGTAAGTGGTATTATAGTTAAATTCAATTCTTTTTTTGTTTTTAACCATTTTTCACCTACTAACATTCTCGCATATTCTCCTACGGTCAATCCATGAAGTATAGGTATAGCTTGCATGCCTACAAAAGATCTAAATTTTGGATCTAAAACCGGACCATCTATAACGTGGCCCATAGGATTAGGTCGGTCTAAAATTAATAAAGGGATATTTTGTTCTGCACAAGCTTCCATTACATATTCTAAAGTAGAAATATAGGTATAAAATCGAGCGCCTACATCTTGCAAGTCAAAAATCATGATATCTACCCCTTCTAATTGGTGTGCTTGTGGTTTTCTATTGTTTCCATACAGCGATACCACGGGAATTCCTGTTTTTCTATCTTTTCCATCTTTTACACTTTCTCCAGCATCTGCAGTACCGCGAAATCCATGTTCCGGAGAAAAAATACTATGGAATGTAATGTTATAATGTAATAAAGTGTCAATTAGAGAAACACCGTTAATTTCTGTTGTTTGGTTAGCTACTATAGCAACTTTTTTATTTTTTAAGAGACTAATGTATTTATCTATTTGAGCAGCACCTGTTTGTATTTTAGCAAATAAAAATAAAGGTGCAAATAATGCAATAAATAAAACAAATAAGAATTTAATATTTTTCATACAATAGTTTACTTAGTGGGACTATTGCAAGATAAGATAAAAAAAGAAATTTTGTTTAGAAATTTTAATTTTCTGGTTTGAATAGTTTATTAAGTGATTGGATTACATCACCTTTTACTAATTCTATGGTATTTTTTATCATATTTTTAAAAGCAGGAGCTTTAGAAATACCATGACCAATAAAAACATTGGCATTAATTCCTAGAACAGGAGTTCCACCAAAATTTTCATAATTGAAGTTTTTTAGAAATGGGTCTTCAATGCCTTTTTCAATGGCAAAAATATCGTAAAAAGATTCTGCCATTTTTAAAATAATATTTCCTGTATAACCATCACAAACGATAATATCAGCTACATCAGTAAATACATCTCTTCCTTCAATATTTCCTATAAAGTTAATATAGTTGGATTGTTTCAATAAAGAATAACTAGCTTGTGCTAATAAATTCCCTTTACCTTCTTCAGTTCCTATATTTAATAAACCTACTCTAGGATTTTCAATATTTAAAACCTTTTTTGCGTATAAAGAACCAATTTTTGCAAATTGATATAAATGTTCTGCTTTACAATCAGAATTTGCACCTGCATCTAATAAAAAGCTCCAAGCGCCATTAATATTTGGAATAGGGGAGGCGATAGTTGGACGAATGATGCCAGGGATTGCTTTAACAGAATACAAGCTACCTACTAACATAGCACCAGTGTTTCCTGCACTTGCAAATGCTTGAATTTCTTTCATAAGCAATTGTTTAAATCCTATAGCAATACTAGAATTTGTTTTTTCTTTTAATGCTTTTGTAGGATGTTCATTCATGCTAATGACTGAATCACTTGGAATTATGGTATATCTATCTTCAAAACCTTTTAAATGATACAGGAAGGGTTCAGCAATATCGGAAGCGCCTATTAAATGAAAATGAATGGATTTATCTTCCTCTTTTTCATCTTTAAAATATCCTGCTAATCCTTTTATTGCTTCTTCTGGTGTAAAATCACCGCCCATTATGTCTAATCCTATTCTCATTACATTTATTTAGTTTTAAAAATAAGGCTTTTTGTATTTAAATTTTGCTTAAGGCTTAGGAATTTTCACTCATAAATTAATAGTGAAAATCTTTATTCTTTTTAGTTGATAGTGTATACTATATTAAAATAGCTAAGAGGTTGTCTTTAATTTTTGAGACAACCTCTCTCTATTATATCGTTATTATTTATTCGCCTTGTTCTTCAACTACAGGATTTTTATCCATTACCACTTGTCCTTTGTAGTATAATTTTCCTTCGCTCCAATGTGCTCTATGACGAACATGCGTTTCACCAGTTGTAGGATCAACACTTAAAGTTGTTTTCACTGCACTGTCATGAGAACGACGGTTTCCTGTTCTTTGTCTTGATTGACGACGTTTAGGATGTGCCATAATTAATCTTTATTTTAATTTTTAGGTAATATATTAATTTTTGTCTTTAAATTTATCTAAATCTTTCCAAATATCTTTCTTACTTCCTTGAGCTGCAACTTTTTCCATTTGATCTAGTAATCGTAAAACCTCTGGATTGCAAAGGCTTTCTCCATTTTTATCTTCTCCATGTA
>Ga0079225_10001541_pt1 | contig 12964 bp, 12 predicted proteins | sample Poulit2012_FD_76344 | JGI IMG/M metagenome (GOLD analysis project Ga0079225, IMG submission 76344) | Agricultural soil microbial communities from Georgia to study Nitrogen management - Poultry litter 2012 | ecosystem: Environmental > Terrestrial > Soil > Agricultural land | place: USA: Georgia...
CCTTGCCCCACTCCACGACGGTGACGGAGTCGTGCAGGGTCGCGTCCAGGTCGATGTCGTCGATCTCGTCCGCCCCTCCGAGGCGGTAGGCGTCCACGTGTACAAGGTCCGGGCCGCCGGTCAGGGAGGGGTGGATGCGGGAGATGACGAAGGTCGGTGAGGTCACTGCCCCGCGCACGCCCAACCCTTCCCCCAGTCCACGGGTGAGGGTGGTCTTGCCCGCACCGAGGGACCCGGACAGGATGAGCAGGTCACCGGGTTCGACGAGACCCGCCAACTCTTGGCCCAGGGCACGCATGTCCTCGTCGGTCCTTGCGGTGACCGTGTGCACGGTGGGCACAGGGGGCCCACTTGCTGTGGTGGTTGTCGTGTCTGTCATGGCTCGCCGCTCGTGGTCATGTGTGGATCGGACGTACTGGGCCCGCCGGTGCCGGGTGTGCCCCCTTCTTCCGAGGTCGGGGACATCGGAGAATACCCGGGGCAGCCTCGAAGGAGGGTGCTTCAGGTGTCACCGACGTACTCGCGGGGGACCCTGACTCCGACCCTTGTGACGATCTCGTAGGGGATCGTGTCCAGGATCTGGGCCCAGTCCTCGGCGGTGGGGACGTCGGGGAGTTCCTCCGGGTCACCGAAGAGGACCGCGTATTCCCCGGCTTCCACCGCGTCGTCTCCCACATCCACAACGAACTGGTCCATGCAGACTGTTCCCGAAATGGTGCGGACCTTCCCACCGAGGAGTAGTCGGCCCCGGTTGGTGGCGGCGCGGGGGACCCCGTCCGCGTAGCCGAGGGGGACCAATGCCAGGGTGGCTTCACGATCGGTGAAGTAGCGGTGGCCGTAGGAGACCCCGCTGCCTGCCGGGGCCCGTTTGGTCAGGGCGATCCGGGACTCCAAGGTCATCACGGGCCGCAATCCGGGCACGCTGTAATCCGCAATTGGGCATAGACCGTAACTGGCGATCCCACCGCGTACGAGATCGAACCGGGCCTCGGGGAGGGTCAACAGGGCGGCCGAGTTGGCGATGTGACGCACCTCGGGGGTCAGTCCCGCCTTGTCCGCGACCTCCAGGGACTCGTGGAACACCGACAACTGCGAGGCGATCGACGGGTCACCCGGTTCATCGGCGCTCGCAAAGTGTGACCAGACACCACTCACCCGCACGTGCCCTGCGTCCTCGGCCCGTGCGGCGGCCTGCACGACCCTCCCCCACACGGCCGGGTCGACACCACCACGGTGCAGTCCGGTGTCGGCCTTGAGTTGCACCCGTGCGGTCCTTCCCAACCGCCGCGCCTCGGCGACGACGGTCTCCAGAATCGCCATGTCGCTCACACCCAGATCGATGTCTGCCTCGATCGCGTCGCCGACGGGTTCACCGGGCGGGATGATCCACGTGAGTATGGGAACGGTGATCCCGGCCCGGCGTAGCGCGAGCCCCTCGTGGATGAACGCCGTACCCAGCCACGACGCACCCCCGGCGATCAGCGCGCGTGCAGCGGGCAACATCCCGTGCCCGTAACCGTCCGCCTTGACCACCCCCATCAAAGGGGTCCCGCCCGCACGCTCTCCGAGGAGTCGGGCGTTACCGGTGAGCGCGTCCAGATTGACGCGAGCGTGCGCGAAATGAGCCATGGGTCCAGTCTTCCACGTATGGATTACCACTGAGGAGCTGCGGGTATGTGCCCTTCGACCGAGTTACAAGCCCTAAATCTAGGGATAGGTCGGTATGAGCGAAATCGGAAGTGAACGGGCCGTCAATGTCTCGCGGCTCTGGTCCGGTGGCCTCGCCACAGCCGTTGTCGCAACCCTGGTGATCTTCGCCGGGACACTGGTCTTCCGTGGTGTCTTCGAAATCCCGGTACTCGCCCCCGAGGAAGCGGGTCACCTGGGTGACACCACCACGGCGGCATACGCCCTGGTCGCCGCCGCCACAGCGCTCCTCGCGACCGCCCTGCTGCACATGCTGCTGTTGTCTGCACCGCGGGCGTCGACCTTCTTCGGTTGGATCATGGGACTGGCGATCGCCATAGCGGTCTTCGCACCGTTCAGCCAGGCGGCGGAGACCTCCAGCCAGTTCGCGACCGCGCTGATCAACCTGATCGCCGGTCTGGCCATCGTGTCGCTGTTGCGCAGTGTCGGACGCACCTCCGTCCGGTCGCGTGCAGCCGCCGAGCGCGAAGTCACCGAGCACGAACATCTGACCTCGCCTCCACCACCACGTGACCCCGAGGGACATCCCGATCAGTCCTCGAGTGAGCCGGCGCTCCAGGGGGAGGGCCTCCTGCCCGACGTGAGTCAGGAAGAGTACCGAGCGGCCGAACTGCGCGCCCGCCGTCAGGACGAAGAGGAAGAGCGGGCCAAGGACAGACCTCGATCCAAGTAAACATCAACTGTGACCGAGCACCGGGGGCGGAGCCGAAAGGCTCCGCCCCCGACGTGCGGATACCCCCGTACATCTCCTGCGCCGGCGATCGAACGTCCGACCTTTCGTAAAATCTCCTGAACCCGTACCACTCACGCTGCGTCCTACATCGTGTACGAAACCCCATGAACCGCGCCCTCGAAGTTTCCCGGGCCCGGCCACCGTGTGACAGGTCGCGAGCCAAGAGGACCAGACGAAAGGACTGCCGTGAAGTTCGACTTCGAACCCGAGGAGTTCGACGAGCTCGACGAGCAAGCCCCCAACCCCCGGACGCTCGACGCCGTGGCACGCCCCGAGGACGACACGGCAGAATTCGCTTCCCCTGCATTTCGGATGTATCGGGCTTTCGACCATGCTCAGGTGCGTACGCGCACCGACATCGCACGTGTACGTGCTGCGCTGAACCAGATGCACCACACCCTCGAGGTCGTCCGTGCCCAGGAGAAGTTTTCCGAATCGCCCGCCAACACCCCCACACCGGACGTGTTCCGTCCCGAGGCCTTTCGCGCACGCCCTTCGAACTGATCCCCGCCGATCCGTGTCTCAGTGAGGAAAAGCCGTGACCAACTGGAACGTTCAGCCCCAAGAAGTCGGCAACGTGCTGAGCGAGACCGCCGCCCACATCGGTGAGGAAGGCGGCGACGGTCTGCTCGGCGAGATGGACCAGCTGGAGAGCCGCATCACCAGCGTCAACGACCACATCAACAGCACCCCCATCACCATTGCCATCGGCGAGTTCTCCGAGCACTACTTCGGGCTCATCGGAGACATGCTTTCCCTGACCTCCAACGCGCTCCAGGAGACCAGCAACGCCGTCACCCACTACGTCAACGGTCAGGAGGAGATGGCGTTGGAATCCCAGGAGAACGCCGGCGTGGTCCCGCCGCCGCCCCCACCCCCGGGAAGCGAACTCCCCGGAAATGAAGCACGCCCCGTCTGACCCCCGACCTCGCCCCCTCTTCCTCGGAGATCCTTCGTGCCTTCCGATCCCCTGGCCCCCTGTGTGGCGAACGAACCGTTGACCACCGAACAGCAAGAAGGACACCTCACCGATGCCGAGGGCAAGATCAGCCCCGCCACGTTCCCGGTACCGACGGCCTCGCCCGATTTCATCAGCACCATGGCGGGGAATCTACGTTCCTCCGGTGAGGCGATCAGCGACAGCGGTGCGGACATCAAGTCCTCCTGGGGCGGGTTGACCTCCTGCTACGAAGCTCCCCACCAGGAAGAGCTGTACGAGGTCCTGGACCCGGTCGCCAGTGACGGCAACCGAGTCATGTACGGCATCAATCGCATGGCCAACGCTTTGGAGGACTTCGCCGAGGCCCTCAGCAGCATCAAGACCCGCTGGTCGAGTCTGCGGACCGACTCCTACGAGTTCCTTTCCCGCATCGCCGAGGAAGGTGACGACTGGGACGACGGGGTGGGTTTCCTGTGGTTGAGCGAGAACCCCAACGTCGCCGAGAACCGGGCCCTGTACGAGCGTGGTGTGGGCCTCATCGAGGAGTACGAGGAGGCCGAACGGGACTGCGCCAACCGGATCAACGCCAACGTGGAGAACCGTACCCGGTTCGAGTCCATGCCCTCCGACGGTGAACTCGACGACGACGTGTTCTACCACGGTTACGAGGACGATCTGTCGGACCTGGCCACCGAATGGGATTCAGGACCGGCCGGCACCGATCTGCCCTGGTGGGGAGATGCCGGGGTGGCGGTGTGGGACTTCGGCGTGGGTGCGGTGGAAGGCACCGGGGCGATGTTGGGGATGCACAGCTCCCAGGGCTGGTTCAACATGTCCTGGGGTGATGCGCTGTATGAGTACCACGAGGACAACATCCAGTCCACCCTGGGCCTGGTCGGGCTGTACGACGCCGAGTCCGACTCCTACGGCTGGTCCGGGTGGGACAACGTGGGCTCGGCGTGGAAGGACCTGGCGCACTCGGTGGTGCCCTGGGAGGAGTGGGGTGAACGCCCCGGATACGTGATCGGCCCCGCGCTGCTCAACATCGGTGGCACCGTCGGTGGCGCGGCCCTGAGCGCCACCGGTGTGGGCGCCACCGTGGGTGTGCCCTTGATGGCCTGGCGTGGTGCCTCCGTCCTCGACGGAATGGGGTCGGGACGCGGTCCCGGAGGCGGTGGGGCCGATCTGGACCTGTCCGGCACCACCGTTCGGGTCAGCAACACTCACATGCAAGCCATCCAGGCCTACATGGACCAGTTGGTCAACCCGAACTACACAAACATCAGTGGTGCGTCGGACATCGACCTGGGGGACCTGGCCGGGGAGGGCTCAGGTAGGCGTTCCAACACACAACAGAACCAGGACTCCCCGGAGAACAACCCTGCCCCTCGACGTACCGGAGAAGAAGCGGATCCGCGCACCGAAGAGCTCCAAGCCTTCGAGCAGATCATGGATGACAACCCCGATCTGAAGCGGACCCTGGAAGAGGGTGAACCCGCGCTCGGTGAGCACGACCCGGTGTCCCTCGAACTCGGTGACGGTTCCTGGGAGGGTGCCCCCGGGGACGGGCGGCGCCCGGTGCCGGTCGGGGCCGACCGCCCGAGCGATTCCCTGGCAGCAGGAAACGACTTCGGAAATGCTCAGGACAACCGATACGACTTGAGCAGCGCCGAGGATCCGTCATCGGTGGCACCCCGAGGGAACTCCACGAGCGTGACCGATCGAGCTCCCCACACTGTGCTCAACCAGGACGGCGGTGGGGCGGGCCGTGGAGGGAGTACCAGGCACGAGTCCTTCGACCAGGGACAGGGACCACGGAACGACTCCTTGCAGGACGGAGGAAGCGATCAGCGCTCGCACTCTTCCGAGGGAAGCGGCTCTGGGAACGGTGCGGACACTTATGACACATCTTCTGGTGGTTCCGGAGGTTCCTCGAACGGCCCAAGATCCGGGCAGGACGTCGACCTGACCGGAACCGAGGGTGGTCGGAGCAATACTGTTTCCGGCACGTCCTCCGGTCTCTCGGGGAACAGGCACGACGTCAGTGTGCAGGACCAGCGAGTCCCCGTCACCAACAGGGCGGACTCAACGACAGGAGTCACGGGAAGTGACATACACGGTTCCCGGAGCAGCTCTGGGAACACTCACACCGGTTCCACCGACAACGGCAGTTCCTCGACACAAACCTCATCCGAGACAGAAAATCATCAGGGTAGACAGGATGAGCCTCTGCTCTCGCCTGGGGATGACACTCCGGTGGGCCACTCCTCGGGCCCTGACGACACTCCAGGGTCAGAGGGACGCGGAAACAACGAGGACCTCGGAGGAACCGAGGACAAGAAGGACTGGAGGAGCAAAGACAAGAGCGAGATGACCCCGGAGGAACTCGAAAAGCGAGAAAAATTCCTCACAGACGTTAATCGGGGAACTCTTTTCAACAAAGAAAGAGAACCTTATTATACCGAGAAAGGAGGAGTCAACGAACTTTATGTCGGCAAGATAACCGAAAGCGGTGGGTACCAGTCCGTTGATTCTTATATACCGCAATCAGAAATCGTTTCAAGAAAACACACTCAATTCTCCGAAATTGAATTGAGCACCGGACGTTCCTATATCAATGAGCTGAACTTGAAATATAGCCCAGGGACAGATATCCCCGACCTTCCCAGCACGCGAGAGAAGCTTGGCATTGAAAATGTAGGAGAAGGAAACAAGCTCAAGGGTGAAATGATTCTCGAGGTACCACAACAAAAATCACCAGTACCCGAAGAAGTACTCGAACTCGCCGAAGATCTTGATATCATCATCCGCGACGTTGATGGTAGAATATACTCCACAGACAACCCTGCAGGGGACATTATCGATGCATCCCGAGAGATAAAGTCGACAATTATTCACCCAACAACCCCCAGGGGGAAATAGCAGAGAAAAACGCCTCGACCCACACCTTCAATGTTCCCTTCGACCCAAAAAGGCCCGAGGCCGATAATCTGGAAAACACACAGGAAGCGAAAAATGAAGAAACCTGACTCGACCCCCATTTACACATATCGCTGGAACAGCCAGAAAAAAAGACCTGGAAATACTCTCAACGAAGAAGAGGCGCGCAGGCGATTCGAAACAGGAGAAGAATTCACCGTAGTATTCCCTGGCAAAGAAGAAGAATCCTGGCCAACACTCATCACATTCATCTTGCAAGACCAGTGCGTCATCACTTCCTTTCTCGACAAACAAGGAAGGAAAATGATGGAGTACACCTACCGAAAGGAGGAAGACGATTACCTTTTTCTTCACATGAGAAACTTCTGGAGCTACCCGAATGAAAATCCAAAACTCAAACTGTTCCATGCCAATAAAATCGAGGAAGACCACCAGACACCGAGTGGATACACTCGGCGCATCATCATCGACAAAGACGAAAACCTGAAGGACACCTTGGAATACCGAGATGTCCCCGTGGAGGACAACTGGGTGCCCTTTCCCGAGTTCGGCGACTGGGAAGAACTTTCCAAGTACGATCGCTGACCCGAGGAACATAATAAAACACCGTGTATGGTCTCATGACCCAGAAAATCTCCACCAAGAGTGACATCGCCTCCGTGGTGGACTACTTTGCCGACCAAAATTGGGACACGCTGGTCTTTTGTGGGTATTTCGAGCTTCGGGGAGACCTCGTACCGAGTCTCGGTGCCTGCGCGGCAAGGAGAGTGGGCCAACCCTTCAGGCAGAGGGGACCGACAGACGGTTCGATCAAGGCGCTACCTCACGCATCGAACCCCACGCTTCAAAGGACGCACAAGCCTACTCTCGGGTCAGAGGAAGCAGCTCTTCATGGATATGACGGTGTAGTTCGGTTCTGCATCCTCCGGTGCCGAGAAAGAGCGCGGGTGGTTCCGTCGCCACTACGGCGGCAGGCCTGACCATGGTCACCGCAGCAAACGCAGATCCACCCCCCACGAGTGAAGAAGCCCAGAACATCGATCCTTCTTCCAGGAACTCTGTGTGACCTTCACGCTGAGTGATATACCGTGCCCGTGCACCAACCGTGCTCGGGGTGTTGGCCAAACCCTTCGCCCGGGAACACCCACCCACCGACAAGAACCAGGAGCCACCATCTCTCCCCTGATCGCTTACCGCCGGGCACAGGAACACCTGGCGGCCGACCCCGACACCACCCACCCCGAAACCCGACAGGCCTGGCAAGAAGCCCTGGAGTCCTACTACGACCGAACACTGCACACCGCCCGAACCATCGGCCATCAAGTCACCTACCGCTACGAAGGCGAAAAGCTCAAGGACGAACGTCTCGGCCTCACCTGCCCCGACCCCCCACACGCACGAACCTTCCCCCACGACTGGCTCAAAGCCTTCTACCTGAGCCTGATCCTGCGTGACCACCGACGCGCCTGCATCCTGTCCGACATCGACGCCGGTGTGATCGCCCACGTCAACCGCGAAGGCACACCCAGCGCCTCCGTCCGCAGCAGACACTGGATCGAAGCACTCCAGGCCTATTACTTGGATGGACTCCCTTTTCTTGTCTGCTTGAACTTGGCCCGCGACATGACAGAGACCGATGACTTCCTCGACCAACAGGACACCGGGGGAATGTTGCTACCCACCATGGAAACCCTCGACGCCATCGACGACTATAATCCGGACCGCTTCGAGAAGTTCCTCCCCCAGGCCTTGACATGCTTCCGAACCGGCCCCAAAAACCCCAGCTGGGAACACTACCCCCTGGCACTCCTGGCCCTGGCCTGCTGCGCCCATGAAACCACCCTGGAAGACCCCGAATTCGACTGGCACATCACCTCCGACCTACTCCCCCAAAACATCGTCCACAACACCTGGACCAACCACACGGATATTGAAAAACAAGGAACTGATTCGACCCTCATTTACACATATCGCTGGAACAGCCAAAAAGACCTGGCGACATTCTATCCGCACGGGTCTGGCGCTTGAGCTGAGCAAAGCACGATGAAAGGGTTCACCCCTCGAGTCATCATCGAAAAAGTGAAAACGTGTGGCTTTCCCTGGTGGGGCCGTGCCACCGGCACCGCACCCAGTAACGTGTACATCACCCCGTTCGTCCGTCCCTTCCCCGAAAACTCCCCGCGAAGGAAGCCCGTTGAGTCACGATGTGATCCTCCTCCTGCCGGAGAGCCCCGACCGCCGTTCCCTGCTGGACGCCCTGGTCGCCGCCGGACCCACGTTGCGGGTGCGCATGGTCGCAGAGGGCACCGTGGTACAGCTACGGGACGACGACGAACGCCTGGTGGTTGCCATGCAGGCGGCGCAGCGTCTCGCGGTGTCCGCGGAAGCCGATCGACTGCTCTCCGACGGGGTGAGTGACGACCTGCCCGCACAACCACTGTGGGTGGAGATCCGAGGCACGGAACTGGAGGACGTCGACACCGCCGCGGTGGCACGCCGGTTCGCACAACACCTGGTCGACAAGCACGGCGGTCTCCTGTGGGAGGCCGAACCCGAACTGCCCCGGGACGATCGGAACCTGCTGGGTGCCACCGAGCACCCCGCGGTGAGCGCGGTGACCGAGAAGAACGCTGTCCTGGTACAGGATCGTCCGGTGGTGTCCCTGTCCAGCTGGTTGGTGGACGCCATGGCGGTGTTCGGCCGCAAGGGCCTGGGGTTGCAGCTGGTCACCACTTCCACGAGCATCATCACGCACGCGCTGCGTTGGTTCCTGAGTCGTCGTGGTGCCACGTGGGTGGTGCGTGCGCCGGACGGCCGCTACTACGACGGGTTCAACGGTCTTCCTCTGCTGTGGGCGGAGGAGGTCGGTTTCGTCCCGGACCCCGAGGTGGATGCCGAGGCGGGGCCGAACCAGGCCTTCCGTACCTCTGCCACGGAGGATCTCGGTACCCAACTGCACGTGGACCTCCAAGTGGATCACCCCGCCAGTGCGGATCTGGTGCTGGCCGGCAGTGCGGAGATGCTCGCCGAGCGTTTGACCGGGGCCCGGCCCGCGTTGTGGGGTGTTGCCGAACCTCTCACCCGGGAGTGGTCACCGTCCGCCATCACCGCCATGGCCCGGAAGCGGGCACCTGGACAGAGCGTGCTGGTCTTTGCCGGACCGCCCGGTGGGAAGGACTCTCGTCCCTTCGCCGGTTCCCTGCGTGTGTCACGCACACCGTCGGGGGTGCGTGAGCACCTGCTGTTCACGGTCGGTCACCGGCCCGGTGAAGAACCCGAGTTGGACGCGCTGGAGCCGCTCGTGCGGGAGTTGGCGGTGGGGGACGGTCTGCGCAGTATGACCGTGCACCGCGCTCACGGCCGGGAGGACCTGACCTACCCACCCCGGTGGGCGGGGGTGTCCGTACCGGTCGGGTTGGCGGTGGGTCCGGAGGGGATCCTGGCGGCGGGCCGGGACAAGGCACTTGCCGCCCCGGTGCGGGCCGTGCCGTTCGGCCCGCCGATGACCCCGGTCGTCTGGTACCGGATCGGGGACGGGGTGGAACCCGACGGCTGGGACCGTTTCCACTCGCTGATGGAGCACCTCACTCCTCCGGAGGCAGCTCGGCGCAGTCGTTGACCTCAGGTTCCGTTGACGAGCGCGTCGGCGTGCTCGACGTTCCACAGGGTGTCTCGGGTGTGGTGAGGCTTGTGGGCCCCAGCCTCTTCACTCCGCCCGGGGCCACCTTCGACGCTGTGTTTTCCACCGGCTCCGACTGACACGACCGTGGGCCGTGAAGATGCTCCTCCTTCACGGCCCCACGGGGTTCACATCATGGGCGCGATGACCACTCGGTAGCGGTCACCGCACGGTACGGTGACGTCCTTGCGGAAGTCGTTCACCTGGTTCACGGAGTGCTGCACCTCGTCACCGACGAACGTTTCGGTGCCCGAACTCGGCAGATACGTGCACACTGCCCGAACCGCTTCGTCGACGGACAGCGCCGTGCTGTGTTCGACCGGCGTGATGTGTCGTTCCTCCAAGTGGCTGATGGCGATCCGGAACATACCGGTCTCCTTGGGGTGTCGGAGGTTCTTCCACGGCATTGTCTCCCACCCAATACGTTCTCAGGACGTACTGAGCATCCCTTGGGACTCAGATCTCCAGTTCCTCCTCGATGCCCTTGAGCTTGTGCCGGGCCAGGGCCAGGTTTCCCCGACCACGGTCCAGGGCCAGGTAGAGGAAGAGACCTTGGCCTTTACGGCTGGTGAGGGGGCGGATGACGTGGTACTGCCCGGACAAGGTGATGAGGATGTCCTCGATGACCTCGTTCAATCCCAGTTGGTCCATCGTGCGCATCTTGGCGCGGACCACCTCGGTGTTTCCCGCTGCTGCCACGGTCAGGTCGAGCGAGTTCGTGGAGCTGAGGGTTCCCAGGGCCATTCCGCTGCTGTAGTCGACGACAGCGGCACCGATGGCCCCCTCGATTTCCATCATGTCCTTCAAACCGGCTTCGATGTTCGACATGTCTCTTTCCTTCTTCCGGACGGGTCGACGCAGCATTCCTCTGTCCGCCATCCACCGGCGCAGCCGGGAAAGTCCCCGGTGTGGGGTGCGGCCGACACTCATACGACCGCGGTGCTGGTCCGGGGTCGAGCCGAGACCAACGTGCGCAGAGCGGTGAGGACACGCTGCAACACGGAGCGGTCCACTGTGGCCACACGGGGCACGGCGTGCGGGTGTCCACCGCGCCGTGGTGGGTCCTGCGTCGGTGGTGACTGTGTGGTGCGGGCCAGACCACGTAGACGTCGCAGGGTGAAACCGAGATTGCCCTCGTCCCGTCCCATCCGGACCTGTATGCACAGAGCCGGATCGTTCAGGACGGCGAACAACAGGTGGTGATCGGCGCCGGTGATGACCACGTCCTCCACCGTCCCGGCATGTCTGAGTGGTCCGCCGGTGATGGCGGCGAGGATCGCCACGGTCTCGGCGACCTGGTCCTCGGCCCCCACACGTGTCATGGTGCGGCCCCCACGCCAGTCCACGAGGCAAACACTGCGTACCCCGGGGGTTCGGAGCATCTCCCGCATCTGTTGGTCGATGGCGAGCACGGCGGTCCTTCACGAAAAGGGGGCCGATCATTCCGCCCCGTGGTCTCCTACAACGTCCTTGACGGACATAATGAGACTAGGACACGTAAAGGAAAACTGCAGGCTTTTCCGGAGATTTCCATATCCTCCCTGCTCAGGAGGGAAAAAGATAAATACAGGAGGAATGGAATCACCGGTTTTCAGGCTTTCTGTCGTGGAAATGCCTGAATGGGAACGATGTCCGATGCGGGACTTCATCGGGCAGTGTCGTGCACCCCATGGCCCGCACCCTGCCACGCCTTGCCGGTTACCTGTAGGTTTGTGCTGTGGACCGTACAACTCCTTCCTCGTCAACACCGTCGAAGACGGCCAGGCGTCGTTCGGGTCGGCCCGGACACGACGCCGACTCCGTCTTGCGTATCGCTGCCCGGGTCTTCAACGAGCGTGGTTACGACGGCACGAGCATGGAGGACCTGGCACGCGCCCTCGGGGTGACCAAGTCCGCGATCTACCATCACGTCTCCGGCAAGACCGAGTTGTTGCGACAGTCCCTCGACCTGGCCCTGGACGCCCTTTTCGCGGTCACCTTCGAGGAGGGGGCGGTCCACGGTCGCGCGATCGAGCGTCTGGAGCACGTGCTGCGTGGAAGTGTGCGTGTCCTGGTGGAGGAGTTGCCACACGTCACCTTGCTGCTTCGAGTACGAGGCAACACCGACGTGGAAAAACACGCTTTGGAGCGCCGCCGCGAGTTCGACCGTCTGGCCGCCGACCTGGTTCGTGAGGGGATCGTCGACGGTGACATCCGCAGCGACGTCGACCCGGCCGTGACTTCCCGTCTGCTCTTCGGCATGGTCAACTCGGTCGTCGAGTGGTATCGGCCGGATCACGGGCTGTCCGCCGAAGAGGTCGCCGACGCTCTCACACGCATCGCCTTCGAGGGATTGCGACTTCGAAACCCCCGGTTCGATCGCGACTCGTGATCGACGGGTGCACATCCATAGACCCCGTGTGCGGTAGGACGGGCGCCCCTGCCACGGCCCAGCCGTAGCGGGCCTTCTGCCGGTAAAGCCGCAGGGTATACCGCTATCAGCGCAGACCAGCTACAATGTGACCAAAGGCCCCAATGGGGCATATTTTGCACATAAAGTCCCCTTATTCCCTCCTCCCTCTCCGTGCTGATATCCACAAATTTTAGATTTGTGCCCTTTGTGGCGGAAAGTGAAAATTGTGATCGAAATGCTGATCCGGGAATGGCCCACTCCCGGTATCGCCTACGTCGTCTCGGTGATCGGTTCCTACCTCGGCCTGTCCTTCACGGTTCGCGCCAGGAGCCGTACCGGCGCCACTCGCTGGCAGTGGCTTGCTCTGGCATCACTGTCCATCGGTGGAATGGCCGTCTGGTCGATGCACTTCATCGCCATGATGGGCTTTTCCGCCCCGGGCACCGTGATCCGCTACGACCTCGCCCTCACCGTGCTCAGCGGGCTTCTCGCCATCGCCGTCATGGCGATCGCACTCTCCCTGACCACCGTCAAAAAAGGCACGGTATGGCTCCTGCTGGGCGGTGTGATCGC
>Ga0079225_10001543_pt1 | contig 12960 bp, 7 predicted proteins | sample Poulit2012_FD_76344 | JGI IMG/M metagenome (GOLD analysis project Ga0079225, IMG submission 76344) | Agricultural soil microbial communities from Georgia to study Nitrogen management - Poultry litter 2012 | ecosystem: Environmental > Terrestrial > Soil > Agricultural land | place: USA: Georgia...
AAATTCACCTTTATTATTTTTATAAAACCAATTAGGTTTCTCTTTTACTAACAATGAATCTCTTGAAGTATGATTGAAGACTATATCAATCATTAACTTCATATTTCTTTTATGAATCTCGTTTTTAAGACTAATAAAATCATCCATAGTCCCATGAAGAGGATCTATAGAATAGTAATCTTTAATTGAATAAGGACTACCAACATTACCTTTTCTCTTTTTTTCACCTATTAAATGAAAAGGGATAAGATAAACATAATCAAATCCCATTTCTTTAATTCTATCTAAATCATCTATTAGACTAAGAAAAGTTTGTTTATTATTATGTTGTCTTAAAAACACTTGATAAATTGATTTGTTTCTTAAATTTATATTTGTGTTTTTTGCCATAATATCTCCTAACCTTTTGTAGCTCCTGCCATAATACCTTCAATTAAATATTTTTGAAATGCCATATAAAGTATTGCTATTGGCATACCAACTATTAATGAAGCAGCAGCAAAAGCTGAATAATCTAAATTGTTTTGATCGTTTATAAAGTTAAATATTCCTACCGCAAGAGTCCATTGTTGTTGAATATCATACTCTGGTCCTGCACCTTTAGGTGGGTGATTTAATAAATAACCCGGTAACATATAATCCATCCAAGGGCCCATAAACATACTAACAGCAACAAATGTTAAAATCGGAATTGATAAAGGTAATATTATTTTAGTAAATATTTTTAGTTTACTTGCCCCATCAATTTCAGCAGATTCGTCTAAGTCTCTTGGTATTTGATCTAAAAATCCTTTTATTAACCATAGGTTTCCAGGTATACTACCACCAATATAAAGAATTGTTAAGGCGGTTGGTTTACCTAATAAACCAAACTTCCAAAAAAGAACATACATCGCAAGCAAACCCATAAATGATGGGAAAGCTTGAAGTACTAAAATAGAAAGAAGGCCAGCTTTTTTACCTTTAAATGAAAATCTAGCAAACACATAAGCAGCACCAGTAATAATTACTGTACCAGCAACCATATTAATAACTGCTATAATTATAGTGTTTTTATACCAAGTAGTAAATTTGGTTTCTGTAAATAATCTTTTAAATGAATTTAAATTAGGATTTTTAGGCCAAATTGCACTTGGTATATTACTTCTAAGGTCTGAAAATGCCATTCCAAAAATATAAACTACTGGCACTATTACTATTACAGCCATTAAAGCCACTTGACCTTGTATTAATAATCTTGTTAGTACATTTTTTGGTTTAAATACATCTATTAACTTTCTTCCTTCATCATAAGACCTTGTTTGTGGACAAGTTTTATGAATAATAATAAAACTAATTATAGGTATTAATCCTATTAATCCATACTTAGTTCCTTCATATCCTCTATTTTTTGCAAAATCAACTGTAAGTCCTTGATTTAACAAAATAACCAATATAATAACAAAGTATAATACTAACATTCTTAAATGATTATTTTGAGACTGTAAATATGTTATTAGACCTAACGGAATAATTACTAATGTTATACCTAATGATATTAATGCAGAAACACCAATTCTTTTTATAATCATTTGAAAACTTATTAAATAGTTATAATTACCACTATCAGGAAGCTTTTTATAATACTCTAATTTTTTTACATAAATGAACCCATAAATTGGAATATATGACATTAAGTGATCTTTTTTATTATCAATATTTTTAATTTTTAATATATCTTTGTTTAATAAATATTGATAACTTAAAGCCCATAAAATTATAAATAATATTAAAATATACCACATAATATCAATCTCCTTGGAATGCACGTGTCTTAGATAGATTCCATGCTGTAACTGATCCAACTACTAAAAACACTAACACAGAAAACACACTAGCCATATTGTATATGCTATAATCTACAGTTAAACTATACATCCATGATATTAATATATCCGTTGATCCAGCATATCCTCGAGAAGCGAGTCCCGTATTAGGACCACCTCCAGTAATAAAATAGATGACTCCAAAATTATTAAAATTCCCACTAAATGTCATTATTAAAATTGGTGCAGTTGAATATAATACTAATGGAACTGTAATTTTCATAGTTTTTTGCATACCTGTTGCTCCATCTATATCAGCTGCTTCATATAGGTTTTTATCTATAGCTGTCATAATACCCGTCATTAATGCCATAAAGTAAGGAAATCCTAACCATATATTAACAAATATTAAAGTTGCTTTTACAAATGGTATATTAAATGAGTTTGTAAACCACTGTATGTTATTATTACCCAACCAAAAATACTTTAATATTCCTGTCATTTCACTAAATGGTTTTCCTAATATACCCATTTTAATAAACACATCATACAAACCAATATTTCTAAATAATTGATTAATAAATCCTGTTTCTTTAAACATAACTGAAAATACCATTTGTGATAGTAAGGCTGGGATTGCCCAAGGAAGTATTAATATTGTTCTCCATAACTTTCTAAAGACTATTTTTTCACTATTTAATATTAGTGCTTGTATAAATCCACCAAAAAATACCGTAAAAGTAGAAAATATAGCCCAAATTATTGTCCAAGATAAAACATTCCAAAAAGCTTTTCCAAATGATGCTCCTAGCCCACTACTAAAATTAAATAATGCAACAAAGTTTTTTAATCCAACATAATTAAAATTATCTACCATTGATTGATTTCCACTTATTGATGTAAAAGCTATAATAAATCCAAATAGTATTGGCATTATAGATATAAACGCCAATACAAATAAAGCTGGTGATAAAACTATGTACTCAAAACCATTATCCCAAACTGATTTGAAATACTCCTTTGTTGATGACACTTTTTCTTTTTCCCTTATTTGCTCCGAAACTTTAAATGCATCAATTACTGACCATATCATAAATATAAAGAAGAAAAATGATAGTAAAACTGCAATTAATCCTTCGATTAATAACATTGTAGATATATGACCTTGTATCGGGGTACTTTCTACTAAACTAACATGCTCCCTTAAATTATAATCAGCATCTCTTCTACCAACAATATTATTTGTTAAGGCCATATAAGATGAGTAATCTTGTTTTTTTGCCACTCCAAGTGTTGCTACTGACCAATAACCTTTTAAAAATATTCCAGCTTTGTCATAAAAGAAGTTATTATAATATTTTACAAAATCATCTTTTATTTCAGGATTTAATTCAAAATGAATTTTAAGTAATAATTTTTCAATATCTTGCGATCTATAATTATTACCTGGAGTTCTAAAACTTTGATCCATCATACGTCTAAAAGTATACATAATAGTACTTTCTTTATATTGCATCCTTACGCCGCTTTGTTGTAATGCTGGTTCATAATACTCAAACAAATCAGTCTCATTTATATATATTGGTCCTGTTAGAGTAATTTTTTCCAATGCATCTAAGTCTCCATTATAATATATTAAATCATTTTGATAATTAATTTTAATATATTTCACTTCAAGTTTTTCTTTTTCATCATATTCAATTTTTAAATAAAAGTCATTATTGTATTTATATACATTATCTGTTTTAGCAAACTTAATTAACCCTTCTTTACTATTAAGTTTTTCCGGATTTTCAACCGGTTGATTTAATATTAGGTTAGTTTCCGTATATTCTCTTATTGTTGTTCTATCTTCATCTTCATATGTTGTTTCTAAATAAAACTTATTGTTATTCTCGTTATAGTATATTGTTCCGCGCGTTCTAACGTGAACAAAACTACTAGTATCCAAACCATCCTTTAAATAAACTTCATGATTTCTTAAATTTGTATAAGTAAGTGGACTTATACTTTTAAATTCTTTAGCTAAAAACTCAATTGCTCTTTGTTCAGTAAACAATTTTTCTGTATTATCTATCGGAGTCATTACGCCATTTATATCATAAAAAATTACACCAAGTTCGTTTAAATAATTTTCGAAATGTTCATTTCTAACCAATTCTTTATCCGTTGCTTGATTTAAATAACTATAATAAACTAACGGCATTTGTTCAAAAAATGAATCTCCTAAATCTTTACCTGGTATTTTGTTAAATGCAATTTCATTTTCATATTTTTCTTCATAAAAATAATTACTAGTAGAAAGTTCTACTGTAATGAATAATGCAAAAATAGCAAAAAAGAATAGTGCTTTTAAGTATTGTTTATTAAATAGTTGACCTAATCCCCATATGATTGCTGATAATCCAGCTTTTATATAACTTTTTCTTTTCATTTCTGCCTCTTTCATTAAAAATGAAATGAGGTGGCATATTAGCCACCTACATTTCAAATCTTTTTAAAATTAACTAACTAATCCAGCTAACGTCTTATATGATTCTTCTGCTTCTCTTAATGCAGCTTTTATATCTTTATCTGCATTCCATATTTCTTTAACCATTGCTTCACCTGGTCCCCAGAAGTATTCTACTTCAGGAATTGTCGGCATTGGAACTGCATTTTCTAATTGTTCAGACATTGCCATTAATTCTTTATCTTCTCTTACATTATCAGTTAATAACTCGGTTTTAATGCAGGTAGTTTAGTTTTATATTCATATTGTAATTCCATTGCGATATCTGAGTTTAAAAACTCAACAAATTTAATAGCATCTGCTTGATTTTTAGAATACTTATACACAGCTGCCATCATTGCACCAGCATATGGTTTTGTTTCTTTACCATTTATTGAAGGAAGTTTTGCTATTCCAAAATCAATGCCTGCACCTTTATATGCTTCCATATTCCAAGGACCTGCAATAACATAAGGTATTTTTCCTTCTTCAAACTTTCCTCCACCACCTATAGAATCAGTATCTCCTGTCCCTGTTGTTACTGGTTTTAATTCATCTCTCATCCATAATAAAGCTTTATCTAATTTTTCAAAACCAACTTCTTTTGGGTCATTTAATTCTGGTCCAAATGGTGTAAAATCAAATGCTGAATAAATATGTTGTATGAAATAACTATCTGCCCAATGACTTGATGTACCTAAGTAGTAATCACCATTTTGTGCATTTGTTCTTCCATCAACTTCTGTTTCATTCCAAACTTTTGCTGCAGCAATTAACTCTTCATAAGTCTCTGCTGGAGTAGTAATATATTCTTTATTGTAATATAATCCAACAGCTTCAATTGACATTGGTACAGCATATAATCTTTCTACTGCATTTTCATTATTAGGATCAAAAGAACCTGTCTCTTCATCATAATAAAGTGTTGCAATATCCATACCTAATTCATGTGCTCTTTCAGCTAATCTATCTTTAGTTTCATTTGGTAATGGTAATACTAAATCCTCTAATACAGCAGTTGACAAGTGGTCATGTGGGAATTGGAATACATCCGCACCATTTCCTGATGGACCAAATGTTTTTAAATGTTCTCTTGAATCAATTGAACCTTTATGTTGATGTTCAACTTCAATGTCAGGATATAATTTATTAAACTCTTTAATAATTTCTTTCATATAGTCGCCTTCTTCATCATCTATCCATACTCTAATAATGGATTTTTGGCCGTATTGTTCAGAAAAGTCGATTATTTCTCCATCTTTTCCAATAGTATCGCCACAAGCAACTAATAAGAGAGCTGTCATTAAAACAAATAATACGCTAAATATTCTTTTCATTTTCATCTCTCCTCTTATTTAACTTTCTTTGTAACTCTAAAGATAAACGTCTCTTCAGTTACGTTACCCCATGAGTCTTCAACTCTTAGCATAATTTTATAGTCACCTTCAACGTTAGTATTTAAAATTGAGTAATCACCTTTTGGCACATAAACCATTCTTGTAATGTCTCCGTCTCTATCGTCAGTAACTACAAATCTTGGGAATAAGTTTTGATCAAACTTTTTGTTCCATGCTACTTCTATAATTCTTTTATCTGGATCTGTTTCATTAGCAAAACTTGATGGTGATATAAATTGAATTTGTGGAGCTTCTTTATCCATATCTACCAATATTTCTGCCGCTTTGTTCTCCTCACCTTCTAATCCTAAGTCAAATTTTAAAGTATATTCTTTAGTATTGTCTAAATCTTCACCTAAAATAAGAACAAAAGATCTAAGTGATGATGCTCCAGCGTCATAATGTATATCATCAATGACAACTTCATTGTCATCTTCATCTAAAACTTTAAACCACTTCATTATTTCTGTAGTTTTTTCTTCATTTGTAATTTCTACTTTTTTGCCATCTTCATCTAACTTAATTGGCGCCATAACACTTGAGTTTAACTCTGCAATAACTTGGTTTGGATTAGGAGCAAACGTTCCTTTGTATTCACCTTCATCATTAAACATTGGAACTAAATTAAATGAATAAGCTTCTAAAATATACTTCTCAGCATCATTTAAAATAACATTTTCATTTGATGTATTTCCATCTCCATCATTATAAACTTGAATAACATCAGCTTCACCTAATCCTTTTGGACTAACTTCTGCAAAAATTTCATCTATTTTGATGTCGCCTGTTTTTTTATTGTTATCTCCACCAGCATAAACAATTACACCATAATCATTTTCTTCCCCTTCTTTATAATCGTACTCTAATACAACCCCTTTAATTGGTGTACCTGTTAAGTCTTTTCCAACATTTTTAAGAACTTTATTAGGTGAACCCCAATTTGCTCCAGAAATGTTTGTCCAACCCCAGTTGTGTAACCCTAAATTATCATCATAGGCATTTGACTGATCAAAATACGTTAAGATTAAATTATGTTTTAAAGGATTCGTGTATAAATAAGGAATAGGTTCAGGTGTTGCTTCCTCGTTAGTTCTTGTGTTACTTCCATAGAACATGTAAACGTGAACTGTTTCACCATCAACTAAAATATCTGACGAAATTTCATGATCAGTATATTTTTTATTATCCCAATCTGGATCAGAATCATTTGGGTTATTAAAACCAACAACTTGAAAACCGATTGATTTGTCCTTTTCAATTGTAACGTCTTTTAGTTCCCAATAAACACCAAAATCATCTGTTTTAGTTATTTCCTTTAGAGATTCTGGGTTTTGAACTCCACCAATTCCATCGGCATCGTGATTCCAACTATTTAATCCCACATCACTATAATCACCAGTAGTGTTTTGATAATGAATTATCAAATTACCGGTTCCATCTTCTTCTGCGCTAACAAAAACTAACGTAAGTGCGAAAGTTAATATTAGCAGCATGCTTGTAATTACTCTTTTCATATTTCTCCTCCTTAATATTAAGAGTCTTTGTACTTGTTTCTACATCTAGATAATATCATAAACATATAACATTGTAAACGCTTTTATGATTATATGAATCTTGCAACCGTTACCACATTGTATGCGCTATCATTTTAATATTTTAATTAATGTTATATGCTATAATCAACTCAAGGAGGGTTAATATGAAAAAAACATTAATTTTATTAACTTTATTACCACTTTTATTTTTTATTTCTTTAATCTCAATAAAAGCTAGTAACGAAGTTGACACTTTAGTAGTTCATTATTTTAGATATGATAATGACTATACAAACTTTAATTTTTGGCTTTGGGAAAATGAGCCCGATAATTTAGAAGGAAAGCAATTCAACTTCAATAATAATGATGTTGATGATCTTGGGGCTTTTAAAGAAGTTAATTTAAAAGAAGATGGTTATAAAAATACAACCAGATTTGGAATAATAGTCAAAAAAGGTGGATGGGAAGGTTATAGAGAACCGGGCGGAGATAGGTTCTTTGATTTGAAAAATATGGAAGTTATTAACAACAAAGTACACGCTTATATTGTCGAGCAAGATTTAAATATTGGGACTTCTACTTCTGACATTGAACAGGGTATTCCCGATTATAGTCCAAAGATATTGAGTGCACGATTTGAAACAAATAGTGACATAAATATTAGATTAAGTCATATACCTAAAAAGATTGAAGTTTTAGAAAACAACAAAACAATTTATGAAGTTGAAAATAATTTTAATTTAAATATGACAATTAAAATTAGTTATAACTTTGATTTATTAAAAAATTATCAATTGCACGCCGTTTTTGATAATTCATCCTTTACAAAAAGTATCTCTATTGAATCTTTTTATGATACTGATGAGTTTGAAAAAGCCTTCACATACGAAGGAGAACTTGGTGCAATATATAGCAATGATAAAACCACATTCAGACTATGGGCACCAATAAGCGAAAAAGTAGAGCTAAACCTCTATAAACAAGGACATCCTAACTATGATAATTTAGGAAATAAAAATAACGAATTAAAACCTTTTAAAACTTATGATATGACCAAAATTGAAGATGGCGCCTGGGAACATGTAATTAATGAAGACTTAGCAAGTTACTATTACACTTTTTCGGTTACAAATTATGGCCAAACTCATGAGGTGACCGATCCTTACTCATACTCAACAGGAGCAAACGGACTTAGATCAATGGTTGTTAATTTTGAGGAACTTAATCCTGAAGGATGGGATTATAATAATAGACCAAAAACTATTAAAGAATTAACAGATTATATTGTCTATGAACTTCATATAAGAGATTTAACTACTCATGAAACTTGGGAAGGGAATGAAGAATATCGTGGTAAGTTTAAAGGTTTTACTGAAGAAGGAACAACTTTTACAAACAGAAATGGAATTACTGTTTCTACAGGTGTTGATCATATAAAAGAATTAGGCGTTAATGCTGTACAATTACTACCGATATTTGATTTTGGATATATCGATGAAGTTGAAATGGCATTAAATCCTAATTACAATAATACATTTAATTGGGGGTATATGCCTTATCATTTCAACACTCTTGAAGGTAGCTATGCTACTAATCCTTTTGATGGAAATGTAAGAATATCCGAATTTAAAGAATTAATACAAACACTTCATAATAATGATATTAGAGTTATTATGGATGTTGTTTATAATCACACAGGCGAAAGCGAAACATCCAACTTCCACAAAATAATACCTGGATATTATCATCGTTTAAATAAAGATGGCGGCTTTTCAAATGGTAGTGGAACTGGTAATGAAACCGCGAGTGAAAGATTGATGGTTCGAAAGTTTATGGTGGACTCAATTAAGTTTTTAGCTAATGAATATAATTTATCTGGATTTAGATTTGATCTTATGATGTTACATGATGTTGAAACTATGCAACTAATTGAAGATGAACTAAATAAAATAGACCCTACAATTGTAATATACGGAGAGCCTTGGCATGCAGGCGGCGCAATGATTAGTGATAGTAATGCTGCTGGAAAACAAAACATTAAAAACTTCAACAATATTGGAGCATTTAACGATATATTTAGAGATGCTGTGAAAGGTTCTGTTTTTAACGAAAAAGAGGGAGCTTGGATTCAAGGTGTAAAGCCTTCTTCTCATATTGAAGGTTTAAAATATGGTATTGTCGGAGGTGTAGATCATAAAGATGTTTCATACAATGATAAATGGCATTTAAAACCAACAAGAACTATCAACTATGTTAGTGCACATGATAATAATACTTTACACGACAAATTGCGATTAACTAATATTAAAGGAACTGAGCTTGAAAAAATGCAAATTCAAGCAAACGCAATTACCTTAACATCTCAAGGTATTCCATTTATACATGCCGGAGCTGAGTTAATGAGATCTAAACCTAAAGATGGTGGAGGGTTTGATGAAAACTCTTATGAATCACCTGATTCAACTAATCAAATTAGATGGGATAGAAAAGCTAATTATTTAAATGTTTTTGAATATTACAAACAATTAATACATCTTAGAAAACATTCTACACAACTGAAAATGACTAATAAGGATGATATTAATAACTATTTAACATTTGTAAATACTAACAATAATAATGTAATTCATTATGAAATTAATATTCCTAACCAACCAAAAATGGTAATTATTCATGTCGGAAATACTAATTCACCTTATTTAGTACCTTTAGATAATAAAAGTTATAAGCTAATTAGCAATTATGATAACGCAAACTTAAAAGGTTTAGAAAAAGTAACAAATCAAGTAGTAGCTTTAATGAATACAACTACAATATTAGTAGAAGATAAATCCAACAACAACATAAAAGTTGATAAAAAAGAAGTTAATATAAAATTAAACGAAAAATTTAATTTGTTTGATAATATTGTTTATAATAAACAAAATCATTATATTAACTCCTCATCATTTTATAACTTAGAAGTAGCTGGAACTTATCATATAGATGTTTTAGTTATTGATGAATATGGATCTGTCCACAATTTAGAATATAAACTAAATGTAGAATCAAAAGTTGACGTTAATATAAAAGGAGGTATTAAGCCATGAAAAAATTATATCCTTTATTATTAATACTACTTCTATCCTTTGTTTTGATTAGTTGTGGAAAAGAATCAAAATACAATGTCTCAGTATTAGATAAAGAACTTTCTGGAAATAATTATAATTATGTAATTGAAATTGAAGGTGATTATTTAAAACCTGAATTAAAAACAATTGCATATAGTACTATAAATAAGTTATACGATTCTTTAAAAGATGATATTAAAGATAATAATGTGTTTTTAAATGTAACATTTACATATAATAACGAAGATTATATTACTTTAAAATATCAAATAAATAAAAATCCAGAATCACCTGGATTAAATTTAATTAAAGAAATTATTCATTAAAATTAAAGAGGTGAAATTTCACCTCTTTTTTTATGCTAAAACTTTTTTACCTTGTATTAATAGAACTAGCATAACTAACATTCCACTTGATAGTTGAAACGCAACTGGACCAAATGGGGGTGACATTATCCCTATAACAAAGCTAATTATAGCAGGTAAACTAATAGAATTTAATATAAACATTAAACCTTCTTTATAAGTTAAAAAGTTTTGATAACCATACTTAAATAATTGAATAAATAAAGAAAGTATTAATACATATATTATATTTATGCCGATTTGTAAAATATTGTTTCTTAATATTGTATATAAAATTATTTCATTACTAAAAGATTTTTCTATTTTATAAGCAAAATCCTTATATAAAGCTATTTTTTCATCTTCAGTAGCAATATTAATTTCTCTAAAACTAAACTCATCACTAAATCCTTTATAATTAAACCCTTCTAAAACATTCGCCTTATCATCAATATAAACTATACTATTTTCATTAAATATAATAGTGTTTCTGTTTTCTTTAGCATCAATCATATCTTTGTTATTAATTATATATGTAATATCTTTATGTTTAAATACATAAACATTATTATCGCCATTGTTAACTAATGTACCACCTTTTATTTTAATGTCGTCTGGTAAATGCCAATTTAAAGGCTGCTCTTTACTAAAATCTTCAATAATAAAATCTAATCTACTTCCTCTATGTTTATATGCATCATAAGTCATCGGAAAGTTTGCAATCAAAATCATTAGTATAAAAAAGACTAAAAGTTTGAACAAACTTTTATCTTTTTGAATTAAAATATTTTTATAATTAAATGAGTCTTTAAAGTATTTAATCAAAAACATTAAATATACCTTTCCAATTCTTTAAATGGTATTTCAAAAACAGACATACTATTAGCTCCAATAATTTTATCGCCATAAATTACTTTTAAATCTAAATTAGTGTCTAAGACTTGATCATAAACATTATGAACAACCAATAAAGCTTGTTTATATCCTTTTTCATTTATAACTCTAACATAACTTTGTGCTCTATTAATTTCATCATATTTATATATTTCTTTGCCTTCAAATAAAGCTGGATTTTCCTTTCGCAATTTTATTAGTTTTTTAATGTGATTGAATAATGAGTCATCATCGGATTTTTGTTTTAGGTATGATTCAACATTATCATTACTTCCATCTGGTTCTAACCATTTAGTTTCTCTTGAATCACCCCATAAAAATGGTGTTCTTCGGTATTCATCATAAACTACTTTACCATTTATTATATCCCCTTCATATCTTCTACCTTTCATTCCCAATTCGTCTCCATAATATATAAATGGATTACCTGGTAATGTTAATAAGATATCATATGCTTGTTTTAATTTGTTTGGATCATATACTGAAGCTATTCTATCTATATCATGATTCCCTAAAAATGGAGCATCAATATATTCATTATTTACTTTATAATATGTTTCATAATTTCTTTCAATAATTGAACTTAAAAGATGCCTGCTGTTTCCTTGTCCTATTTTACTTTCAATTTCATTTCTTAAATAAAAATTAAAATAAGATACTTCACTTTCTAAATATCTGCCTATAATATTATAATCATTTACAAATACTTCTCCTACTATAAAAGCATCCTCTTTAATATTTTTAACATAGTTTTTAAAATTGCTCATAAATAAAATATTATTAGGCATTGCTAAATGCGGACCACTTTCTTCAAATAAATGTCCGACTGCGTCAACTCTAAACCCTTTAACACCTTTATCTAAATAAAACTTTGCTATATTATTAATTTCATCAACTACTTTTGGATTGGATAAATTTAGGTCTTTCATTCCACCAGGAAATGATTCATAAGCACTTCCATTATTCCAAACGTAATAATCTCTAAACTGACTATTTTTATCGCTTTTTGCTTCCAAATACCATGGATGTTTATCAGAAGTATGGTTAATCACAAAGTCTAAAATAATATTAATACTTTTTTTATTAGCTTCTTTAATTAATCTTTCTAAATCTTCCATAGTTCCATACTCAGGGTTAATACTTAAATAATCGATAGTATCGTAACCGTGATATGAATTTGACTTAAATATTGGCAATAACCAAATACCGGTAACTCCTAGTTCTTCTAAATAGTCCAAGTTTTCCGTAACACCATTCAAATCGCCAATTCCATCACCATCACTGTCAGCAAATGATCTTACAAATAAGGAATAATATATATCGTTTTCAAATTTAACATTAGACTTCTCGCAAGAACTTATAATAATCAAAGTTAGTGTAATTA
>Ga0079225_10001544_pt1 | contig 12956 bp, 12 predicted proteins | sample Poulit2012_FD_76344 | JGI IMG/M metagenome (GOLD analysis project Ga0079225, IMG submission 76344) | Agricultural soil microbial communities from Georgia to study Nitrogen management - Poultry litter 2012 | ecosystem: Environmental > Terrestrial > Soil > Agricultural land | place: USA: Georgia...
TCAATTAGAAATAAATGGCGATTTAGAAGTGTTTTCTTTTATAGTGCCCTTTACTTTAACTTTTGATCCTTACGTTTTGGAAACTGGAAATGTTCAACTAAGAGCGAATTCGGTCGAACTAGGCGCTCTTTCATTACCCGTTGGAGCAGTGTTGAGTATACTCTCGAACCAATTAGAAGTCCCGTATTTTGTGGCAATAGATAGTGAGCAAGAAGTAGTAGTTATTAATTTAAACGAATATAATCAGCAAAATGATATTGCTATTCAAATGGTACGTATTGATTTGCCTGAAGATGATATTCAAATGAATCTTTCAATCGATGAAGAAATGATTATCGAGAACTTTGGAAATAATGAAAATTAAATAGAATGGTTAAATGTAGAAGGAGTTAGTTGTATGGAGAAAGCATTGTTTGCAGGTGGTTGTTTCTGGTGTATGGTACAACCGTTTGATACACAGCCCGGAATAGAATCTGTTGTATCCGGATATGCAGGAGGATTTGTTGAAAATCCAACTTATGAGCAAGTAAAAAGTCAAACGACAGGTCATACTGAAGTCGTTCAAATTACTTTCGATCCTGAAATCATGAGTTTTGAAGAACTCGTGGAAATTTATTGGCAAGTGACGGACCCGGCAGATGCTATGGGACAGTTTATGGACCGCGGAGAGAGCTATCGACCAGTGATTTATTACTATTCTGAAAATCAAAAAGAAATCGCTGAAAAATCGAAACAAAAATTAGAAGACAGCGGTAAATACAAAGAACCCATTGTAGTGACTATAGAAGAAGCGCCAACGTTTTATAAAGCGGAAGAAGAACATCAAGATTTTTATAAGAAAAATCCAGAGCGTTATCAACAAGAAAAAGAAGAACGTGCCGAATGGGCAGCGAATAACAATGAATAGAGAAATTGTTAAAATTTTTTAGTATAGTAGGTGTAAGCAATGGAGATGAGTTTTTATCAGTATTTAATGACTGAAAGAGATCCTTATAAAAAAGATGAAATTACCTTATTCGCAAACGAAGCCTTTCATGATGGACTATTCCCTAAACAATCAGAGGACTATGATGAAGTGAGCCGGCATTTAGAAATGAATGCAGATTACCTGCCTTCCATGATGATTTTTGATGAAGCTTGGGAAAGATATCAAGCTCTTCACAGTGAAAAATAAATGAAGGCTTTTGTCTTTGAATAACGGAATTATTTCCTGGAAATTTGAAGTTCACCAGGATTAGGACTTCATATAATAATTTGATAAGATAAAGTTAAATAAATTGAAGGAGAGTGTATAAAATGAGTACACACATTGGTGCAGAAAAAGGAGACATTGCAAAAATCGTATTTTTACCTGGAGATCCACTAAGAGCGAAGTATATTGCTGAGACATTTTTAGAGGATGTTAAGCAGTATAATACGGTTCGAAATGCTTTTGGTTACACAGGTACATATAAAGGCGTACCTATTTCCGTTCAAGGAACAGGTATGGGCGTTCCATCTATCAGTATATATGTCGAAGAACTGATTCGTGAATTCGATTGTGAAATCTTAATTCGTGTAGGTTCTGCTGGAGCGATTCAAGAAGACGTACATGTACGAGACATTGTCTTGGCTCAAGGAGCCACAACGGATTCTGGAATTAATCGTCAAACGTTTAATAACCAAGTGGACTTTGCGCCTATCGCTGATTTTGGTTTATTAAAAACGGCTTATGAAAAAGCAGAGGAAAATAATTATGAAGTAAGGGCAGGAAATGTTTTAACTTCTGACCGTTTCTATAACGACGAATTAGATAAGAAAAAATTGGCAGTTTATGGTGTATTAGCAGTAGAAATGGAAGCTGCTGCATTATATACTATCGCTGCTAAACATAAGCGTAAAGCACTAGCTATTTTAACGATTAGTGATCATATTTTAACCGGTGAAGAGACGACTGCAGAAGAGCGCGAGCGTACTTTTGATGATATGATCGTTGTGGCTCTTGAAACAGTGTTGGAACATAACAATTAACGACCGTATGATTTAAGTGAGGAAGATATTGAGATGAGCAAACAGACAAAGGATAATAAAGGCTTTAATATAAGTAGAACAACTTATATTCTTACACTAATCTTTGCATTGTTTATAGGTGCAGGCGGGGCCTTGGTCATTGGAAATTATTTTACCAATGCTGCGGATGCCCCTGAAGAAAATATAGTAGAAAACAATTCGGAATCAGATGCTTATACTCAGTATCTTTTTGAACAACCCGAAGAACTCTCTTCGATAAGTAAAATGTTGTCCATTTTAGAAACGAGCTACTTTGAAGACGTCGATTCTGAACAGTTAATCGAAGGCGCTCTTGATGGTATGGCTAATGCAACCGGGGACCCTTACACTGAATACTTAAATGAAGAAGAAACGGCTAGTTTCCAAGAGGATGTTTCTGGTTCATTTCAAGGGATTGGCGCGGAAGTCATGAAAGATGGAGAATACGTACGGATTGTGTCGCCGATTGCGAATTCGCCTGCTGAGACAGCCGGATTACAACCGAATGATTTAATCGTAGAAGTGGATGGAGAATCTGTCGCTGATCTAACGATTAATGAAGCAGTCGCTCTTATTCGAGGTCCTGAAGGTTCAGAAGTGGAATTATTGATTCTACGAGGAGACGATCAATTTACACTTTCCGTCACTCGAGCAACGATTCCTTTAGAAACAGTCTTTTATGAAGTGGACGAAACGGATTCTTCCATTGGATATGTCAATATTGTGAATTTCAATATGCCAACGTATGAGGAAACGATTACTGCAATTGAAGAATTAGAAGACCGTGGCGTTACAAAAATTATTTTTGACGTCCGAGGAAATCCAGGCGGTTTGTTATCGACAGCATTACAAGTCTCTAATATCTTTGTTCCAAATGGCAAGCCTCTTATGATGACTCAAGAAGGAAATCAAGAAGAACCACAAGTGATTGAAGCTTCAGAAGAATTTGGAGAATATAAATATGAAGGCGACGCTATTTTATTGGTTGATGAAGGAAGCGCTAGTGCTTCAGAAATTCTAGCCGGCGCTATGGAATCTGTAGGTATCCCTATTTATGGCACTACAACTTTTGGAAAAGGGACGGTTCAAAGCGTAGTTTCTTTAGGCGCAAATGATGAGTTGAAGTTTACAAGTGGAAAATGGTTGACTGCGGATGGCGAATGGATCAACGAAAAAGGTGTTGAGCCAGATGTTGTGGTGGAATTGCCTGAATATGCGAAGTTATTCGTGGTAAACCCGAGCGATACTTTTGAAGTAGGTGAGGCCTCACCAGAAATTTCCAACTTGAAGAGTGTGTTGAGAGCGTTAGATTATGATGTTTCAGATACAGAGGTCTTTGATGAATCTGTTGTCGAAGCTATTCGTCAATTCCAAAGCGAAAATAATCTACCTGTAGACGGAACAATTACAAGTGACACAGCAAGAACATTAACAGACGCTTTAAGGAGCCAAATTGAAGAAAACGATACCCAATATGATGCAGCTGTTGAAGCCCTTAGATAATTGAACACATCAAAATAGTGAGTGCCTCGTCGTCGATGCACTTGCTATTTTCATATTAAATCATCGATCAGTTACTATATATTTAGTAAGGAAATTTATGCATTTCGTTATTTTCTTGCCTTCATTTATAATAGAATATACGATAAGTGTGAGCATGCTGTCGTTTTTTATATTCAACGTTGGTCAAAGTTTTACGATGTAATTTTATAGGAGATATGTTATTATTATAATCAGAGTATTCGGAAGAATGGATTTTAATCCATAGAGATGGAGTCGATATAATGGGAGAACATCATTCAAATTTACCTCCTCGCAGTGAGAAACATTCAAGCAAAAAAAAGAATAAAACTAAAAATAATTCTTTAACAAAAGATATCTTATCCACGTTATTATATATCGCTTTTTTATTTGTAGCTTTTTTTGTTATTCAGCGTTATTTTTTCGAACCAGTGGTCGTCGACGGAGACTCTATGGAACCTACGCTAGATCATGGAGACTATTTACTTTTGAATAAATTTTCAGACATTGAAAGATTCGATATCGTCGTTTTTCCACCACCGGATGAAGAAGAAGAAACGTTATACATTAAAAGAGTCATTGGAATGCCAGGAGATACGGTAGAATATCGAAATGATGAATTATATATTAATAATGAGCCAATTGAAGAAGACTTTTTAGAATATTCATCCGATGATTTAAATTTTTATCCTTCTGGTAATTTTTCATTGTTAACTTTATTAGGAGAAGAAGAAGTTCCACCAGGGCAATATTTTGTACTAGGTGACAATCGATTAAACTCTAGAGATAGTCGAGGTTTTGGTTTCGTAGATGAGGAATCGATTATTGGTAAAGTTTCGTTGAGGTATTGGCCTTTTGAAGATTTCGGATTTATTGAATAGCGATGAAAACTAAAAACCGTGTTAGCAAATAGCTAACACGGTAATTTTATGATTAAGAGGGTGATGAATATGGCAATTATCCAATGGTATCCAGGACATATGGCAAAAGCAAAGAGAGAATTAACTGAAAAGTTGCCTTTAGTCGATGTGGTATTTGAATTGGTTGATGCACGCATACCAGATGCATCAAGGAATCCAGACGTTGCTGAATTAATTCAAAACAAACCAAGTGTATTGATTTTGATGAAATCGGATCTCGCCGATCCTAGTGTGACCAATCAATGGCTAGATTACTATAAAAAGAACAATATAGAAGCAGTAACATTCAATGGGAAATCTGCGAAGGGCATCAATAAAATTATCGATGCTGCACGTAACGTATTGGAAAAAGACGCGATAAAAAGAGAAGAAAAAGGCCTTAAAGAACGAGCCATTCGGGCTGTAACGGTAGGAATTCCAAATGTTGGTAAATCTACTTTAATTAATCGATTTGCTGGCAAAAATATTACGACAACTGGAAACCGTCCAGGCGTCACTAAAGCACAACAATGGATAAAATATAAAAACCAATTAGAATTATTAGATATGCCAGGAATTCTCTGGCCAAAATTTAAAGATCAAACCATCGGACAAAAATTAGCACTTACTGGTGCAATCAAAGATACTTTGTATTATAAAGATGATATTTCAATTTTCGGGATTAATTATCTAAAGGAAAACTATCCGGGTGCTTTGGCTAAACGTTACAATTTTGATCCGAATTTAGAACAAGAATTAACTGCACCAGACATCTTATTGTTAATAACTGAAAAACGTGGATTTTTTGATGATTACGACCGGGGTGCAGAAATGATGTTAAATGAATTACGTGATGGAAAATTAGGTAGACTCTCATTTGAAAGACCAGGAGACATGCAGATAGATGACAAAGACAATTCATGAAATCAAAGAAGAATTAAAATTGATTAATGATCCGGATGATCCATTCTTAATTCACTTAAAAACAGATGAACGAAAAGGCGTCCAAACTGCGCTTAAACAATGGTATAAAAAACATGAAGCGGAACAAATGCTTTATCAACAATACCAAAAAATGAACCAATATGAGAATCAAGCACGGTATCATGGTTACCAATGGATCGCTGGCATCGATGAAGTAGGGCGTGGACCTTTAGCAGGTCCAGTCGTCTCAGCAGCTGTCATGCTTGATTCGGATGAAATGATTCTTGGCTTAAACGATTCAAAAAAATTATCACTTAAGAAACGAAATGAATTATTTACGGAAATCAAAGAAAAAGCACTGGCCATAGGCATCGGCATTGTAAAAGCTTCAGAAATCGATCGCTTAAACATTTTAGAAGCTTCTAAATTAGCGATGCACGAAGCCATAACACAGTTAGAAAAACAACCAGAGGCTCTTCTCGTTGACGCTGTCAAACTCGATACAACCATTCCTCAAATGACCATCGTCAAGGGAGATATGAAAAGCAATAGTATTGCTGCGGCAAGTATTATCGCTAAAGTAACGAGAGACGAAATGATGGTCGAGTATGATGAACAATATCCCGGATATGGCTTTGCGAATAACGCGGGATATGGAACAAAAGAACATCTTTTAGGCCTTCAAGAGTTGGGCCCCACGCCTATTCATCGACAATCTTTTTCACCAGTAAAAAAATATTTATAACTTTAAAAGTGAAAATCACGATTTTTAGCAAATTATATATATAGAGGTTAATTTAAAAGAAAGAGTGATTTTCATGCAAACAACTTATACTTTGAACGAATGGCTTTTTGCGTTAGGTATATATCCAGATTTCCAAGCGGCGGAAAAATTTAATCTGTTTTGTGAGTTGGCACAGGCTTCTGCAGATGAGACACTATCTGTAGAACCTATCCCTTCATTCTTATACGAGTCTAAAAAACAAAAGAAGCTTTCTTTAAAAAAGAAAGCTTCTTTTGCGACGTTTTTAGAGACTGTGAATTTAAAAGATGAACAGACACAGTATCAAGAAGCAGGTATACAATGGGTCACCATTTTGTCAAAAAAGTATCCAGAATCTTTAAAGCAGATTTTTGCACCACCTGTCGTATTATTTTACAAAGGGGATTTAGAAATGATTCACCAGCATACCTGGCTGGGTGTGGTGGGTGCTCGTGCTTGTTCTCAGTATGGCTTAGACGTAACTGAACATATTTTAAATCCTTTAATAACTGAAACAAAAACAAATATAGGCATTGTCAGTGGTCTAGCCAGAGGAATCGATGCTAAAGCACACAAAGAAACGATTCAAGCTGGAGGGAAAACAATCGGCGTAATTGGAACGGGACTTAATCGTTATTATCCTTCGAGTAACCGTCCTCTCCAAAGAGAAATGGAAAAAGACCACTTGGTGATTAGTGAATATCCTATGACATCGAAACCCTTGAAACATCATTTTCCAGAAAGAAATCGTATTATTGCTGGGCTAAGTCGAGGCATTTTAGTGATCGAAGCCAAGCAAAGAAGTGGGAGTTTAATTACCGCTTATAATGCTTTGGAGGAAAGTCGGGATGTGTTTGCCGTTCCAGGATCCATTTTTGATGTGAATGTTGAAGGGTGTCATCGGTTGATTCAATTAGGAGCTATTTTAACAAAAAGCAGCGAGGATATTTTAAAAGAATGGATGTATATATAGTAGAAACTTTTCAAAAATAAAATAAAGCAGTTGACAAGTCTTATTCATATGTCCTATGATATGTAACGATTTCACAAAAAATAAACGCAAACGAATAAAAAACATTAATGATTCAGTTAGAAAGGAGTTTTAGCTTGGCTTTTAAGTATCTAGTAATTGTTGAGTCGCCAGCTAAAGGTAAGACGATTGAACGATATTTAGGAAAAAATTATAAAGTAGTGGCCAGTAAAGGGCATGTTCGTGACTTACCAAAAAGCCGCATGGGCATTGACTTTGAAAACAACTATGAGCCGGATTACATTACTATTCGCGGCAAAGGGCCAGTGTTAAAAGAATTAAGAAAACAGGCTAAAAAAGCAGAAAAAGTTTATTTAGCTGCCGACCCGGATCGTGAAGGTGAAGCTATTGCTTGGCATATTAGTCATGCACTTAAATTAGATCATGAAGAGGACAACCGAGTGGTCTTTAATGAGATCACAAAAGATGCCGTTAAAGATGCTTTTAAAAATCCACGATCCATTGACAAAGATCTTGTGGATGCACAGCAAGCACGACGAGTGCTTGACCGAGTGGTTGGTTATGAAATAAGTCCTATTCTTTGGAAGAAAGTAAAAAGCGGACTAAGTGCCGGTCGTGTACAGTCTGTCGCATTAAAGATGATTATTGACCGTGAAAATGAAATAAGAAACTTTAAACCAGAAGAGTATTGGTCAATTAAAGGAGATTTCAAAAAAGGAAAGAAGACTTTTGAAGCCTCTTTTTATGGATTGGATGCCAAAAAACAAGATCTACCTAACCAAGATAAAGTCCAAGAAGTCATGGATAAGATTGAGAAAGATGAACCTTGGCTTGTATCAGAAATTAAACGCAGTAAAAGGAATCGAAACCCGCAAAAACCGTTTACGACAAGTACACTCCAACAAGATGCAGCGAACCGCTTGAATTTTAGAACCAATAAAACGATGCAAATCGCTCAACAATTGTATGAAGGGGTTTCTATTCAAAGAAACCAAACAGTTGGTTTAATTACTTATATGCGTACTGACTCCACTCGGATTTCAAATACTGCACGGAATGAAGCAGTGGATTTCATTGAAGAAGAATACGGGAAAGAGTTTGTAGGCGGTAAGAAAAAATCATCAAAAGGAAATAATGCACAAGATGCTCACGAAGCGATTCGCCCAACAAGTGCGAGCCGTACACCAGAATCGATTAAAAAGTATCTTTCTAAAGATCAATTCCGCTTGTACCAACTCATTTGGACGCGTTTCATTGCTAGTCAAATGAAACCAGCGGTGTATAACACAATGCGTGTAGATTTATTGCAAAACGGTGTGACTTTCCGCGCAAATGGTTCACAACTCGCCTTTGCTGGATTTACAAAAGTGTATAAAGATCGATCAGCCGAAAAAGATAATATTTTACCCGATTTAGAAGAAGGCGAAAATATTGATCTTGTCAAACTGGATCCTAAACAACACTTCACTCAACCTCCCGCACGTTATTCTGAAGCTACACTGGTTAAAACATTAGAAGAAATTGGAGTAGGGAGACCTTCGACATATGCACCTACACTAAACACTCTCCGTCGTCGATATTATGTCACAATGAAGAGCAAACGTTTTGAACCAACGGAACTTGGTGAAATTGTCAATGACCTCATTGTTGAATATTTCCCACAAATCGTAGACGTATCTTTCACAGCGGACATGGAAGAACGATTAGATGAAATTGAAGAAGGAAAACAAGATTGGATTGAGTTAATCGATAACTTTTATCAGCCATTCCATAAAGAAGTAGAAAAAGCAGAAGAAGAAATGGAAGAAGTTGAGATTCAAGATGAACCTGCTGGGTTTGATTGTGATGTTTGTGGACATCCTATGGTCATTAAAATGGGCCGTTACGGAAAATTTTATGCTTGTTCGAACTTTCCAGAGTGTCGGAATACTAAACCTATTTTGAAGAAAATTGGTGTTACATGTCCAACCTGTGGTAAAGGGGAAGTTGTAGAACGTAAAACAAAACGAAACCGTGTCTTTTACGGTTGCGAACGATATCCAGATTGTGACTTCTCTTCGTGGGACAAACCAATTGGCAGAGATTGTCCAAAATGTGAAGAATTCCTAGTAGAAAAACGAACACGTAAGCAAGTCCAAGTCATTTGTTCAAATTGTGATTATGCTGAAGATCCTCAATAATGAAATATTAAAAGCTGAAGCCACCTTCAATTGTTCGTTTTAAGAAGATTGAGTGGATGTTCAGCTTTTTTCTTTTCATAAAATATTCAATTCGTTTTATCTTTATCTAGAAATATCTATGATAAAATAGTTTAAGAGCGTTAGAACCTAAAAGAAGCTGGAGGTGTATGCATATGGATCCATCGAATAATCAATTGATACATGAATTTTCAAACTATTTAATTCACGAGAGAAACTACTCTCCATTAACAATTGATGCATATATTGAAGATATTCAACACTTTGTAGATTTTTTGGAAGAAACAGGAGATGCAAAAATTTTAAAAGTAGATCTGACCGATGCTCGGATTTATCTGAGTCGCTTGTCGGATGAACAGTACAACCGTTCTTCCATTTCAAGAAAGATATCGAGTCTCAGGGCTTTTTATCAATACTTGCTTAATCATGCATTCATTGAGGAAAATCCATTTTCTTATCTCCATTTAAAGAAAACTAGTCTACGCTTACCAAACTTTTTTTATGATGAGGAAATTGAATTGCTGTTTGAAGCGGCATCAGGCACGAAACCGCTTGATTACAGGAATAAAGCGCTATTGGAAGTTCTTTACGGTACAGGAATCCGTGTCAGTGAATGTCAAAATCTAAAATTACAAGATATCGATTTAGAGCTCGGTGTCATGCTTGTTTTGGGGAAAGGAAACCGGGAACGTTATGTTCCGTTCGGTGAATATGCTAAAATTGCGATGGAAGAGTATATTGAACATTGTCGCTCGGTACTGATGAAGAAGTATAATAAAGAGCATGATTTTTTATTTATCAGCCAATATGGTGATCATATTTCTGTTTCGGGGATTCAATATGCTTTAAATCAGCTGATAAAAAGCACGAGTTTGACTTCATCCATTCATCCACATAAATTAAGACATTCTTTTGCAACGCATTTATTGGATAATGGAGCAGATATGCGAACGGTTCAAGAGTTATTAGGACACAAGAGTTTGTCCTCTACACAAATCTATACACATGTAACGAAAGATCACTTATTAAAAGATTACAACCAATTTCATCCAAGAGCTTAGTATGGAAACTCCTGCTTAAGCCGGATAATATTTGGATGAAGACATGTTATAAATAATAAATGAGATGAAAAGCTGGAGGAGATTGAATGGTAAAATTTCACGCAACGACAATATTAGCTGTGCAGCACAATGGTGAATCTGCGATGGCTGGAGATGGACAAGTAACGATGGGCGAATCTGTGATTATGAAAGGTACCGCCCGTAAAATTCGTAAAATTTACGATGACCAAGTGATTGTAGGCTTTGCTGGAAGTGTAGCGGATGCTTTTACACTTGAAGAAAAATTTGAAGGCAACCTAAATAAATATAGTGGAAATTTAGAAAGAGCTGCAGTAGAACTTGCACAAGAGTGGCGTTCGGATAAAGTCATGCGTCAGTTGGAAGCTTTATTGATTGCTATGAATAAAGACAAAATGCTCTTAATCTCCGGGACAGGTGAAGTGATCCAACCGGATGATGATATTTTAAGTATCGGTTCAGGTGGAAACTATGCATTGGCAGGCGCGCGAGCATTAAAACGTCACAATAAAGAATTGTCTGCTGAAGAAATCGCTCGCGAAGGTTTACAAATTGCCTCAGAGATTGATATCTACACAAATGGGAATATTATCACAGAAAAACTGTAAGAATTGGAGTGGAACAATTTGCAAAATACAAAAGAATTAACACCCAAAGAAATTGTTGACCGTCTTAATCAATATATCATTGGCCAAGACGAAGCGAAAAAAGCTGTAGCGATTGCTTTGCGTAATCGATACCGTCGGAAACAACTGGATGATGAAATGCAAAAAGAAATTACCCCTAAGAATATATTAATGATTGGACCTACAGGTGTCGGTAAAACAGAAATTGCGCGTCGATTAGCGGATATTTTACACGCGCCTTTTGTTAAAATTGAAGCGACAAAGTTTACAGAAGTAGGGTATGTCGGTCGTGACGTCGAATCGATGGTACGAGACTTAGTGGAGGCTGCGATTCAGCTTGTTCGTCGAGAAAAACGAAGTGAAGTGCATTCTCGTGCGGAGAAAGCAGCGATTAAACGGATTGCTAAGGCGATGGCTCCAGGCATAAGGAAAGAAAAAGCTCAACAAAGCAATAATCCATTTGCTCAGCTGTACCAAAGCATGGGAATGGATGTTGACCAAATGAATCTTGGGAATCAAGAACCGGAAGAGGAAGTAACCGAAGAAATTTCTACCAAACGACGAGAATTAGAAGATCAAATCCAACGTGGGGTATTGGACAATCGCGAAGTTGAAATTGAAGTGGAAGAAAAGAAACAACAAACTGCTGGTCCTATGAGCGATCAATTTGAACAAATGGGCATCGATTTATCCGATACACTTGGTGCTTTACGGCCGCCACGAAAAGTAAAACGAACCATGACTGTGAAAGAAGCCGTTGAAGTCGTAACGGAAGAAGAAGCTGATAAATTAATTGAAAGTGCGGATATCGAATCTGAAGCAATAAAGTTAGCGGAGAACGAAGGCATTATCTTCTTGGATGAAATTGATAAAATTGCTTCAAGAGAAGACGGCGGACAAGCACAAGTTTCAAGAGAAGGTGTTCAACGGGATATTTTACCGATTGTTGAAGGATCTGTCGTGCGCACGAAGTATGGGAATGTGAAAACAGACTACATGCTATTTGTCGGTTCAGGTGCTTTCCATACCTCAACACCTAGTGATTTAATTCCTGAATTGCAAGGACGCTTCCCAATTCGTGTCGAATTAAACGATTTAACAGCGGAAGACTTTACAAGAATTTTAACGGAACCAAAAAATTCACTGATTAAACAATACCAAGCTTTACTTGGGACTGAGAATGTCGAAGTGAAATTCACAATGGATGCCATTGAAGAATTGGCTGAAATTGCTCAAAAAGTAAACCAAGAAACAGATAATATTGGTGCTCGCCGCTTGCATACCGTTTTAGAAAAACTTCTTGAAGAATTACTTTACGAAGCAAGTGACATGCAAATGGGCGAAGTAAACATTACAAAACAATATGTACAAGACAACATCGGTCACATTGCAGAAGACCAAGACTTGTCACAATATATTCTTTAATCAATAAAAAACTGCTAGTCCGTTCTTATATAGAACAACTAGCAGTTTAATCTTTTTTATCCAACAGAATTATTGGTCTTTTTTTGAACTTCTTAAGCCAAACGGAACTCTGCTTTCCGTTCCATTACGAAGTCGTTTGATGTTTTCCCGATGCAGATACACGATAGTGATTGCAATAATCCATATGGTGATTGAAAAAACGGGATCATTTAAAAATAAGGTTCCCACAGCTGCCAATAATACAGCCAGTATACTGGCAATGCTTACTGTACTCGTAGTAAATAAAATGATTAAAAAGACGCCAACGAAAAACAATAAAAAAATTGGATGCAGTGCTAAAGCAACACCTGCAGATGTAGCTACTGCTTTTCCACCTTTGAATTTAATATAAAGAGGGAATATATGTCCAATGATCGCAAAGGCGCCAATAAACATGGGATGTATATCCGTATTAAACCAAATAGGAAGCATTGTAGCCACAGTTCCTTTCAAAACATCCACA
>Ga0079225_10001545_pt1 | contig 12954 bp, 5 predicted proteins | sample Poulit2012_FD_76344 | JGI IMG/M metagenome (GOLD analysis project Ga0079225, IMG submission 76344) | Agricultural soil microbial communities from Georgia to study Nitrogen management - Poultry litter 2012 | ecosystem: Environmental > Terrestrial > Soil > Agricultural land | place: USA: Georgia...
GCGTGCCCGCGACTCCGGGTCGGCCATACCCGTCGACCACGGCCCGAAGTTCACGCTGACGCCGGAGGCCCCCCGCTGGCGCAGCCGCCAGGTCAGCCCGTCGAGGAATGCGTTGGCCGCACCGTAGGCGGTCTGCCCGAATCCGCCCCACACCGAGGCGATCGATGAGACGTTGATGAAGAAGTCGAGGTCGCGCTCGGCGGTTGCCTCGCTCAGATGCCAAGCACCCCAAACCTTCCCTGCGAAGACGCGCTCTACCTCGGCGTCGGTCAGGTCACTCAACGGGGTGGTGCCGAGTTCGCCCGCCGCGTGGACTATTCCCGCCAGCGGCGGCAGCTCGTCCTGCACGGTGGCCAGCACGTGGGTCACGTCGTCGAGGTCGGCGACGTCGGCACCGATGACACGGATGTCGCAGCCGTACTGTTCACTCAACGCATGAATGCGTCCCCGGACATCGTCGCTGGGGGCGCGCCGGCCGGTCAGCACCAGGTGCTTGGCGCCCTGTGCCGCCAGGTAGCCGACGATCTCCATTCCGATCGAGCCGAGACCACCGGTCACCAGATAGGTGGCGTCACCACGCAACGCCAGCGGTGTGCCGCTGGGCTGCTCGGCGCTCCGGACCAGCCGGGGGACGAAGGATTCGGACCCGCGCACCGCCACCTGATCTTCCCGGCTGCCGGCGCCGGCCCCCGCAGCGATCCGGGCCAGCAGCGCCGACCATTCCTCCCCGGAGGCGGTCATGAGGTCGGCCAGGCCGCCCCACACCTGCGGCATTTCCAGCGCTGCGGCACGGCCGAAGCCCCACAGGCAGCTCTGATCCGGTGACACCGCGTCCGTGTCGGTGGCCCGTTGCGCTCCGCGGGTCACCAACCAGATCGGCCGGCGCAGTTCAGCGGCGGCCGCGGCGCGGAACAGCCGCCGGGTTCCCGTCAGGATCCGATGCTGCATCCGCGACAGCGACCGGGTGGAGGACTCGGGTTCCGGTCCCAGCGCGGCCACATGGACGACGCGCAGCTCTGTTCCCGACGCCGACTGGTCCTCCGCTTCGGCGCGCAACTCCTGGGCGAACTGTTCCTCATCGACGTCGGTCAGCGGCAAACCGACGATCCGGTACGGCTCCCCGCGCTCGGTCAGCGCAGCGACAAGCGGCTCGACGTCTTCGGAGCCGTCCCCGACGAGAAGCCAGCTGGACTGTCCGCCGGCTTCCGCGTGTGCGATCGGAGGGGTGGTCTTCTCCCACCGGATCTCGTAACGATCGTCGGCGATGGACTGAGTTGTCCGCTGCCGATTGTGCTGGGCCGCGAGCTTGGCCAGCACACTCACCGTTCGGCGGTCCCCGTCGGCTCCGTCGAGCAGCGCTGCAAGCTCCTCGATCCGTCCGTCTTCGAGCAGCGCGACGGCTCGGGTGCGGGCGGGCACGTTCTGTAACGCGTTGGGCTGTTCACGGTTGTCGCGATACCAGTACTGGCGGTGTTCGAAAGGATAGGTGGGCAGGTCCGCCTTGCGTGCGGACTGCCCTGCGGCCGCTGCGAAATCGGGGAGACTGCCCGCGGTGTAGACCGCGGCCAGGGCCTCGACGATCTGCCGATCGTCGGCGGTGTTGCGGCGCAGAGAAGCGATCGCCTGCGGCGCGGTAGCCGGATCGGGCCATGCCCGCAGCGCTGCGGCCGTGAGGATCGGTTGTGGACCGATCTCCAGTAGCACTTTGCAGTTCAGCTCCGCCAGGGTGCGCACGCTGGTAGCGAACTCCACCGGCTGGCGTGCGTGCCGGCGCCAGTAGGCTCCGTCGAGCTTCACGCTACGGCCGAGCGCGACCCCGGTGCGGTTGTCGATCAGCATGCACTGCGGCGCCTGAAACGCGAATCCGTCGGCGTATGTCTCGAATTCGTCGAGGATCGGATCGAGCAGCGACGAGTGGAAGGCGTGGCTGGTGTCCAGCCAATCGCACCGCACCCCGTCGGCTCCCAGTGCAGCGACCGCCTTCTCCAGATCCGACGCCGGGCCGGACAACACGGTGTTGGCACCGTTGTAGGCCGCGACGGAGAGCGACGGGAACTCGTTGGCCAGACTCTCGACCCGCTCGGCGGCGGCGAACACCGCGGCCATCCGCCCGCCTGCGGGAAGACTGCCGAAGAGTCGCCCCCGTTCGGCAATCAGCCGGGAGCCGTCCTCCAGGCTGAGCACCCCCGCGACGCAGGCCGCCGCGTACTGGCCCACGCTGTGGCCCAGCACCACGTCGGGCTCCAGCCCCCACGACTGCCAGAGCCGCGCCAGCCCCATCTCAATCGCGTACAAGGCGGGCTGGGCGTAGGCGGTGTTCCGCAGCGTTTCCTCACCCCCCGGACCGGCCGTATCGAAGATCACGTCCAGCAGCGGCTTTTCGAGCACATCGGAGATCGCCGTCGCGCACCGTGTCACGGTGTCGGCGAAGACTGGCTCGGTGTCGAACAACGCCCGGGCCATTCCGGGGTACTGACTGCCCTGACCGGTGAACAGCCACGCGGTCTTCGGTGCGCTGTGGCTCTCTGCACGGACCAGGCCGGGCGCGGGACGCTCATCGGCGAGCGCGCCGAGCAGGTCGACCGCGGACTGCCTGGTGTTGACCACCAGCGCGGCTCGATGCTCCAGGTGCGCGCGCCCCGCCCCTGCGGTGAAACACACGTCGGACAGGGTGGCCGCCGGATGCTCATCCAACCAGCGGCGGTACTCGGCGGCGAGCCGGGCCAATGCCCCCGGCGTTCGCGCGGAGAGCGGCAAGATATCGAACCGCGAACTCTCCGGCTCATCAAACCGGTCCGGTTCCACGACCGACCGCCGTGCTGCTACCGGAGCCTCTTCGAGGATCACGTGGGCGTTGGTCCCGGCAAATCCGAACGAGCTGACACCGGCGACCCGCGGCCGCTGGGCGTCGCGTTCCCAGGGGGTGGCCTCCTTGACGACCTCGACCGCAAGACGGTCCCACGGGATGTGCGGCGACGGGTTCTGGAAGTTGAGGTGCCGTGGGATCAGCTCGTTCTCCAAGGCCAGGACGACCTTCAGGACACCGGCGATCCCCGCGGCCGCCTCCAGGTGCCCGATGTTGGTCTTCACCGACCCCATCAACAGGGGTTCGTCCGGCGCACGCCCGGTACCGAGTACCGCGCCGGCGGCCTGCGCCTCGATCGGGTCACCCAGCGACGTCCCGGTGCCGTGCGCCTCCAGGTATCCCACCTCATGGGGTTTCAGGCCGGCGCGCTGAAGCGCATCGGCGATGACCCGCTGCTGGGCGACACCGTTGGGCACCGTCAGCCCGCCGGATGCGCCATCCTGGTTGACGGCGCTGCCGCGGATCACGGCTCGGATGTGGTCACCGTCGCCGATCGCGTCTTCGAGGCGTTTGATCACCACCACGCCGCAGCCCTCACCACGAACGTAGCCGTCCGCGGCTGCGTCGAAGGTCTTGCACCGGCCGTCCGGGGCGAGCATGTGGGCCTGGGAGAACGTGATCATGGTCGCGGGGGTCAACAGAACGTTGGCACCGCCGGCCAGCGCAAGGTCGCATTCACCCGAGCGCAGCGCCTGGCACGCCTGGTGAATCGCGACCAGCGACGAGCTGCACGCGGTGTCGACCGCGACTGCGGGACCCTGCAACCCCAACCGATAACTGATCCGCCCGGCGGCCGCGGCGTTCGACGTCCCGATCGCCATGTAGGCCTCGATCTCCGGGTAGGTCAGCTCGTCGGACGCCATACCCAGGTAGTCGTGGGTGGCGAGGCCGACAAAAACGCCGGTATTGCTCCCGGCCAGTGACGTCGGTGCGATACCCGCGTGCTCCACGGCGTGCCACGCGGTCTCCAGCAGCAACCGGTGCTGTGGGTCCAGCAGCCGGGCCTCGCGCACCGAGATTCCGAAAAACGGTGCATCGAATCCGGTGACGTCATCGACGAATCCGGCCCGCCGGGTCGCCACCTTCCCCGGCGCCCCGGGCTCCGGATCGAAGAAATCATCGACATCCCAGCGGTCCGGCGGCACCTCGGAGACCGCATCCCGACAGTCTCGCAACACGCTCCAGAAGGCGTCCGGATCCGCTGCCTCGGGAAAGCGCGCCCCGTAGCCGATGATGGCAAACCTCGGGGTCTCGTCTGAGAAATTCTCGTGAAATTCCATATCGTCGTCCTCCCCGGGCGGGGCTCAACGCCTCCGCCAGAACGCGGCAAACCCGTTGCGAACCAACGGTCACCCCCCGGCAGTGTTGCAAGATCACCCGTAGTATGCACGAAGGGGTGCCCCGAGGCGCAAGTAAGGATTTCCCAGCGTTTCCCTAAGGACCGTGCGGGTTGTCTTGTAGGTATAGTCGTGCGGCCACGGGGGATGCGAGCTGGCTGGGCTGCCAGCCGGGGACGGGAAGGTACAGCGTCGTGCGCATTGGCGAAGTCACGATCGGAACGCTCGACGAATGGTCGTTGCGGCCGGGTTCGGTCACCTCGTGGCACCCGGTGCCCGCCGCGGCGGAGAAGGCGCGGCGCGCACCGGTGAGCTCGGTGCCGGTCAGTTACATGCAGCACCAGCATCTGCGCAACCACTGCGAGCGCACCGCCGCGGGGTTGACCTTCTCCCGGCAGATCATCGCCAGCTGCGAAGTCGCCGGCGAATGCGATATCGACGCAATGGACCGTGCTGTCAACGAATATCTGCGCCGCCACGACACATTCCGGAGCTGGTTCGAACAAACCGACTCCGGAGATTTCGTCCGGCATGCGCTCGAGGATCCCGAAGATATCGAGTTCGGACCGATCGACCACGGCTACATGACCGAAGACGAGATCCGCACCCACGTCGTGTCGATCCCCTCCCCCCTGGAGTGGGGTTGCTTCACCTTCGGGATTATCCAGAACGACGGTCGATTCACCTTTTTCGCGGCCATGGATCACGTGCACGGCGATGCGACATTGATCGGGACCACGATGGTCGAAGCCAACGGAATGTATTCGGCTTTGAGCGGGAGCGGACAGTCCCTCACACTTCCCGATGCGGGCAGTTTTGATGAATTCTGCATTCGTGAACGCGAATCCACGGCCGGCCTGACAGTGGATTCGCCCGAGGTCCGGGACTGGATCGATTTCGCCGAGAACAGCGGCGGCGGCTTCCCTGAATTCCCTCTGCCGCTGGGTGATCCACTCAAGACGACCGGCAGCGACATGACATCGACGGTGTTGATGGACCCGGCCCAGACCGACCAATTCGAATCGGCCTGCACAGCGGCCGGCGCACGCTTCGTGGGCGGTTTGTTTGCCTGTCTGGCCTTGGTCGAGCACGAGTTCACCGGCGCTCTGACGTACTACGGTCTCACTCCGAGGGATTCTCGCAAAGCCGGTGACAATTTCATGACTCAGGGTTGGTTCACCGGGTTGATCCCGATCATCGTCCCGATCGCGGCGACCACGTTCAGCGAAGCTGCTTGGGCGGCGCAAACCTCGTTCGATTCCGCGCTGGATATGGCGAAGGTGCCGTATTACCGCGCACGCGAATTAGCGCCGTGGCTGGACTGGCCGCAACCGAACTTTCCGGTGTCGAACTTCTTCCATGGCGGCGCCGCACCGCTTAACGCCATACTCGCCGCGGCCGACATGGGCCTTGCCGAGAACATCGGCATTTACCCCGACGGGCGATACTCCTATCAACTGACCATATACATTTTCCGATACGGGGAGGGCACAACCATGGCGATCATGCATCCCGACAATCCCGTGGCGGCGAAGTCGGTCATCCGGTACATGGACGCGGTTCGCTCGGTGTGTACGCAGGTCGCCCGCAGCGGGTCCTGGGGGCGGATCGCATAGCCGGGGTCAGGAACCGGACGCGCAGCCTTCTCCGTCGGGTGACGTCTCGAGGCGACGGCGAGTTCGCCATGCGTCCGCTCGCCGACCTCGTGGTGGGGTGGCCCTGGGCGGTCATCGCGGTCTGGATCATGATGGCCGTCGCCTTGCCGTTGGCGGTCCCGTCCCTGACCGAGATGTCCGAGCGGCACCCGCTCGCGATCCTGCCCGACGACGCGCCTTCGAGCGTCACCGCACAGAAAATGGCGGAGGCGTTCAACGAATCCGGCAGCGACGACCTGCTCATCGTGGCGATGATCAACGAGGACGGGCTGACGAAAGCCGACGAGCAGACCTACCGCCACCTGGTCAAGGTCCTCGGCGACGATCTCGCCGACGTCGAGACGGTGCAGGATTTCGTCGGTACGCCGCAGCTACGCGAGTTCCTGACCAGCGAAGACAACACGACCTGGGTGCTGCCGGTCGGGCTGGTCGGAGAATTGGGCACGCCGCGGTCCTTCGAATCGTTCAACCGGGTCTCCGAGGTCATCCGGCAGGCCGTCAGCGACAGTTCGCTGTCGGTGCACCTCACCGGCCCCGCGGCTACCGTCGCGGATCTCACCGTCGCCGGGCAGCGTGATCGGATGCCGATCGAGATCGCGATCGCGGTACTGGTGCTCACCGTATTGCTCGTGGTTTACCGGAACTTGGTCACGATGCTCCTGCCGCTGATCACGATCGGGTCATCCCTGCTGATCGCACAGTCCGTGGTGGCGGCTTACTCCGAGCTGACCGGATCGGGTGTCTCCAATCAGTCCATCGTCTTCCTGAGCGCGATCATGGCCGGCGCGGGAACCGATTACGCAGTGTTCCTGATCAGCCGATATCACGACTATCTGCGCGCCGATACCGACTTCGACGAGGCGGTGAAGGCGGCGATGGTCTCGATCGGGAAGGTCATCACCGCATCGGCCGCGACCGTCGGGATCACCTTCCTGCTGCTGGGCTTCGCCAAGATGGGCGTGTTCAAGACGGTCGGGATCTCCTCGGCGATCGGCATCGGCATCGCCTATCTCGCCGGGCTGACGCTGTTACCGGCGATCCTGACCCTTGCCGGACCGCGCGGATGGGTCAAGCCGCGCCGCGAACTGACCGCCCGGCTCTGGCGGCGCGCCGGCATCCGCATCGTGCGGCGACCGGTGATCAATCTGGTTTCCAGCGCAATCATTCTGGCGTTGCTGGCCGGCTCCGCGATCTTCGCGCACTACAACTACGACGACCGTAAAAGTGTGGCGGCGTCGGCGCCGAGTTCTATCGGCTACGCCGCATTGGAACGCCACTTCCCGATCAGCCAGTCCATCCCCGAATACATCCTGATCCAGTCACCGCGCGATCTGCGCGAGCCACGCGCCCTGGCCGACCTCGAACAGCTGGCGTCCCGGGTAGCCCAGTTGCCGGACGTCGCTCGGGTCAGCGGCATCACCCGGCCGTTAGGGGATGTGCCCCCGGAGTTCCGGGCCACTTATCAGGCGGGCCTGGTCGGCGACCGGCTGGCCGACGGTTCCGGTCAGATCAAGGAGCGCGGCGGCGACCTGAACCGGTTGAAGGACGGAGCCGGTACGCTGGCCGACAGTCTCGCCGACGTCCGCAACCAGGTCAACGAAATCGTACCCAGCCTTGAGAATCTGGTCACCACGTTCTCCTCAGCCAGAACCGCTTACGGCGGCGACCAATTGGTACGCGACGTCGACACTGCCGCCAAGCTCGTCGACAGCATCAACCTGCTCGGCAACTCCATGGGCATCAATTTCTCCGCTGTCAAGGACATGTTCCTGTGGATTGGGCCGGTGTTAACGGCGCTGCAGGGCAACGCGGTCTGCGATGCGAATCCCTCCTGCCGTGCCACCCGCGCGCAGTTCGAGCGACTCACCGTCGCACACGAAAACGGCAGCCTCGATCAGATCAACGATGCGGCCCGCCAGTTGCAGGACTTCGGCGGCGGACAGACCCTCTCCGCAACGGTGAAACGGCTCAACGCTGCGTTGGCCGACGTCGCCGCGGCCGCCAATTCGATGGGGCTGAACGAGCCGGGTGGCGCACAGGCTGCCCTCACCGACCTCAGGAAGAACGCTGCCCGACTGGCCGACGGCAGCCAAGAAGTGGCCGGCGGAGTGGACGAGCTGGTCAACCAGGTCAAAGTGATCGCCGCTGGCCTCAACGAGGCCGCGGGGTTCCTGTTGACGATGCGGAACGAAGCGGCGGGCCCGTCGGCGGCGGGGTTCAACATCCCGCAGGAAGCGTTGGGTCTGCCGGAGTTCCAGGAGGCCGCCAGGGCGTTCATCTCACCGGACGGGCACACGGTGCGGTATCTGGTGCAGACCAACCTCAACCCGTTCAGCGCCGAGGCGATGGATCAAGTCGACCGGATCAGCGACATCGCGGCCGGAGCCCAACCGAACACCACGCTCGCCGACGCCACGATCTCGATGGGCGGCTATCCTGCCGCGTTGCGCGATACCCGCGACTACTACCAGCACGACATCCGATACATCATCATCGCAACCCTCATCGTCGTCCTGCTCACCTTGATGCTGCTGTTGCGTGCGCTCATCGCTCCGCTGTATCTCGTTGGATCCGTGGTGATCTCATTCTTCGCTGCGCTCGGGATCGGTGTGCTGACGTTCCAGTTCCTCTTCGATCAGCAATTACACTGGAGCGTGCCACCGTTAGCGTTCGTGGTGTTGATCGCGGTCGGAGCCGACTACAACATGCTCTTGGTCTCGCGACTGCGGGACGAGTCTCCGCACAGCGTCCGGTTTGGCGTCATCCGCACGCTGAGCTCGACCGGCGGCGTCATCACCGCGGCGGGCTTGATCTTCGCCGCGTCGATGGCCGGCCTGCTGTTCTCCAGCATCGGCGTCGTGGTGCAAGGCGGATTCGTGATCGGAGTGGGCATCTTGTTGGACACCTTCGTGGTGCGCACCATCACGGTGCCGGCCATCGCGACGCTGGTGGGGCGGGCGAACTGGTGGCCGTCCCGAGTGGGTGCCAGACGCTCACCACCGTCGCAGATCACGGCGCCGGGTGACGTCATCGAAGAACCGGCCGGTACGGAGGAGTGAGGTAGACCGCCATGTACATCTATGGAAAACTTGGCAAGAGTCAGACATCAGGGGGCGGGATGAAGAAGTTCCTCTCGGGATTCGTCGTGCTGATAACAGCCGGTACCACAGGATGTTTCGGTATCGGATCGGCACGCGCCGACGATCCGCCCCCTCCGCCCGCTCCGCCACCGTCCGAGCCGGGCACCGCGTACGCCTTGGGTGGGGCTCACGTGCTGGGCATCCCCTACGACGAGTACATCCGTCGGACCGGGGAGCACTGGTTCCCCAACATGAAGAGGGTGAAGGTCGACTACCCGGCTGGACAGGTCCAGGGGCATACTCTTGAGCGGTTCTTCCCCGGGATCGGTCCGATCGGCGAGGAGATCCATCCCGGCCTGGGGCTCGACGGCCCCAGCATCGGTGAGTCCGTCGTCGTCGGCGAGGACAACCTCGATACCGCCATCCGTGCCGGCGGCCCCGGCACGGCGATGGGGCTGTCGGAGGGCGCGCTGGTGCTCGACGCCGTGAAAGCGCGACTGGCCAACGATCCGACCGCACCGCCGCCGGATCAACTGAATTTCGCGACGTTCGGCGATCCGCTGGCCAAGCACCCGTTCGGGGAGGGGTTCCTGACCCAGGTATTCCCCCCGGGCAGCGTCGTGCCGTTCATGGACTATCCGATGCCGCAACCGGTGGAGAGCCAGTACGACACCCACCAGTTCGTCTCCGCCTACGACAGCATCGCTGATTTTCCGGACCGGCCGGACAACTTGTTCGCCCTGGCCAACTCGATAGCGGGTCTGGCAACCGGTCACACCGCCGTCGCGTTCACCGACCCGAGCATGGTGCCCGCACAGAACATCCGGACGACGGTGAACTCCCGGGGCGCCAAGACGACGACGTACCTGATTCCCGAGCAACATCTGCCCCTGGTCTTCCCCTTCAAATACCTCGGATACGACGAGGACACCCTGAACCGACTCGATGCGATCCTGATGCCACGGGTGAACGCGGGCTATTCGCGCAACGATGATCCGGCGACCGCCCCGGTGCAGGTGGATCCGGAGCACGGCTTCGACCCGATCGAAGTCACCGAACCGGCCAACGAGGCGACATTCGGTGACGGTGGCGGCGCCGGTGGCGACGACCCGATCTCCGAGCTCATCGACGGCGTCATGTCGTTCATGGCTCCCGGTGCCCCGTGACCCCGTCCGCAACGGATTCGATGTGACGGCGACGACGATTAATCAGTCATCCATCCTCTCGATCCTGCATGGCCGCGCCAGCTTGCGGCCCAACGACATTGCGTTCACCTTCACCGATTACGAGAAGGATCCGGCGGGAGTTCCTGAGGATCTCACCTGGTCCGACCTGTCGCACCGCACGATGGCGTTGGCAAGCCAGCTCAGCGTTTGCGCAGCGCCGGGGGACCGAGCGGTGATCCTGGCTCCGCAGAGCCTGCAGTACATTCTGGCTTTCCTGGGTGCGATGCAGGCCGGGCTGATCGCGGTACCGCTGCCGCTGCCCAATCGCGGTTCGAGCCATGAACGGGTGGGTGCGGTCTTGGCCGACACCTCCCCGGCTGTCGTCCTCACCACCTCGGCGGCCACCGATGACGTCCGCGCTTATGTCGCCGAAGCGCGCCTGGACACAGCACCGACGGTGATCGAGGTCGATGCGCTGAACCTGGACAGCGGCGGAGCGGAGTCGAACCTCCTGGTCGCGGACACACCACACATCGCATATCTGCAGTACAGCTCGGGGTCGACACGGACACCGACCGGGGTCACGGTCTCACATCGCAACCTGCAGGTGAATTTCGATCAGTTGATGCGCTGCCTCTTCGCGGACTCCGGTATCACCGTCCCTCCCACCGCCACGATGGTGTCGTGGTTGCCCTTCTACCACGACATGGGCCTCGTGCTGGGGGTCTGCGCGCCCATCCTGGGCGGATTTCGCGGTCAGCTGTCCAGCCCGGTGGCGTTCCTGGAACGGCCGGCGCGGTGGATGCGGGCGTTGGCCGAGAATCCCGCCGCATTTTCGGCCGCACCCAACTTCGCCTTCGACCTCGCTGTGCGCAGCACCACCGACGGTGACCTCGCCGGGCTCGACCTCGGCGGAATACTGGGCATCATCAGTGGCGCCGAACGGGTCGAGCAGGCAACGCTGCGGCGGTTCGCGGACCGGTTCGCCCACTTCAACTTTCGAGACGCCATGCTCAGGCCGTCTTACGGCCTGGCGGAAGCGACCGTCTTCGTCACGAGCGGCACCTGGTGTGAATCCACGCCGCCGGCCCGATTCGACATCAACGCGTTATCCTCCGGACGCGTTCAACGGTCTACGGGCGGATCGGGCACCGCACTGGTTCGGTACCGGCTGCCGCACTCCCCTCTGCTGCGGATCGTCGACAGCGACTTCCATCGCGAGTGCCCGCCGGACGTCGTCGGCGAGATCTGGGTGCGCGGCGACAATGTCGCCGACGGCTACTGGGGTGCCAGCCCGAAGCAGCAGCGATGCTTCAACGCCACTCTGCGCGATCCGACACCTGGCACTCCGGCGGACTCCTGGCTGAGAACCGGGGATCTGGGGTTCATCTCGCAGGGTGAGTTGTTCATCGTCGGGCGCATCAAGGACGTGTTGATCATTCGTGGCCGCAACCACTACCCAGAGGACATCGAAGCGACCGTTCAACGGATCACTCGCGGCCGGGTCGCAGCGGTCTCGGTCCCCATGGGCGGCACCGAGGAACTGGTCACGGTGATCGAACTGAAGCAGCCGACGGGTTCCGCGCCGGAGGAGATGACCCGGTTCGCCGAGATCAAGTCCGACGTCACCTCCGCGATATCGACCGCACACGGTCTCAATCTCCGAGACATGGTCCTGGTGCCGGCCGGCTCGATCCCGACGACGACGAGCGGCAAGATCCGGCGCTCTGCCTGCGTCGAGCACTATCGGCAGAGCCAGTTCACCCGCTTGGACAGCGAGTAGGCGTTTGATCCGCCGGTCAGGTCACCAGGAGGTCGGCCGGGCCGGTAAACGCCGGAGACGGTTCCCGGAGCCCCGAAAACCGTCCTTGAGCTGGCTTTTCGTCTGTCGTGCTGACAGGACTTGAACCTGCGACCACTTGACCCTCGGGCATCCCGAACGGGTTCGCCGGTGTTCGCTGATACGCTAAACGCGCAGGTAAAGGCGCATTCCCGACGATCAGCAGCTGGCCGACACGATCGGCGCAGCGGTCACGATCCACCGCCGCATCGAAGGGGTTTACGATCCCCATACCTGGATGACCACCTTCGGTGTCCAACATCAAGTAGAAGGCGGCATCGCGTGTGGGCAGGTTGACTCTGGCGGTCCTAACCGGGGTTTTTTCCGTTGTCGGGCTGGGCTTCTCCCTCGCAGAGGGTCGACCCGCGACGGCCGCTCCGCCGGGTTTTCCCGATCTCAACGATTTCCAGCCGGTGGATCCCGCACCGTACACCATGCATTTTGGGCGAGGTGGCGGCGGAGTGTTTTTCGCCACCCCAGATGGATTGCAATGCGGATGGGCTTCGCTGGCCAACGGACCCGAAGTTCATGTCAGCGCTGGTTGCAATGGGCCAATACCCGGCCTCGATTCCGCATTAGTCGGGAACGATGGCTGTTCAGGCGTCGGAGCGTCGACGTCGCTACCGTCGGATCTGGGTCCCTACGGCTTCAGCAAAGGCGGGTGCCCGGTCATTTCCACACCGCTGCTAAACGTCGGTCAGAAGATCACCGCCGCAAACACCACATGCCTGGTAGGTGCGGACCGGCTGACCGCCTGTATCGATCCAATCCTCAATCGCGGGTTCGTGCTTCACCCCTCCGGCTCGTGGACCTTCTAATTGATGTCTCTTAAACCGGGCGTAAAAGGGGGGGCCGAGTGCCTCACGGTGTTGTCGGGGCGATCGGAGGTTCTGGCGGTGGTTGTCCGGGCGGAAGGTTCACGACCTTCTGGAGCAGGAAGCAGTCGCCCGTGATGATCAGTGTGCATAACTTACCGAAGGGAACCTACAAGCTGTCTGATTCTGTGGGTA
>Ga0079225_10001546_pt1 | contig 12951 bp, 11 predicted proteins | sample Poulit2012_FD_76344 | JGI IMG/M metagenome (GOLD analysis project Ga0079225, IMG submission 76344) | Agricultural soil microbial communities from Georgia to study Nitrogen management - Poultry litter 2012 | ecosystem: Environmental > Terrestrial > Soil > Agricultural land | place: USA: Georgia...
GGACACCATCACCTCGGCGAATCAGCCCGCCACTGAGGCCTTGGCCGGGTACCGCGATCCCAAACCGATGGTGTTCTCCGGGTTGTATCCCATCGACGGTTCGGACTACCCCGCACTGCGGGAGGCCCTGGACAAACTCAGACTCAACGACGCCGCCCTGACCTATGAGCCGGAGACGTCGGTGGCTCTTGGCTTCGGGTTCCGGTGCGGCTTCCTGGGGCTGCTGCACCTGGAGATCGTGCGTGAACGCCTGGAGCGAGAGTTCAACCTGGAGCTGATCTCCACCTCGCCGAACGTGGTCTACGAGGTCACCATGGAGGACGGTACCGAGGTGCACGTCACCAACCCCAGCGAATTCCCTGCCGGGAAGATCCACGCGGTCACCGAGCCGATCGTGAAGGCTACGGTCCTGACTCCCAGCGAGTTCGTCGGCCCGGTGATGGAACTCTGCCAGAGCCGGCGTGGCCAGATGGAGGGGATGGACTACCTGTCCGAGGAGCGGGTGGAGCTGCGGTATGTACTGCCCCTGGGCGAGATCGTCTTCGATTTCTTCGACCAGTTGAAGTCCCGCACCCGTGGCTATGCCTCCCTGGATTATGAGATGGCCGGGGAGCAGGATTCGGAACTGGTCAAGGTCGATGTGCTGTTGCAGGGTGAGCAGGTCGATGCCTTCAGTGCGATCGTGCACCGCGACAAGGCTTACGACTACGGCGTGATGATGACCGGGAAACTGAAGGAGCTCATCCCTCGCCAGCAATACGAGGTGCCGATCCAGGCGGCGATCGGGTCGCGGATCATCGCCCGGGAGACCATCCGCGCGATCCGTAAGGACGTGCTGGCCAAATGCTACGGCGGTGACATCTCCAGGAAGCGCAAGCTCATCGAGCGGCAGAAGGAGGGCAAGAAGCGGATGAAGAACATCGGCCGGGTCGAGGTCCCCCAGGAGGCGTTCGTTGCTGCGCTCGCCACCGACAGTGGGGGCAAGGAAACCAAGAAGTGAGCCCGGCCCGGCCCGAGCCGCTGCCCCTCGGTGCCGGCGAAGCCGCTGGGGCCCCCGGCCGCGATTTCGGTGCCTACGTGCACGTACCCTTCTGTGCGGTGCGGTGCGGATACTGCGATTTCAACACCTATACCGCTACCGAACTGGGCGGCGGCGCGGACCAGGAGGCCTATGCCGGCACCGCGATCGCCGAAATGCACCTGGCTGCCGAGGCAATGACGGCCGCCGGCATTGCCCCACGACCGTTGCGCACCGTGTTTTTCGGTGGCGGCACACCTACGCTGCTCTCGGGCAGCGACCTGGTCCGGATGTTGCAGGCGTTGCGAGCTACCTGGTCGGTGGCCGAGGACGCAGAGGTCACCACCGAGGCCAACCCCGACTCGGTCACCCCCGCAGTGCTGGCACAACTGGCCGAGGCGGGCTTCACCCGGGTCTCCTACGGGATGCAGTCGGCGGTGCCGCAGGTGTTGGCAACTCTGGACCGCACCCACGATCCCGCGCGGGTGCCCCAAGCCGTGCAGTGGGCCCGCGAGGCCGGCCTCTCGGTATCCCTGGACCTGATCTACGGCACACCGGGGGAGAGTGCACAGGACTGGCGTACCACCGTCGAAGCCGCGCTGGACCTGGCTCCAGACCACATTTCTGCCTACGCGCTGGTGATCGAACCGGGAACCAAAATGGCCGCCCAAGTGCGCCGGGGCCAGTTGCCGACGCCCGAGGATGACGATGAGGCCGATAAGTACGAATTGGTCTCGGCGCTGTTGGCCCAGGCCGGCTACGACTGGTACGAGATCTCCAACTGGGCCATCTCACCGCAGGAGCGGTGCCGCCATAACCTCGCCTACTGGCGGTCCCAGGACTGGTGGGGGATCGGACCGGGAGCACACAGCCACATCGGCGGGCGGCGGTGGTGGAACCTCAAGCATCCACGACCCTACGCCGCCGCCGTCGAGACCGGGCGGCTGCCGGTCGCCGGCCAGGAGCTGCTCACCGCCGAGCAGCGCCGGGCCGAGCAGATCCTGCTCGAGGTCCGGCTGGCGGAAGGGATGACCGGCCAGGACCCGGTGTTGCTGCAGGAGTTGGTCGCCGAAGGTTTGGCCGAACCGGAACCGGCTGCTGATCACCGGCTGGTGCTCAGCACCCGTGGGCGGCTGCTGGCGGACTCGGTGGTCCACCGCCTGCTGGGCTGACCTGGGCCCGCGAGTCGCTGCGAAACCCGGTATCCTGCAGATACCCCGGAGGGTGTGGGGTACTTCCCAGTGAGGGGGTAGGTCATGCAGCCGCAGCCGGGTGAGGCCACCGGCGGAGCCCGCGATGCCGGTGGGTCGTTGAGCAACTATGGCCCGCCGCCACCGCCGCGTTCGGCCTACCCGAGCCCGGAGGACGGAGGTTTCGAGGGGACCTACCACCCCGGGACGGCTTACGGTCCGCCCGGACCTGGGTACGAGCAGGTAGCAGGCCTCGACGACGACGGGGGAGAGTCGCCCAGCCAGAGGCAGCCCGGCGGGCTCCTGGCGCCGGTGGCGGCGGCGGTGGTGCTGGCCGCAGTGCTGGTGTGGGGGCTGGTGTCCTGGCCCATCCAGGCCACGGTGATAGCCGGCGTGGCAGTCCTGGGGGCGGCGGTGCTGGCGGCCTGCAGATCTGGGCCGGTACGCCGCTACGCCCTGGCCGGCGCTGCCGGACCGGTAGCGGTCCTCATCTGCTATTGGGCCTGGGCGCTGATCGACTGACCGGCCGCACGGTGCTGCCAGGGTGCCTGGCCGAGCTACTCGGTGGCGGTGACGAAATCCACGAGTTCCTCCACCCGCCCGAGCAGGCTGGGCTCCAGGTCCCGGAAGTCACGCACCCGGCCTAGGATCCGCTGCCAGCCGCGAGCGATATCGGCCTGGGAGCGTGCCGGCCAGCCCAGGGCACGTAACGTCCCGGCCTTGATATCGGTCCCTCGGGGCACTGCGGGCCACTCGGTCAGCCCCAGTCGCTGCGGTTTGACCGCCTGCCACACATCCACATACGGGTGACCCAGCACCAGCGCGTGCTCGGCACCGCAGGCGGCCACCGTGTCTCCAGCGATCCGCGACTCCTTGGATCCGGGTACCAGGTGGTCCACTAGCACGCCGAGACGGTGGCCGGGCCCGGGGGCGAACTCGGCGGCGCGCTCGGGCAGGTGGTCGACCCCGTCGAGCATCTCCACCACCACCCCTTCGATGCGTAGGTCATCGCCCCAGACCCGTTCGATCAGCTCCGCATCGTGTTTACCCTCTACCCAGATCCGCGATCCGCGTGCCACCCGTGCCCGCGCCCCGGGGACTGCCACCGACCCACTGGCGGTGCGCGCCACGGGCGCACTGCCTTGCCGGGGTGCTTGCTGGGGTGCCGGCACCAGCCGCACCGGCTGGCCCTCGACCCAGAAACCGGCCCCCACTGGGAAACTGCGGGTCCGTCCGCGACGGTCCTCAAGGACCACCAGGTGCACCCCGCCAGACTTCTCCACCCGCACCACGGCACCGACCCAGCCCGATTCCACATCTTCGACGACCAGACCCGGTACCGCCGGCTCATCGCGGGTCACCGGGCGGCGCGCGGTCAGCGGGTCATTGCTGAGCACATCAGACCCGTAACGGTCATGTCCCCGCCCGGGGACATGGGCCCGGGCATGGGCCTGGTCAGGGGCAACGGCGGGGCGGTCGGTGGAGCTCACCAGGTGAGGCTACGCACACGGTCCCCCGAAGTGTGGCAACGACGCGTAGAATTGGCACTCGAGGCCCGCGAGTGCTGATCGCGGGAAGGGATAGGTAGGCACGCCGGTGCGAGAGAGGAGGTGTGATGAGCTCAGAACGGCAGTTGGATGTGTTGCGCGCGATCGTGCAGGACTACGTCCATTCCCGGGAGCCGGTGGGCTCGCGCAACCTCGTCGAACGTCACAACCTTGGCGTCTCCCCGGCCACTATCCGCAACGATATGGCCGCCCTGGAGGACCACGGGTACATCGCCCAGCCGCACACCTCGGCCGGCCGGGTGCCCACCGATAAGGGGTACCGCCTGTTCGTGGACCAGATCTCGGCGCTCAAACCGCTGTCCGGGGCAGAGCGCAAAGCCATCACCGACCTGCTTGAAGGAGCGGTGGACCTGGCCGACGTACTGGACCGCACCGCGCGTCTGCTCGCCCAGATCACCCAGCAGGTCGCCGTCGTGCAATACCCCTCGTTGCGCCGTTCCGTGCTCCGGCACGTGGAACTGGTGCCGATCACTGACACCCGGTTGACGGTGGTGATCATCACCGACACCGGGCGGGTCGAGCAGCGCAGTCTCGAACTGCCCGAGGCCCTCGATCCGGGGGTGCTCGGCGAATTACGCGCACGGCTGAACGCCGTCGGGGCCGGTCAGCAACTGCACCGGTTGCGCGCTGAGTTCGAGGCTCTGGAGGAGTTCTTCGCCCCGGTCGAACGTCCGGCGGTCGCACTGGTCAGCACCACCGTGCTGGAGACCATCGGCGAAGACGTCGAGGACCGGATTGTGATGGCCGGCACCGCTAACCTGGCCCGTTCCGATACCGATTTCCCCCGCACCATCAGCCCGGTGCTGGAAGCATTGGAAGAACAGGTGGTGTTGTTGCAGTTACTCTCGGAGATGGCCGAGGACGCCGCATCGGCGCCCTTGGCAGTGCGGATCGGTCGTGAGACTCTGCACGAGAATCTAACCGAGACCTCTGTCATCGCCGGCCCGTACGGTGGAACCGGCGATCAAGCCATCGCCCAGGTCGGGGTCCTGGGCCCGACCCGGATGGACTACCCCTACACGATGGCGTCCGTGCGCGCCGTCGCCCGTTACCTGTCCCGCATCCTGTCCGGATAAGAAGCCAAGAAAGCGATCTGTGAGCGACTACTACGCCATCCTCGGCGTCGATCGGAACGCCAGTACCGAGGACATCAAGCGCGCCTACCGCAAACTAGCGCGCAAGCACCACCCGGATGTTGCCGGCCATGAGGCCGCAGACACGTTCAAGGACATCTCTGCGGCCCACGATGTGCTGTCGAACCCGGAGAAGCGCCGCCAGTATGACTCCGGTGGTATGGGAGGCATGGGCGGTGGAAGTGGAGACTTCGCCTTCTCCGACATCTTCGACTTCTTCACCGCCGCGGCCGGCGGCGGTGGCCAGCGCGGGCCCACACCACGCTCGCGGCGTGGTCAGGACGCCCTGATCCGGGTGGTGATCACCCTCGATGAGGCGGCCTTCGGTGTGACCAAGGAACTCGAGGTCGACACCGCCGTCACCTGCCAGACCTGCCACGGCACCTGCTGTGCGCCCGGCACCGGCCCCCGCACCTGCGAGATGTGCGGCGGGCGGGGCTCGGTGCAGCGGGTGGCTCGCTCCTTCCTCGGCCAGGTGATGACCACTCAGGCCTGCGCAGGCTGCAACGGGTTCGGTTCGGTGATCGAGGACCCGTGCCCGGAGTGCTCCGGTGAGGGCCGGGTGCGTTCTCGGCGCACGGTCAACATCAATATTCCGGCTGGGGTCGATGAAGGCACCCGGATCAAGCTCACCGGTCAGGGCGAGACCGGCCCCGGCGGCGGGCCCGCCGGTGACCTGTATGTGGAGATCCGGGAGAAGCCGCACCGGACCTTTACCCGCCGGGGCGATGACCTGCACTGCGCCGTCGAGGTACCGATGACCGCGGCAGCCCTGGGCACGGTGCTCAATGTGGAAACCCTGGACGGGGAGAGCGAGTTGGACCTGCGTCCGGGCACCCAGCCCGATGAGGTCCTCACCCTGCGCGGTCAGGGCGTAGGCCGTCTCAACGGTGGCGGCCGCGGTGACCTCCATGTGCACCTGTCGGTGAAGGTGCCCACTGGACTCGATGAGGATCAGGAACGACTGCTGCGTGACCTGGCCGCCCGCCGCGATGAAGAACGTGCCGAAGGGCGGCTGGCCCCGGCCGGAAACGGGATGTTCTCGCGGCTGCGGGAGAAGTTCGCCGGGCGCTGAGCGCACCAGTGAGCAGACCGGTCTTCCTCGTCCCCGCCGCGACCCTCACTGGCCGCCGCGTCGGTGACCAGGTCGCGGTCACCGGGTCCGAGGCGCGCCACGCGATCCGGGCTCGCCGGCTGCGCCCCGGGGAACGCGTCGACCTCGTCGACGGCTCCGGTGGGCGGGGCACGGCCGAGATCACCGACCTGGACGCCGTCACCGACACGCTGCGGGCGCAGTTGATGCAGTTCACCATCGAGCCTGCACCCGAGGTGGACCTGGCTCTGGTCCAAGCCCTGGGCAAGGGTGGGCGCGATGAACTGGCCGTGGAGATGAGCACCGAAGTGGGGGCCGGCCAGATAACCCCGTGGCAATCGGCCCGCGCGGTGAGCCGGTGGCGCGGGGCGAAGGTCGACGGCGGACGGCAGCGTTGGCAGCAGATCGCCACGGCTGCCGCCAAACAGGCTCGTCGCTCCCATTTTCCCGAGGTACAGCCGTTGGTGGTGGGCGATGACCTGGTCGACGTCGTGACGCGGGCTTGTGCCCAGGGTGAAGTGGTGCTGATCCTGCACGAGGAGGCCGCCACGCCGATCGGTGAGGTCCGGCTTCAGGGCGCCCACCGGATCAGCGTCGTCGTCGGCCCGGAAGGGGGCTTGACGCCCGATGAGGTCACCGCGCTGCGAGCCGCTGGCGGGCAACCGGTCCGGCTCGGCCCGCACGTGCTGCGCACCTCCACAGCGGGCCCGGTCGCCCTGGCCCTCGTGGCGGACCACCTCGGGCACTGGGCCCGGGACTAAAACCGCCCGCGATCGGCGATTTTCCCTGCGCGAGGGCGCGTTCTCGGCGGTAAGATCACACCCGATGAGGCACGCGCGTGCGGCGCGTGCGGTAGCGACGACAAGGAGTACCGAGGCCCACGAACGGGCGGCCCATGACCGAATCATCCTCACAGCCCGATCTGCACCCACCCGGGCAGGTCCAGCAACAGATCACCGTGCCCGACGACATCGCGATGGTCGCGCTGCTGGGTCAGCGCGATGAGGTGTTGCGGGCGATCGAACACGGTTTTCCGACGGTCGATGTGCATGTGCGCGGCAACGTGATGACGCTGACCGGCGCCCCGGGAGATGTCGCCCTGGCCGAACGGCTCCTCGACGAGTTGATGCAGATCGCCCGGTCCGCCCAGCCGTTGTCCGCTGATGCGGTGGAGCGGGCGATCACGATTTTGACCGCATCGACCACCGAGCGCCCGGCTCAGGTGCTCACGATGAACATCCTCTCCAGCCGGGGACGCACGATCCGACCCAAGACGGTCGGGCAGAAGGACTATGTGCAGGCGATCGATGCCAACACCGTCGTCTTCGGCATCGGCCCTGCCGGAACCGGGAAGACCTATCTGGCGATGGCCAAGGCGGTCCAGGCACTGCAGGCCAAACAGGTCAATCGGATCGTGCTCACCCGGCCGGCGGTGGAAGCCGGGGAGCGCCTGGGATTCCTACCCGGCACCCTGAATGACAAGATTGACCCGTACCTGCGGCCGTTGTACGACGCGCTGCACGACATGCTCGACCCCGAGTCGATCCCGCGGTTGATGGCCGCCGGCACCATCGAGGTCGCGCCGCTGGCCTATATGCGCGGGCGCACCCTGAACGACGCTTTCATCATCCTCGACGAGGCACAGAACACCTCCGCCGAGCAGATGAAGATGTTCCTCACCCGGCTCGGCTTCGGTTCCAGGGTCGTGGTCACCGGGGACGTCACCCAGATCGACCTGCCGGACGGCACCCGGTCGGGGTTGCAGGTGGTCCGGGAGATCCTCAGCGAGGTCGACGACGTCGCCTTCTGCGAACTGAGCAGCGCCGACGTCGTGCGCCACCGGCTCGAGGCCGAGATCATCGACGCCTACGGCCGCTACGACCGCGAACAAGAGGCCAGGGACGAGCGCAGCTTGAACCGGTCCGGGCGGCGAAGTGCACCCGGTGGCGGACGCAGATGAGCACCGAGGTCACCAACGAGTCCGGGTACGGGCTGGCGGAGGCGGAGTTTGCTGCCCTGGCCAGGTTCGTCTGCGATGAGATGCACGTCCACCCCCAGGCCGAGCTCGAGGTGCGGTTCGTCGACGCCGAGGTAATGACTCAGCTGAACCAGCGGTGGATGGACGAGGATGGTCCCACCGACGTGCTCTCCTTCCCGATGGATGAGTTGCGTCCAGGCGCACCGGCCGAGCCCAGCGAGGAGGGCATCCTCGGTTCGGTGGTGCTTTGTCCGCAGGTCGCTCAGCAGCAGGCTCGCACCGCCGGGCATTCCCCGGAGGAAGAGATGCTGCTGCTCACCACGCACGGCATCCTGCACCTGCTCGGGTACGACCACGCCGAGCCGGAGGAAGAGAAGGAGATGTTTGCCCTGCAGCGTCGGCTGCTGCTCACCTTCCTGGGCACCCGTGGTCAGGACGGCGAACAGTCGCCAGTGGGGACCCCGTGAGCAGCTCGGAACCGCTGGACGCAGCGCTTCCGGAATACCGCGCCGGGTTCGCCTGCGTGGTGGGCCGGCCGAATGCCGGGAAGTCGACGTTGACCAATGCCCTGGTCGGACAGAAAGTGGCGATCACCTCCGGGCGGCCGCAGACTACGCGGCACGCCCTACGCGGCATCGTGCACCGTGACCACGCCCAACTGGTGTTGGTGGACACCCCGGGTCTGCACCGGCCTCGCACGCTGCTCGGGGAGCGGCTCAACGACCTGGTCGCCGACACTCTGGCCGAGGTGGACCTGATCGTGTTCTGTCTGCCCGCCGACCAACCGGTCGGCCCCGGGGACCGGTATATCGCCGCACAGCTCGCCGACGCCCCCACCTCGGTGGTGGCAGTGGTGACCAAGACCGACACGCTCGGCAAGGCTGCCCTCGCCGAGCATCTGCTGGCCGTGGACGCCCTGGGAGACTGGGCCGAGATCGTCCCGGTGTCCGCGGTCGCCGGAGAGCAGATCGAGTTGCTCACCGACGTCTTGTTCTCCTACCTGCCGCCGTCCCCGCCGCTGTACCCCGAGGGTGAGCTCACCGACGAACCGCAGAGCGTGATGGTTGCCGAGCTAGTGCGTGAGGCTGCCCTCGATGGAGTGCGCCAGGAGCTGCCGCACTCCCTGGCGGTGGTAGTCGAGGAGATCGTCGAACGCGACCAGCGGCGCGATGATGGCCGCCGGATGCTCGATGTGCGGGTGAACTTGTTCGTGGAGCGGGACTCCCAGAAGGCGATTGTGATCGGGACCAAAGGTGCCCGGTTACGCGATGTCGGCACCCGGGCACGTCGCGGGATCGAGGCGCTCCTGGGCACGGCGGTCTACCTGGACCTGCACGTCAAGGTCGCCAAGGACTGGCAGCGTGACCCCAAACAGCTCCAGCGCCTGGGCTTCTGACCGCCCGCTCACGGGGCCGGTAGCCTGTCCGGCGTGCTGATGCGGAAGATCCTGGTCGTCCTGGGCATCGTGCTGATCCTGGGCACCATCGGAGCCCTGAGTGGGCCCCGCTGGCAACCGGTACCGGTGCAGCACCAGGTGGACTCGGTGACCGAGGACACCACGATCGGCTCGTCGGCCACGACCACTCCGGAGGGGACCTATGAGGTCGGTACCGAGGTCTTCGAGGTGGAGCTCGACGGTGCGACGGTCACCGCGCAGGTGACCTACCCCATCGGCGCCCCCGAGGACGCCCCAGGGATGCTGTTCATGCATGGTGCCGGGACGGCCGGTCACCGGAACTTCACCGATCAGGCCCAATCCCTGGCCAGTGCTGGTGTGTATGTACTGGTACCGGCCAAACGGATGGACACCTACACCCTGCGCCATCGGGACTACCCGCAGATGGCCGATGACTATATGCACTCCCTGGAGGAGCTGCGCCAATGGCCCGGTGTGGACCCGGACCGGGTGGGGATCTATGGAGAGTCCGAAGGCGCTTATATCGCCGCAGTAGCCGCGGCCGACTACGAGCAGGTGGCGTTCACAGTGCTGGTCTCGGCGCCGGTGGTGCCGCCGAGGGAACAGGCCGCATACGCCAGTGACGCCTATCTGCGCGCCGTGGGAGCCCCCACGGCGCTGCTGCGGGCGATCCCGCGGGCGCTCGGGGTGAGCATCCCCGGGGGCGGCTTCGAATATGCGGACTTCGACGTCCAGCCGTACCAGGAACGCCTCGAGGTCCCGGTCCTGATGGTCTACGGCACTGAGGACCTGTCGATGCCGGTGGTCCAGGGCGCCTCCCAGCTGGTCGCGGACGTGGCGACCAACGGCAACGACCAGGTGACGGTGCGCTATTACGGCGGCGCCAACCACGGCATCCGCAGCAACGGTGACCTGGTCGAGGGGTTCACCAGAGATATGGCCCGCTGGACCCTGGGCCTGCCGCAGACCGCGCGGGCCGACCCCCAGGTCGCCGGCGCCCAGCCTGAGCAACGGTACGTCGCCGCGCCGGTGGCCGGGCCGCGGTGGTACGCCGACGGCGACTGGTTGTTGTATACCCTGCTGGGCTCGTTCGGCCTGGTCCTGACCGGCCCGGCGATCTGGGCCGTCGGTAAGGCGGTGCGTCGGTCCTCCGAACCGACGATGCCGGCACCGCTGGCCCGCTACAGCGCCGCGGTGGGCCTGGGCGCTGTAGCGGCTCTGGTGATCTTTGCCGCCTACCTCGCCCAGGTGGCCCAGTACGCCCTGAACTATCTGACCAACGACGTCGTGGTGGTGGGTGGGTACGTGTTGGTCCTGGGGGTCGGGGTGCTCGCGGCGTGGGTGCTGCACTCCTCCCTGGAGGCCGCGGGTAAAGCCCTTGGCAGTGTGGAGTGGAGCCGCCTCGGGCGGGTGATCTGGTCGGTGACGCACCTGGGCGCAGTCTGCTTGTTGCTGATCGCCGCCTACTGGGGAGTCTTCCCCTCGTTTATCTAGTTCGGGGCCGGTGATCAGGAAGGTAGTGTGCTCCGGCCCGCCCGGGCCTTAGGATCGGGCAAGCCGACGACAGTTCTTCGGCGAGACTTCGAGAGGGTTCAGGTGCAGGCAGTCTGGGGCGTGGCGACCGATGCGGGTGGCCGGCGCGCGGTCAATGAGGACGCTGTACTGGCCGAGCCCCCGGTCTTCGTGGTCGCCGATGGCATGGGCGGGCACGTGCACGGGGCGATGGCCGCGGACATGGTGGTGGCCGCCTTCACTGAGTTCGCCCGCACCATCGGGCCCAACCAGCCCATTCAGCCTGCCCACGTGCTGCAGGTCGTGCGGACGGCACAGGACCGCATCCGGACCTCACTGGCCGCAGCCGCCCCGGTGCAGGTCGAGGCCGGCGCTGAGGCGCGTGCGCCGACAGCTGGCAGCACTGTGGCTGGGGCGGTCCTGACCGTGCACGAGGGCGCCCCGCATTGGCTGGTCTTCAACATCGGCGACTCCCGCATCTACCGCTATGACGAGAACGGGCTGATCCAGATCAGCGTGGATCACTCGGTGGTCCAGGAACTGCTCGATGCTGGGGTGATCGATGCCTGGGCCGCGCGCAATCATCCGCAACGCAATGTGATTACCCGGGCGGTGGGCTCGCGGGAGAATGTCGAACCAGACTTCTGGATGCTGCGGGCGGGTTCGCCGCAACGGCTGATGCTGTGCAGTGACGGACTGGTTACGGAGTTGCCCGATCAGCATCTGGCAGCCGCCCTGGGCGGGGGCGGTGGGCCGCAGTGGGTGTCCCAGCAGCTGCTACAGGATGCTGTTGCCGATGGCGCCCGGGACAACGTCTCCCTGGTCGTCGTTGACCTGGTCGAGGAGGACGCCGACATCAGCGGGGATACTGCCCCGCGGGGGGACACAGAGGCCAACCAGCGCTTCTGGGATACCGGAAACGGAGATACCCTGCCGCGGATGCGGTCGAGACTCTAGAGCGCGAGCGACCGAGCGAGAAGCGAGGAACCGATGACCTACACCTACAGCCACGGCACCTGGACAGCGGTGGCGACCAATGCCGGGGTGGCGCTCTTGGAGCCGCAGATCCCAGCCCGCACCGTCCGGGCGCTGTGGGGGACGATGTCTGAGGGTGGACCGATCGGTACTTGGCTGGAAATCCTCGCCGGCGGCGGGATCAGTTCCTTGCCCGGGTTCGCCCTGGTGCAGTCCGAGAATGAGCATATCCGGGTGGTGGTGCGCGGCGACGCCGCCGTCGAACTCGATGATGTGGTCATCCAGGCGCAGGGAATGAGTACCTGGCGCGAGCACGTGGCCACCGATGTTCAGCAGATCACCGTGCGCAGCGCCGGCGATGAGAATGAACAGTGGCCGCTGCACGCTGGCGTGGTGCGGGCCGCTGCTGTGTACCTCGCCGCCGCGGCCAAGGCCGAACCGGTCGCCCAGGAGGACGACGCCGTCGAGGCCGAACCCGTGGCCCAGCAGGACGCCGTCGAGGCCGAACCTGTGGTCGAGGCCGAGCCGGTGCCCGAGACAGACCCTGGCCTGTCCGAGGACGAAGGCGCCGATGCACCCGGCGACCCAGTCGCGCAGGTGGCTGCGGTCCAGGACCCGAGCCGTGTTGCCGATGAATCCGAGGTCGATCCAGAGGTCCAGGCTGAGGTCGAAGGCAAGATCACCGATGACCGCGGCGTGATCGACTCCCTGCCGTGGGATGTGCCGGCACTGAAGGGCGGTGACCAGAACCTGGCCGGCTCGGAGCAGCAAGAACCCGGGCAGCCGGCAGTCCGAGACGGTGCCCAGGCGGCCGGCCCCGGCGACGCAAGCGGGGCCGTGCCGGTCTCGGAGCAGGCCACTGAACCCGTCCCCGACTTTGCCCCGGAGTCACCACCGGTGAGTGCGGGGGAATCTGCTGGGAGTGGCGATGCCGGACAGCAGAGCAACGGCGGGGGCGCCTCGGGCGTGAGCCTGACCGCCGGGACCATGCCGGACGCCGCCGCCTTGGCAGAAGCCGATGTGGAGGACGAGGGCGATCACGACGGTCACACCGTGTTGGTGTCCCA